>Ga0074197_1000228_pt1 | contig 79907 bp, 61 predicted proteins | sample EPASupsiteSAE305_FD_64526 | JGI IMG/M metagenome (GOLD analysis project Ga0074197, IMG submission 64526) | Bioremediated contaminated groundwater microbial communities from EPA Superfund site, New Mexico - SAE3-05 reassembly with SPADES | ecosystem: Environmental > Aquatic > Deep subsurface >... | reverse complement strand
ACGTCAACTATGGTTTTGACCAGGCGGGAACTGAGAAACTCATAAGAATTGCCTTTAACCGGAATATTTACCGCCAGCGCTTTGAATTCCTCCGTGTCTTTCAACACTGCGGAAGGTTTTTGCAGCCGCTCCACGGTTTCGATATTCGACGCAATGAACAGCCGGTTGTCCTGCTGGACAATGACCGGTTTAAGCCACGGCAGCGGCTTCACCGGCGGCATCGGGATGTTTATCCGCATCGCATTTTGTTCCGCCGGCGGCGGAACGTAATTAAGCGCTTTCTTTAAAGCATTGAAAACTGCGTCATCTTTAACTATGCACACTATCGCGAAATCTACTTTCTCCATTTCAACCGTCTTCGGGCCGAGCGGAACACTGTTTTTCTTACTGCGGTCAGCAATCAGCATAAAATTGATTTCGCCGTCAAAGCATTCCAGGAAAGCATCCCAGGCGAGTCCTTTGTTTTCAAATGACTTTTTCACCGCTTCCAGGCCGCTCTGTATTTTTGGTGATTTGGACTGTACTGCCGCGTCATTCAGCCATTGCCAGAATACCTTCGGTTGAAAGAAACAACCGGAGGCATAAACCGTGTCGGCGGGCAGCGAATTTATCATTGAAAAATTCTGCGGGAATTCGTTGAATACCGACCATAGCATGCCGGGGCCGCTTTCTTCTTTTTTGTGGGCATAAAATCTGCCGCGGAACATTTTTTTCCCAGTCTGTATTGAGCTTAAACCGATTCCGTCGATTGCCGGAATGCCGCTGCTCTCAGTCAGGGCGGCGATAAAATCGAATACCTCCTCGGCGGATTTCTTGTCCTCGGCGGATATGTCATTTTTGTCTGCGGTCATCTGCCGCAGCAATTTGAATTGCTCTGAGATGAGCTTGAAGCTTGAATCAGGAGAAAAATAAATGAACATGGTGCCGCTTTTGTCCAGTTTATCCGTCACCTCGTCAAATGAGGTATCGGCTATAAACTCCGCGCCCATACTGATAAAGCAACAAGACAGGTAAAACACCATGCAGACTAAAGACCTGATTCCAATAAACATTTTATCCTCCCGCAAATACTGTTAACGCAAGTTAATACCTCAAAATACCGCGTCTTCCAAAATTGTCAAGCGATTTTGATGATGTCTGCGAACACAATTACCGGTTTACGGGCAGAAAATAGAATTTCCCCTGCTCGAGTTTGCCGGAAAGCGAATTTGAATCTCCTGGCAGCTTGATGTTGATATTGCTGCTGTTTGCCGCGACCTGACCCTTGAAAAGACTGGCCAGAGAGAATCTTTTGCGCAGGGAGACCACTTTATAATCATCGGCGATGCCGGCCATGGAGGCTATTTTCTTTTCCGCGTCGGAGAAGTATCCGAGCTGGTCAACCATTCCCAGCGCTTTCGCTTCCGTTCCCAGGAAAATGCGGCCATCGCCGATCTTTGATTCTTTGATCTGCTTTGCCGTCAAGTTCGGACGCCCTTCGGCGCAGACGTTGACGAAATGATCGTAAACCTTGTTGACATGTTCCTGAATGAGCTGTTTTTCAGCGGGCGAGGTGGGCCTGGTTCCGCTCAACAAATCTTTCATCGGGCCGGAGGTGTAAGGTTCGCTTTCGACGCCTATTTTCTGGAACAAACTGTAATATTTATAGGTTTGGACGATCACGCCGATGCTGCCGGTGGTGGTCATCGGGTGAGCGATAATGCGGTCGCAGCCGACCGCGATGTAATAGCCGCCGCTGGCGGCCACGTCGCGGAACAGGGCTATGACGGGTTTCTTTTTCTCGGCGCGCCCCTGCCGTATGGTGTCGTAAATCTCCTGCACCGCGCCTACGGAACCGCCGGGGGAGTTGATGTCGAGGACTATGGCCTTTACCTCGTTGTTGGCCCCGAGAGAGCGAATCTTCCTGGCCGCCTGGCTGGCGCCGCGCTCGAAGGGGGAGGAGGAATCGGATTCCATTATTACGCCGCGTAGGGTGACCCAGCCTATGCCTTCCTTCTTGCCTATCATTCCGGCCACTTCGCTGAGGTCTTCGCTCTTTATCTTGGCGGCGCGGACGTGGTTGCTGCGCAGTATGACCGGTATGGCGGCAAGCAGCGACAGCGCGCACAGAACGGTCATCATCTTGACCCACAGGTGGACTCCCCCCGAAGGTTTAGCTGTTTTTTCTTCCGGCGCGGTCTGGGGTGCGGGTGTTTGTGGCGCGGTTTCTGGTTTGGGGGCCTCTTCGCCGCCCTGCTGGAAATCTGGTTGCATCAAGTTCTCCTTGAGTCTTATGGCCCTTTGGGGCGTTGTATATATTGATGTATTATACCCAAAAACGAGGCGTTGAAAAGCGCGGAGCCCCTCCGTTTTCACGGAAGGGCCCCGCTTTGCGTCATATGGTGGAGGCGCCGGGATTTGCACCCGGGTCCGAAGACAGCTTATCCGCACCACTACAGGCTTAGCCCCGGCTTTGGTAGCGCGCCCGAGGCGCCGGGACGGCCGAAAGCGCGCTTGCTCCGTTAGTCTTTCACTCCGGGGGACGGTGCCCGCCGTCCGGAATGGCATCCCGCATTATGAAGTCTTTCCCCCCGACACGGGAGATCAGAGGGAGGACTCGCTCACTTAAGCGTGAGCCCAGGCCAGTTCGTTAGTGTTGGCTTGTTTTGTTTTTGACCCTGTTTTACATGGCCTGGTCAACCATGGCCTGCGGCAACGTCATCACGTGTCCCCGTCGAACCTTGTCGCCCCCTGAGGAGCCGGCCCTTCCGGGACCGCCACCGGTGCGCGCACTAACGCTGCGCGCCACAGATATATTATAGCCCGTATTCGCTCCGCCTTGCAACCGTCATCGCGCCCCGCGGGGCTCATATACGGCATGGGTCCATTGTACCTTGTCCGCCTATGCGCCAATTCCATATACTATTATCTATAGAGTACCAATTGCGCTTCACGGGGTGAGTTGATTATGAAAAAATCCATTTTGGTTGCGGGTATTGTCTGCGGCGCGGCGCTGTTTGCCGCCGCGGGAGCTTCGGCCGCGCAGGACAAGCGCTGGGCGGGCTGGAAGGAAGCCCGTTCCGATTACGGCTATCTGCCCGGAACACAGTTCACCGAGACCGGCACCAGCGGTTTCAAGGTTTATTACCGCTGCGGCAATTTCAAGGCCAGGCGTGACGGCGGCCGCTGGAAAGTCGGCATGGACATGGTGTTCGGCAACGACAAGGGCGGCGACCTTGGCATCGTGACCTGGACGAACGGCCCTTCCAGGGAAAATGTTGTTCTTCATTTCCTTGGCTATGCGCAGCAATACGGCCTGCCGGAAGGCGCGGAACTCGAGGACGTGCAGTTCGACCTCGAAACTGTCTGTGACAACGCCTACCAGACCGTGGACAGCCAGCGCAAGGTCATTGCGATGCACCTGCTGAAGAAGGATTTCAAGGCCCTCGCGCATTTCTATTCCGCCGCCAAGTTCATCCCCGGCCCGATAGGGACATACGCCTCTTTCCAGGAACTGGCCATAACCGTGGCTGAGAAAAAGACGCAGTCCGCGTCGGTTTCCACACTGTGCATGGTCAGCGGCGTGGTGCTTGAAAAGGGGCTTCACAAGCTTGGCGCGGGACGCCTGCTCAATTACGCCATAGAGAAAAGCTGCGACGCAGGAGCCACCGCCGTGGATGTCGCGCATGAGATGAAGGAAGCCGCGGAGGAACTGAAGCATCCCCTAACCTTCACCGGCGCGGTCAAGGCCCGCATGAGCGGTAGATATTACGGTTCGGTGAAGGAAATGAAGGAGAAGCTTGCCGCAGCCATGCGCGCCCAGAGCCTTTACGGCGGCGGAATGCAAAGCCGGCTTCAGCTTCGCGCGGCGGCGCCTTCGGGACAGTCTTTCATAGGCGCCCCGAACGCAGGCGGCAGCGCTTCCGTCTCCCGTCCCGCCGGGGGGACGAACGTCGACGCCATGCTCCGCATGGCTTACGTCGCGCCGGAAGACGAACTGAAAAACATATTCTTCGACCGCTGGCGTTAGGCCGGCCGGTCATCGTTCCATAAAAAACGGAGCCCGCGTGAAGCGGGCTCCGTTTTCATTTGCCAAACTTTTCGCGCGGGGGCGTCACTGGTATGGTTTCAGCAGGAAGGAATAGCTGAGCTCTATCCCGAACAGGAAGTTAGAGGCCGCGCCTTCCAGCAGTTTCCCGGTTACGCGGTAGTAGTCCACGTAAGGTCCCATCTTCAGGTTATCCACCAGTGTTACGTCCAGATTGGCCTTCAGTTCAAGCTCGTTCTTCAGGTCGTACACCGTGTCGGAGCGGGTACGTATGAGGTTCCTGAAGTAGCCTTCCGTCTTGAATTCCATAAGGCCGCCGTGTATCGGGAAGGTCAGCTTGTAGCCGGTTTCCCAACCGTACTGCGTATGCACGGAGTTGCTGTAGGTGAAATCCTCCTCCGTGACGGCGGCGGCGTAGAAATCCTTGACGGTGGAGCCTTCATAGAGTTTGTAGCCGGCCTTGCCGCGCAGTATCTTGCGCTTGGGCACGCCGTCCTGCGGGGTGAACTCGGTATCGTACTGCGCCGTGACGAAGGGGCCCATGATGCCGCCGCCAAGCATGCTGAAGCGGGTGTTCCTGTATCTCAGTTCGTTGTCCAGCAGTATCTGGTCCACGCTTTCGTTTGTGACCGTGTCGCCGCTTGTCGGCCGGATGGTCACTTTGCCGTATGCCGCAGATATGCCGTTGTCCAGTTGAAGCCGGCTGGTCCGGTATTCCGAATAAAGCTTGCCCGAACCCTGAACGAGTATCTGGCTGTTGGAACGCAGCTTGGCGTTGGATATGTTGCTGAACTCCGCGGCGTTGTTGACCTGTATGTTGGAGAACTGGAAGGCTATCTCCCTCAGGTTCAACCGCCAGACCGAAGCGTCCGGCACATTATTGCCCATCAGCTCCCGCAGGTTCAGGATGAAAGTGTCATCCTTCCGGGCTTGCGGCTGGATTGCGGCTGGCGCGGCAGCGGCGGATGATATCTGAGGGGGGGCGGCCGTGACCGCCATTGCCGGGCTTGAAGCCGAGCGCTGCTCCAGCCAGTCCAGCACCGCGCCGGGATATGGTATGTCGAGCGTTTCCTTCTTCACAAGTTTTTTGAGGGCGGGGAATCTGTCCGCCTCCATCAGCAGGCTTTGCGGGAAAGCCACCGTATACTTTTCACTGTCGGTTATGGAAAGCCCGTTCACTTCCTTGTTTTTGTTGGCTCCGCTGACGGCAAGGACGTATTCTCCCTCGAATGTGCGTTCACACTGCGTCGGCGCGGCGGTGAAGTCGGCCTGCTGAAGCAGGCTCTTTAGGTCGGAACCTTTCAGCACGCCTTTCATGATGCCGGTCTTCGGGCCCAGCCAAAGGTCAAGATTGTTCCGGGACATCCTGCCCAGGATGAAGGCTCTCGCAGGAAGTATCTGGGTGAAGGCAACTTCCGTCCCGGCTGTTTCCCTTATTATCCCGGCGGCCATGTTGAATATCTCCTGCGGGCTGTATGAGAGCTTCTGGCATGAGCCGCTCCACAGGGAGCGGGCGTCCGGCAGCAGATATCTGCTCGGCGAGAGGTAGAGCCCGGTCATGGCCTCGTTATGGGTGTAATAGGCGTTTGAAAACTTGTTTTCCTCTATGAATTCGTCTCCGGCGGAATCCTCTACGCGGGCCAGCTCCACGTAATTCCCGCTTTCGGCGAATTCCAGCAGAAGCTCTCCCAGTGAATAGGCGTTGCGCCATGATATATAGGCGGGCATTTTGTGTCGTTCCCGTCCCCAGCTGCGCAGGTCGAGAATAGTGCTGCGCTTCAGGGCGTTGGCGATGGGCGAGGCCATGATTGCAATGTCTATGTCGGGCACCTTCAGCGCGAGGTTGTACGAGGCCGCGGGCGACAGGTGCGACACCAGCACCACTATGTCGGCCTTGTAGCGTGAGCGGAGGAGCTGTGTCGCATTTCCGGCGGCTTCAACGGGGTCAAGGGCCTTGAAGGGGATGTTTTTCAGCTGCGCGGCGCTGAGCGTTTCCTGCGGGATGACTGAAATGAAGCCTATCTTCACTTTCCCCGCGTCTATGACGGCCTGCTGGGCTATCAGGTCCTGATACTGCGGTTTCGTGGCGGCCAGGTTCGAGCAGAGAATGGTCGGGCGTTTCTGGGCGGCGGCGAAAGAGGGGTCCGAAGCCAGCTTCCAGACCATCTGCAGGTCGTCGGAATTGAACGCGACAAGATTCACTCCCAGTTCGTCCCAGTAATCGCGTATAGTGGCGGTCGATATGCCTATCTGGGCATATTGCCCGAAGTGACCTGTGTTGAGCAGGAGCGTGGGGGGATAGGTTTCGCTCATCCTGCGCGTTATGGAATCATACCACGAGCCGAGGCCTCCGGCAGGTTTTGCCACTATGCTCACCTGCGCCGGTTTGCCGTCAAGGAGAAGGCTGTAGACCACTTCTATTGTAGGGACCCATTCGCTGTATGTGAACGGATACTGCGTGATTGCGGCGTATGCGGTCGTTCCGCCCGGCAGCTGCATCCGGCCTATCTGGGCCTGCGCGCTGTTGGAGAGCATGTACGGCCTGCTGGCTGAGTCTAGGTCGGACGTGGCGTCAAGAACCATGCGGTTGAACTTCGGGTCAACCAGCGGATATTGGACCAGCACGGAGCGGGCGGTTTCCACTATCTCGGCTGTTTCCAGCTTGGAGAGGGATTTCTCGCTCACGCGCATGGCGCGTCCTGTTATGCCCTGCGGCGCGTTGAAGGCGTAGGCTCCGCGCTTCATGAAGGTAAGCCGGTGCTCTACTCCCTGAAGCTTTACGTAATCGCTGGCCGAGGAAAGCAGTTTCTCCACGGTTTCGAAAAGGTCGGGATAGAGGCTGTGCTCGTCGTCGAAATAGAGGATGCGCGCGGAATAATCATTGGCGCGCGCCGCTTGCGGAAGCAGCGGCAGAAGCAGGCAGGCCAGCGCGCATAGTAAACGTTTCAAAATGGTCTCCGAAAAAAAGCGGCCTGCTGGATGTTCCGGCAGGCCGCCAACATGTTCAGCAACTATTATTATACCGTTTATTGCTGCGGGGGCGTTTGCTCCTTCTCCGTCTGCGCGGGAGGCTGCGCCGGAACGGCCGGCTGGACCGGGACCACGGTGGGCTGTATCGGGAGGGCCTGCGCCTGCGGGGCCGGAGCTGGCTGGGGTTTGGGAGAGACGGCAGCCGGGCCGTTGCGCGTTCCCATGCGGGTGGTGAAGGCCGCGCCCAGGCCGAGTGCCATGCCCAGCGTTAATATTATGAGTCCCGCCAGGCCGAGTATTCCTCCCACTAAGGGCAGTATCTTGGCCAGCACGAAAAGCAGCGCCAGAACGATATATCCCGCGAAGACCTTGCCAAGAAGCGTTGTCGGGGACGCGCGCTGAATGCGCTCGTGCGTCCTGTCGGACAGGACTACGCAGAATGCGCTCAGGCCAAGCAGTCCGGCGCAGAGCAGCAGAAGCAGCGCTAGCGGGATGAGGGGTATGCCGAGCAGGGATATGAGCAGGCAGAACAGCACCGGTATGGTGCAGATGACAACCAGCGTGCCTACTCCGGCGGACATCCAGAAGTTGTCCTCAATTGCTTTTGCTGCCGTTTCCACGTTCTTGGGGAACAGAAGGGCGGGCAGCACAAGAACGACTAGGCTGGCCACCAGCATGGAGCCCAGCACCAGCAGGCCGATGCCCACCGCTCCGCCGGCTATGACCGGGGCTCTCCAGTCTATGTTGTTCTTGTTGCGGAAGACTCCCGGCAGTATCTTGCGCAGGGCTTTGATGTCGGTTTCGTCCACTTCGCCTTTGAGCGTTACCCCGCTTTCCTTTATCAGCTGTCCGCCTATGACCGAGATGGAGCCCTCGACTGTCGCGGAATCCTTGAGCACCACATTCCCGCCCAGCGAGCTTACGTCGCCCGTGACGATGCCTCTTATCTCCACCGGCCCGCCGAAGGAGGACACGTCGCCGTCAACCTTGCCGGCTATCTGCACCGGGCCGCCCATCGAGCTCACGTTGCCGTCCACTTCCCCCTTGACCACTATGGGGCCGCCCAGGGAGGTGCAGTCGCCGCGCATACGCCCTTCAATGGTTATGTCCTTGTCCGTCACAATGTCGCGGGTTACCGATTCATCCTGCGTCACCACCACCGGGGCGTGGTTTATCTCCTGCCCGCTCCGGTGCCGGTAGGAGGCTTCCGTATCAGTCGGGAAGCCTATCGCCAGCGTGGCCAGCAGTACGGGCGCAATGAGTATCTTCATATGTTCTCCTTTAGTGCGTGCGCACATGTTTTTCTTTCGAAAGTCCTACTATCGCCGCGGCCGCAAGACCGGTCGCGGTTATTACCGTAAAGAGCGTATGGGCATTGCCGAAACTGTCTGCCGCCATGCCGACCAGCCCCCATGCCAGCCGTGCCGCGCCCCACAGCTTCAGTGCGGCCATGGAGGCCGCTTCCCCTGCGGAGGGCGGATTCAGAAGGAAACCGGCAATGTCCCCCGCGTAAAGGGCGGCCAGAACCGCCGCTATTATGGCGGTGGCCGCGCCCCATGCCAGAGAGAGCATGACCATTATTCTGGCGGGCAGGGGGAGCGCCGCCCTTCTCCGCGCCGCGCACGCCGACAGGACGCGCGCGTTGAAGCGCCTTGAGGGGGCGTAGACCGGCAGGGCTTTCATAGCCTGCCTTAAAATCATCTCTTCGTTCTCGCGGTTCATAATTTCATCCTGTCCTTATAATTAATACGTTGGCGCGCGGTTTCCCGGTTTCATTATTTCGCTCACGCCGCCACCGCCAGCCTTTCCATCTTCTCCCTCAGCATGGCCTTGGCGCGCGAAAGACGTATCTTTACCGTTCCCTCCGGCGCCTGCACGATTTCCGCTATCTCCCGGCAGGTGAGTTCGTCCCTGTACTGCAAAAGCAGGGCTTCCCGGTAAAGCGGTGGCAGGGAGGCCAGCAGGCGTTCCGTGTCCTCAGCCTGAAGCTTCCATTCCGTCATGGTGTCCGGGCCCGCGGCCGAGTCCGCGACGTCTATGGGGGCGTCCTCGTCATCTATGGACAGGGCCTGCGGCTTTCTGGCCCGCAGGTGGTCCAGGCAGGTGTTGTGCGCTATCTTGAACAGCCATGTGATGAGGGGGTATTCCGGATTATATGATTCGAGGTGCGTGAACGCTTTTACGAAAGTTTCCTGCGCTATATCCTCGGCATCGGCTGGGTCGCCGGCCATGCGGAGGACGAAAGTGAATATCTGGTTTTTATAAAGGTCGAGGAATTCGCCGCAGGCTTCCTCGTCCTGTGCGATGCAGCGCTGAACCAGTTGCAGTGAATCCGTTTCTGGCATTCCAGATATTACTACGGGAGCATGGGCTCCGCGGTTTCAAAAACCGCGTTTAGAGCCCATCTAAAATCTCTGTATTCTGCTGCAAGTGCCGCTTTTGCCCCGATACTTCGCGGTCTACTGGCCTGTGCGCCTCAGCCCGGCCGCGTCTCATGTCAAAACCGACGCTTTCGCTGCGAAAGGAGATTTCAGGTGAGCTCTTACCAGCCGTTGGCTATGCGCTCGATGAGCAGGTCCGGCAGATTCAGCTTGCGCATCAGCTCCTGCGTTATCTGCATGGGGTAATCGAGCCGGTGGAGTTCGAAAGTACGGGCCTCGCTGTCATAGATGCCGCAGGCGGCGCGGGGGTTTCTGTCCCGTGGCTGGCCAACCGAGCCGGGGTTAACCATGTAGCGTTTGTCCTCGTCGAAAACTATGCGTTCCCCGTTGGAGATGTAATTGACCATGGGGAAGCGCACCCCCTGCCTGCTTATATAAAGCGCGGAATGGCTGTGCCCGATGAAGCAGACCTGCGTATTCCATTTGTCGGCATTCTCAAGGAACTGCTCCCCCGTGAGTAGATATTCCTCCGCCGGGACGTTGGGGCTGCCGTGGACCAGGGTGAAGTCGTCGTGGGCCACTATGGACGGGCATTTCTGCAGGAAAGCCACCGAGCGGGGGGAAAGCATCTGCTTGGTGAATTCTATCGCCGCCCCGGCGTATGAATTGAACCAGTTGAGCGGCAGGAAGCCCAGCACCGCCATGTCATGGTTGCCGGTGACGCAGTAAAGGTTCGGCAGGGAGGCCACGGCCTCCACGCATTCGTTGGGCTGCGGGCCGTAGCCCACCAGGTCCCCGCAGCAGATGTAGGACTGCGCCCCGGACGCCTTCAATTTTTCAAGGACGACCTTAAGGGCCTCATAGTTGCCGTGCACGTCGCTGAATACGCCGTATAGCATAGTTATCCTAGTTCCGCGTAAGCGTGACCGCGGGTTCCGAATGCTGAAGCTCGGCCGTTTTCTTCTTCAGCTCCACGCTCATGACCTTGGAGACGCCGTTCTCCTCCATCGTGACGCCGTACATGATGCCGGCGGCTTCCATCGTGCGCTTGTTGTGCGTGATGACGATGAACTGCGTCTGGGAGCCGAACTCCTGCAGGAGGCGGGTGAAGCGCTCCACGTTGGCTTCGTCCAGGGGGGCGTCCGCTTCGTCCATTATACAGAATGGGGAAGGGTTCACGCAGAAGAAGCTGAACAGCAGCGAAAGGGCCGTGAGGGCCTTCTCTCCGCCGGAAAGCGAGGCTATGTTCTGCAGCTTCTTGCCGGGAGGCTGGGCCATTATGTCCACGCCTGTGGTGAGCAGGTCTTCCGGGTTGGTGAGGACGAGGTCAGCCTCGCCGCCTACGAACAGGGACTGGTATATGCGGCGGAAATGCTCGCGCACGAGGTCGTAGGTGTGGCGGAAATTTTCGCGCGTTGTGGAATTTATCTTGCTGATGGCCGCCTTGAGGTCCGCTTTCGCCTGCTCGAGGTCGCCTATCTGGGTGCGGAGGAAGGTGAGGCGCGCGTTAAGGGCGTCGTATTCCTCCGGGGCCGTCATGTTGATGTTGCCCATGTTCTCAAGCCGTCGGCGCATCATTTTAACGCGCTCGTGGTCCACGGGCTGGTCGCCCGCCTTGACGCGGGCTTCCTCGGGCGTGACCTGCCATTCCTCGAACAGCTTGTTCACCACGTGGTCCCGCTGAGAGGTGTGGGTGTTCAGCTTCCCTTCCAGGTCGTGGGCCGTCATCTGCAGGGAGTTCAACTGCTGCCTGCTTTCATTGGCGGCCTTGTTCTTCGTTTCAAATTCGGTGCGGATGGAGTCTAGGGAGTGCCGCAGTTCGCTTTCCCCTATCTCGAGCCGGGCCAGTTCGCCTCGGCCGGTTTCAAGGTTGGTCTCGGCGGCCTGCTTCTCCTGCGCGAACTTGTCCAGCCGGGCCTGCGCCTGCCTTCTGTCCTCTTCCCTTCTGCGGAGGCTTTCCGTCAGGGCTGAACGCTCGTTCTCCACTCCGCGCAGGTCCGCTTCAAGGGACCCGCGCTTGATTCTCATCTCTCCCAGTTCAAGGGCCAGGCGCTCAAGGTCTTTCCTGCGGAAGGCGGTTTCCTCCGAGAGGCGGTTGCGCTCGATTTTGAGCTCCTCTATCTCGCGCAGTTTGTTTTCCTTGGTCTGGCGCAGGGTTTCCAGTTGGGTCTTGAGTTCCTCGAGGCGTTTTTCCTTCTCCTGCTTCTGGGCCAGAAGCTGTCCGCGCTCGTTTTCGATAAGCGAGACCGTTTCTTCCGCGTTCTTTACGGCGGTCTCCTTCGCTGAAATGGTGTTGCCGAGGGTGTTAAGCCTGACCAGTTCCGTGTTGAGGGCTTCGCGGGTCTGTCCGATGAGGCCTTCGGTCTCGGAAAGGTCGGCCTGCGCGGCGGAAAGTCCTGCGTTGATTGTTTCCTCGTCCCTGGAGGCGGCGGCCAGCCTTTCCTCGACCTCGCCTTCCTGTCCCCAGTAGGCTTCGGGCGATTCCACGTTCTCCGCGCCGGCGCAGAGCCAGAATGGTCCGCTTACGGAGCCTTCCGCGGTCTGCACGCCTGAGAGAAGCTGTTTCAAAAGAGAGTCTATTTCGGCCGGGCGCTGTATGGCGTCAAGGAGCGCCGAAGGGGCGGAGGTGGCGTCGGCGGCGACTTTGTCTAGCATGACAAGGCGCGCGCGGGCATTGCCCTTGGCCTTTATGGCCGAGGAGGCGGCTTCCGCGGCCTGCGCGTTTTCGCACACCACCGCGTCGATGAATTTGCCGAGGGCGTCTTCCGCCGCCAGCTTCATTGCGGGGGGTATGGTTATAAGTCTGCGCAGCGTGCCCTTCACGCCCGGGATGCCGCTTTCAAGCGCGGCCTGCGTGCCCACCCAGTAGGGGTCTTTCTGCCCCTGCGCGCGCAGCATTTCCAGCGTGGCGGTCAGGGCCGCCTTTTCGGACCGGCGGTTGGACAGGGCCTGCGCCAGTTCCGCCGAGCGGCGCACCGCGTCGGCCTTGCGGGCTTCCAGGGCGGATGATTCCGCCTTGAGGCGCTCCACTTCCGCGTTCTGCGCGGTAAGGCTCTGGCGGAGCGAGTCCAGTTCCGCCTTCAGGGCGGAAAGGGCGGCGGTCTCGCGCTCGCTCTCCTTTTCGTTGGCAAGAATGTTTTCCTGATCGTGCGAAACGCCGGAGGAGGTGAGCGAAATGTCGTTGTTGCAGAGCATTTCATTCTGCGCGGCCTTGAGGGATTCCGAGTTCGCCTGCTCTATTTCGTTCAGGAGGCGGTGCCCTTCCTGCTCGCTGTCGGAAACCTGCTTGGCGGTGGAATCGTGCCGGTTCTTGAGCGGGGTTATGGCCTCCTCAAGGGCCGTCATTTCGGAGCGTATGCGGCTTACGGCGGGCTCAAGCTCGGAGAGGCGGGCGTTCGAGAGTGCGTCCTCTTCCTCGCCGCTCTTTATCTGGCGTGTCAGTTCCGCCGACATGTTGTCGCATTCGCGGATGTTGCCTTCCAGCAGGCCCACCTGATACTTGGTGTCGGCCACCTTCTGGCTGACCTGCGCCACCTCGCTTTGCTTGTGGGTAAGGTTGAGGTTAAGGGCGGCAATCTCGCCGTCCAGCATGTCCACGTTGTTGGAAAGGACCGAAATTTTTTCGCCCAGCGGTTCCAGCTCGGAACGAGACTTCTCTATCTCCGTATTGTGGACGGAGATGGTCTCCAGCATCATGGCCATTTCGGCGTCGCGGAGTTCTTCGCGGTATTTCTGGTAAAGGCGGGCCTTGCGCGCCTCGGAATCCAGCTTCTTTATCTGCTCCTCTATGAGGACCACTGAGTCCATAAGGCGGCCCAGGTCCTGGTCCACCTTCTCAAGGCGTTTCTGCGCCTCGTCGCGCTTGGCCTTGTATTTGGAAACGCCGGCCGCTTCCTCGAAAAGTTCGCGCCGGGTTTCCGGTGTCGAGGAAAGGACGAAATCCACGCCGCCCTGGTCTATGATGGCGTAGCCTTCACCTCCTATGCCGGTGTCGAGGAAAAGGTCGCGTATGTCGCGCAGGCGGCACTGCGTCTTGTTAAGGTAGTATTCGCTTTCGCCGGAGCGGAAGATGCGGCGGGTTACGGTCACTTCGCTGAAATCTATGTGGAGGCGGCGGGACTGGTTGTCGAAAATCATGTTGACTTCCGCCATGTTGAGGGGGGGCCGGTTCTTGGTGCCGTTGAAGATGATGTCCACCATCGAGGCCGTGCGCAGCGACTTCCACGACATTTCGCCGATGCACCAGCGGATGGAGTCAACGACGTTTGATTTGCCGCAGCCGTTCGGACCGATGACGCAGGTTATGCCCTGCTGGAGGTCGAAACGCATTTTGTCCGCGAACGACTTGAAGCCCGTTATCTCAATTGCCTTTAAGTACATAGAAGTCCCTGAAAAAGAAAATCCGCACGGGCGCAGGCTTTGCCGCCGCGCCGCATCTTATATGTATATATGATACCATTGCGCCCGCAATACAGTCAAAGCCGCGGGCAAACAAAAAAGGCACGGCTTGTCCGCCGTGCCTTTGGCAATTGTCGGATTGGGTTTACTTTGGGAATATGGCCAGATAGGCCGCCACGGGCCTGTAGCACTGTTGCGGGGAAACGTTGAATGCTTCCTGATAGCATTCGGTCTTGCGTTCCCAGCCCACGGTCATGCCTTCAGGTTTGTAGGCGAACTGGCTTGAGCCGCCCCCGTCAAAATGGACGAATTTCACGCAATTCTCGTCCTCTGTAAGATATGATGCCATCTCGGCTATGGTCGCCACGGGATAGGCATTGATAAGTTTAACCTTGCCCTGTCCGGTTATGCAGACCGCGCTGCGGGCAGTGCGGTCTGCGGCTATGTCCCAGTGGGATTTACCGGCCGTGGCGGATTCCACGTCGGCCTGCATCTCCTGCGGAAGCTGGTAATCAGTGTAAACATCGGGTCTGCCGTCCTTGGTGACGTAGAAGACCCACTCTATCTTCGACTCCGGTATGAAATTACCGAGCTTGCCGTCCTCCATGAAGAAGCCTACCAGCATGCCGTCGTTGACGCTGAAGAAGCTGGAATTCACGGCGGCTATGGCTGTCGGGTTGGCGGACATGAAGGCCGGAATGGTCATGCGGGATTTGCCGGTAACTTTTTTGGCGGTAACGGCTTTTATCTTGACCAATGCGGGGTCCACTTCAAGTACGTTTACATACTTTATCTTGCGGGCCGGCACGGCCTGCATTTTTTTAAGGAGTTTTACGCCCTTCGTTTCCTTGAAGTGGTGGGCGGCCTTGTCGGCTGACGCCTGTTCTACGGCCACTTCTTTGGCCTGAGGAACGGGCAGCACTGGTTTGGCCGAGCCTTCCTCCGCGTAGGACGCTACGGAAAGCAGCATTGCCGCCGTAGCCAGCAAATTAAAGTTTTTCATTCCGTTATCCCTCCAAAAGTTCTCTTTAATCCTGATTATACATCCAAACCCGCCGCATTTTACATGACTTCCGGGTTATTTTTAAGGATTTATTAAGGTTGGAATTCAATGTTATAATCAAGTTGGGTGAGGGATAACGCATAGAGCATTCACATACTTGCTTACACATCACCCTGCGGCTTGTGCGGAAGTTCATGATTCTTCGGTTTGCACAGGTTGTTTAACATGGAACCTAATTGAAGAACTCAAGCCAAGTATTAAGGTAAAAATATGAAGTAACGGAGGTTTGAATGGGTTTTTTCAAACAACTCAAAAGCTGGTGTTCGGAGGATACTGGTGGCAGATATGTGTCATTAGTCCTGAGTGAATTGTTTAACGTTAGTGAATCTCATAAGTTGGTGTCTGAATTGTTCGGTAAATCAATTGATTATGCCACGGTGGCGACCGAGTTCACTTTTATGGAAGGAAGACGAGCGGACCTCGCATTTCTGGATGAAGAAGATAATCCCGTCGCTATTATTGAGGTAAAATACCACGACCATAAAAATGAACGCAATCATGCGCAGATAGCAGACTATCTGAAGTTTTGTGGCAAAAGAAAAATACCTTTTTTGGTAATTACCAAAAATCGATTACCAGATAACGATGAAAAACAAATAAAGAAGCATAAGTTTGCCAGCATAGTCAGTTATAGCCAATTGGTTCACAAGATGTCAAAGTATAATTCCAAGGATTCATCAGCCATTTCCAAGTTAGTCCAAAGTTACTTTGAGGAGGAATCACTCATGTTTGCAAAAATTTGCAAGGCGGATTTGCAGCTTTTACTTATAAGTGCACTGCATGTTCACAATAGACATGGACTGGGACGACAGCTCTCGAGAGAGCGAATAGTAAAAGCCGCAGATGCACTGAGAGGGCTTATTGAGAATGTTACATTGCTGGGGGACGAAATACACTATTCGTATATGGATAATGTTTTCCCCAAACGGCCATCTGCTGGCTTTTACTTCTCACCAGAGTTTTCTAAAAAAGTAGAATCTAAAGTAATGAAAGATTTGGAAGAGGATTTGGAAGGGGATTCCAAAGAACGTTATTATAGTATATCCGATGAAAGAATACGTGATGGCCGGTTGGTTGTTTGGTATGGTTACACAGTTAATAATTCCCCTTCTAGTGGATTCTTTTGGTTAGGGATTGGCATTATTGCAGAACTTCATACATCTTGCAAAAGTTCTCCTCTCACCACTTCGCTATTTGCTGAATTAACTCCTTATATACCTGGCGTGGAGGATCAATGGAAACCGGAAACAATTAAAATTAATAATATTGAGAAAATTAGTGAAGATGAGGCAATGAGTTTGACACAAAAAGTTTTCCGTAATGTATTGAAAAAAGCACTACGCGGCACACTTCCGAGAGTTATTAGACAAAAGTTACATAATGTCTATAAAAAAGCTAAATGCCTTTAGTATTAACGCGCTAATGTCGCTTTCCAAATCCCAATATATGCGCGGTGTTATGTGCCCCAAAAGCCTGTGGCTCTTTAACCACAGGCGGGATTTGCTGCCTGCTTCGACAGGGTTGCCGGATTCCTCTCTTTCTCAGGGACAACTGGTAGAGACGTTTGCCCGCCGCTGCTTTGCCGACGGCATATTGATAGCCCGCAATCCTGCAAATCCTGATTCCGCCTTGCAGGCTACAAAAAAGGCGCTCGCCGCCCGTATGCCGGTTTATGAGGCCGCCTTTGCTCATGACGGGTTTATCGCCTATGCCGATATCCTCGTCCCGGCCAGGGGCGGAGGGTGGGATTTGCTGGAAGTGAAGATGTCCTCTGACGTCAGGGCCGAGCATATTGTGGATGCGGCTTTTCAGCGTTATGTAATTGAAGGCTCAGGCCTTAAATTGCGGCGCGTATATCTTATGCATCTCGACAAGGAGTATGTGCGGCATGGGGATATAGTGCCCGACAGTCTTTTCTCTCGTGACGATATTACTGGAGACACCGCCTCGTTGCAGGCCGATATCCGCAGCAATGCCGCCGCTTTCAAGCGTCTGCTCCGGCAAAAGAAAATGCCTGAGGCCGACATAGGCAAGCATTGCAAATCTTCCGACTCCTGCGAATTCCACTCGCATTGCTGGAAAAAGGTTCCGAAGCCGTCCATATTCGACATTTCGCACATTACTTCCGAAAAAGCCGAGGCGTTGCGTGAACGTGGCATTCTGTCAGCTAAAAAAATCCCGCTTGATTTCAATTTGAGCGAACGGCAACTTCTGTCCGTTGCGGTCTTGAAGTCCGGAATGCCGCGTACGGACCGTAAAAAAATTAATGGATATCTTTCCGGACTGGAATATCCCCTTCATTACCTTGATTTCGAAACCATCGCGTTGCCAATCCCGCCATTCGATGGGTTAAAGCCTTTTCAGCAACTGGTTTTCCAGATATCCCTGCATGTTCATAGCCGGCCTGGAGGGCGGCTGGACCATTTTGAATATCTGGGCGACGGAAAAGCTGACCCCAGGGCGGAGGCTGTGAAGTTTCTGCTGACAAAAATAGGCGCGAAAGGCTCGGTCATTGTTTACAATCAAAGCTTCGAAACCTCCCGCATTCGGGAACTGGCTGCAATGTTCCCCCGCAACGCGCGTAAATTGCTTGCCATAAATTCACGGATATGGGATTTGATGCTCCCGTTCCAGAAGGGTGATTGCCTGTATCCCGATTTCGCGTGCAGCTATTCCATAAAAAAGGTTCTCCCCGCCTTGGTGCCGGGCATGACTTATGAAGATATGGAAATCGGCAACGGCGGAGAGGCTCAGGACGCCTATGCAAGGCTTATGGGTGATGATGTGTCGGACAAAGAACGCGCCGCCATTCGTCATGCCCTGAAACTTTACTGCGGTCAGGATACGCTGGCGATGGTTCGCCTGCTGGAAAAGTTGAAGGAGATTCAATCCGCTGCCTGACAGCCGGTTGCCTGGTTCCAATGCTGCGATATCGGCGTTCCCATTTGGTATCATGAGGGCATGAACAGCAAGATACAGGAACTTGTCGGCTACAAGCTGGTTTTCGGGATTCCCGGTTCCGACGCCACCCCGGACGTGATAAACCTTTTCAGGGAAACGGGCGCGCGCGGTCTCATCCTCTACCGCCGCAACTACCGTTCCCCGGAGCAGATTAAAAAGCTCATTTCCGACCTTGAAAGCGCGCTCGGCTACCGCATACTGGTCTGCCTCGACCACGAAAGCGGGCGCGTCGTCTTCCTCGGCGGGGGCGTCACCGTTTTCCCGGACCCCTATACCTTCGGCCTCATGGGCGACGTGGAGGCCGTGCGCCGCCAGGGCGAGATTGAGGGCCGCGAACTGCGCGCCCTAGGCATAGATATAAACTTCGCTCCCGTTCTGGACGTCATCGCCGAAAAATACAATCCCGGCATACTTTCCCGCGGTTATTCCAAGGACCCGGACAAAATCTCGACCTTCGGTTCCGCCAGGATAAAGGGGCTTCAGGCCGGAGGCGTTTCCGCCACCGCCAAGCATTATCCCGGCAAGGGCCACGCCACCGTGGACGCGCATCTTAAATTGCCGGTGATAGATTCCACTCTGGAGGAGATGGAGAATTTCCACCTGAAACCATTCCGCGCCGCCGTGGCGGCGGGGTGCGACTGCATAATGTCCTCCCATCCCCTTTACCGCAACATAGACAACGTGCCCGCCACCTTCTCGCGCAAGCTGGTGCATGACCTCCTGCGCGTTAAATACGGCTATAACGGGGTCATCGTTTCAGACGACCTTGAAATGGGGGCGTTGTCCGGCGAAGGTGGCGCGGCGGAATCCATAGTCCGCGCCGAAAAGGCCGGGCATGACCTTCTGCTTGTCTGTCACACCGCCGCCGCGCAGCGCGGGGCCGCAAGCGCACTGCGAAAGGCTTATGAAAGCGGGGAGCTGAACGTCAAAACGCTTGAAGAGTCCGTTGCCCGTATAAAGAAGCTGCACGCGCGCCGCCCTAACCGCTTCGAGGGGGAAATGGGTCCGCTGCCCGAAGGGCAACCCCTTGCCGAGCGGGCGGCCAATGCCGCCGCTGCCATTCTTCAGAAGGGGAATCTTTCCCTGCCGATAGACCTGTCCTCTTACAAGGGCAAAAAGGTTGCGCTGGTGTATCCCCGTTTCAGTGATATGTCTTCCCTGCTGATGTGGGAGCCGGAGGTGGAATGCCCCGGCTGTTATTTTCAGTCTAAAATGGCGGGGAAGAACTTCTCCCCGGTCACGGTGCCGGTAGCGCTGTCCGCAAATGAGGAGGATGTCCTTCGGGTGGGGCGAGTGGTGAAGGACGCGGACCTGACTGTCATCCTTGTCTGGGACGCGGGGCTGGTGGAAGGCTGGCGCAAGGTGCTGGATGTCTCGCAGGAGAAATCAAAATCGTGCGTGGCGATTCTGCTGCGCGATTTCTTCGACCAGCGTTTCCTCAGGCCGGAAACCGCAGGAGCGACGGCTTACGGCTTTCGCAAATGCCAACTGGATGCCGTGCTTAAAAAGCTTTTTGTTTAGTCTTAATGTTTTTTGCCGCCGGACTGGAGATGCTCTCCGGTCCGGCGTTTTGTTAAAGCTGTTTGTGATGCTGGATTGTCCGGCGCTTTATCGGTCCTGACCGCTTCGCTCTCCGGATTCGTCTCGCGGCGGTGGGTCGGAAGGACGCCGGTGGCGCATGATGTGTTTCCCCTCAGCCGGCCTGACGCACCTGAAGCCCTGCGAGCTGTCCCTCGTTCCGGGGGGGAGATGGTCGCGGAATGCGGAGCGGGTGTTATATGGGTAGGTGTTGTAAGCTCCTCCGCGCAGGACTTTATGGGTTCCGTCCGCCGGACCCTGGGGGTTTTCGGCCGGGGCTCTCTGGTAATAGTCCTTATCGTACCAGTCGGAGACCCATTGCCAGACGTTGCCGTGCATATCGTAGAGGCCGAACTGGTTAGGTTTTTTCTGCGCCACGGGGTGGGCCTGTCCGTCCGAGTTGTCCAGCCGCCATGAGTATTCCAGTCCTTCCTTTTCGTCCTCGCCGTAAGAGAATTCCGTCAGCGTGCCGCCTCTGGCCGCTCTTTCCCACTGGGCTTCGGTAGGCAGGGTTTTCCCTCGGCTGTAGCAGTATGAGAAAGCCTCGTCCCATGTCACATTTACTACGGGATGTTCCGGCGAACTCCATTCGGGCTGTGGCGGAAGGCGGACTCCTGTCCGCCGCGAAAAATCCGTGAAGTCCGCCACGGTCACCGGGGTCCTGTCCATGTAAAATGCGGACAGGCGGATTTTTGCCTGCGGGTAATTGTTGTCATATACTTCGTCCCGCCCACGGTTTCCCATCAGGAATTCCCCTTCGGGAATAAGCGCCATTTTGGGCGCGTGCCTGCGGCTGAATCCATAAATAGAACCCCATACCGTGCCCGGTCTGCGGGGATAGTAAAAACGTGCGTGGCTTCCGGAAGGCCTTTTGACGAAACGGATGCGCTTTCTTTCCTCGCTGCCCGGCTTTGGCATGGTCGGGTGCCAGAGCAGCCGGAAACCGGTCTCCCGCCACTGGCAGTACAGCTTCATGGTGCGCGCCAGTATGAAGCCGCATCTCCTCTCTTGTCCCGCTTTCCTGGCTTCCACTATGTCCGTCTCTTCTTCCTGCAGCCCGGCGCAATCCCCTGTCCTGACCGCTTTCCATATACGCAGTTTTGAAAGGCAGACCGTCTTGTCCCTGCTGTAGCAGTCATCGGGAGAAGCGGGGAATTCTGTCCGGCACTGGCGTATGTCCCGCCCGGAAAACTGGATTCCTTCCTTGCCCAGGGTTTCGGCTATCCTGTCGCAGGCTTTTCCCGGGTCGGCTATGGCCTTGCAAAGCTGTTTTTTGCTGACGGGAATATCCCCGGTTTCCAGTTTCATGCACCGGTCGCAGGTCGGTTCGAAGGCTTTCCTTGTAAGGTAGGAGTAGCCGAACAGGCATTTAGCGCGGGGGGTGTCGCCGAAAGAGACTTCCGCCGTTTCGTCCACCGCGTCGGGCAGCTCCATGCAGGGGTCCGGGCTGTCCAGCGCGGCGGCGCGGCAGACTTCATATTGAATCATGCGGTGGTAGAAATACTCGGGGTTATGGCTGATGCGGTTTGCTCCGCGGTAGCCCCAGAGGGGCTCCTCTTCGAGCATTTGTTCGAAGTCTCCCGTGCATTCGCCTGCCGGTTTTTTTTGCAGAATGGACTGCGCGGAAGACAGCTCCGCCATGCCACTCGCGGCCAGCCCAAGCGCGGCCGCAATGACCGATAATCTCATTTTTTATCCGTTGTCAGCCCTCCGCTTCCCCCGGCGGAGGGCATAGCCCGCTACTTGTAAAGCAGGTAAGGTGTTCTCGCCTTGCGAAAGTCTTTCGCGGCCTTGTTGTACGCCGCTATTATCTTTTCAGCCGGCGCGCCGGCGGAATAAAGCTCCTTCAAAGTGTCGTCGCCTGTCATGCGCTTCATGTCTTCCCACTTTATGACCAGGCCGGTCTGCTTCGTGTCGCGCATGGCGCAGAGCAGGCGCAGGAACAGTTCCACGGGGCGCAGCGCGTCCCTGTCTGTTATGCGGAAGGCTATGCCGTCGCTTTCCTGTCCGGCGTAAACATCGCCGTCCGGAGTGCGTTTTTCCCGCGACAGCTTCACGCCCTTTATTTTCTTCCCCTTGAGTTTCGCCAGCACGGCCTTCGAGTCCAGCCACGGCGCGCCTATCCACATGAAGGGGGAAGGCGTCCCGCGTCCGACTCCAACGTTCGTGGCCTCGAAGCAGCCTATGCCGGGGTAGAGCGTTTCGGCGTCAAGGCTCCTGATATTGGGGGAGGGATTTGCCCATTTTATGCCAGTCCGGTCGAACCAGGTGCGGCGGGTCCAGCCCCGCATCCTGACCACTTCCGGTTTAAGGTACAGTCCCTTCGCCTCGGCGTGCATGAGGGCAATTTCGCCCGCGGTCATGCCGTGGCGTATCGGCACCTTGAAATAGGCCGTGAGGGCCCGGACGGAATCCTCCAGCAGAGGGCCTTCCACGATTTCCCCGGTGACCGGGTTCGGCCTGTCCAGAACATAGAAGGTAATAAGCTTCTTGTCCGCTTCTTCCATTGCATAGGCCATTGTGGCCAGATAGGTGTAGAAGCGGGCGCCCGCGTCCTGTATGTCAAAAACCAGCGCGTCTATCCCGTCAAGCATTTCCGGGGTGGGGCGCAGTGTTTTGCCGTAGAGGCTGTGTATGGGGAGGCCGGTGAGGGCGTCCACGCTTTCCCCGGCCTTTTGACCGTGGTCCAACGTGCCGGAAAAGCCGTGTTCCGGGGAGAAGATCGCCACCAGCCGCAGGTTTTTGGCGGCCGCGAATTTTTTGACTATGCTTTCCCCGTTCCTGTCGAGTCCCGTGTGGTTGGTGATAAGCCCGACGCGCCTGCCTTCAAGCAGCGCGAAACCGTTGTCCTCAAGGACGTCGAAACCTGTCTTTACCTGCGCGGCGCAGGCCCCCGCCAGAAGCAGGAGGCCCGCCGCTGCCGTTATCGCCGCCCTCATTTCCTCGGAGCCTCTTTAAGGAGCAGCAGGTAAAGCGCGCCGTCGTTCCAGACGTTGCGGGCAAGTTCTCCCGCCTCGTCGCCGGTGCCGGAGAAATAGTCCACGCGTCCGGGCCCGAGTATCGCGCCGCCGGTGTCCTGGCACAACACAAATTTGGAGACCTGCTTCTGCTCCTTCATGGCCTTGCCGTCGGGGCCGATTGCGGGCAGGGGGAGCTGGATGAACACCAGCGAGCCGAGCGGCACGTATTTCGGGTCAACGGCTATGGATCGGCCGCCGGTGAGGGAGCGTCCTATGGTGCCTATTGCCCCGTCGTCGGGGCCGGAGAGGTCGCTCAGCTTGAAGAAGGTATAGCGCTTGTTCCACGCCAGCACGAACGGGGCCATGTCCGGGTGGGAGTCTATGTACGTTTTGGCCTGCTCATGGGAACTTTGATTCTTGGGCTCTATGAGGCCGGCGCTTATGAGCGCGCTTATCACGCCGCGGAACTGGAGTCCGTTCGTTCCGGCGAAACCGGCCTTTTTCATCGTGCCGTCAGGTAGGCGTATCCGGCCTGAACCTTCCACATGGAGGTCCATAACTTCCAGCGGATGCTTGAAGTAGGCCAGCTCAAGCCCCTGTCCCTGCAGGAAGCCGTAGATGTCAATGAACTCGCGGGACCAGTAAGGCACGAGCTTCGTGCCGTCCAGCCGGCCGGAGAGTTTCTCTCCCTTATACTTGTCCGCGTTGAAGGTTTCGAGATTGACATCTACAAGGTCGGCGGGGCGGGCGTATATGGGATACTTGTAGGTAGCGTCCTTTGTAAGGCTGGCCTCAAGCACGGGTTCGTAATAGGAACTGAACACCACCTTGCCCTTCCCGTCGGTGCCTATGGTGCGGTAAACGGAAAACCTTTCCCTTATGGCGGCATTAAGCTCGTCCTGCGTTTTGGCCGATTTGTAGATTTCGGTGAACGCCTGGAGCGCGGCCCTAAGGTCGGCGGAGGTTATTTCCCTGCCGTCGATGGTATAGGTGGTTTTCGCCGCGCCGGACTGGAGGTACTCCATGCTTTTGGCCGCGGAGGCCAGAAGGGCGTCCTTGTCCTGCGGGTCGGAGAAAAGCGGTATGTCGGCGCTGGCTACGGGCCGGAAGGCCTGTGACGGCGCCGGGGCCTTGCCTGGCGTGGCGCAGGAGGCCATAAAAGTTGCGGCCGCCAGCGTTACAATCGCAAATTGCGCGTTTTTGAGTTTCATCAGTATGTAAGCTCCCGAGAGTTCTGCTGCTATCTGCATTCTCACAAATTTTGCAATTTGACACAACAACCCAGCACTGCTACAATTCCATATACATTTAACGGGGCCGAGTTCTTGAAGAAATATATATACATCATCGCGGCGTTCGCCGCTTTCCTCTGCACTTCCGCCTATGCCGATGATGCCGTTATCGGCGCGCTTGCCGGCAGGGTGGACATGCGTCTTGATATTCACAAGGGCTGGGAACCGGCCGTTCTGGGCTCCGCCATACCCGAAGGCGGCGGCATCCGCACCGGAGAGGACGGGGCGGCGGAACTCCGCTTCCCGAATAAATCCAAAATCTGGCTGAAGCCTAACAGCACCATAGAGATAGAGCAGCACCAATCGCTCGCGGCCAAGATAGCCGTGATATCCGGCTACATAAAGGCCCGCATCCCGCATTTGCGGCGCAAGGAAGTTTTCGAGCTTCGCACCACGGCGGCCGTCGCTGCGGTTCGCGGCACGGAACTCCTACTTAACGTGGGGGACGAGGGCGTCGCCGAGGTGAGCGTGCTTTACGGCCTCGTGCAGCTCGTCTATAACGTGCCTCCCGCGGTCGGTCCTTCGGAAGTGGACCTCACGCAGGGCGTGTTCTACCGCTTCGGCGGCTCGCTCCGCATTCCCGTTTTCGCCCTCCTTACCCCGGAACAGGAGCTTGAAGGCCTGCGCGACTGGACCCCCGGCCTTTCCCGCCTGCAGACGCTTGCGATGATTCGCCTCAAGGAAGCCGACAGGCTCCTCATGCGCGAATACGCCCGCACCGCCGGACAGGTGGAGACGGTGGTTCAGGAACTGGTAAACCATGTCAGGGACGAGGATATGGCCGCCGGACGCACTCTTACCGACGTCAGCGGAAATCTGGTCCGCGTGGACCAGCGGCTGCTCCGCCCGGACGCGCATACCATACAGCTCATCAACATGGTCAAGCGTCCGGTGTACGATTACACCTATTCCGGAAAGCAGTTCGCCTATAACGGCGGTTCTATCGTGAACCGGCTGGATTCGCTTCAGGCTCGCGTGGAGTTCAACAAGGATTTGCCCGCCAACATAACCGAATGGTCCGGATTCTTCCAGTCCGATTCCGTGCGGGCCGACCGCGCCACGGTGGTCGCCGCCAACCAGACCGACCCTTCCAATATCTACGCCATCGGTTTCATAGCGGTCAATCCGCAGGCTTCTAACCCTTCCGCCTCCAACAAGCTGGATGACGACAACAAACTTTACTTCGGAACCGTGGATATAAACGGCTATAACTCTCTCGCGAACGGGAAAGGTCTTACGCTGCTTTCCTCAGGCGGGGTGTTCAATCCGTCCGGCGTGCAGATAGCCGGCCTTGCCTGGGCGCAGAAGGACACTTCCCGCAGCCTGATAACCGGTTCCGGGGACCCGGCCCTCAGCTACTATTCCGCCATGCCTTACTGCGTCGGGGGGGACTGCACCCAGTCGCAGAACCAGATATGGTTCGCGCAGGAAAATTACGTTATCGGCAACGGCGGCAACGTGCGCGCCAAGAACGACATAACGAACAGCAGCGGCGACGTGATGTCCATTTTCAAGGATAACGCCGGACAGGCGGTATTCTACGTCAAGAACAATCAGTCCGGCACGGGCATAGGGCAGGTTTCGGCGGTCGACACGAATCTGGCCATGGGCATAAGGACCAACGGTTCCATAGCCTATCTGAACCCGGCCCATACCAACGCCGACGTCGTGATGATTCCCGACATAGGCGTTTCCATGATAGCCAATATACTCCCGATGCTGGAAAAGATAGCCAAGTGACGACACCCGCGATATTTTCTCCCAGACGAATCCTGACCGGCCTGTGTGCCGCGGCGCTGCTCGCGCTTTGCGCCGGCAGGTCTTTCGCCGGCATAGACTGGCAGGGGCAGGGCGCGTCCATCGTAAGCAAGATACTCGCCAACCCCGGCGCGTTCTTCTTCGAGTTCCAGCAGGACATGGAAGCCACAAATCCCCTGCCTCCGGGAAAATTTTCCAGTCTTAACATCGGCCTCTTCCCCACGCTGCTCCCTCTTGGCTACCTCAACGGCTCGGCCCATTACCGCCTGCATCCGGAAGGGCGGCTGGCCCCCGGCATACCGCAGGTGGAGCTTATGGGCGGCTACTGGAGCATGGCCTGGGCCAAGGTCGCGGCGGACCAGAGCAAGGACATAGACAACGCCAGCTTTAACGGCTATTACTACGGCATAATGGCCACTTCCTCCGTTTCCCCCAAGGTGCGCCTGTTCTGGGGTTACAAGCATTCGCAGCTCAAGGCGCAATTGGACCTCAACAAAACCAAGGACGTGCTGGGCGTCAAGGTCAACAGCTTCAGCACCGGTTTCTCGGACGATTTCTTCATCGCGGGCATCGAACACCCCATCTCGCTCAACGACCGCTGGACCATGCAGCTCAATTACGGCGTGGCCCGGAAGGTCGTGGCCGCCAAGGTGGCCTGGAGCGGAAAGTATTTCGATCTCGGCGTTAACGTTTATCCGGAAGGCGTGCTGGTAATACATCCGGTCTGGAATTTCCATGCGGCATTCTAGCTCAAGGCGTAGCTCAACCATTATATTCGCCGTCTGCGCGGCGCTGCTTGCCTGTGCGCCGGCCTCGCGCGCGGCCGCGCCGGAAGACTCTAAAATCTTCACCCCCTATTTCAACATGAACCTGTCGGAAGGCTGGTATCTGCCTTCCAAGGGCGATATATTCTCCGGCGGCAACATGGATACGCAGGTCGGCCTGCTGACCAAGCTGAACGAGCGGAACAATATTTTCGGGCTCTACAGCTTCCGTTATCAGGGTCCCTCTTTCCAGCCGCAGGATTCCACCCAGTTCCAGTCGCGCCAGATAAACCACCTCTTCTCCCTTGAGTACAGGTGGCTCAGCTTCTCCGAGCTGTGGCGCATACGTCCGGGCGCCTCATACGCCAAGACCTTCTCCCGCACCGGCGGAAACGAGGACTGGGGCACCGGCCTCTACAACATGAAGTCTGTCGGCGGCCAGCTCGCCGTGGACTATCTGTTCACCATGAAGGGAAGGGACGGTTCCCTGACCGCCCAGTATCTGTACCGCAGCGTGAAGTTTCCCAATTACACCGACCTTCTTCAGGAATTTCAGGGCGCCACCTCCACGAGCGAAATATCGGAAGGCCTGTACGATCAGGGCGTGAACCAGTACTCCCTGCGGGCCAACTGGAACCGCATGACTTTCGGCCTGACCTATTCGCGCATGGGCTACGACAACCAGACCATAGTGGAAAACACCGGTGTTTATGGTTCGGCGAAGCAGAAAGACAAATGCTTCACTGTGGATATCGGCGCTTACAGGCGCTGGGGGCTGATGGAGCTTTATCCGGTGCTGTCCGCTTCCATGTACCGTTCCAATCAGGGCTACCTGCGCTACAAATATTTTGGCGCGACGCCCACGCTGGGCAATCTCAACGACCCTTCCGGCGATGTTACCTATGTCGGCGACAACTACAGCTACAACCAGTACGACCTGAACGTGCCGGTGGAATTCAATTTCAGCGCCATTTCCAAATGGTCCATGAGCGGCGGCGCCTGGCTTACGCGCCGCAATTACACGGCGCGCCCGCCGCGCGACGCGAACAACAACTACATGGGCGGCACCCAGAACAATACGCTTGTCCGTTTCTATGCGGGGTTCCGCAAGCATATGAACGACGTGGCCGATTTCCGCATCACCTACATGTTCACGGTCGCAAGCTCGAACAACAAATTCGAGTATTACATGCCGTACAACTACATAGGCAACAGCGTAAACTTCTCTTACAATCTGGCTTTCTAAAATCGCCCGGCAAGGGGGGATAATGGGTTATTCCGACGGCATTTCCGCAGGGAGCTTCAAGCTGGGGGCCGACGGCAGGCATATCTATTTCCCGTTCGGAGTTTATGGCCGCGGTTATGTCATGGACGAGGAGCGCTACAACCGCGTCCGCCGCGCCATTGTCAGTCGCATGGCCGCGTTCCTCATTCTCTGTCCGCTTTCAGTGTTTTACTCCGTGTGGGGAGTATGGCCGCTCGCCGGAGTTTTCCTGATATGGGACCACTTCGCGCGCAAAGCTGCGGTAAAGGGTTGCCCCGTTTCGGAAGAAAAGCTTTCGCGGGAGGAGGTTCTCCGCAACTCCAGCGCGTCTTATGGCCGCGTCTGGATATGGTTCATGATTGCCGGCAGCTCGCTGTTTGTTCTGGCCAGCCTTTTCCTCCTTTTTCGCACGGACAAGATTCTGTCCGGGCTGTCGGGTCTTGCTTTTTTCGGTTTCTGCCTGTTCTCTGGCATACGGCTGTTACGGGCTAAACACGGACAGACCGCCGAATCCTGATTTCTTCAGCCTGTCATTTTTGCGTGAAACCCCTCTTGCGAGGGGTTTTTTGTTTTATTGTCTCAAGACTTGGCCCGGCTGGCGGGCCTGAAACTGGGGGTTTATTTTTGCTTGAATGTGATGTATAACATAATACTTTGCGGTAGAGGCTGCTAGCCTTAACGTATTAATTGATTTGCTAGGTTCAAAATAGGATAATACCCCCATGACTACAAAGACGGCAGTGGTTTGCGACGATGACAGGACTCTTGTCCACATAATGCAGTTCGTGCTGGCCAAGAAGGGTTTCGGCGTGCGCACCGCGGAAAACGGAGCGGCCGCGCTGGCCCTCCTCTCGGCCGAGAAGCCGGGGCTGCTTTTTCTCGACCTAGAAATGCCGGAAAAAGACGGGTTCACCGTGCTGCAGGAATTGCAGGGCGGCGGGCCTCACAAAATGTATGTGATAGTGCTTTCCAGCCACGAGAGAAAGGAGACCCATGACAAGGCGCTTTCACTTGGCGCGAATGAGGTGTGGGTAAAGCCGTTCAACGCGGGAGAATTGCTCCGCCGGGTGGAAGGTTTGATTGAACAGGGGAAGGTGTAATATGGAATCCGGGCTTAAGCAGGAGCGCCCCTCTCTCGGGGATATTCTGGTCAAGGTGGGCATCATCACGCCCGAGCAGCTCAAAACAGCCCTGGCGCAGTGCGATCCGGAACAGCGCAGCCTCGGCCCGGTGCTCGTTTCTCTAGGGTTCGCTACTGAAGAAAAAATAAGCAAGGCCGTCAGCATTCGGCTCAACATCCCGTTTTTTACAACGTTCGAGGGGCTTATAGACCCGGACGTCTCGCAGGTTTTTCCCGAATCGCTGGCGCGCAAGCTGCTGGTCGTTCCCATTTTCCGCGTGGAGGACAAGCTGACGGTCGGTATGGTCAATCCCACCGATCTTAACGCCATGGACCAGGTGGCGATGATATCGAACATGCAGGTGCAGCCCGTGGTGACCACTCTGGCCAATCTTTTCGACGCCATCCAGCAGGTCTATGGTCATAAGTCTGCTCCCGTGCAATTGCCTGCCGCGCCCGTAGCTTCGTCGAAGGATAGCGACCGCCCCGCCGGGGATTCCGTGAGCGATTTGGTCAACGTGCTGCTTCAGGAGGGCGTGGCGCGCAAGGCAAGCGACATACACATAGAGTCCGGCGAAAAGCTGGTCCGCGTCCGCTTCCGCATAGACGGCATGCTACAGGATGGAAAGACCTACTCCAAGGACATGGAAGCGGCCATCATGGCCCGCATCAAGATAATGTCCAAGCTGGACATCACGGAAACCCGTCTGCCGCAGGACGGTCACATCCGCTTCACATACGGCGGGCATAACATAGACGTGCGCGTCTCCACCCTGCCCACGGTGCATGGCGAAAAGGCCGTTCTCAGGCTTCTGGACCATTCCGCTTCAATGCGAAAGCTGCATGAGCTTGGCATAGCTTCGCGCATTTACTCCGGTTTCACGGACGCGATTGCCAGCCCGAACGGGCTCATACTTGTCACCGGTCCCACCGGGAGCGGCAAGACCACCACGCTTTACGCGGCAATCGCCTCCCTGAACAAACCGGGCGTCAACATAGTCACTCTGGAAGACCCTGTCGAATATGTCCTTGAGCGTGTGAATCAGGTCGAGTCCTTTTCCAAAATCGGTCTTACCTTCGCCGCCGGCCTGCGGGCAATACTCCGTCAGGACCCGAACATAATACTGGTTGGTGAAATCCGCGATCTTGAGACTGCCGAGATTGCAATGCAGGCCTCCATCACAGGCCATCTGGTTTTCAGTACACTGCATACCAATGACGCCATTTCGAGTGTCCACCGCCTTCTTAACATGAATGTGGAACCCTTCATGATAGCGGCCGCCCTACGCGGCGTGATGGCGCAGCGGCTTATGCGTCGCCTGTGCGACAAGTGCAAACGTCCCCAGCAGCTTTCCCCGTCTCAGGCGAGCGAACTGGGCCTGCCGGAAAACTCATCGTGCTTCGAGGCCGTTGGCTGCCCGGAATGCGGCCTGTCCGGTTACTCCGGACGTTTCGCCATACATGAATGGATGTCCATATCCCGCAACGTGCGCGATTTGATAGTCCGCAAGGCCCCTGTTGACGAACTGCGCGCCGCCGCTGAGGCCGACGGGTTTGTTTCCATGCGTAAAACCGCCATGCAAAAGGTCCTGCAGGGCGAGACTTCCATTGAGGAAGCCGTAAGGCTCACAAGGGAACAGGTGGACGCCTGATGCCAAAATATCGCTACAAGGCCATTGACGCCAAGGGAAATATAAAGAACGGCGAGACGGACGCGGAGTCGTTGGCTGACCTTACCGGCAAGCTTGACGCCGAAGGGTTTTTCCTAATGGAGGGGAAATCCCTCGCGGCAGAGCCCGCTCCGTCCGCGCCCGGAGTGTCAGCGGCGGCGGATTCCTCCTCCGGGGAGCATGTTGCCACCAGCCGCGATACTGTGGACATGAAATCCGTGTCCATCTTCACGTCCCAGTGGGCAGTGATGGTGCGCACTTCCCTGCCCATACTTGAGGCGCTGGACATGCTGGCCCACCAGTCCGACGATCCCGTCTTCAAGGCCATACTGATAGACATATGGGGTAGCGTTCGGCAGGGGCAGCCGCTGTCCCGAGCCTTCAGCCGCTATCCGAAGGTGTTCGACGAGGTATATGTCAGCCTGCTCGCCTCCGGCGAGGCCAGCGGAAAGCTTGATGTCATGTTGGACCGGCTTGCCTCATATCTGGAATTCCAGCTTGCCATGAAGGACAAGATACGCTCCTCGCTTGTCTATCCAACCATAGTGGTGGCCACGGCGGTGGCTGTCGTTGGTTTTCTGGTTATTTTCGTCCTGCCCACTTTCATGGAGGTATTCACCCAGTTCGACATAGCCCTGCCGCTCCCAACCCAGATACTAATTTTCGTCAGCGAGCAGGTGCGCCGCCTGTGGTATCTTTTCCTGCTCGGGCTGGGGGGGATATGGTGGTATTTCTCTTCATGGCTGATGGACCCCTCCCACACCCGGCTTATAAACGACATACAATTGCGCCTGCCCGTCATAGGGCCGCTGACGCGAAACATCGTCATGACGCGCATGCTCCGGACGCTCGGTTCCCTTACCGACAGCGGCATACCCATACTCAAGTCGCTTGAACTGGCGAAGGCGGCGTCAGGGAATCTTGTCTTCGGGGACATAATGGACGAGGTCATATCCGACGTGCGCGAAGGCAAGGGCATAGCCGGGGCGCTTGGGCGCAGCCCGTTCGTTCCGTCCACCGTGGCCGGCATGATAGCGACCGGAGAGAAAACCGGCACGCTGCCGGAAGTGCTCGGCAAGGTCTCCGCATACTATGAGGCCGAGCTGGACACTTCCATAAAGAATCTTTTCTCCGCGCTGGAGCCGGCGTTCATCGTCTGCCTCGGCCTGCTTGTCGGCGGCATAGCGTTCTCGGTGCTGCTGCCTATGTTCAATCTGGCGGGCGGGCTACAATGAAACGCGGGTTCATACTGGTGGAGGCGACGATAACCTACGTCGTGCTGACGCTGGCTCTTATCGCCCTTCTGCCGGTATTCATAATGTCCATGCGTTCGGCCAAGGGGGCGGAGCAGATTGTGGCCGGAACCCAGCTTTCCACCGAACTGATGGAGGAGGTCTGTCTGAGAAAGTGGGACCAGGCAACTCCGGTCCCGGCGGTGCATATATCGGTTCCGAGCGCCATAGGCGTGGACGCGGGGGAAACCTCCTCCGACAAGCGCACTTTTAACGATATAGACGACTTTGACGGCTGGAGCGAGAATCCTCCAAAAGACCCGGTCATGAACGATATGACGGATTTCAAAATTTACACAAGAACAGTTTCAGTCAAGTATGTGGATTCCTCGCTGGCGGTTTCGGTGTCCACAACGGATTATAAGCAGGTGATGGTATGCACAAAAACTCAGAAGATGAAGCCCATATGCCTGAACACCATTTTAACCAACCGCTGAACCGGCGCGGTTTCACGCTGGCGGAAGTGGTCATAGGCTGCGCCCTGGCCGGGGCGGTGGCCCTCATCACCTCAGGGCTTTTCAAGGCGGGTTTCGTGACTTATAATTACGTCTACCGCCAGACGCGCACGCTTTCCGGCGCGCGAAAGGCTATTCTGGGCGACGGCAGCCATTTCGGCCTGGTCTGGGCGTCGCAATCCGCTTCCTCCTCCGGTTCGCTCAGTCCATCGGTGCTTACCCTTGTTCCTCCGGCGGGGGTGAACACGGTTTTCAGCGTGCAGGGCGGGCAGCTCTACCAGTCTTATCTGGGCGTGCAGACGCTTCAGGCGGAGCCGGTGTCGGAGCTTGCTGTCAGTTACTATAATCTGGACAATTCGGGCCGCATAGTGATTTCCACCGTGGCGGCTTCGGCTTCTTTTGTGACGACCAAGCTGGTCATGAAGGGGCGTTCGCAAAACGACAAGACTTATAATTTCATATCCGGCGCCAGGATGCGCAACCGCTTATGAGAATTAATGGACCAGGCAGCACACGCGGCGCGACGCTGCTAATCACCCTCATAGCGGTGGCGGTCTTCGCCCTGCTCGGCGTGGTGGTCTACCGCATAAACCAGTTCCAGGCGCGCGAGGTCATATATCAAAAGCGCCTCGCGCAGGCGCATTACATAGCCGAGGCGGGGCTTGAAGACGCTTTCCATGCCTTGTATGCCGACCCGGGCTGGCAGGCAGGCTTCAATAAAAAGCCTTTTGGCGAGGGGTATTACACCGTTACTGTTTCAACGGACCTGTACCCTCTGGTGCGCTCCACTGGCTATTCGGCAAATATCCCGCTTTTCGGCCGCGCGGTAAAAACAGTCAGCGCGGTTGCCTCCCTTTCATATTCAACAGCCCCGCTTCCGGGGGGAGGATATGCGATTGCGGCCAATGACGGGGTTTCAGTCAAGTCCACAATTGACGCCTATAATCCGTCGGTAAGCCTTACTCCGACCAGGTTTTATTTCGGCGGCAGCATCTGGGCCAACAAGTCGTTCCAGACTTCGGCGGGAGCCCTGGTGCGCGGGAACGTTTTTTACTACAAAATCAGCAATAACGTTTCCAACACCGTGCAGGGGTCGGTAATCCAGACCACTTACACCATAACCCTCCCGGTCAACTATTGCAGCACCTGCGCGGCCAGCAACAATAATTCCACCGGCATAAGCGGGCCGGTGTCGTGTTACAATTCAAGCAAAATGCTGCTCACGGTCAACTCCGGCGTTACCTGTACGCTCTCGCCTGGGGTGTATTATTTCAAAGGCATAACCGTAGATGGTACGCTGAACGTTAACACCGCTTCCGGTACGGTGACCGTCAATTTCACGGGCGATCTAGCCGCCAATACCGGCTGTGCCATAAACAATTCGAGTAAAATCCCGGCCCGTTTCAGGATTTACGGCGGCGGGGGCACTGGCGGTAAAAACTATGTAATCTCGTGCGCCGTGCCTCTGCACGCTTATCTGGAGGACCCCACATCCGACTGGAATATTAATTCGGAATTATACGGACGCATGGTAGGCAGAAACATTACCGCTTTCCAGACCGCCAATATACATACAGATACGGCGGATTTGAGCAGCCCCGTCATGACTGTCAGATGGAGCACGGGCAGTTGGACGCAGAGTTACAAACGGCAATGATATCTAGCGAGGGGCAACATATATGACAAACCCGCAAAAACCGGAAGAGTCCGCCCGGCTGGAGGCCCTGCGCAAGCTGGGGGTGCTTGATACCCCGGCCGAGGAGCGTTTCGACCGTCTCACGCGCATGGCGCAGGCTTTCTTTAACGTTCCCATCGCCCTTGTAAGCCTTGTGGACGAAAAGCGGCAGTGGTTCAAATCCTGCCTGGGCCTGCCGCTTAGCGAGAGCCCCCGCGAGAATTCCTTCTGCGGGCACGCGATAATGAGCGACGAACTTTTCGTGGTGGAGGACGCGTCGCATGACCCGCTTTTTGCCTCTCATCCTCTTGTGACGGGCGAGCCGGGAATACGTTTTTATGCCGGGGCGCCGCTTTCCCTTTCGGACGGCTACAAGGTCGGCGTTTTCTGCATAATAGACACAGCCCCGCGTTCCCTTAATCGGGAGCAAAAGCGTATTCTGCGCGATATCGGGAACATAGCCCAGAACGAACTGGCCTCCTATGACCTCAAGACGGCGCTTGCTTTCGCCCGCGACGCCAAGCGTTTCTACGACATCTCCTCCGACCTGATGTGTGTATTTGGCTTCGACGGGTATTTCAAGCGTCTCAGCCCGCGCTGGGAGAAAGTACTTGGATATCCGGTCGAGGAACTTCTTTCAAGGCCGTTCGTGGATTTTATCCATCCGGCCGACAGGGATGCCACCTTGAAGGAAGTGTCACGCCTGTTGAACGGCGGCGAGGCGCGCGAGTTCCGTAATCATCTCGTGGCTAAGGATGGGACTGCGCATACCATGCTCTGGCGCGGGACGCCCTTCCCCGCGGAAGGCGTGTCTTTCGCTTCCGCGCGCGACATAACCGAGGAAGAAAAGGCGCGTGAGGCTTCCGCGCATCTGGCTGCCATCATAAACTCCTCCGAAGACGCCATCATAAGCAAATCTCTTGACGGGCTGATTACCAGCTGGAACGCTGCCGCCGAGCGTATATTCGGGTACACGGCGGCCGAGGCAGTGGGAAGCCCCATGACCATCGCTTTCCCGCAAGACCTCTTTGACGAGGAGGCCAGTATTCTCGCCCGCATAAAGAACGGCGAGCGTATAAATAATTTCGAGAGCGTCCGTATCAGGAAGGACGGCACGCATATCCCGGTTTCCATAAGCATCTCGCCGATAAGGGACGCGGCCGGGACTATTGTCGGAGTGTCCAAGATTCTGCGCGACGTTTCGCACCTGAAAAACACTGAAGAGGCGCTGCGCGCAAGCGAGGAGCGCTGGCATTTCGCCCTTGAGGGCGCGGAGTTCGGTGTCTGGGACTGGAATATCGCGGGAGAGCGCCTTTTCGTGTCCCCCAGATGGAAGGAAATGCTCGGTCTCTCTCCTGAAGAAGTGGGCGACCGGCTGGAGGAATGGTCCTCCCGCGTGCATCCGGATGACATGCCTTTCACCATGGCCGAGCTGAAGAAACATATGGCCGGAGAAGTGCCCATATACACATCCGAATACCGCCTGCGCCGCAAGGACGGCTCCTATCTTTGGGTGCTGGACCGCGGCAAGGTGATGTCGCGCGACAGTTCGGGGAAGCCTCTCCGCATGGTGGGGGCCATATCGGATATTACGGAACGCAAAAGGACGGAGGAGGCCCTTCTCGCGAGCGAAGAAAAGCTGCGCGTGATACTGGACTCCGCCGCCGAAGGCATATACGGCATAGACCTCAACGGAAGATGCACTTTCTGCAACACCTCCGCCATACGCATGCTTGGCTATTCCTCGTCCACCGATATGTTGGGCAAGAACATGCATGAGCTGGTGCATCATTCCCATCCCGACGGAGCGCATTTTAACGTCGAGGAGTGCCGTATATTCCATGTCCTGAAAAAAGGCGTGGGGACCCACGCCGCCGACGAGGTTTTCTGGAGAAAGGACGGCGCGTCCTTCCCGGTGGAGTACTGGAGCTATCCTCAGGTGAAGGCCGGCAATGTCGTGGGGGCCGTGGTCACCTTCCTGAATATAACCGAGCGCAAGCGCGCGGAGGCCGAACTCATACAGGCACGCGACGCCGCCATGAGCGCCACGCAGGCCAAGGCCGATTTCCTCGCGACAATGAGCCACGAAATCCGCACGCCCATGAACGTCGTAATAGGCATGACCGGCCTGCTTCTGGACACAGACCTGACGCCGGAACAGAAGGAGCTGGCCGAGAATGTGCGCAACTCCGGCGATTATCTGCTTACCATCATTAACGATATTCTGGATTTCTCAAAGATAGAGGCGGGAAAGCTTCACCTCGAGGAAACGAATTTCGACCTGCGGCAGGTTATAGAAAGTTCGCTGGAGCTGCTTGCTTTCCGCGCGCAGGAGAAAAAGCTGGAAATGGGGGCAGTCATTCCCTACGGCACGCCCCTCGCTCTGGTTGGTGACGCGGGGCGGCTGCGACAGGCCCTTATAAATCTGATAAGCAACGCGGTGAAATTTACGGAAAAGGGCGAGGTGGTGTTGCGGGCGGAGGCTCTGGAACAGGATGAAAAGAGCGTGTTCCTCCGTATAGCCGTTTCTGATACCGGCATAGGGATACAGAAGGAAGCGCTCGCCAGTCTGTTCGAGTCTTTCACCCAGGCGGACGCTTCCATGTCCAGACGCTATGGCGGCACCGGCCTGGGCCTTGCCATAGCCAGGAAGCTTGTGCAGATGATGGGCGGTCAGATAGGCGTTGAAAGCGAATTCGGCAAGGGTTCCACCTTCTGGATAAAGCTCCGGCTGGCCAAGGGACAGCCGGTTCCGGGGTCTGCGGACGTCCACCCCGATGTCCTGAAAAAAACGCGCGTTCTTGTGGTGGACGACAGCCCCGCCAACCGGCTTATAATGTCCTCCCAGCTTGACCAGCTTGGCGTTCCGCATGAAAGCGTTGCCGGCGGCAGGGAGGCCATTGCGCTGCTGGAGCACGCGGCCGGAACTCCGGACGCTTTCGGCATAGTGCTGCTGGACATGATGATGCCCGGCATGGACGGCATGCAGACCGCCGAGGCAATACGTTCCAGTCCTAAACTTTCCGGCTTGCGCATGGCTTTCGTCACTTCCGCCGGTAAGGTGATGGATTCGAAGGAAATGGCCGCCGCCGGAGTGTCCGCCCTGCTTACCAAGCCGGTGAAGCAGGCATTGCTTCAGTCCTGCCTGCTGTCCCTTCTTCAGCCCGCCGCCAGCCAGTCCGCCCAGAAGGCCGCGCAGGCTGCTCCAAAGGCGAAAAACCAAAAGCGTCCTTTCTTCAAGATACTGCTTGTGGAGGACAACAGCGCCAACCAGCTTGTCGCCAAAATGCAGCTCAAGAATCTCGGATACGACGTGGACATCGCCGCCAACGGCCTTGAGGCGCTGGACGCGCTGGGCCGCATATCCTATGACCTCGTGCTCATGGACTGCCAGATGCCGGAGATGGACGGTTTCACCGCGACGGAGGAACTGCGCCGCCGTGAAGCCGACAGGAAGCATACGCCCGTTGTCGCCATGACCGCTAACGCCATGGCAGGCGACAAGGAAAGGTGCATCGCCTCCGGGATGGACGAATACATATCCAAGCCCGTGCGCCCGGAAGCGCTCCGCGCGGCCATAGCCAAATGGGACGTTGATTTCGACCCGGAACCGCTTCAGAATCTGCGCGACATGGCGGGTCCGGAGGATGCCTCTATGGTGGAGCAGGTGGTTTCGGAATATCTTAAAAGCGCGTCCGAAAATTTCTCGAAAATAAAGGAATCCTATTCTTCCGGGAACGCAAAGGCGTTGCAGGACAGCGCCCACGCGCTGAAGGGGGCTTCCGGCAATGTGGGAGCGAAGACGCTCCAGAAGATTGCGGCCCACCTTGAGGCGCTTGCCCGTTCCGGCAGGCTGGCCGGCGGGGCGGAGCTTATCGCGGCGCTGGACACGGAATTCCCCGCCATTCAGGAAAAGCTTGCCGAATGGAGCGGGCGCAAGCCGGTCTGAAAGCTTTTGCCGCGCGCGGGGCCGTGCTTGTATAATATATGCGGCGGTAATTACCCGTTGACGGGATTTTGATGGAATATGTAAGCAGGCGTTTGTTCGGTCCGCTTTTGCTGCTTCTGGCGTCAGGCTCGTCCGCTTTCGCGCAACAGGCGCAGGGCGGCGGCGTTCCCGCGCCGACTTATGTGCTGGCCTCCACCGGCACGGTTTCCCGGCAATACACCATACAGTCGCTGGCTTCCCGCCTGAGAGTTTCGGTGCGGGAGGCGCGCAATCTGTTGGCCGACGCGGCGGAGCCTGATTTGCGGGAGTCCGGCGTGGTATGGGAACCTTTGCGGGAGATGAACGCGAAGGATTTGCTTAAAAGCGGGGCCGATTTCGCCGCCGGGGTGTCCATGCCGGAGCCTCTCCATCTTCGCGGGAAGGCTCTCCGGGGCGACGGGAGGCTGAAGCTGTCCCGCCCGAACGGTGAAAAAATAGACGTGCGCTACCGCAAAAAATCCGGGGAATACGACAGCGCCGCCCTTCGCAAAATCTATTACATCATGCGCTGCCAGTATTCGATGAAATCCGTGATAATACCCGTCAGCCTTGTGGAGCTGCTGGACGTCATAGAGGACCATTTCGGGAAGAAAGGTCTCATCCTGCTGAGCGGCTATCGGAGTCCGGAGTTCAACGCCCTTATCCCCGGCGCGGCGCGCTACAGCCTGCACATGCGCGGCTGGGCGGCGGATATCCGCGTGGCCGGGCACAAGCCGAGCGAGGTTACCTCCCTCGCGCTGGCCCTCAAGGCTGGCGGCGTGGGGCATTATCCGAATCAGGGCTTTACCCATGTGGACACCGGTCCGGTCCGCCGCTGGGTGCATTGATATGATTCATTCGCCGTTGTTCACTTAGGTCCATCAGATTTATGCGCGACATACCCATATCCCGCTTCACGCTTTCAGCCGCGCTGTTCCTTGCGGCCGGTCTCGCGCTCTGCGCGTATCCCGTACTCCTTTCTTTTCTCGGTTCCGGCCCGCTGATGTTCCTTTCCCTGTTCCTGATTGTGTGCGGAACGGTCATGTTCGGCGCGGTCGCAAAGAGCGGCTGGCTGCGCTGGCTGTTCGTTTCCTGCTTTACCGTTTTCGTGCTGCTGGCGGCGTTTTACGCCATCTCGGATTATATAACCGAGAACGGCATCAACGAGGCCGTGATGTTCAGCCTGCAATACGGCTTTTCCAAGTCCGGTTTCGGGGATTTTTATCCGCTGATAGCGGTTACCTGCCTGTCGCTGGCGGCGCTGGGCCTGTTCATTTATCTGGTGGAATTCCGCAAGATTGCCTCGCGCCTGCTCTCGCCCGGCACGGAGTTCGTGGGGGCCGCGCTTCTTCTGCTTGGCGTAGCGCTCAATCCCGCTCCGCACAACATATACGAATATACCAGGGTGCGCATGCTTTTGCGGGCGGATTCTGGCCTGGCGACCCCGGTCCCAATGCACGATTTTTATTCGTCTTACCGCCGCCCCGAAATATCCGGCAGGCCGGCGGTCAGGAAAAACATAGTCTACATATACGCCGAAAGCCTTGAGCGGACCTATCTTGACGAGCGGCTCTTTCCCGGGCTGCTGCCCGGCATCAAACAGCTTGAAAGCGAGGGGCTGTCCTTCACCGATATCGAGCAGTCCCACGCGGCATGGTGGACAATGGGCGGAACGGTTGCCAGCCAGTGTGGTCTGCCTCTGGTTGTACCTTCCGGGGGCAATGCCGGAGGGAAGGCCTTTCTTCCCGGCGCGCGCTGTCTTGGCGATATGCTTAAGGATGAGGGGTATTCCCTCGCGCACATCCTGGGCACCACGCTCGACTTCGCGGGCGAGGGGGATTTCTATTTCGGGCACGGTTTCGCGGACGTAAAGGGGCTGGATGAACTGCGGACGAACGTTTCCTCTCCCGGCTATGTGTCCTCCTGGGGACTGTACGACGACACAATCCTTGCGGCATCCTATAAGAAGTTCGAGGAACTGTCCTCGCGCGGAAAGCCGTTCGGGCTGTTCCTAAGCACGCTGGACACGCATTATCCGGCGGGGCATATATCCGGGGCCAACGCCGGTTCAAAATACGGGGACGGACGCAATCCCATGCTGAACGCGGTGCATGTGGCGGACCGGCAGATTACCTCATTTATCCGTAAGATACAGAACGGCAGATACGGGGCGAATACGCTTATAGTGCTGTCTTCGGACCATCTCGCCATGCGCAGCACCGCCTCTTACCTGCTGAGCAGGGGAAAACGCCGCAACCTGTTCGTCGTTCTGGACGGCGGCGGGCGTAAGGGTGAAGTGTCCCGTCCCGGCACCACGTTCGACATCGGCCCCACGCTTCTGCACCTGCTGGGCTACAGGGCCACTCTTGGCCTAGGCCGCGATTTGCTGGAAGAGGATTCCGTCGTCTACGCCCGTTCCCGCTCCGAGAGCAGGTTTCCTCTGGAATGGATGATAGGCGCCAACCGCTTCTGGCGTCCCCAAAACACAAAATAGTTCCATCTTTATCCCAATTATGGGCAGAATACCTGGCGATAGCGTCTGCGCAGTAGATATTTTCGGGTTTGATGCGACTGCAGACAACGCTTGGCAATGGTATGGATAAACCGGGTGACTTGCTGTGTGTCAAGGCGAGTGCTGCAGTTTTATTTGTCCAAAGAAAAACCCCGTCCATTTGGGCGGGGTTTGTTTTTAAGATTCCGTGGTTAAGCGCGAGACTGCTTGAGTCGTTCGATGTTGGCTTTCGCGGCTGGTGCGATTTTATGGAACTCGGTTAGCAGTTCGCATGGATAGTTTTTGCAATCAGAGCAGTTCTGAATTTTTTTTGCGATGCAGCATTTGCGCATTTCGCACGAGTTGGCGCAATGCGGGAACTTTACCCCTTCGGTCATGCAGCCCGCACAGTTTATCTGCTCTGGCTTTATATCGGCGTGATAGATAACGGACCACTCCGCCGCTGTTTTTGCTCTCATAGCGTTGTCATTGGCGGCGGTGGCCAGGAATGCGGCGCATTCCGAACAGTTTAATCCGCAGCAGCCGAAATTTTTTATTTTCCCTTCTTGCGCTTTGAAGTCGTCTTTGGGCAGCTCGGTGTATAATTCGAGCAGGTTGCCTTCGGGGTCGCGCAGGTAAACCGTGCGCATGCCCCAGTCCTTGTGGTTTTCAGGCTCTTTAATAAAGGCAACGCCTTTAGCCCGCAGGCGTTTGTAGCAAGCGTCGACATCGTCAACCGTAATAGCCACCACAAAGTGGTCCTGTTCCGGGCTGGCCGGCTTCACCCGCGCATCCGTGGCGATGAACATTAGTCGTTTATCGAAGAGCGCCAGCTCTCCGCCGCCCGGTACCGCGAAATGCGCATAAACATTCCCAAGGTTTCCCCAGGTTACGGTAAAACCCATTGTGTCACGATAAAACAGGAAGGTTTTATCGAAATTGGAAGTGAGCAGGCGCACGTGAAGGTGATTGCTTTTGTTGTCTGGCGGCATAAGTTTTCTCCCGTTTCTTGCCAGTTTACTACTTTTCAGTCCCGCCTTGAAAAGAGATGTGCGTTCTGAAGCCTTTCCGGAGGAAGGAGCCAGTCGGAGAAATGGGGAATAAAACAGAAAAACCCCCTCTTGCGAGGGGGTTTTGATTTTAAACTTGGTGGACCTGAGCGGGATCGAACCGCTGACCTCCTGCATGCCATGCAGGCGCTCTCCCAGCTGAGCTACAGGCCCGTCCTATTTATTATAGCAAATTCCGCGCGCAACTCAAGCGCCGGAACGCATTCTCCGACGGAGAACTTCCGCGTTGCGCCGCCGTGCCCGCGCTCCATTTTTGCCGGAAGTCAGCCCAAAAACCGCATTTTTCCGGCGCGGCGCGCGTAGCCGGCACCGGCGGCGGGGGTAAACTTGACCGGCATGGTTCAAACTGGTTTAATTATCCTTAAAGGTAATCCCGTGCCGGTTTAAGGAGGATATCATGTCTTTCATGGAAGTCTGCGTAGGCATAATGACCGTCTCTGTCGTCGCCATAGCCGTATATCTGATTCAGACGCTCATCCAGATAAAGCACACTGCGCGCGCCATAGAATACGCCGCCCTCAACATCAACGACAGGGTGGAAAGCACCCGCGGCCTCTTCAGCATGATAAACGACGTCACCAACACCGTCCGCTCCTTCTGGTTCAAGGCCGCCCAGGTCGGCATTACGCTGTTTTCATCCGTTCGCGGGGGGCGCTAGTGGGACTATCGCTGTTTAAGGCCCTTGAGGACGCCGATAATCAGGAACGCCGCCGCTTTCTGATGAACGTCCCTATTTTTCAGGGACTGAAGAAAGGCGACATCACCTTCCTGATAAACATTCTTCAGGAACGCACCTATATAAAGGGCGAAACCCTCTTCAACGAAGGGGACATCGGCCGCGCGCTGTTCATCGTGGTGGACGGCAAGGTGAACCTCACCCGCAATGTGCCGGGCGTGCCGCCGGTTCTGCTGGCCGAGGTCCGCCCGGGCGAGATTTTCGGCGAGATGGCACTCCTTGAGGAAATGCCCCGCACCGCCACCGCCATAGCCGCGGAAAAGACGGTGGTCCTTATGCTGTTCAAGAGCCGCCTCGACGCCCTTCTTTACGATTATCCTAAAGCCGGCGTGTTCATCATTCACTATCTGGCGCGGACGCTTTCATCCCGCCTCCGCGCGATGACCGATCAGCGCAATGCCGGGGACAAGGCAAAATGATACTTTCAGCCAAAAGGCGTCCGGGCGAGCTGGTCCTGCCCTTGTTGCTTATTGTCGCTGTCATTTATCTTGTCGCCAAGGCAAGCGGCTCGGTTTTTCCCTTCATCCTCTCCATCGCGCTGGCGTACCTGCTTAATCCCGTAATCTCCTATTTCGAGACAAGAGGTTATAAGCGGGTAATGGTCGTTTCCATCCTTTACTGCCTTGTGGGCGCGGTAACCATATACGGAATCTACTACCTGTCCGTTCTGGCGACCAAGGAGGCCTCCCTCCTTTCTGAGCAGTGGCCCCAGTATTTCGAAAAGCTGAAGAGCCTCTACTTCGGGCTGGAGTCAAAGCTTCTCGCCAAGGCCCCCGCCATGAAGCCCATGTATGACAAGCTCGCGCTTTCCCTGGGCGAAAAAATCGGCAGCATACTGGGCGCGCTGCCGAACAAGATTCTTTCCTTCCTGCCGGAACTTGGCGAACTGGTCCTCGTGCCCTTCATCACCTTTTTCTTTCTGGTGGAAGGCCGCCAGATGATAAATGCTTTTCTGGACCTGATTCCCTCCCGCTTTGTCGAAATGGCGCAGCACATCATCTGCGAGGCGGACGAGGCGCTTGGCCGCTACCTGCGCGGCATATCGCTGGAGGCTTTCGCCATGTTCCTGCTGGCGCTTGCGGGGCTGTCCTTCATGCAGCTCAATTATGCTTTCGCCATAGCCGTGGCGATGGGCGCCAGCAGCCTGATACCTTACGTCGGCCCCGTGGTCGGCGGCATAGCGGGCGGCATAGCGGCTTTCGTGCAGTTCGGCACGCTTTCCTCGGTGGTAAAGGTGCTGCTCTTCTTCGTGGCCCTGCGCTTCGTAGACGACTGGGTGCTTCAGCCGGTCATCCTCAACCGCGCGGTCAAGGTTCATCCCACCGTTATCGTGTTTTCCCTGCTGGTGGGCGCGGAGCTGTTCGGCATATGGGGCGTCATATTCGCCATGCCGGCGACCTGCATAGTAAAGGTTTTCCTTGAAATAGCGGTGGAACTGCACAGAACGGAGTTCGACTGGAAGCCCCGCCCCGAGCCGACCCGCATCAGCATCCCGTACACCTGACGCCTGCTTTTGGAAATGAAAAGAAAGGCCCGGTTTTTACCGGGCCTGTTTTTTTGCCTTGCGCGGGCGGGGTTTCCCTCCGCCGGGTTTTACGCCCATGTCCTTCAGCTCGAAGAGCTGGTCGCGCAGGTCGGCCGCCAGTTCGAAATCCAGGTTGTCGGCGGCTTCCTTCATCTGTTTTTCCAGATTTGCTATCACTCCCGGCAGGGCGGCGGGGCTTATCTTTTCCCGCGATATGGAGTGGAGTATGCCGAGCCCGGAGTGCTTGGCCTGGTTCTGGAATTCCTCAAGCTCCACCGTGGCCTTGCGTATGCTTGTAGGCGTGATGTGGTGTTCCAGATTGTAGGCTTCCTGCTTCTTCCGGCGGCGCCCCATCTCGTTCAGGGCGCGGGACATGGAGCCGGTGGTCCTGTCGGCGTAAAGAATGACCTCGCCGCTGGAGTGGCGGGCCGCGCGGCCTGAAATCTGTATCAGCGTGCTTTCGCTACGCAGAAAGCCCTCGTTGTCCGCTTCCAGTATGGCTACAAGCGATACTTCCGGCAGGTCCAGCCCTTCCCTCAGCAGGTTTATGCCCACTATCGCGTCCAGCGCGCCCTTGCGAAGCTGGCCCAGTATCTCGACGCGCTCCAGCGTGTCTATGTCGGAATGCAGATACTTCGCGCGTATCCCCTTGCTTATCAGGAAGGCGGACAGGTCCTCCGCTGTTTTCTTGGTGAGCGAAAGCACAAGGCTCTTTTCGCCTTTCTTCGCGCGTTCCTTTATCTTCCCAACCAGATGGTCTATTTGCCCTTTGGTGGGATGCATGGTGACAGGCGGGTCCACCAGTCCTGTGGGGCGGATGACCTGCTCCACTATGAGCGGATTTCCTGCATAGGGCATCTTCTCCCCGCCGGCGGATTGAGGGGCTCCGGCGCGTTCCAGTTCATAAGGGCCGGGGGTGGCCGAAACGTAGACCGTTTGTGGTGCAAGCTTCTGGAATTCCGCGAATTTGAGCGGCCTGTTGTCCAGCGCGGACGGCAGCCGGAAGCCGAAATCCACCAGCGTCTGCTTGCGGGAGCGGTCGCCTTCGTACATCCCCCGTATCTGCGGCACGCTGACGTGGCTTTCGTCCAGAAAGAGAAGATAGTCCTTTTCATCCGGAAACCTGCTCTTGCGCGCGGCGAAATAATCAAGCAGGCAAAGCGGCCTTGCCCCCGGCGGTCTGCCGGAAAGGTGGCGGGAATAATTCTCCACTCCGCCGCAGTAGCCCATTTCGGCCAGCATTTCCATGTCGTATTTGGTGCGGGTGGACAGGCGTTCAGCCTCGAGCAGTTTGCCCTGCCCCTTAAGCTCGTCCAGACGCTGCGCCAGCTCTTCCTTTATGGCGCCTATGGCCCTTTCCCTTTCCTCTTTTGTGGTTACGAAATGCTTCGCGGGGTATACCCACGCTTCTTCTATTTCGTTGATAATGTCCCCTGTGAGCGGATGTATTTCCCGTATCGAGCTTATGCTCGGTCCGGTCAGCTCCACCCGCAGGGCGGTCTGGGAATAGGGGGGGAATATGTCCACCGCGCCCCCGCGGACGCGGAACTTGCCGTGGGTGAATTCCACTTCGTTGCGGTCGTAGTAAATCTGAATGAGCCCGGCGGTAAGGTCGGCGCGGGAAAGGGTGGCCCCTTTTTTCAGCGCCACGCAAAGCTCGGAATAGCTTTCGGGGGAGCCTATGTTGTATATGCAGGAGACGGAGGCCACCACTATGGTGTCCCGCCTTGTCAGCAGAGAGGTTGTGGCTTTCAGGCGCAGCTTGTCTATGTGCTCGTTTATCTGCGCGTCTTTTTCTATGTAGGTGTCGCTTTGCGGGATATAGGCTTCCGGCTGGTAGTAGTCGTAGTATGAGATGAAGTATTCGACGGCGTTTTCCGGGAAGAAGGAACGGAACTCGGCGTAAAGCTGCGCCGCGAGCACCTTGTTGTGCGACAGTATCAGGGCGGGCCTGTCCAGCTTTTCTATGACGGAAGCGATTGAAAAGGTCTTGCCGGAACCTGTGACGCCCAGCAGAATCTGATCTTTCCGGCCTTCGGAAATGTTCCTGCACATGGCGTCTATGGCGGCGGGCTGGTCGCCCGCGGGTTTGAATGGTGACACCAGTTTGAATATGCCGCTCATTGCTATATTCTACTTGCGCCATGCCCTCATGGCAATGCGCCGCCCGCGCCATATTTTCTATAGTATACGTTCAAAGCTTTTATGAACGGAGCAGAGGAACTGAAGGGACACTTCGCCTACTGGCGCGCCCGCTATGCGGGCGGCGTGGCGGCCGCGCTGTGCGCCTTCGCGTTTTCCCTCGTCCTGCTGTCGGCCTGTTCGTCTTACTGGGCCGGGATGATATTCCTGGCCCCGGTGGAATGGCGGAAGGCTGTATACGGCGCTTTCGCGGTCTGGTTTGCCTGTCACGCCGCGCTTGAAGCCTTCCGGCTTGCGGGAGGGCTTTCCGCCAGCAGTCTTGCCGGGCGAGTCCGCGCCGCAAGGCCGGAGCTGGGTCCGTATATAGTCCCGGCGGCGGAATTCATCTCCGGCGGGGTCGGCGGCGGCATGTCCGCCGCGCTCGCGGAAGAGCATGTGCGCCGCACGGCGGAACTGCTGCGTGGCGAGGCAAACGGTCTTTTCCCGCTCACTCTCCCCGGCAGGGAGAGGAAGATTCTTCTCGGCGCGCTCCTCCTGTCCGCGCTGACGGTTCCCTTTGCCCTGTCCGATACGGAGAGGTTTGTCCGGCTTGCTTTCCCCCTGTCGGCCCCGGCGCTGGAGAGGTATCTTGATATAAAGCCGGGCACCGCCTTCGCTCCGCCGGGACTTCCCGCCGAGATACGCGTCAGGTGGAGGAACGGGGAAAAGGGCGTTCCGCGCCTTTACGTCCGCCCTGCGGCCGGTGGAACTTTCCGCCCCGCCCAGTGGGACGGCGCGCCCGGCCCTGATTTCGTCTACAGGATTGACAGCCTGTCCGACGCGGTTGAATACAGGCTTTCCTGGCAGGATTTACGCAGTTCCGCTTACACCATATCGCCAAGAAGCTATCCCTTCCTGAAGGATATGCGGATTGAGGTCTATCCGCCGGCCTACACCGCCAGAAAGCCGTATGAAATGACCGAAGGCGCTCTTTCCATTGAAGCCCTTGCCGGCAGCATCATAAAAATACGCGGCGTTCCGTCCGAAGGGCTGAGCGCGGCGGGAGTGCGCGTCACCGGCGCGCAGGGGTCCGTCCGGGTCCCGCTTTCCGGCGGCGGCGAGCTTTCCGCCTCGCTCCGGGCCGACGCCGACATCGATTTTGCCTTCGAGCTTGAGGCTTCCGACGGGTGGAAGGACCCTGCTCCCCCGGCACGGCGCGTTGCGGTCGCCGCTGACAATCCTCCGTTTGCCCGCCTGCTGTCCCCCGGCCAGGACCTTGAAGTCGCGCCCGGGGACGTGGTTCCGATTGTGTATGAGGCGTCGGACGATATAGGCCTGTCCTCGGTAGAGCTTGTCAGCGAAACGCGCTCCGCCGGGCTTGCGCCCAAAACTGAAATCCGTCCCATAGCGTCGTTTTCCGCGCCGGGGCCGCAGGGCAAGACTGGCGATGCCGCTCTCAGCATGGTGGATGTGCCTCAGGGAACGGCGGTGGAGGTGTGGCTGGCCGCGCGCGACCATAATCCATTTGCCCGGGGCAATCCGTCCGTGTCCTCCAAAATCGTCATACGGGTAAAGGACTATGGCATAATGCACGCGCAGGCCGCGCGGGACTGGCGTTCCGCCGGGGATTCCCTTCGCCGCATGGCGGAAAAATACGACGCCCAGCTCCGGCAGGTGCGGGCTTCGACCGCCGCCCTGTCCGGCGTTCCGGCGGACGAGATTGACGCCGACTGGGACGCGCTTGAGCGCAGCGTGGAAGGCGCTGTCACCAGCGCTTCAGCCGACCCCTATCTGAACGCCGGCGTGCTGGAGGAGATGAAGGCCCTCTCCAGAAGGGCGTCGTCCGTGCGGGGCGACGAGGCGGCTGCCGCCGCGCGCGCCGCCGCCAGGGGCGACGCCGGGGAATACCTTGAGAATATGGAGCGCGCCTCGGGGGAACTCAGGGCCATGTCCGATTCGGCGGACGCGATCGCCAAAATGCAGTTCGTAAAGGATTTCGAGGGGCAGGCCGCCGAGATGGCCGACAGGCAGGCCGCAGTTGAGAACGCTCTCGCGGACATGCTAAATTCCTCGTCCGAGAAAGGCGGAAAGGGCGGGCAGTGGGGAGAGCTGGAAAAGGCTGTGGAAAGCCTTAGGCGGCAGCTTGAGGAATTAGGTAAACTTATTGACGCGCTGCCCCGCCCCCGGTCATCCGGGAAGGGGGACGAGCGCAGGGTTTTCCAGGTCCCGGTCGGGCAGGCGCAGGAGCTCGCGGGACAGCTGGCACAGGCCCTCGCGCGGCGAGACATGGCCTCCGCGCGCGAACTGGCGCGCCGGCTTTCCGAACAGCTTGCCCGGATGAAAAAGGTTTTTTCCGAGGCGGCGCAGCATCAGGCGGAGTCCTCCTCAATGGGGGGAAAGTCAGACCCGGAGATGGACGCCCTGGCCGCGGAATGGGAGGACCTCTCCGCCCGTCAGGAACGGGCGCTGATGGAAACGCAGGACGTTCTTTCCGCGCAGGAGGGCCGCAAGGCCCGCTATCAGGAGGAGAAGCTAACGCTGCTTGAGAAGGAGCAGAGAACGCTCGCGGCGCGCGCCGACAGGACAAGGGAGCTTGCTTCTCGCGCTGTGCCGGGGCTGATGCTGTCCGCGGCGGCCCGCCTCTCTTCCAGACAGGCTCAGTCCGCCTTGAACGCCATGACTCACGCTTCATCGGCGCTGGCCTCCGTTTTTTCCTCCACCGCATCCGTTCAGGCGGAAATAGGCGCGGTGGCGTCGGAGCAGGAGCGCATACGGAAGGAATTCGAGGACCTTCTCTCCTCCGTGCCTCCTCCCGAAGGCGGTGAAAAAGCCCGCCTTTCCGACGGGGCCCGCGTACAGGCGGACATAATGCGCCGCGCCGGGGAGCTGAGGCGACGCTTCGGCGAGAAGGCCGCCCGCTCCATGATGATGGACGCTCGCGCCGGCAAAAAGCTTTCATCCGCGATGAAGGAGATGGACGGCGCGGGACGCAGCCTCGGCGCGCTGGACACCCGCTCCGCTTCCGAGGCGCAGCAGAAGGCCCTCTCCGAACTTGAGGAGGGCAGGAAGATGATGGAGGATTCCCGGCAGTCCATGTCCCGTGCGGGGCAGGGGATGTCCTCTTCCGGACGGAGAATGAGCCAGTCCGGCGGCGCGCGCGAAACGCCGGACGGGGGAGGAGTGAAGCTGCCGTCCGCGCAGGACTACCTGCCCCCCGCCGACGTGCGGAGGGAAGCTCTTCGCTCGCTTCAGGAGAAATTCCCCAGGGAGAGGGACGGGCTCATACGCGATTATATGCGCAAGCTTTCGCAGTAGACGTCGTTTTTTTACTTCCAATTCAGGAGATTCAGCGGCTTATGAAATCAGTGAAGGGTATCGTGATGGCGCAGTGCCCCAACGGGTGCGAGCAGTTCGAGGCGGAAGTCTTTTCCCTCGTGGATGCGGGGCAGGATCCGGACCTGCGCGAGCTGGTGTCGTTCGGGGAGATGAACCTGCTCGCCTGTCCCGAATGCGGGGCCGTTTTCTATCATGACACCCCCTTCGTCTATGTTGACCGTTCAAGGGAGCTGATAGCCCTGGTGCTGGCGGATTGCCCGCAGGAACAGCGCGCCGCGCGCGGGGCCAAGATGCTCGACGATTTCAAGACCATGAAGGACGGCCTTCTGCGTGAGATGAACGTGGATTTCGAGCCGCTTGTCCTTTTCGGAATGGAGGGCCTGAAGGAAGTCATCGACGCGGAAGCCGATCTCGACGATGAAACGGCCCTGATAGCGGCCGTGGCGGAGGAGAAGGGGCTGCTTACGGCTAAGATAAGGCCCTCTGTCGCCCGCGCGCGCTGCATTCCTGCCCTACTGCCCTACGGGCGCAAGGACGGGCTCAACGTGGCGTCCGCGCTCGAGGCCTGCAAGAAGATTTTCGGCGACCATCCCGGCGCCGCCGGACTTGGCAGGCTGGCCGGAGATCTTGCAACGAAAGGCGCCCAGCTTCCGCCTCTCGTATGAAACCGGTCATCGACCCCCGCTTCGAGCCGCTTCTCCGCGCCATAGGCGGGGAGGCCGCCCGCGCCGGGCTGGAAGCCTATGCCGTAGGCGGCTGCGTGCGCGATTGGGCGCTAGGCCGCTCCACCGCGGACATAGACATCATGTGCGGGGGGGACTGTTCTCCTCTGGCCCGTTTCTGCGCCGAAAAGTACGGCGCGGAGACAGAATCTTTCGGCCGCTTCTGCACTTGCCGCGCCAAATTCCCGGACGGGCTGAAGCTCGATTTCGCCCGCTCCCGCAGGGAAACCTATTCAAGACCGGCCGCCCTGCCGGACGTATCCCCGGCTGAACCGCGCGAGGACCTTGTCCGCAGGGATTTCTCGGCCAACGCGGCGGCGATTTCCCTTTCTCCGGATTCCTTCGGAGAATTGCTGGACCCGCACTGCGCCATGTGCGCCATAGGGGCCGGCATGCTGCGCGTACTGCACGACCGCAGTTTCATTGACGATCCCACGCGCCTGTTCCGCGCCGTGCGCTTCGCCTCCCGCTTCGGCTGGACGCTCGACCCGCGCACTGGCAAGCTCTTCTTCGAGGCGGTAAGGGACAAGCTGCCCTCCCTCCTTTCACGGGAGAGGATACGGACCGAGCTTTTGAAGATACTCTCCGAAAGCGAACCCGCCAGGGCTTTCGCCCTGCTTGAAGGAAGCGGGCTGGTGAACTTCATCTGGAAAGGGCTTGTCTGGAACGAGGCCGCTTCTTTCGCAGGAACGGCCTGTGAGCGCCTCGCAGTCCTTGCCGCGGGCCGCGGGCCGGAGGCGGGGGAATTCCTTAAATCGCTCAAGCTGGAAAGGACAGTTTCCCGCGAACTGCTGGGCGCGCTCGCCGTGGCGGAAAGCGGGCTTTCCCCGGACAAGGGTCTTACCGAATCCCAGAAAAGAATCATCCGGGCAATTCGTCCGAACCTGCCGGAAGCGGCGCTTCATCCCCTATTTGTTTCGGGCGCGGACGTTCTCGCCGCCGGTTTCGGAGGAAAGGACGTGGCCCGCATGCTGAAGGAGATGGCCCGCCGCCAGTTTGCCGGGGAGATTCCGGACCGCCCTGCGGCCCTCGCGGCGCTGGCGGCAGCCCGACGCCCTCCCTCAGCCTCATAATTTAGTAATATAAATATATATATCACGGAGCGTACCGGTCGCGCTTGCGCGCGGCTTTTTTTGCTATGGAATGGATAATACAGATACCCGTACTTTTCTTCTCGGTCATATTCCACGAGTTCGCGCACGGCTGGATGGCCAAACGGCGCGGCGATGACACCGCCTATCTTTCCGGCCGGCTGACTTTCAACCCCGTGCCGCATATAGACCCTTTCGGCACCATACTGCTGCCGGCGCTCTGCGCCATAACCAATTTGCCCATGTTCGGCTGGGCCAAGCCGGTTCCCATAAATCCCTACAGGATGTACGAGCCGCGCAAGGACGTGGTGAAGGTGGCTCTGGCCGGGCCGCTGTCCAATCTGGTGCTTGTCGGGGCGTCCCTGCTGCTGGCCAACATACTGCTTTTCATACCTCTCGGCGGCCTGAAGCCGCTGCTTCTTCACGCGCTGTTCTTCGCGGTGATAATAAATCTCTGCCTGGCCATTTTCAACCTGATTCCCATAGCCCCGCTGGACGGCTCGCAGGTGCTGGCCGGCGTCCTGCCGCACGAGCTGGCCATGAAGTACGAGCGCCACGCGCCGTACGGGATGTGGATAATGCTCGCGCTGATGATTTCCGGCCTGCTCAAATACGTTCTGACCGTGCCGCTCAACATCGCTGTCGCGTTCCTCATAAACGCCAAGCTGATGCCCGCGATAATGCTGTACATGTAAGGAGACTCCCATGACCGCAAAACCCATCATAGTTTCAGGAAACCGCCCGACAGGAAGGCTGCATCTGGGCAATTACTGGGGCGCGCTGAGGAACTGGGTCACTCTCCAGGACAAATACGACTGCCGCTTTTTCATAGCCGACCTGCACGCCCTTACCACCGGGCATGAGGACACCTCCGCGCTGCTGTCCAACACGCGCGAGATGGTCATAGACTGGCTGGCCGCCGGGCTGGACCCGGAAAAATGCGTCATATTCCAGCAGTCCCGCGTGCCCGGCCACGCCGAACTGGCCCTTCTGCTGGGCATGATTACCCCCGTCGGCTGGCTGCTGCGCAACCCGACTTACAAGGAACAGCTTGTGGAGCTCCACAAGCGCCGCTACGCCGGCCAGCAGGAAAAGGGGGCCGACTCCTCCACCCTGACCGGCACTCTCGGCACCGCCGCGAAAATGAGCGAGGAGGAAATGGCGGCGATGGCCGATTTTTCCTCCTTCGGTTTCCTCGGTTATCCCGTGCTCATGGCGGCCGACATACTGCTTTACGGTTCGGAACTTGTGCCCGTCGGGCAGGACCAGCTGCCCCATCTGGAAATAGCGCGCGATCTGGCCCGCCGCTTCGCCGACCTTTACGGCCCGGGCGTGCTGGTCGAGCCGAAGCCGCTTCTTTCCCAGGTGCCGAAGGTGCCCGGGCTTGACGGTTCCAAGATGTCCAAGTCCTACAACAACACCATAGACCTGGGCGAGGATTCCTCCTCCGCCGAAAAGAAGGTCATGCGCATGTTCACGGACCCCAACAAGAAGCGCGCCACGGACCAGGGCAACCCGGAAGGCTGCGTGGTCTATGCCTTCCACAAAATATACAACCCGGACTGCGCCTCGCGTGAAAAGGAATGCCGCGCCGGTTCCATAGGCTGCGTGGCCTGCAAGAAGCACCTGTTCACGCTTATGAAACCGCTGCTGGACGAGCATAATGCGCGTCGGGAAAGCTTTGCCAAGGATACAGCCCGCGTGGACGAGATTCTTGAGCGCGGCAACAGGAAGGCCCTCGCGGACGCCGAGAAGACCATGACCGCGGTGAAGAAGGCGATGAAGCTTGCATGATAGACAGTGAAGCAATAACGGTACACATAGATGTCTTCGAGGGTCCGATGGACCTGCTCCTGTATCTTATCAGGAAGAACAATCTGGACATCTATGACATACCGATAGCGCAGATAACGAAGGAATACCTTGCCTACATCGAGGTGATGAAGGACCTCAACCTCGAGGTGGCGGGGGAGTTCCTTGTCATGGCATCCACACTGATGCAGATAAAGGCCAAGACGCTGCTGCCCTCCCAGGTTGAGGCGGACGGCAGCGAGGGGCCGGACCCCGCATCGGAGCTCATCAGCAAGATACAGGAATACCAGCGCTACAAGGCCGTCTGCCAGATACTCGACAAGCGTTACGACGACTTCAAGGACGTCTTCTACAGGGGCAGTCCGGTGTTCCCCGATTCCGACAAGGTCCTCAGCGTGGACCTGTTCGAGCTTATAAGCTGCGTCCGCAAGGCCCTTGAGCAGACGGAGGAAAAGGCCGAAGCCAATGTGCAGGCCGAGCTCTTCCCCATCGAGACCCGCATGGAGAAGATTCTCAATATGCTTTCCCAGAAGTACTGGATACGGCTTGAGGATATTTTCGCGGGCGAGACCAAACGCCGCGGCGTGATAACCTGCTTCATGGCCATGCTTGAGCTTATGAAGCAGCGCCGCGTGCTGGCGCGCCAGGATTCAAATTTCCAGGAGATACGCATATATCTCCGCCCGGAACCGAAAACGCCGGACGCGGACGAGCTGCCGCTTGTGGACGGGGAGCAGTCCGCCCCATCCGCGACCGAGCCTCTGCCCGCTCCGCCATTGGACGATATACCCTCCGCGCGCGGTTTGCCCGAAGCGACCGAGCCGGAGCCCGCACTGCCCCTGCCGGAAGAGACGCCGTCTCCCTCGCTTCCGGAAGCAACCGTTGACGAAATACTTTCAGCCGTTACTCCGGCGGAACCGGAAAGACCCGCCGCGACTTGTGAGGAAAAAACCGCTTTGCCGGAAGGACCTGTTTCGGGGGAAACGTCTTCTGCCGCAACTGAGCCGGAAGCAATGCCCCGGCCGGTGCATCCGGCCCACCGCGACCTGCGGCCCGAAATAGAGGAATACACCCGTTTCGCGCACGAACTCTCCGACATGGTGGACAAGGATGTGGCCGAGGGCGTTGTGCAGGCCGTCGCACCGGTGGAGCGTGAGGAAGCCGTGGAAAAGCCCGTTCCCGCCACGGATTTCGTGGAGAAGGCCGTTTCGGCCCTGTCCGCGCTTGAAGACCGCGCAGGAGAGAGCGCGCCGGATGAACCGGAGGAGCCGGGCTCAGCTTCCGATTCTGAAGAGTCCGGGTTTGTGAGGAAAGCTTCCTCCATATTGTCCGTGCTTGAGGAGAAGGCCTCACTGTCGGAAGGGTTTGTCCCTCCTCCCGCGCGCGGCGGTTCCGTGGCGGACGATAATCCCCTGACGCCGGAGAACCGGCCTGCGCCCGAGACTGATTTGACCAAAGACGACAACGTCCCGCCTGAAGGCGGTCCCAAGGAGAACTAGCGATGGAGCAAGACGAGCTTAAGAAAATTCTGGAAGCCCTTCTGTTCATAACAGACCAGCCCATAACAGTGGAGCGCCTTGTGAAGGTGACCGAAGTCGCCGACAAGGACCGGATACGCGCCGCCGTGGCGGAGCTCCAGACCTCCTATATGGAGGGCGGGCGCGCCATACAGATAGTGGAGGTCGCCGGCGGATACCAGATGTCCACCAAGCCCGAATTCGGCCGCTACGTCCGCAAGCTTTACAACGAAAGGATGACGTCCCGCCTGTCCGTGGCGGCGATGGAAACGCTGGCAATCATAGCCTACCGCCAGCCCATCACCCGCGCGGAAGTGGAGACGATAAGGGGCGTGGAAGTCATCGCCCCGCTTGAAACCATACTGGAGCGCGGACTCGTCAAGGTCGTCGGCCGCAAGGAAACAGTGGGACGCCCGCTGCTTTACGGCACTACGGAAGAATTCCTGCGCGTGTTCGGCCTCAATTCCCTTGACGACCTGCCGAAGCTGGAATCGCTTGAGCTGAAGCCGGCCGAAATGCCCCAGCCCGAACTCCCTCTCGGCACCGAGGGACAGCCTCCCGCCGCGCCAACTGATGCTCCGGCGCTTGAAGACGGCAACGCCGCGCCTGAAGCAGCTCCTGTTGAAGGCGATGCCCCGGTTTCTGCCGCAGGCGAAGAGCAGCAGATGGAAAATACCGCGGAACAGGCGGCCGGTTCGGAAGCGGATACCGTCGTACCCGCTTCGCAGGGAACGGAAGTCGCGGCTGAAAATGAGCCCGGACAGGAAGGCGAGGAACAGCCGCTCGAGTCTTCCGAAGCCGTCTCCCCGGAAACCGCGCCGGAGAGAGAAGCTGAAGTTCCCGCTGTCGAGGCAGAAACCATGCCTGAACCGGCGGAGAATGAACCCGCCGCTGCTGCAGAAGCCACCGCGCCGGAAGAACAAGCGCAGGGCGGATTTTCCGGTTCCGGGGAAATGCCGACCGAAACTGCCGCGCCGGAATCCGCCGTGCCCGCAACGGAGGAAACTCCCGTTTCGGACGGACAGCCTGTGGACGAGAACAAGGACGCGCAAGCCGCCTCCTGATATTTTTCAGCCGGAGACCAGACCATGCCGGAACTTAGAAGAGATCCAATCATCGGACGCTGGGTCATAATCGCGTCTGAAAGAAGCGCGAGGCCGTCCGACTACAAGATACCGGAGCCGCCGCCGGAGGACGTTTCAAAATGCCCCTTCTGCAGCGGCAACGAGGCCATGACTCCGCCTGAAATACTGGCCTATTACGACCCGGGCCGCCTGCCTAATGCCAAGGGCTGGTGGCTGCGCGTCATCCCCAACAAGTATCCAGCGCTGAAGGTGGAGGGGGAGGACGACCGTTCCGCCGACGGAATGTACGACCGCATGAACGGCATAGGCGCGCACGAGGTCATAGTCGAGACGCCGAACCATTTCGAAACAATGGCGGAGATGGACAACAAGCGGGTCGAGGACATCTTCTGGGCCTTCCGCGACAGGATGCTCGACCTCCGCAAGGACAAGCGTTTCCAGTATGTCCTTGTCTTCAAGAACCACGGCCGCCCGGCCGGTGCCACGCTTTCCCATCCCCATTCCCAGCTTATCGCGCTGCCCATGGTCCCCATCCGCGTCATGCAGGAGATGAAGGGTTCCAAGGCTTATTACGAATACAAGGAACGCTGCGTCTTCTGCGATATAATTCATGAGGAGCGCGCCGTGCAGAAGCGCATGGTGGCGGAGAACGAATCGTTCATCTGCGTAACGCCCTACGCCAGCCGCTTCCCTTACGAAACCTGGATAATACCCAAAACGCACTTCTGCCACTACGAGAGCATAAAGAAGGGGGACATAACCCTGCTGGCCCAGATGATGAAGACCGTGTGGGGCAAGTACCGCGCCCTGCTGAAGGACCCTCCGCTCAACCTTACCATACATACCACCCCGATGAGGGACCCTGAGACGCCTTATTATCACTGGCACATAGAGATAATGCCCAAGCTGACCCATGTGGCCGGTTTCGAGGTCGGCAGCGGCTTCTATATCAATTCCACTCCGCCTGAACTGGCGGCGGAGCTGCTCCGCAAGGCCTGATTGCCCTTGCGGGGCCCGGCGTTATTTGTTTGAATTTCCTCCAACCGACAGGAGAGGGTTAGATGAACATAATACTCGCAGCAAGTGAAATTTTCCCGTTCGCGAAAACCGGCGGCCTGGCCGACGCCGCCGGCGCGATGGCGCAGGTCTTCTCGCGCATGAAAGGCAACAAGGTCGCCGTGTTCCTGCCCAAGTACAGGAACATAGGCGGAGGCTCGTTCTCGCTCAAGGCCGTGCCGGGCGTTTTCCGCGTCATGGTCAACGACCATGTCGAAACCGTCGGCCTCTACAGCTTCCAGTGGGGCAAGGCCACCGTCTATCTGGTGGACTGCCCCAAGTATTTCGACCGGGCGGAACTTTACCGCACGCGCTCCGGCGACTATCAGGACAACGACGAGCGCTTTATCCTGTTCTCCAAGGCCGTGCTTGAGGGCGCCAAGTTCGTCGGCTTCAAGCCGGACATCATCCACTGCCACGACTGGCAGACCGGCCTCATACCGGCCTACCTTAAAACCCTTTATTCGATAGACGCATTCTTCGCCCGCACCGGCTCCACGTTCACCATACACAACATCGCCTATCAGGGCTGCTTCCCCAAGGCGACGGTGTTCAAGGCCGGCTTCGGCTGGACCGAATACACGCCGGACCGCCTGGAATACTACGGCGGCATCAATTTTCTCAAGGCCGGCATACAGTACGCCGACGCCGTCAACACCGTAAGCCCCGGCTACGTGCACGAGATTCTGTCCGAGCCGGGCGGCCGCGGCCTTTCCGGCGTTCTGCGCGCCCGCGGGGCGGATTTCATCGGCATACTCAACGGCATAGACACCGAGGTCTGGGACCCGGAGTACGACAGCTCCCTCCCGCGCGGCTATGACGACGGCAGCTTCACCAAGGGCAAGCCGCTGGCCAAGACCGCCCTGCAGGAGATGGCCGGCCTCACTCTCGACCCCAATATCCCGCTTGTGGGCGTTGTGTCCCGTTTCGACCCGCAAAAGGGCACCGACCTGCTGCCTCCCGTAATAGCCAAGATGGCGGGCAAGGCGCAGTTTGCCCTGCTTGGTCTTGGCGACCATGCCACGCAGGAGCAGCTTACCGTCCTGGCCCAGGGCAACCCGAAGAAAGTGTTCTACAGCGAACGCTACGACGAGGGGATGGCCCACAGGATTTACGCCGCCTCCGACATGTTCCTCATGCCTTCCCGTTTCGAGCCGTGCGGCCTCTCCCAGATGATTGCCATGCGCTACGGCACACTGCCCGTGGCCTGCAAGACCGGCGGGCTTGCGGACACCATAGCCGGTTATCCGGAAGCGGAGAAGCCCACCGGGTTCTTCATCAAGAAGCCGGACGCGGCCTCCGTGCAGGAAGCGCTTTCCGTCGCCCTTGGCGCTTACAGCAACAGGAAGGTCTGGACCGAGATGGTCCGTACCGCCATGCGGACGGATTTCTCCTGGGACAGGTCCGCCGAGGTCTATTCCGAGTGCTTCCGTAAGATTCTGCGGAAGCTGGCCTAGCTCCGGCTGTTCCGGCACCTATGCGGGGCCCTTCGCGAGAGGGGCCCTTCTTTATGCCCTTGTCCGGGCGGGGTATTGTTATATAATACATATAGAGGGCTTTTCAGGCTTATGGCACAGCAAACACAGGAAACTTCAAACGAGGATTTGTTCAGGATAAAACCGGCGCGCGTCGCCGCGCCGGGCCCAGCCCGCAACGGCAGGGAAAGTTTTTCCTTCCTGCGCGCCATGACGCGCACCATCGGGCGCGGGCACCGCAAGGTGTTTCTGCTAAGCATGTGCTTCTGCCTCCTGTCGGGAGTGCTGCTGTTCATGCAGAGGCAGAGCGCGGGCATATACCGCATGCTCAAGGACGATTTCCGCATCGTCCTGATAGTAGACGACAAGGCTTCCATCACCTCCATAAAAGAGGCCGAGGACAGGCTCAAGGCCCTGCCGGGCGTGTCGTCCGTGGATTTTCTGTCGAAGGACGCCGGTCTGGCTTTCCTCCGCCAGCGGGACCCGGGCCTTGTGCGTTCCGTGGCCATAATAGGGGAAAACCCTTTGCCGGAACTGTTCGAGGTCCGTCTGGACGACTCCGTCCTGGGCGACGCCGGGGCCTGGCTGGAGGCCAACGTTCTCAACGGTAAAATGCCGGTGGTGGCGGGCGCCTCCTACAAACCGGAGCAGATTTACGCCATAATGCAGGCGGGGTTCTATAACAGGCTGCTTACGCTGTCCCTGTCGCTGGTCTTCGTGGTTTTCGTGCTTTACGCGTTTTTCGCGGAATGGCGCGCTCTGGCGGACGCCATTTCCCGTCCCAGGCCGCTGGCTTTCGGCTGGGTGCTCTCCGGCATGGCCGGCGCCGTCGCGGCGCTTGGCATCTGCTGGGGGCTGGTGGCCCCGGTAAAATATCTCAGCCCGATGTGGTGGTCCTACCCTTCCCCCGCCGCCCTGACGGGGCTGGTCCTCTGCGGAGGGCTTCTGGGCTGGACACTGTACAGATGGAAACAGTCAAGCTACTGACTTTATGCCTGCTGGCCCTGCCTGCCGCGCCTTCCTGGGCGCAGCAGCCGGTGCGCCCTCCGGCCGCTTCCACTCGTGACGACCTCTCCCGCCTGCACGATCAGGTGGAGGACCGCAAGAAAGAGCTGGAGAAATACCGCAAGACGGAGAAGGACCTCAGCCGCTATGTTTCCTTTCTGAAACAGCAGGAGGAGAAGGCGTCCCGGGCGGGCAGGGAGCTGGACCGGGAGATACAAAGCACGGAACGCCAGATTTCGGAGGCGGAGCGGAAAAAGCGCCTCCTTCAGTCGGCCGAAGGGTACTGGAAGGAAAACCTCGCGGTTGAGGCCGGGCAGTATTACCTCATGCGCCGGACCAGTCTCCAGTACTACGGTTCTGACGCCGTCCTGTCCCGGATATTTCTGGAGTCCGCGATTTACGACAAGACGCTGCTTCTGGAACGCCTTAACGGAGAGGACGAGCGTCACGGCCGCATGATAGCCAGCTGGCAGGCCGCCACCAAGACGCTTGTTTCCCGCTCGCGCCGCCTGCGCGAGGAGAACCGCGACCGCCAGCGCCAGTACGAGCGCAAGATGGCCGCGCTCAGCGACGCGCACGACCGCGCCTCCAGGCTCGAGAAGGAGGTGGAGGAACTCCGCAATTCCGCGAAGAGCCTGCTCCGCTTCCTTGAGAACGTGGAGAAGAAGAAGGCCGAGGAGGCCTCCACGGCGGCGGGCAAATCTGCGCAATCGTCCAAGAAGCGCCGCTCCGCCACCCGTTCCATTTCCGCCGCTCCGCTCAGCGTGCCGCGCCACAGCCTTCAGTGGCCCCTGCGGGGCAGGGTGGTCAGCCAGTTCGGGCGCGAGGAAGTGCCCGCGCTCCGCACCTGGATAGTGCGCGAGGGCATAAAGATTTCCGCCGCCAAAGGCGCGGCGGTGTCGTCGGTTTACGAAGGGCAGGTCATTTATTCCGGACCTTTCCGCTCTTACGGCAACGTGGTCATAGTGGACCACCGGAAGGGTTTCTTTACGGTTTACGGGCTGCTGTCGGACATGGCGGTCTCGAAGGGTGACGCGGTCACCGCCGGGATGAAAATCGGTTCCGCCGGCGTGGACACGCAGGACATAGGCACAGAGGCCCGCGGCGGAGCGCTGTATTTCGAGATACGTTCCGGCGCGGACGCGGTGAACCCGCTGGACTGGCTTTCAAGGCAATGACGCCGTTTGAAACGGCTTGAGCGGTTTTTCGAGAGGATTATACGATGAACAAAGTAAAACTTGGCAAGGCAGTTATAATGGCGGCGATAGCTTTCGCGGCGGGCATAGCCCTCCCCAAGGCGTATTCAGCCGCGGACATGACGTATCAGCAGCTTCAGGTGCTAGTGAACGTGCTGGACCTGGTGCGCGAGAATTACGTGGACGAAGTGGATCCCCAGAAGCTGGTTTACGGCGCGGCCCAAGGCATAGTGCGCGAACTGGACGATTTCTCGCAGTTCATGGAGCCGGACCTCAATACCCGTGTTAAAAGCGACACGGACGGGCAGTTCGGCGGGCTCGGCATAACCATCGGCCAGCGCGACGGCTACATTCTGGTCGTCACCCCCATGCCCGGCACCCCCGCCTACAGGGCCGGCGTGCTGCCGAACGACAAGATAATCAAGGTGGACGACGAAAGCACCAAGGACATGAACCCCGACGAGGCCGTCAAGCGCATGCGCGGCACGCCAGGCACCAAGGTGCGCATCACCATCGCCCGCGAGGGGACCAAGGACAAGGACGGCAACACCCCAGTCACCACGCAGGAGCTTACCCTCGTCCGCGAGATAATCAAGAAGGAAGTAATCCAGTCCCGCATGCTGGAAAACAAGACGGGCTATATCCACATGCTCGAGTTCACGGGCCACACCACGGCGGATTTCGTGTCCGCGCTGTCCGACCTCAAGAAGCAGGGCATGGAGTCGCTTGTTCTGGACCTGCGCAACAACCCGGGCGGCCTGCTCACCTCGGCAGTGGAGACGGCGCGCATGTTCCTGGGCGACAGCAAAATGATAGTTTTCACCAAGGGCCGCAGACCGGAGAATTATCAGGAATTCCGCGCCAACGCCAAGGCCCAGTACGGAGATTTGCCGCTGGTGGTGCTGATAAACGGCGGCTCGGCCTCCGGCTCGGAAATCGTGGCAGGCGCAATGCAGGACAACAAGCGCGCCGTGCTGGTCGGTTCCCGCAGCTTCGGCAAGGCCAGCGTGCAGTCCATAATACCCCTGTCCGACGGTTCCGGCCTGCGTCTTACAGTGGCCCGCTACTACACGCCTTCCGGCCGCTCCATCCACCGCAACAAGAAGGACAACACCGGCGGCATCACCCCGGACGTGGAGATACCCGTCAGCATCGAGACCGAGGTCAAGCTGATGATGCAGTCCTCGATGGTTTACGCGCAGGGCAAGGAAGCCCAGTCCTCCGTCAAGAAAGAGGACATGGTGAAGGACGAGGTGCTCCTCCGCGCGGTGGAGCTGCTCAAGGCGCGGGACGCCTTCGCCTCCCTGTCCGCTAAATAGCCCGGGGGACATTCCGTGAGAATTCTGGGCCTCGAAACCACCTGCGATGAGACGGCTGCCGCCGTGATAGACGGCGACGGCGCCCTGCTGTCCAACGTGGTTTTTTCGCAGATAGATATCCACAAGAAATACAACGGCGTGGTGCCCGAACTGGCCAGCCGCGCCCACGCCCAGCGCGTGGGCGAGGTGCTGGAGGAGGCAGTGGCCTGCCTCGGCAGGGAGCGGCCCTCGCTGGATTATGTCGCCTTCGCAAACGGCCCCGGCCTGCCGGGCGCGCTGCTGGTGGGCAAGATAGCGGCGGAAGCCGCCGCCCGCCTTTACGGCGCGAAGCTGGTGGGCGTCAACCATCTCGAAGGCCATCTGGCCGCGTGCGAGCTTTCGGGCGAAAAGGGCGTGGACCCGCTTCCCTTCCCGCTGGTGGCGCTGGTGGTTTCCGGCGGGCATACGGAACTGTGGCTCTGCAAGGGCTACGGGGACTGCCGCGTTCTGGGCCGCACCCGCGACGACGCCGCCGGAGAGGCTTTCGACAAGGTGGCCAAGCTGCTCGGCCTGGGCTATCCCGGCGGACCGGTGGTGGAAAAGACCGCCAAACTTTCGACCTCGTCGGACATACGGTTTCCCCGTCCGGCCATGAAGGGAACGTGGGAGTTTTCCTTCAGCGGGCTGAAAACCTCCGTCAGCTACTTCATGCGCGACAACCCCTCCGCCAGGCCGGAGGATATCTGCGCCGAATTCCAGCGCGCGGTGGTGGACACTCTGGCGGGCAAGCTGATGCTCGCCGCCCGGAAGTACGGCGTCAAATGCGTGGCGGTTGGCGGCGGGGTTGCCGCCAACGGTCCGCTGCGCGAGCGCATAGCCTCCGAAGCCGCGCGCGCCGGCATGACTGCCCGCTTCGTGGAGCGCCGCTTCTGCACCGACAACGGCGCGATGATAGCCCTCGCGGGCCTGCACAAGATACGCGCCGGCAGGCTGACGGACGGTCCTATAAGGATTAATCCCGAGATGCGGGTTTCCCGCTGGGGTATTGCAAAATGATTTTCTGGATGCTTCCCAATTCCGGCCTGCAGTCGGTGGCCGACATGAAGACCATGCTGACGGAGTTCAGCGCGGAGCATCCCGATATAGCCGTGGAGGTGCGCGTTCTGGCCCGCCGCGCCCTGTGGACGAGAATGTTCCTCTCCCAGCGCGAGGGCGTGGACGACACCGTCGCCGACCTGGTTCAGATACCGCATTACTGGACGGCCCTCTTCTCCCGCCTCGGCGTGATAACCGACCTCAACGACCTCGACCCCGCTCTTTCCGCAAACGAGTGCATTGCCCCTCTCCAGCCGCACTGCTTCATGCCGGGCACGCAAAGGGTGCACAGCGTGCCGTGGTGGATGGACGTGTCGGCCCTGCACTACCGCGTGGACCATCTTCAGCAGATAGATTCCAACCCGGACGCCCTTTTCACCAAGTGGGACGGCCTGCTTTCCGCCTGCGAGGCCCTTGCCCGCAACCGCAGGGTCCATAATTACTACCCGATGGAAAACGCCAACGCGCGCGGTTCCTTTACCATAAGGGAAATGCTTCCCTGCATACTCAACCGCGGGGGGGACCTGTTCAGCCAGGACCTCAGCCGCGCTTCCGTCCACAGGGAGGAATGCCTGCGAGGGATGGAGGACTATCTTGCCCTTTTCCGTAAGGGCTTCATGCCGCTGCTGCGGGAGCGCGGCTCTCTGGGAACCGTGGCGGAGGGCAAGGCGAGCATAGTCATATCGCGCCGCCAGTCGGAATCCATATTTGCCATGGGAACGGAGGGCGAAGTGCCGGTCAGGACCGTGCCAGTGCCGGGTGAACTGTTCGGCTCCAACAGCTATCTTTCAAGCTACAATCTGGCGATAATGAGGGAGGGAACGGCCCAGCAGGAGGCGCTCACGCTGCTTAAGTGGCTTACGTCCAACAGCCGGCAGCAGAAGTACGCCCGCCTGATAGACGCCTTCCCCTGCTCCAACGCCGCTTTCGAGGGCTTCATATTTTCCTCAAGAGAAAGGCTTAGCACCTACGCGGCCATAGTGGGTTCGGCCCGCACGCTGCCGAACATAACCGTCTGCGGTACGGCGGTCAAGATTCTGGACGAGGCGCTTGGCCGCCTCGCCAGCGAGATTGTAAAGAACAGGTACAGCTCCAGCCTGCTGATGCAGGAGATGGTCAAGGCGCAGGTAGAGATGGACTACCTCCTTTCACTTTACGGGGACTGATTGCCCGGACTTATATGAACCAGTCAACAGAACTCCTTTACCGCTTTCACAAAGAACTCAACCAGTCCTTCCGGGACCCGCAGGAGCTGCTTTCGCGTGGGCTGGAGATGATAGCCCATCATCTCAAGCTGGACCAGATAGCCTTCTTCGAATGGCTTCCGCTTGAATCCATTCTCGCGCAGCGCCTTGTCTGGCGCGGCGAGGTGACAATGGACATAGAGGAGGAGATATACGTCCCGGAACAGTCGCCCCTCCGCTCCGTATTGCAGGGGACCGGCGTTTACCTTTCTCAGGACCTTGCCTATCCCGCCCTTTATGTTCCGGTGCAGTGGAAAGGTCTTTCAAAAAACAGCGGCCTAAAGTTCGAAGGGGCCAAGTTTTCCCGCATAGGCGCGCTGCGCATGGAGCGGCTCAACAAGTCGTGGACCTTCTCCAGCAGGGAAAAAGAGCTGGCGCAGGGGCTCGCGGAAGAGCTTTCCCACAACATGAGCCACGCCGACATGGACCGCTACACCAAGGACCAGCTCCAGCGGGCGCACGCCCTTACGGAGCTGACAGGCGTGTTCGCCTCCTCCCTGCGGCGCGACGACGCCATGAAGCTCATCCTTCAGGGCATACAGAAATATTTCGGCTTCGACCGCGTGCGCCTTTATCTGGTCAATCAGGAAGAGCAGAAACTTAAGGGGGAACTGAGCGTGGATGTCCGGGGCCATGTCCGCAGTCTGGCGCATGAGCAGATACCACTTCAGCCGGGCAGCCATCTTTTCGCGGACATTGCTCTGGCCAACAACAGCCAGACCATAATAGACAAATACCGCGACACCGTGGTTTACATCCCGCTTATGGTGCAGGGCAAGACCTCGGCTCTCCTTATAGTGGATAACCTGTTGTTCCAGCAGCCCATACGCCGCGACGACCTTACCTCCCTAAGCTCTTTCGCGGGGCAGATAGCCCTCGCGCTGGACAACGCCATGCTGTTCGACAAGGTGCAGGACCTTTCCCAGTATGACGAGCTGACAAAACTTCCGCTGCGCCGCTACTTTAACGAACGTTTTCAAGAAGAGATGTACCGCGCCGAGCGCTTCAGCCAGCCTATGGCTCTGGTGTGGATAGACGTGGACTATTTCAAGGAAGTCAACGACACCTACGGCCACCAGATAGGCGACGTCGCGCTAAAGGAAATAAGCCGCGTCATAATGGCCAATCTCCGCAAGATAGACTTCCCCTGCCGCTACGGCGGCGATGAGATACTGATACTTTTACCGCAGGCCCGCGCGGCGGATGCCCGTCGCATAACCACGCGTCTCAGCCAGGAAATAGCCGAAATCCGCATTCCCGTCCCGTTCGCCAAGACGGGGGAACTGCACCTTTCCGCCAGCCTTGGCGCGGCTGTTTACCCGGAAGACGCCAAGACAACCGAAGAGCTTATGCAGCGCGCCGATGAAACCCTGTACTGGGTGAAATCCAAGTGCAAGGGCAAGGCCGCCCTGTATGGCGATGTGCTTGGCCCCGGCGCGGCGCAAAACCCTCCCATACTGCCATCCTGACCCTTTCTGGCATTCCATTGCCGCCGCTTTGTTGCGGCGGTGTTGCGTCAATGGTTCATATATACATAAAAAATATTTGACAATAGAGGGGAAAGTTAGGAAAATAGTATTTGTAATTTGCTGGCGGGACCATTTCCGTGGTTTTGCCGGCGTTGTGTTATATGCCCGCGCGGACGCGGGGCAATTCTCAGGCGGTGAGCAATAATCGAGATGAGGAAAATTTTCTTTTTTGCCGTGGCGGCGTTCCTGTCCCTTTTCGCAGGTCTTGAAAAGGCCCATTCCCAGCAGCTTTACATATCCAGTATCAACGTCCACTATGCGTCCGGTTCGACAGATTTCACCGCGTATTGTTCTGCCCCAAGTCCGCTGACCGGCGCAAGCGATAGTAACCTTCGCTCTTATGGCTGCAAGGCCGGGACTGGTGGTAGCCTAAGCGGAACTTGCGATATAAATCTTGGTACTGAAAATCCGTGGAAGTCTGCTGCCCTGATTGAATATGACCAGTCTGTCAATGCCGGAGGCAACGGTCATGGTTATCCCGGTGCGTGTCTGGCTCTTTGCGCTACGGTCGCTTGTGTAAATACCAATTCATCCTCGGCTTCAGGAGGATATTCTTTTGGTATTGACGAAATGCGCTTTGAAGTTTTCAAGTTCAAAAGCGGTTCCAATCCTCTTGACCCCAGTTCTACGCCCCCTATTCGTACCATAAGCATGTATAACGTGGGTTCTTGCGGAGCGAGTGCTGTCGTTGCGACTCCTGCGACTCAACCGAATGGTGGCAAGCCTTTTTGCGCCTCTTGGGATGCCTCCTACAATCTTGATGGCGAATTCGGCAAGACCAATGGCCAGTTCGGCTTTCGCGCCACTGTAAAAACCAACCAGACTACCGTAACTTCCGGTAACATCAACATAGAGCAGACCGCCGCCTATCCCGGTCAGAATCAGTTCCCTATACAGGTGGACGTTACGAATATCCACTCTGTTCGAAGTTCTCCTACAGTGGTCGGTCAGGTGACTGGCGTTGCCGCACAACCTTACAATATACAGTATCGCCTGAGTAAGGATTCCAATGCTCGCGTGACTATAGTGGATTCCAGCGCAACTGCCACGATTTACCGATATGCGACCGCTGATTCTGAAGGCAACGATTCCGCTGTTTCCAACAAGATTTGTAATCTGCATACTACACCGACCAAGGAAGAATATGATGCGGCGGGTTATTCTGTTTCAAATGGCATAGGCGAAGGGACGCCAGACGGCTCCCTTGCCAATGGTGTCCCCTGGGATGGACGCGATATGTGCGGCCAGATGTTGCCTGCCGGCAACTACTTGGTAAGGATTGACGCAAAATCCGATGATGATTTTACGACTGTTCCTGGTGGCGGTACTGATATCGCGTTGAGTCTGACCAGACAAATTTCTCTGGACCCGTTGCAGATTACGGACATTAAATTGAAGGCTCTGGGCTCTCTTACAACGGATGTGGCGGTCATTACTTATATGTTGACGGAGTCTGCCACCGTTTATGTCCGAATTCTGAAACCTGGCACTATCGTGCCGGTAAACACCGTACCATATACGGCAACCACCTGTGCCGCTGATTCCAGTTGTCTGCGGGAATTCGTGGAGCAGAAGGAATTCCGCAAATCCGTTTTCACCATGTGGGACGGACGCGACAAGGACGGCAATGTCCTTGATGACAATGACTATACCTATGTCATTTGGGCTGAAATGCCTACCGCCACGCCGTTCTTTGCTACTACAAAGATTTATACCTCCAAGAACTACACCGGTATAATATCCGTAAACAGGGGCAGCGTGCTTACCGGCCCGCCGGTTCCTTCTTCCGCGATGGTCGGCTCTAGCCCCACCGTGGCCGGTCTCAACCCCTTCCAGTTCCGCTATTCGCTGGCGCGCGACTGCCCCGTCACTCTCAAGGTCAAGACGCCGTCGAACGTGCAGGTGCGCGTGCTTGTCAGCAGCGACACCCGCTACTCCTCCATAGTGAATACGGAGCGCTGGGACGGCATAGACGACAACGGCCGCTACATTTCCTCCGGCACTTACCTGCTGGAACTTACCGGCATAGACCCGCTGTTCCCCAACGATACCGACAAGCAGATGCGCACCACGGCCCTCTTCCCGGTCAACATGTTCCGCATAACGGACGTGGGCTCGACCCCTCTGCTGGGCGATTCCTCCGGTCAGGCCACGCTGACTTACATGCTTACCCAGACCATGAACGTGGACGTCCGCATCTACCCGCCCGGGACCATCATCAACGTCAACGGCAACTGGCCGCCGGTGCAGGGTGTTGACGTAACCACCGCCCCGGTCAAGACCTTCTCCGGCGTCCGTCCCGGAAGGTACAAGGTTACGGAGTACTGGGACGGCGTGGACACCGTCGCCAACACCATGTACGCCGATGGCGAATATCCTTTTATAGTGGTGGCCAAGAGCACCGCTCCTTCCTCCACTTACAGCGCCACCAACACTTCGGTCGGCATAGCCACTGTCACTTACGCCACCGACAGGGTGGTGGGCAAGCTGGCTGTTTCACGCGGGCCTGTCTACCTCAACTCGGTAAACCTCATCCCCACCATACCCACGCTGACGGCTTCGAGCGAAACCGTCAAGCTGCCGCCTTACCAGATAGAGTTCCAGGTCACCCGGCTTTCGTCGGTCACCATACAGGTGATAAACGCCAACAAGTGCACCGGGAGCGACTTCCCCAACAACATCTGCAAAACCGTGGTTTCGGGCCAGATATACGATCCGGGACAGGTCAACCGCGTGTTCTGGGACGGAACCGACACCAAGGGACAGTATGTGCTGCCGGATGCCTACACTATCCGGCTCACAGCCTATAACTATCCCACGGAAAGCCTCCAGCCGGCCACCACTTACCAGACCTCGCTGGATGTCAGCCCCTTCCAGGTGTTCGACCTTAACATGATGGACATAAGCGCCGCGCAGCCTAACGGCGCCATAAACTATCAGCTTTCCCTGCCCATGAAGGTCGGCATACAGATATTCAAGCCCGGAACCACCTTCGATTCCAACGGCAATCCCACGCCTTCCATAGCCAACGGCTCCCTGGTCAAAGCCATAGTCGGCGTGCGGCCTCCCGGTTCCCCGATATCCGAAACGTGGGACGGAACCGACCGCGCCTTCGCGGCCGTGCCGGACGGCACCTATCCGTTCCGCATCGTCAACTCCACGGACTCCCGGCTCGTGGACTCCATAACCGGCGAGATTGCCAGCGGGAACAAGTCCTATAACTCGGACCTCAACGCGTTCCTCACGGTAAACACGCTTACGGTGTCCCGCGGCGATTCCACCGACCCTTGCACCGACTTCAAGGGAACCACCAGCTTCTATCCCAACCCGCTGACCACCGTGAACGGGAAATTCCGCATCACCAAGATACCCACGCCCGGCTACTACAGCATCAAGCTGTTCAACGTGGCGGGGGACCTGGTGTACGAAAACGATTTGGGCTATCAGGTGCCGTCGTCAACTTATCCCAACATTGAGATAGTGTGGGACAGGAGCAACGGAAAGGGCAACAAGGTCGCCCGGGGAGTTTACTTCGCGGTCATGAGGCTGCAGGCGTCGCAGGGCGCCAAGCAGACCTGCCAGACCGTTAAGAAGATACTTATACCATGAACAAGAACGCTCTTCTGACGCTTACCCTTTCCCTTGCCGCGCTCTGCGCGGCACGGCCCGCGGCGGCGATGGACTCAAAGGCCGGCACTGGCGCCGGCGCCTTCATGAAGCTGGGCCTCGGCGCCCCGCGCGCGCAGGCGCTCGGCCACGCGGCCTCCGCCCTCGTCACCGGCACGGAGGCCATGGCCTGGAACGTAGGCGGCATGGCCTACACCTCGGCGCATGAGCTGGGCGTTTCGCACCTCTCCTGGGTGCAGGACTACAAGGCCAACTATTTCGCCTACGTGCATCCCATAGGGCGCACGGTGCTGGGCGTAAACGTCGGCTACCTCAGCCTTAACGACTTCGACGCCCGCGACGTAAACAACATCCCCCAGCCGAACGACTCGGTCAGCGTTTCAAACAGCTTCATGTCGCTGAACATAGCGCGTTCCTTCCTGTGGGACAGCCTCGCCCTCGGCGCAGGCGTTAAGCGCGTGACCGAAAACAACAACGGCACGGAATATTCCAACGTGGTTTTCGATGTGGGCGCGCAGTTCAAGCCCTGGCGCAAGCTGGCTTTCGGCGCGGCCGTGCAGAATATAGGCGACTCCGCCGAAGTGGTGCGCATACAGCGCCTCGGCGCTGCCCTGCTGCTCAACTCCTATTTCACCCTCTCGGGCGAGATTGAGAAGGCTTCCGACAACCGCGCCCGCGCCGGTTTCGGCCTGGAGGCCACCCTCCCGGAGGACATGCTGCAGGTGGGCAAGTTCTCCCTGCGGGCCGGCTACTACGACAACGACGACATGGGCCGCAACTATGACGACAGCATGATGGAGAATCTCGGTCTGCAGAAATCGTCCAAGCTTTCCTTCGGCGTGGGCCTTATGGCCGGCGACGTGTTCGGCTACTCGCTCGCGCTGGATTATACCTTCGTGCCCATGGGCGCGCTGGGCAAGGCCAGCCAGATCATGGCCAAGGTGCAGTTCTAGTTTTATGCGGTTCCTGAGGAGCAGGAAAGGACAGACCACGCTGGAGTACATAATGACCACTCTGGCCCTGCTCTTCGTGTTTACCGCGATGTACAGGTTTTTCGGCTACAACCTGCCGAAGCTGTTCAAGGCGGGGGCCAAGGTCATACTGACCGAGTACGAAGTGAGCCCCTGGTAACGCGGATTTTGGCATATTATTCGTTGGCGAAAACCCGGAGGAGTATTATGGAGAAGATGAAGAAGATGTTGCGCAGCAAACGCGGCCAGAACACGGTTGAATATTTGCTGATGCTTACCGTCGTGGTCGGCGTCGTGCTTATAGCGGGCATGGCCCTCAAGAAATACATGCCTAGCCTGTTCGCGCAGATACAGACTCTCATCGGCGGCGCGGTGGGCACGCTGGGTTCCAGCACGTCCAACTAGCATTCTCAACATATCCCTCCGGATGGCCCTTCGGGCCTCCGGGAGGGGTGTCGTCCGCGTTAGCGCGGACCCGCGGGCGGTGCGTGCTGAATGAGAAATTTCGTCGTCCGGCTCCGGCCGGATACAGGGGTCTTGCGCGGCAAGGGGGCGTTTTCGTCCCCGCGCCGCAGGCGCGGGCAGGTGGTCGTGGAGCTGATGCTCATCCTGCCGGTGCTGTTCCTGATGATTTTTTTCATTTTGGAAATCGGGAACCTCGCGTTCCAGACCATTCTGGCCCATCACGCCGCATATGAACTGGCCAGAATAGGCTCGCTGGTGTCGGGACCGGCGGTGGGCGCCTCGAGCCCAGCGGCCAATGTGACCAGCGCGCAGAGCAAGCTGGTTGTTCTTGTGAAGACGATGTTCCCGGGCAAGAGCATTACCCTCAGTTGCAGCACGGAGATGACCGGCATTGACCCGCAGGTCGCCCAGACGAGGGGTAATCACATAAACGAGGATATCATCGTCACTATGATATATCCGGTCAAGCTGCTTTTCCCCGGGTCCAGCTATTTTTTCGCTACTCCCAGGGGCAGCGGCATAAGGAATCTGACGGTAAAAGTGCGCATGCCGATTGAGAAGCCCATCTTCCAGTAAGAGGGCGTTCGGCGCAACATGGATTTTTCGCGCGGGGAAGGTCCGCGCGGTCGGTGCAGGCAGTTTCTTATTTAACAGGAGCGGGTGATTTATGGAAAAGAAAGGTGTTTTGCTGCCGTTGCTCATAGCCATCGGCGCGGCTTTCATCTACTGGATGGTGCTTACCAGCAAGGAAATGGCGCTTTCCAGTTCTCTGGAGAAGACAAAGGTCATCGTGGCCCGTACCGATCTGCCCGCCCGCACCGTTCTCAAGGAAGATCTGGTGGACGTCCTGGACATGCCCAAGAAGTACATGCAGGCTGACGCCTACGAGGTACGCACCGGCGCCGATATCAAGATGGTCGCCAATCTCGTCACGGCCATCCGCATACCCAAGGGCAACCAGGTGACCACTTCCGCCCTTATCCCCCTTAACCCGGAGGCGGGCCTTTCGGTCAAGGTGCCTCCCGGCTACCGCGGCGCGACGCTTGAGGTTTCCAACGAGCTGCTCAAGCTCATCAAGCCCAACGACCGCATAGACGTGCTCGTCACTTTCGAGGCCGTAATGGCCGACGGAAAGAAGGAAAAGGTCACCGCCACCATCCTGCAGAACGTGCTCGTGCTGGGCGTGGGCGGCAACCTCGGCCAGGGCATGAGCGGAGACCAGGCCCGCATGAAACAGCAGTCCGCGGCGGATGCGCAGGCTTTCTCCGACAAGGGCGTGCTGAGCCTTGCCCTCAATCCCAACGAGGCGCAGTATCTTGCCCTCTCACAGAAAGTCGGCGAAGGCGGCCTCTCGGTGGTGCTGCGCGGCCTGGGCGACCTTGAGATGCACCCCATGGAAATGGCCAGCTTCAGGAAACTATTCACCCGTTAGGCGGATATAAAATGAAAAACACCTTACGATATAAAAACCTCCTCCTTTCCGCCGCGCTGCTGGCGCTGGCGCTGCCCGCCCGCGCGCAGAGGAGCGAACTCGTGGCCGTCAGCGCCGACGTGGTGGAGATAAGCGGCTCCCTGCAGGTCACAAAGGGTTTCTCCTGGAACCAGGTGTTCAACTTCGAGGAAACCTCCATCCCCGGCATCTTCTCCATAGGCGACTTCGAGCGTAAGACCAGCCTGACCACCTCGCTCAAGCTGCTGGAGAACGAGGGTAAATCGCAGCTCCTCTCCAATCCAAAGGTCATCGCCAAGTCCGGCACGCAGGCCAACTTCGTGGTCGGCGGCGAAATTCCCGTGCCTTACACCAACAACCAGGGCGTCGGCGCGGACTACAAGAAGTTCGGCGTCATCCTCAACATACTGCCGATGATTCTGCCGGACAAGAAGGACCACATAGACATCCAGATACAGCTGGAAGTCTCCAACCCCGACTACTCCAAGCAGGTCACCGTGCAGGGCACGACCATGCCGTCGATGGTCACCCGCCAGATACAGACCGAAGTGGAGCTCAAGAGCGGGGAAACGCTCGTCATCGGCGGCCTCAAGCAGAGCAACCGCAACGTGGCCAAATCGCGCGTCCCTTTCCTGGGCCGGATACCCCTTATCGGCCTTTTGTTCAGCCAGAGCGACGTTGTTGAAGAGCAGCGCTCCCTGTTCCTCTTCGTCACGGTGGAACTGGTAAAGTAGTCTTCGCGCCGGCCGCCGCGCGTTCGGCGCGGCCCTCGCCGGTGCCGCAGTTCAGCCCGGGTCCTGTTCCGGAATGGTATGGATAACGGAAGCGAGAACGAACAAATAAGGATAATTGCCCTGGCCGGCCCCAAGGAAGGGACCGGCAAGACCACTATCGCCATAAATCTGGCGCTGGCGTGGGCCGGTATACAGAAGCGCAACGTCCTTATAGTCCCCATGGACCCCCTGTGCAGGCAGGAGCATTTCCATATGCTCGGCCTGAACAATCCTCCCTCCGTGGCCGATCTGGTCAAGACGCTCGGTGCTCAGTCCCTTTCCGTCGCGGGCGGCCTTCTCAAAGGCAAGATACCCGTTTCCCAGTGGGGCGTGGGCGTGCTGCCTTTGGCCTACAAGCGCTCCGACATAAGCCGCATTTCGCCAAAGGTGATAATGCCGCTTTTCGCCAAGCTTTCCCAGACCTTCGACATTTTCCTTGACGTGGAGTCCAGCTTCCCGATGCAGACCTTCGCGTTCGACATCGCGGACCTGGTGCTCTGGGTCACGCAGCCGAGCCGCGGCCATCTCAACGCCACGGTCAACATGTTCCAGGAATACAAGGACATGCACTTCGCGCTGGACCGCTTCGATGTGGTCTGCAACTGCTATGACCTGCCCGGCGCCATCGAACCGGAGGAAATAGAGAAATTTTTCGAGCAGCTCCAGAAAAAAGTGCTGGTCTTCCTGCCGTGGGAGGATTCCATACCCGCGCTTTCAAACCAGCTCCGCATAGAGGTGGTGGAGTCGCCGCAATCGCTCTGGGTAAAGGGCCTGCGCATGATTCTGGGCCGCGTGCTCAACATGCAGCCGGTGGAGAAGTCGTGGGTGGCGGCGGTTTCGGACGAGGAGTTCTCCCAGGCCGCCAGCGCCCTGTGGAGCGGCCCCAAGACGGATGCCGGCTCCATGGCTTTGACCACGTCCAAGAGCTCTTCCTCCTCCCCGACCGTCCAGCAGCCGTCGCACGGCGCGCTCAACGACCCCAGCCTTCCCCCTTTCTGGGACGAACTCAAGCAGAAGATGCACAAGGACGTCGTGAAGGCGATGGAAATGGAGCGCATCCGCCTTGGCGACGGCGCCGCCGGCAGCGCGGAGCTGCGCAAGCGCGTTTCCTCAATCGCGGACGACCTTTTGCAGAAGGAAACCTCTCTCCAGCTCAGTCGCGAGCAGCGCGTCCGTTTCATCAACGAACTGCTGGACGAAATTCTTGGCTACGGCCCGCTTGAGGAGCTGATGCGCGACCCGTCCGTTTCGGAAATCATGGTCAACGCCTACGACCGGGTCTACATAGAAAAGGGCGGCAAGCTGGTGCTCACCAAGTACCGCTTCCGCGACGACGATCAGGTCGTGCAGGTCATCAAGCGTATCGTCGCCCCGCTGGGCAGAAGAATAGACGAATCCGTGCCCCTGGTGGACGCCCGCCTGAAGGACGGTTCCCGCGTTAACGCCATCATCGCGCCGCTGGCCGTCTCCGGCCCCACGCTTACCATCCGCCGTTTTTCACAGAAGCCGCTCGGCCCGGAAGACTACTACCGCTTCGGCTCCATCTCGCGCGACGCCATGGACTTCCTCAAGGCCTGCGTGTTGCTGCGCAAGGACATCATCATCAGCGGCGGTACCGGCACCGGTAAAACCACTTTCCTTAACGCCCTCTCGAGCTATATCCCGGAGGACGAGCGTATCATCACCGTGGAAGACACGGCTGAACTGAAACTGATGCAGGAGCACTGGATACGCCTTGAATCCCGCCCGCCGAACGTTGAAGGCAAGGGCGAGGTGACGATACGCGATCTGGTCAAGAACTGCCTTCGTATGCGCCCTGACCGCATCGTGGTCGGCGAATGCCGCGGCTCGGAAGCGCTGGACATGTTGCAGGCCATGAACACGGGCCACGAAGGTTCCATGGCCACCATTCACGCAAACACGCCGCGCGACGCGCTGACCCGTCTTGAGGCCATGTGTCTCATGGCCGGCGCGGAACTGCCCATATGGGCCCTGCGCGAAATGATATGCTCCGCCGTGCATCTGGTGGTGCAGCTTACCCGTTTTGCCGACGGTTCCAGAAAGGTCACCTACGTCACTGAGGTGACCGGCCGCGAGGAGAACCAGATTCTTACGCAGGACATCTTCCGCTACATCCAGACGGGCGTTGACGATAACGGAAAGGTGGTCGGCAATTTCATATCCACGGGCACCGTGCCCAAGCTTTTTCCGGAGTTCCACGCCAAGGGCCTCAACGTGCCGGTGGAGCTTTTCTGGACCGAGGAAATGCGCAAGCAGCGCGGCAGGGGAAAATAGAATGTTCGGCAGAAACTTTTTCAGGAATGCGGTTTTCACGGCGGCGGTGGCGGCGGGCCTTGTGCTCGCGCCGCAGGCCGCGCGCGCCACTGTGCTCAACAAGTCGCAGATGGACGAAGTACTTTGCGCCGGCAAGAAGATGCAGCTTTTCTACTACTACTTCTCCGTTCCGCGGGACCCTCAGGTCGAAAACTACGGCATGGAGTGCCGTGGCACCAAGTTCCAGATAGCCGCTCCCAAGTGGCTGAACGAGCAGATTCCGCCGATGGCCTCCCGCAAGGTATGGCGCGACCCCGCCGAGGGCGATTTGAGCGAGGCGCAGGTCTGGCAGGCTCCCGTGGCCATCCTCTACGAGTTTTTCGAGTACACCAAGAAGACCTTCCCCGTGGAATACAAGGGCTCGGCCATTCCGCCCGGCCTGCTGGTGAAAGAGTATTCCGACATCAAGGTGCGCTACCAGATGGCGCTGGACCGTGTTTACCGCGCGCGTCTCGCTTCATCCATGCAGGGGCGCGGGCGTGCAGTGCTTTCCTATCTCGACCTCATAAATAAGGAGATGGACGCGATGATGGACGCCATAGGGCGCTCCGATTCCAACTCCTACGCCAAGGTCGTCATGGCCATTTCCTCGCTGAGTCAGGATGCCTTCGCGCAGATGCTCCCGGCGGAGCCGCGCCGCACTGACAAGAACCCCAAGCCAAGCGCTCTCGACCAGATACTGCCGAACCTTTTCAAGATAGGCGGTCTGCTGCTGGTGTTCTTCGGCATACGCCATTACCTCGGCGGCGACGAGGAGCGTTTCGGCCACATGATAGCGGATTATTTGGTCAAGACGAAGCAGTGGAAAGAGGCCTACGACAGGCAGTTCATCCAGATAAAGGTCCAGTATCTTGTTTTCGTGCCCATCGGCGTGTTCGTGCTGGCCGGAATACTTACCTTCAACATATGGGGCTTCATCATGCTGTCGCTGATGGGCGTGTATGTGGGCCTCAAGACTCCGATGAAGGTCCTCAATTTCCTCAAGCAGAAGCGCGGCCGCCAGGTGGACGTGCAGCTTATGGACGCGCTCATTCTGCTTTCAAACTCGCTCAAGTCGGGCATGGACATCGTGCAGGGGTTCGACCTCGTTGCCAAGGACCTCGTGCCTCCCATTTCGGACGAGTTCGGTCTGGTGCTGAAGAACTACCGCCTCGGCACCCCGTTCGAGCGGGCGCTGGAAGGCATGGAGGAGCGCGTGGCCAGCCGCCTGCTCTCCTACATGATACGCGCCATAGTGCTGCAGCGGCAGGTCGGCGGTAACCTGACCAAGATTTTCGAAAGGATTCTGGAGAACATCCGCGAGGAATCCAAGCTGGAGGAAAAGACCAAGGCTCTTACCGCCCAGCAGAAGATTCAGTCCATAGTGGTGGGACTGATGCCGTGGGTCATGCTTCTGGTGCTGTTCCTGTTCCAGGGCGAGGTCATGGCCAAATTCTACTTCCAGCCTCTAGGCATGATGGTGCTGCTGTTCTGCGGCGTCTGGATTGCCATAGGTATGAAGGTTGTCCAGAGCCTGGGCAACATAAGGGTATAGCGTATGGACTTCGGTGCAGCCCGGATTTTCATGTGGATTTTCGCCATCACAAGTTCGATGGCCGTGTACGTCGCTATCCAGCGCCTCCTTATGCCGGAAAAGAAGGAGGAGGGCGGCTCCATCGCCGACCTGGTGCAAAACAAGGCCAAGTCCACCTCCAGTTTCGACAAACTGGACCCGGAAGGCAGCCTGCTCGACAAGCTGGACCTGTTCCTCGCCAAGAAGATGAAGGTGGAGCAGAAGCTCGAATATCTCTACATGCTCATGGGAAATCCGGCTACGACGGATCCCCTGAAGATGCTCCACCAGAAGGAACTCATAGCCGTGATACTGCCGGCGCTGGCCATATTCTTCACTGGAAGCTTCCTCTTCCTCGTACTGCTGCCGGTGGGCTTCATGATACCTGACGTGCTTGCGATGGGCAAGATACAGCGCCGGCAGGAGGACATACTGGCCAACTTCCCCACCAGCGTGGACCTTGCCGCCCTGATTATTGAATCCGGTCTGGACTACATGACCGCTTTCGAGAGAATAGTAAAGATTTCCACGCACCGGACCGCGCTTGAAGAGGAGCTGGACAAGACCCTGCGCGAAGTGCAGCTGGGGTATTCGAGAAGAGAGGCGCTTCAGCGTCTTGCCGCGCGCACCGGCCTGCAGGAAATTCGCTCTTTCGTGGGCCTTATCGTCCAGTCGGACGAACTGGGCACCAGCCTTGTCGACCTGCTGCGCAATTTCGCGGCGGACATGCGCTTCCGTCGCCTTACCCGCGCCGAGCGCATGGCGGCGCAGGCCTCGACCAAGATGCTTATACCGCTTTTCATATTCATTTTCCCCACGGTGTTCATCATGATGCTTGCCCCCATGCTTTACGATCTTGTGAAGGGCGGGGCCATGCCGTTCTAAGGAGACTTATGAGGCGATACTTTAACTTTGTCCATCTGTTCCGCGCCGCCCTCTGCGGCTTGCTGCTTTCATTCGCGGCGGGCCACTCTTTCGCTCAGACCAAGGAAAAGACCACCACCGAGGCGGGCCTTTTCCTCGACCTCCAGAGGATAAATCTGGGCACCATCAGCAGCCTTGAGGAAAAGAAGAACTACCTGATGACGATACAGCTTGAAAAGCAGCGCATACAGAATCACATGCTGCGCGGCATCTATGAAAACGCCTACGACCTTTACCGCCAGGGCGATTATGAGCGTTCACAGGAGCTTACCGCCAAGATTTTGTCCATAGACCCGACTTTCCAGGACGCGCAGATGCTTCTTCAGGCTTCGGGCCAGCTCAAGGGCGCCAGCCGCGGAATAGGCGAGCAGGTCATGCTGGAAGACCGCTTCGACGAGGGCATGAACCTCTACAAGGAAGGCAAGGTCGTGGAGGCCATCCGCAAGTGGGAGGAAGTTCTCAAGCTTTCTCCGGGAAATATGCGGGCCTCTTACTGGCTCAAGAAGGCCAAGAAAGAGATTTCTGACGAGTATTCCCGCCGCGGCGATGACGCCGCCGCCCGCAACAGGCTTAAAGAGGCTCTGGACAACTGGTACAACGCCCTGATTTACGACAAGAGCAATCAGGAGCTTCTGGCCAAGGTGGCCGAGAAGGAAGACGAGATGCGCGAGCAGGTCGCTTCCCAGAACCTGAATTACGGCCTTGAGCTTTATGAAGCGGGAAAGCTGGTGGAGGCTTACAACGCCCTCAAGAAAGTGCTGGAGGTTCAGCCTGGCGATACCAAGGCACAGAAGCTTGTGAAGGAAGTCCGCGGGGAAATAGCCAAGGGCTATGTGACACAGGGCCGCAAGAGCTACGGCGACCGCAGATATCCCGACGCCATAGAAAGCTGGAACAAGGCCAGAAGCTGGGGCTATGCGCCGGATTTTATTGATCAGCTCGTCGCCCGCGCCAAGGAAATGATAAAGCGCGAATCAGAGGAAAAGAAGGCCCGCGCCGATCAGGCCAAGAAGGACGCGGACGCCGCCGCCGAGGCCGCAAAACGCAAGCGCGAGGAAGAGCAGATCGAAAAAATGAAGAGCGCCATAGACGGCGCTACCGGAGAGAAGTCCGGCACGGCGCTGCCCGCCGGAGGCAAGTCCGGCCCCAGCGAGGAAAACCGCCGCGCCGCGCAGAAGCGCTACGAGACCGGCCTCGGTTACCTCATGACGGGCGATTACGAAAGGGCCCGCACCGAATTCAACGCCGCCAAGCATCTCGACCCGAGCAACCCGGATGTCGACGCCGGCCTGCGCAAGATAGACACCATGCTGGGCCAGCAGTAGGGGCTTTTACCGCACACTTATGAAACTCAGCCTGAAGTGGTTCATGTGGTTCACGATTATAGGCGCCTATGTGATGGTGCTGGGCGGCGTCTTTTACTATAACCTGTTCAAATGGACCTTCGACGAAAAACTAAAGCAGGACATGCTGGAAATGGTCCGCATCAAGTCGCCCGAGTTGATAAAGGGTCTGGCGCGCAGTCCAAAGGTCATCACGTTCGACGAGTATGATGTCATGGACTGGATGCGCTCAGACAAGCGCATCGTGGACATCATCTACATAAACGGCAGCGGCACGCTCCGCTGGCACCGCAAGCCGGAGTTCTTCGGCATGCCTTATGAAGATTACGACAAGACCGTAGGCGTGCCGACGGATGTCATTGCGCAGGCCTACTATACCGGGAGCCCCAAGGTCCGCCAGGTGCCGAAGCAGCCTTTTTACGACATGGCAATCCCGCTCAAGGCCAAGGGAGAGGTGATCCTCGGCATAGTCTACATACAGGTTTCACGCGAGGGCGCCGACAAGGTCATAAGTTCAGCCATGCGGAAGTATGTGTTCGGGGCCATAGGCGTGCTGTTCCTGCTGGGCATACCGCTTTACCTGTTCCTGAGCCATTACGTGGTGTCGCCGCTCAATTCCCTGCGGGAGAGCATAGAAAGCATCTCCACCAAGAGTTTCGAGATGAAATTCGCCAATCGGCGCGACGAAATAGGCGAACTGGCCGACTCGATATCCTCTTTCCTTGAAAAGGTCCGCTCTGAGCTGGCCAGCGTTTCCGAGAGGGATTCTCTTCGCCAGCAGTACGAGGCGCAGTGGTGGCAGATGGTTCTGGACGCCGCCGTGAACAAGGGCACGCTGGGCATAGTGGTGGACGAGGACAACAGCGTTCTCTTCTCCAACTTCCAGCTGTCCAAGTCCGACCCGAACCAGAAGATGCACCTGCTCGATGTGGTGGACAGCCAGCAGCAGGACGTGCTCCGTCTTATCGGAATGGCAATGGACGCCCCCGGCCAGCTTGTGGAGGGTGACACCACCTTCCGCAATTCGCCGGCGCATCTGAAGGTCGTGGCCATACAGTCCGAAAACGCGATGAAACGCACCCTGATTTTGCTTGAACCGCGTTCCCGCGCCGCGTAGCGGGCGGGTATAACCGAGTTAAAGGAGAAATGCGATGAAATGTGAGATTAAATACATCCAGCCGGGGTCAGTCTTGTTCTCGTCCGTTCCCGTGATTCTTTTCCTTATCGGGCTTGTCGCGGGACTGGCAACGTTCGTGTTCGTTCCCAACCCCGTTACCGGACCGATGGCTTTCCCGGACAAGATGGTGGCTGTGGGCGTGTTCTCGCTGCTTTACATGGTGTCTTTCCTCGCCCTTTTCACCGTCTGCGCCATAGTCTACAACCTGCTTACCGCAGGTCTCGGCCTCAGCGGAATCAAGGTCCAGTTGGACGAATTGCCCGAGCCTGGAGTGGATGAGGAAGGCGCGTAA
>Ga0074197_1000225_pt1 | contig 80253 bp, 89 predicted proteins | sample EPASupsiteSAE305_FD_64526 | JGI IMG/M metagenome (GOLD analysis project Ga0074197, IMG submission 64526) | Bioremediated contaminated groundwater microbial communities from EPA Superfund site, New Mexico - SAE3-05 reassembly with SPADES | ecosystem: Environmental > Aquatic > Deep subsurface >... | reverse complement strand
CGCAGCCTGCAAAGCTGCTATCCCCAGTTCAAATCTGGGTGGCACCTCCAGTTTTTATAATAACTTCTTTACAAATGTGGATCTTTGGCTGAGTTGGTCGATAGCACCGGTCTTGAAAACCGGCGAGGGTTATACCTCCCAGAGTTCGAATCTCTGAGGGTCCACCACTTCAAAACACTCTTAAAACCCCTAAAAATAGCCTTTAAACTCACTCTTTAAGTTTACAAAATACTCATTGGTAACCACTAATCAAAAAACACTCGCCAATTCTAATATCAAGTGCAATTTCCACCTAAAATTAACTACGCTAGCTAGCTTTTTGCTCATTTGGCGAAGAGAGAAAACTTATAAACTTTTTAGAATTGGCGATTTATGTTATGATGTTCTTTTAAAAAAAGGATTACCCATGGAGAACTCTACCAAAAAAGTTAAAATATTTTGGGGATTGGCTATTGTAAGCGTTCTTTTAATGTCAGGCGGTTGTGCAAGGGTCGGATATGAATTTAAATCCGAGCAAGTCAGTCTAATAAAAATCGGCGAAACAACGCAAAATGATATTGTTACTATGTTTGGACAGCCTTGGCGCAAAGGAATTGAGAACGGTGTAACTATGTGGACTTACGGTCGTTATACTTACCGCCTAGTAGGTGAAGCGGATACTAAAGATTTGGTAGTAAAATTCGACAGTAAAGGGAAAGTAATTTCTTATACTTTCAATACAACTGCACAATCACAGGATTAATAATAACCGGTATTTTTATAGTTGAGTATGGAATACATATTGCTTTATATCACAAAAATATAGGTGGAGAGCAATTTGAAGTATTTAGAAGTTGTTCAAATAAAGTTTAAAAAACTATTGCATCAAATTAAAAAGAAGCGTTTGAGAGTTTAGATATATTTTTAATTAAACTTTGACTTTCACGACGGCTTTGACAACTTTTACCTCATCCTTTGTTTTGACACACGGCATGTGAGCATCTTGCGGATAAAAAATAGCAGCGTCACCCGCTTTAAGAACAATAAATGAAGCTTGTTTTATATCTTCGTATTTGATTAAATCCGCTTGTTCATTGTACGCTAAAGAGACAACTAAAAGGTTAGAGTTTGATACCTCTATAATCTCTTCTCCGCTAAGTATAAACTGTATATCGATGTATTTTCTATGCGACTCAAAAAAACACTCTTCTCTATTTTTGGCTTTATAAACCTGTTCCAATGCAAAATTGCCATCATCCAACTCTACTTTTTTACAAGCATCTAGCGGATAATTCATAAGCTGTTTATGCTCTATGCTGTTTTTATCAACCAATTTTTCAAGGTACTCAAAAGCTACTGCAAATTTTTCTCTGTCTGCTTGGCTTTTTACAATTTCCAATGCTCCAAATAGTGCCACTAAGCCATCTCCGCTCTTATTTCCATTTCTCTTCTCTAACTATTACACTGTTTTCATTATCAATTATAGTAAGCTCATAATCGCTAATATTGCACTGCAAAGTCATTGTTCTTTGCGCTAAAAGCTCTATCTCGCCTTCAATGTTAAGATGAACTACGGAGAGATTTTTAAATCGTTCAAGAGATTTTCCTACCTGCTTCCACCACGCAGAGGCACTGCCTTCTTGATATGTGTAGATAATAACCTTCTCGGAGCGCCCACATGCTTTTCTAATGCGTTTTTCATCGGGCTGACCCAAATCTATCCAAAGTTTAATCTCGCCGTCTAAAGCCTTTTGCCATAAATCCGGCTCATCATCTTGTGAAATTCCTTTACTAAAGAGCAGTTTTTCATCTGCATTTAGTATAAACGCCGTCAACCGTACCATTAGGCGTAAATCATTTTCTGAAGGATGTTTGGCTAAAGTGAAGTTATGCTCTGCATAATAATTACGATCCATATCAGCAATGTTTAGTGAAGCTTTATAAATAGTTGCATTAGCAGCCATTGTTCTCCTTATATCGGTTCTTTATTATAATTGAGAGTATACAACAATAGGAATATTTATTCTATTTTTTTAGTAAAAATATGTGACAATGTTAGGATAAATAAAATCAGATAAAAGTGAAGGTCAATTATGAAACCGGTTCGCTACAATAGAACGAAAACATCTCCTAAAAATAAAACTCTGGATTTAGACCCTAAAAATGAAGTTAAAGAGATGTTTATAAAATGGTTCAAAAAAAACAATACGGTCGGTCAGATTATGACTAAACAAGATGTAGTTGAAAATGTCATAGCTAAATTAGATGCAAAACAAAACGACGCCCTAGAGCAAGCTATGAATGAGCTAAAGCGTAGTGGTTTGATTGAAGCAAAAGAAGATGGAGTTACACTAGTATTGACTCAAAAAGGTGTTGATTTTATAAACAATTAAAAAGGATTTACACATGTTAGCCTATTTTAAACAGATACAACCTGACATACTTGCATATAAAGAAAAACTAGATAAAAATAATGTAACTATTGACAAAACAAATTTAATGTTTTTAAATCTAATCCTAGATATTTTAAACTTTTTGGGTACAGAGGATGCCGACAAACTTGATGAGCAGTGTGAATACAATATTTTAACTATGAGAAAAGAGTTTGAGGGTGTTATCCACAGCGATGCCGTTAATGAAAAAACTCAAGCGATTTTGCTTACATTTTTTCTACGAATCGCAAAAGAGATGGAGATCAAATATAAAAAAATAGAGAATGAAAAGCTTGAAAAACTTTATACTCTTATGACCTCCAAAGATTTTAAATATCCAAGCTATATAAAAGATCAAAAAAACTTCGCTCTTGAAAGTATGCCTGAGAATATAAAAAGAATGGAGTACCTAAAATAGGTTTGTCGCCATCGTGCACACCATTTTAGCGATATTGTTTGGATTCGCTTTGATTTTAAGGTCACGATCCTCTCTTAAAACATAGTCTAAACCTATAACTACGATAGCGGGTTCAACTCCTACCTCTAAAAACGGCGATAGATGTTTGAGAACTTTTTTATGTATTTGAAGATTCGTACAGCTTACCAAAATATCGACTCCGCCAAAGCTCTTAACGGCAACTTCTAACGCTTTTTGAACCTCATCATCACATTCTAAGTTACATTTAATAGTTATAATATCAGATTTTGCAAACCTCACGACTTCTTCTTTTATGTCAAGAGCTACGACTGCAGCACCCCTTGAATTTAACATTTTTACAATTTCTATTCCCTGTTTACTTGCCGCTCCCGTTACAACTGCAATTTTGCCTCCAAATTCGGAAGCAGTTGTTCCTTTTTTTAGCTTCGCTTGTTCCAGCGACCAATACTCGACTTCAAAAATATCTGCCGCACTTAAAGCTTTGTATCCGCCGAGCATCTCGGCTTTAAGTATCGCCTCGTAGGTGTGCTCATTGATGTCTTTGATGATATTTGCCTCTTTTGCATCTGCTCCAAAAGAGAGACTCCCCTTTGCTTTTAATATCGCAAAGTTTGGCGCAGGGTTTAGAAGAGTTTGGGTAGTTTTGTTATCCTCAAAATATTGTTTATACTCTTTTACATAATTTGCCAAATCTTCTTTAAAATTGTCTCCTAAAATCGTAGGAACTCTCTTTGTTCTTATTACATGATCAGGCGTTAATGGTCCCTGAATAGCGATTTTTTGGAGATCTTGTTTTGAGAAATGGAGTGCCAAAGGAGTATCGTTAAAAACAGAGATAGTTGCTCTACCTTTAAGATTTGAAACCTCTTTACGGATTTTTGCCAGTTCTAAAAGCTCAATATCCGCATAACTTTTTTCTATATGCAGAGTCGCACCTTTAGCCACCAGATATTTCTCTGCCGCATCAACCAACTCTATGGTTTTTTCATAAGATTTTTTTGCATCCTCACTAAATGTAAAAAGACCGTGATTCATAAGAACCATCCCATCAAGCACACTCCAATCCACATCCCTTGTCATTTCATATACAAGTTTGGCAAGAACAAAACCGGGCATAATGTATGGAATAATTAAAACTTTATCACCGTAAATCTCTCTTATCTTATCCTCTGCATTTTGCGTATTTGTGATAGTGACAACGGCATCCGCATGAGTATGGTCAACATATTTAAAAGGGATAATAGCATGTAAAATCGCCTCAACAGACGGATTTGGAGCTGATGGGTCTATCATAGCGACTCTTTGGTACTTTACCATATCGGTATCGCTCAGCTCTTTTAACTCTGCCATTTTTAAGAGCGTATCCATCTTTACGGGAGCAAAACCCTCAGCTTTTATAGTTGCCAAGTCCCAACCGCTGCCTTTAACATACAAAATATCTTCACTCTCGCCAAAGAGGTTTGTAACCGCTGATTTTACGGAGGTATTTCCGCCCCCATGCAAAACCAGGGATGAATCTTGTCCCAAAAGTCTTGAAGTGTAAACTCTTAAATCCAAATCTGTTTTAAATTCGCTTGCTTTTTCATCGTTATATAAACTTTTCATTTTACATCTACTTTTTGTACCTATTTATTTAAAAAATTGTATCATAATTCGCAAAAAGGAGGCTTACTTATGGGATGGACATGTCAGCATGATTATAAAGGTTACTGTAAATTGCTAAAAAAAGAGTGCTCCCCCGGCATAAAAGGGTGCGTACTAAAAAGCAGTGAGTATATCTTTAGCACGGGCAGCTATGAAGAAGATAAAAAGGCACAAGAAGAGAAAGCGGAAATTGATTTTGCTGCATTAGCAAGAAGCAATTAACTCCAAAAATTCAGCGGATTTGGGTGCAAAAATGTGTAATCCAAATCTTTTATCAACTTATCTGAAATAACCACTCTCTTTGTCATACCCTCAAATGTTCCAAGCGCAAATCCAAAATCTTTGCTGTTTTTTTGATGTATCTCGGAGCGAAGCGGATGGTTTGGTGCTACTAGATTATATACTCCCTCCGTTATACCTTTTTGCATCATTAATTTTACAATATTTATAACATCGTCTCTATGGATATAGTTTACAAATCCGTCGCTAAAATCAGTCGCACTCTTCCATCTTCCAGCAACTCTATCCTCCCCCATAAGTCCGCCGAGCCTAAGCACTAAAACACTTTTTTTTGAGTTAAGCAGCAACTCTTCAGCCTCTTTTATGAGCGATGTTTTTGTGATAATTGCACTCTCATCTACGGCAGAGTCAAACTCTCTATATATGGAAGTTGAACTCATTAAAACAAGGTTACATGTCGGTTTGGTTAATGTGAGTATCTTTTGTAAAGTTTTTAGGTAGTTATCTTTTGTATGGATGGCGATTATGATGGTATCACTCTGCCAAAAAGTAGAGTTGTCAGTCGTGTTTTCTCTTGAAAAGCACTCTAGGGCAAAATCATTTGCCAGTGTACGAGAGAGCGGTTTTCCTAGCCAACCACACCCTATAATACCTATACTTTTTGTTTTACTCATTGTTTTGGTTTATTTGTATTATAACTCTTTTTGATTACTAGCATTTCATAGATGGAAACTTCAGGCATAGCCTCTTCAATAAGTTTATCCGTATCGCTAAACTGACCTTTCATCTTCTCAATCTCTTTATACCCTTTAGGCTTAATATCACTCATAGCCATTCCTATTGTCCCAGCCCACATGATTGCAATCATAAGCCAAACAGTTTTTTTGGCACCTACATAAACTCCGGCAAAGTGAAATACTACACTCACTAATATAGCAATGATAAGTATAATTGTTAAACTCATTTTGTTAAATTCTCCCCTCTTGGTTTCATCTCAATTCCTGTGTCTTCAATCATCTTTTCGCCAAAACTCTTAACACCCATGGTGCCAATAAGCATCAACAACGAGATTAGTAGTAAAAAAAATATCGCTAATGAGTACCGTTTTAGAACAGCTTTCATCTATTTTTTGCTCTCTTTTTTACCAGCTTCTTCTAGCTGAGGATCACTTCCAATCCAATCAACACATCTTGAGGTGTGAAAATCTCTCTCGTAGTCATCATGTTTAAAGAGGTGGTCTTCTAGTTTCCAGCCAAGCTCTTTCGATAAAAGCACGGATCTTGAAATGGTTCTACGCATTTTATTTTCACAAATAATAGTCTCACCGGCATTAAAAATTTCTTCTACTCCATTCATTCTTTTTGTTGTCATACCGTAGTGAAAAGCTATCATTAAAGACATGACGATACCTACACCTAAAATTCCTTTTTTAAATGCACCCTTTGGCATAAAATCTCTTGTTGTTACAACTGCCGTTATACTCAATATAAAGGCACCGATGATTATATATACTATCTCTAATTCTAAAAAAAGTTCCATTTTTATCCCTTAATTTTATAAAATAGACTTCTTGCAAAACTTCGTTTTGTAGGAAGTCGTCTTGCTTCCATGAAGCAAGCTTTAGTCGCCATAGCGGCGCAAGCGTAGCTAAACGGACTTGTTCGTTTAGCGTTCTAAATGAGTTCTGCAAGAACTCTAATGCCCGCTTGATAGCGTCGCGCTAAATATTGCTATATTTTTCTTCCCAAGCTTCAAACTCAGGCGTAAAGTACTCTATTCGTACTTTTTTAAACTCTCTTGAACTATAAAGCGGCATATAACTTTTTGCTTCTATCTCTTGTGCCATCTCTTTAATAATATCATTTGTCTCATCGGTTGTTTTTCCGTGAACCATCGTAAAGAGATTATATTGCCAATTTGGATATTTTGGACGAAGATAGCAGTGAGAAACAGCACTAAATGCGGCAGCCTTTTCACCTATCATCTCTCCTTTTTCTTCATCAACATCCCATACAACCATCGCATTTGCACTAAAGCCCGCTTTTCTATGGTTAAGGATTGAAGCAAATCTTCTCATTACACCAGCTTCTTGCAGTTCATTTAAAATCCAAAAAAATGTATCATAATCAATACCGAGAGTATCAACAATTTTCTTAAACGGTTCCGCTACCATCTCTATATCGTACTGCGCATATCTGATGACCGCATGGTGAAGCGGTGTTAACTCTATATCCGTATGTTTAACTCTTTTTACTTCCTCTTTTTTCTCATCTTTTCCGGTTGTATTGAGCTTTACATTTATCTTAAAGAGTTTAAGCGTAGGCAGTATAATATAATCCTCGGCACCGGTAGCTTCCGCCAAAATTTCAACTGTTTTTTCTAACCCAAGTTTAGAGTTTGGAGAAACCGCAACCGTAAACCAGATATTAAAGTCATGATTTCTCTCGTAATTATGTGAAATACCCGGATGGGAATTTATAATTTTTACGGCATCGCTTATCTTTTGAGAAGGAATTTTAAACGCCACCAAAGAAGATACATATCCAAGTCTTTTAGTATCAAATATCGGCGATGTTTGACGGATAATATTACTCTTCTTCTGTTCTTGTAAAATAGCAAGAACCTTATCTTCACTCATGTTTAGTTCATCTGCTATTTCCTTAAAAGGTCTCTCAACCAAAGGAAACTTCTTCTGAATTCGTGATAAAATTTCGTCTTTCATCTATTATCGTTCCATCCATACTTTCATTTTGTCGATTGTAATCTAATTTCAATTAATCCAAGTTGATTTTTATCAATAAGAGTTTTCAAAAAAGTATGATATTATGTCGCACAAAAAATGCATAATAAAGAAAAAAAATGAGTTATTTCCCCGCTTTTTTAAAACTAGACAATAAAAAAATCCTGATTGTCGGCGGCGGGCACATAGCTTATGAAAAGCTGGAACATCTTTTAGATTTTACTTCCGATATCTCTATAATAGCACTTGATTTTTCCCAAGATATGCAAAGAGTTATAGAAGAAAATAATCTAAATTTTGAAAAAAGAGGCTATCAAAAGGGCGATATTAAGGGTTTTGCTATTGTTATTATCGCCGTTGACGACATTCCTCTTCAAGCAGAAATATTTGCCGAATCAAAACAGTATAACTGCCTTTGCAACGCTGTCGATTCAGTTGATTATTGTGATTTTATCTTTCCGTCTTATATAAAAAAAGATGATTTGACCATTGCTATTTCAACATCGGGAGCGTCTCCCGCAATGGCAAAGCACTTAAAAATATATCTTCAAAATCTTATCCCCTCAAGTATAAGTGATTTTCTGCGAGAGATGAAAGAGTTAAGAAAAACTTTGCCAAAAGGCAAAGAGAGAATGAAAATGCTTGATGAAAAAGCACAAGATTATATAAAAACATGGAGTAAGTAGATGAATGTAAAAAAAGCTTTAATATTTGGATTTTTCACAGCCTTTTTGATTTTAGGAGTGCTCTCTATGCAGCGTGCCATGCCTGACCCAAAAGAGGATCGTATCTATTTGGCTATAAAAGCTTATAGTCCTTATATAGTAGAGAAACGAATCGGAGGTTTGGCTATTGTAGACAAACGCAATGAGACAAAAAAAGATTCAAAAGAGAAACCTAATGCAAGCGATTTTTATCATAGACTAGACGAGCTTGAAAAAAATTGGGGAAAAGAGCATCTTAAAATTGAAAATAACGAAGTAATTGTTACAGATGAAAATAACCAAACGGCTGCTAAAATTTTTATTGAAAATCAAAAAGAGATGGACTTTGTCAAGAGATTTTACGGAATCTAATCTCTTGACGGCACCTCTAGCTTAAAAGACAAAAAGAGCGCTCCAAGTAGCACTGCAATAGAACTGCTATATAAAACAGTATAGTTTAAATAGTGCAAAATCACTCCTCCCGCAATTGAGAAAAACATCCCTAAAGAGACTATGTTCATCTGAAGGGCGATATAAACCGGTCTTTTATCCGCAGGAGCAATTTTTAATATAAGATTGCTTGATGCGATGCGATTGCCGTCCATTGAAGCGCCTATTAAAAAGAAAATAACCGTATATTCAAACAATGAAGACGCATTAAATGCCATTGATATGGCAACCAATTGAAGAGATATAGAAATTATTGCAGTAAGTTTATCTTTCCCTCTTCCGCTAAGATTCCCCCACAAAAAATTGCTAAGCATGGCACCGACCATTTGAGTAGTAATCAAAGAACCGATTGCTACACCATCAAGATTTATCTTTTGCTGTGCATCTAAAATTATAAACGGCAGAGCGATAAGATAGCCATAAGCCAAAAGAAAAGTTGTAGTTTGAAGCCCGAGTCGCTTATCTGCTTTTAAAAGTGCGTATGAGTTATGTAAAAAATCTCTAAACGAACCCTCTTTTTTCGAAATTTGCTCTTTTATCGGTTCATCCACCAAAGCAAATGCCAAATATCCAAAACCCATAATAAACGAACTGATTATAAAGAGATACCCGTAACTGTACGGCGCTTCAAACGATTCTAAAATCCAAGCAGCCAAAGCTCCGCTTAAAAGTCCCCCCGCACCGCTGAAAAACTGTCGATATGCCATAGTTTTTCCGCGAAATTTATGACTAAAAATCTTTGCCATAATCTCTCTAAAATATATTGCAGCAAAACCGGCACTAAATGAGAACATAAACAAGCCGAAACCGATGGAAGCGAGTGTTATGTTTGGATAGTTTTCACCAAATACGGTAATTGCCACACCTATTAAAAACCATGATAAAAATCTAATAAAAAAGATTCGGCGAAGATAAGGCATCATCAACTGATAACTCTGTGCATGAAAAGCTGCAAAAAGTTGTACCACTATCGCCCCGCCGCGAAGAAGCGCCGCAAAAAACCCTACAAGCATAGAGCCGCCGCCGAAGTAATTTACAATAAGCGGTAAAATTGTAGAGGGTTCGGCAATCGTCGTACCGATTGCCAAAAAAAAGCCGTGCAGAATATTTTTTATATGATTAGAAAATTTATCCATTTAATTTTTCAAAAGCTTCATCTATACTAGAAGCTCTTTGCGCTACAAAAAGGTAAACGGCTGCATTTAACCGTGCTAATTTTAAAAACTCTTCAGATGGATTGTTTAGCTGTTCTAGCGACTCGTCAAGAGTTATTTTTTCCCAAGATTTTGAGTAGTTTATACCATAATGGGCTGGGTCAATTATAAGCTCTTCAACATCGCTTCCTTCCGCAATCCATAAGCGACCTTTGCTAAAAAGCTCAGGAGTACCCTCATTTCCTTGAATTAGAGCAAATCTTTTATATCTATGAGAGAAAACCTCAATATATTTTTTTACAAACGGCTTATGAAAAACACCCGTAATTGCGAACTCGCTAGAAGCAACACCGGTTATTTTTTCGATAGTATTAAAACCCGTTCGAAGACCGAGTCTCATACGAATGCCGGTTAAATCATGCATCTCTTTAAAAAAGTCCGCTCTGTCAAAATAGTGAGTATTGTTATTTAGTTCTATATTTGTTGCCACCTCTTTTAGGGTTATTCCTGCTTTTGCCGGTGCCAAATCATCTCCGACAACGACAATACCTAATCCGGAATTTTCTAAAATTTTTCCAACTAACGGAAACATAAAAGGGTTATTTACTTTTCCGTCAAAAGGGTATCCAAGCTCTATCGTATTTGGCAAAGTTGTTTTTTTAATAAACGAATCACATGCTTCGACAACTCCCCTAAACTCTTCGGTTGTCTCAGGTTTTAGCCTCCATCCAAGTAAAAATGCAGCTATCTCTTCACCGTGAACTTCTTGCTTTAAAACTGACTCCATCATCTCTTTTGACTCTTGCAAAGTTAAATCCCTATTTCCCTTAACACCTGTTCCGACCGCATGAATATACTTAAAAAAATCCATTCTTTTTCTCTACTTTTACAATTTTTTTTATTTCTCGGTATGATATAATCATTTGCTTAATATGAGATAACAAAAGGTATTTTAAATGTCAAACATAGTTTTAGTCACAGGTGCTAGTTCCGGTATGGGAAGAGCGGCTGTAGAGCTTTTATCAACAAAAGGTTTTGTAGTTTATGCAGGAACTAGAGATGTAAAAGAGTTTAAAAATCTAAAAAATAGCAATATTATCCCCATAGAACTTGATTTAACAAATCAGCAAAGCATAGATAAAGTCATCGAGTTTATAAAACAAAAACATAAAAAAATTGATGTTCTTGTAAACAATGCCGGTTATGGCTTGGTTTCAACCGTAGAGTATGTTAGCGAAGATGAAATGTATAACCAATTCAACATTAATGTATTTGGAGTTTTACGCGTTTGCAAAAGTGTTATTCCGATAATGAGGGAACAGCGCAGCGGAATAATCATAAACATAAGTTCATTTCTTGGAAAAATCGGTTTACCGCTTTTGACTCTATATAACTCTAGCAAATATGCGGTTGAGGGCATAACGGACTCCTTGCGTTATGAGTTAAAGGATTTTAATATCAGAGTTCACTCAATAATGCCCGGCTTTTTTGATACAAAATTTGCAAGGGAGAACCTCGTGGTAAATGATAAAACATTTGCCAAAGAGTCCCCGTACTCAAATCTTGTTTCAAATTTAGCACCAACCATAGTTGAGCAGATAAATAACGGAAATAGCGCTACGGAAGTAGCAGATATGATTTTAGAAATAATCCAAAACCCTAAATTCAGCGCTCATGCAACAGTGGGTGATAAAGCTAAAAAATTTATTCCTATGAAAAAAGAGTTAAGCGATGAAGATTTTGAGAGACGGGTTATGGAGTATTACAACTTATAATGGAGAGTCTGTTTTTTAATATTACCAGCACAAAATATAGGGTTACAGAACTTTTAAATAGCGAAAATGAGTATATTAAAAGAGTAGATATCTCAAACGGAATCTTTTTTTTTGACATACATGTGACTCAAACTAAAATCCAAACACTCTTTAAAAATCTTGATAGAATGGCAGCGATTTGTGTTGTAAAAGAGGGAACTCTTAAAATACATGACAATATTGAAAAAAGTGAGTTTTATTTAAACCAAAACACCATAAATATAGTCGCTTCATCCAAACAAGACTTAACGATTACTGCAGACGAGAACAAAGTAACAGAGATTTTTCTGCTATGCATTGCAGATTTTTTTCTAAAAAGATATCTAAGCACAAATCCTAACGAACCGATAGATTTTTTATACAATCTACTTCAAGAAAATATTACAAGTAAACTTATAAATACGCAGCCAATTGATGCGCTCAGTTTATATATAATTGATAAAATCATAAATATTAAACCGGATTCTATTATGAAAAGCATTACCTGTGAACATAATATTTTAGAGTTTATGATACAAAGACTCAACCTGTTGGATATGGTAGATAAACACTTAGCCAATGATGAACTGTGTATATCTAAAAATGCAAAAGAGATTCTACTTAAAAATTTTACAAATCCTCCAACAATCGAACTCCTTGCCCACTTATGCGCCACAAACGAATCAAAGCTCAAAAAAGTTTTTAAAAAGGCGTACAAAAGCACAATTTATGAGTATGTCCAAAAACTCCGCCTAGAGAGGGCAAATCTTCTTTTAAAAGAGCAGCTCTTAAATATAGGCGAGATAGCAAAAGAGGTCGGTTACAAACATCAAGGACACTTCTCAAAGCTTTTTTTTCAAACATACGGAGTTTATCCCAAAGATTTACTAAAATCATAAAATCCCCTTTGTGCTAAAATAAAATTCTTCCATTGCTAAAAACCTCTTGATAAGGCTTATATTTTTTTCGTATACTTAAACTATCAAATTATAGGAGTTTTTATGTCAAAAGTAGTTTTAATAACAGGTGCAACATCAGGAATGGGTGAGCTTAGTGCTAAGTTTTTAGCCGATAACGGTTACATAGTTTATGCAGGTTCAAGAGATAAAAATATTGAGACTGGAAGCGGAAATCTTAAACATATCTATATAGATGTCACAAAGACGCAAAGCATTAAAGACGCAGTTTGTGCAATTATAAAAAACGAGGGTAAGATAGATGTGCTTGTAAACAATGCAGGGTATGGGCTTTTGGCAACTCTTGAAGATGGAACCGATGAGGAGATATTTAATCAATTTGATGTCAATGTTTTTGGACTGATTAAGGCGACAAGAGAAGTTCTTCCATATATGAGAGCGGCAAAGGGCGGTGTTATCATAAACATCAGTTCATTTTTGGGTAAAATGGGCTTGCCGTTGCTTTCACATTATAATGCTTCAAAATATGCAGTTGAAGGAATTGTTGATTCGCTTCGATTTGAAACGCTCCCTTTTGGCATACGCGTTCACTCTATCCAATCAGGACTTTTTGGCACAAACTTTGTAAAAAAAGGTTTAGTTGCAAATGCACAAACGACAAGTGAGAATTCACCGTACAAAGATTTGGTAGCGCATTTTGTGCCAATCGTTGCAAAAGCTATCAATGAGGGACCAAATCCACAACCAATCGCCGATGCGATTAAGATGATTATTGAAGATGAAAATGCTCCTATTGCTCTGCCTGTAGGCGGTGAAGCGACGACATTTGTGCCACTGAGAAAAAGTATGAACGATGAAGCGTTTGAGCAAAAAATAAAAGATACTTTTGGAATATAAATGAAAAAACTGCTCTTTTATGCACTTATCATCGCTATTGTAGTCATAAGCATCGTATTGACGATATCTTTTTTTACACCTCCAAAAAAGATTCCTGAGTATAGTGATGAGAAGTTAAGAGAGTTGGCACTAGAGAGAGGTTTAAGAGCAGCTCCGTCGTCATTTGATGAGTTAAAGAAGCTGGTTGATGATAACTCAAACCCTATGACGCCGCAAAAGATAGCACTCGGCTTTGAGCTGTTTTTTGATACAAACCTCTCTAAAAATAAAAAAACAAGCTGTGCATCTTGTCACTCTTTTGACAAAGATATAAAAAACAGAGGTGCACTGCTTGACACGCTTACTAAAAATGATAAAGAGGTTAACAACTGTGCGGCTTGTCATCTTCAAGATCAAAGCGGAGTAGATAGATTTACATTTTCGCAGGGCGATAATTTTGTCGCGCATCCGTATCTTCTCAACACGCAAACTATTTTAAATGTTGGATTTGCAAAACATTTTTCATGGAGCGGTGAAGTAAGCAGCATAAAAGAGCAAAGTGCAAACTCACTTCAAGATCACTATAAAATGAATCTTTCACCCAAAGAAGTAGAAACAAGGATAAAAGAAAATCCGAAATATGCCCAGAAATTTGAAGAAGTTTTTAAAGAGGGAGTCACTTTTGAGAATGTGACAAAAGCGATAGAAGTTTATGTGAAAACTTTAGTCACGAGAGGAAGTTACGATATCTTTTTAGAGGGCAACAACTCCGCTATGAGCCATGAAGCAAAAAGAGGTTTGGCAAATTTTATAAATTTTGGATGTAAAGGTTGTCACAACGATATAAGCTTTGGAGGTCAAAGTATTCAGAGATTTCCGCTTAGAGAGTTTGCACAGGTTTATGATTTAAAGCCGAATTTTGAAGTTATTCCTACGCCAAAACGGCTTGATAGCGAATTTCCTTTTGAAAATAGCGGAGGATATTTAGGTAAAAACAACTCTCATCTTTTTAGAGTGCCGATTTTGAGAAATGTCACAAAAACTTCACCATATTTTCATAACGGAGCAGTGCCAAAAATTCGAGAGGCCGTTGATGTGATGGCAAAACATCAGTTGGGTCGTCATCTAACACTAGAACAGATAGATGAGATAGTGGCGTTTTTGCGAACACTTGAGGGTGATATCGTAGATTACAAAATAAAGGAGTATAGATGAAAACCATATATATAAAAATTTTAGTTTTTGTAATGTTTTTCACAGGGATATTTCAATTAAAACTTCTTGATATTGCTTGGGGAAATTTTAAAATCATTCAAGCTCTGCATATCATTTTATCCATCGCAATAATACTCTTTTTTATGGCACCATTTATTTATACGCATATAGAGAAATATTTTTTTATAAAAAAAGTAAAAAGCATGGAGGGTTGGCTGCTTTTATGCTTATTTTTACTAGTTACAATTAGCGGGTTTTATCTCTTTTTCATAGGAAATCGCGGTGGGGATATATTTGGAAATTTCTCATTTAATCTTCATCTTTACGGTTCATTTATTTTGATTTTTTTCTTTATCTATCATACAAATAAGCAGCAAAAACCAAACATAAATTCGCAGATAATTTTAGCTTTACTCATCTCTTTTGTCCCGTTATATGCACAAACTCCCAAGTTGTCGCTTAGTGAGTTTGAGGGTAAAACAACAGGCTATCACAGTGAAGACTGGACAAACTCTCTAAAATGCAAATCGTGTCACAGCGAGATATTTGAGCAGTGGAGTAACTCCAACCATAAGCATATAGCAGGCTCCAATCCATACTATGTGGTAATGGAAACATTAGCCGGCGAGGCAGAAGGGCAAGAGTTTCGTAAATGGTGCATGGGTTGTCACAATCCAAGTGCCGTTGCCACAGGTTTAGGTAAAACAACACATGCTATGGCAGGTAACTTTTTAAGTAATGAGATGTTTGAAAAAAATGCAAAAACGCTTAGCAATGATTTTAAAGCTCACGGCAATTTTAGGGTTGAAGAGGGTGTTTCTTGCATTACATGTCATCAAATCACAAAAGCAGACAGCAAGGGAAATGCCTCCTTCGTGATAGAGTTAGATAGAAAAAAGTATGCTTTTGAAGATAGCACTTCAAAAGTGGGGCAATGGTTTAATCAAAGGCTTATCAACTCAAATCCAACCGTTCACAAAGAGAGCTACTCAAAACCGCTTTACAAAGAGAGCCGCTATTGCGCATCGTGTCACGATGAGTTTCATCCGCAAAACGGTATTAAAATAGTATCTACATTTCAAGAGTGGGAAAAATCCCCCTTTAACAATCCTAATGATAAGAGCAAACATAAAAGCTGTATAGATTGTCATATGACAAATCTAAAGGATGATAAATTTTCGCCTCTAAAAGGGACTTCTACCGATGGCGGAGTTGTAAAAGATGATGTGAAAGTTCACTATTTTGCAGGTTCCAACCACTTTTTAGCAGGGCTTAAAAGCAAAGAGCATGAGGAGCAAACTTTGCAGCTTCTTAGAACATCGGCAAAACTTGATGTTGCCGTGAAAGATAATAAGCTTCTTGTAGGAGTGACAAACATAGGAGCCGGTCATCATCTGCCGACCGGAGCCGCGGATTTTAGGGAATTGTGGCTTGAAGTAAGCGTAAAAGATAAAAACGGTAATGTTATATACTCAAGCGGAAAATTAAAAGATGACGGTAATGTTGAAGAGGGAAGCAGAATGTTTCAAAAGGTATTCGGTGATGAGAACTCCAAACCCGTGGGACTTCTTTTTTGGAGATATAAAACGCTTCTGAGTGATACAAGAATTCCATCAAAGGAGAGAAGAATTGAGAGCTATGAGATAGATAAAGGTGCGAAATATCCGCTTCAAATAGTTGTAAAACTAAACTTTAGAATCTATCCTCAGTGGGTAAGCGATGCTGTTAGAAAAGTCTATCCTACTCTTCTAAATCCGAGCGTAGTCGAACTTATGAAAATAGAAAAAGAGTTTAAGTGAGTTCTATAAGAACTCCAATGGTTGAATCCTCTGATTAAATGTTTTTTTAGATTGCCACGGCTTTTGCAAAGCTTCGCAGTGACACAGTTTTGTCATTGCGAGCGTAGCGAAGCAATCTAATTTTTCAAAGAATTCGATTAGTGGTGTACACTCTCTTTTTTCAGTTCGTGTTCATCCCCTTTTTTTATTTCACTTACTATAGATGTTCTTAGAGTATCTAATTCGCTTTGCGGCAAACCGTTTTTAGAACAATTTATATGCTCTTTCGCAATCTCTATCGTTGTAGAGAGTGTTTTTCCGTCAACCTCTTTTTCAGCTAGAATAGCATTTGATTTGAGTTGTGTCATTCTCCACTCATTTTTCTCTCCGCCAGCCTTTATAGCCGCTAACACTTTTTTATTACTGCGATCTCCAATATAAATAGCTGTTTTGCATATTGAAGCATCAACATCCAAGTGTGCACCCATATCCGAATCATTTGAAACGCCTGTAGCCGTACTACAACCTGTCAATAATGCCAATGTTGCAACAGATGCAACAACTACCGATAAAACTTTTTTCATGCCATATTCCCTTTTTAACTTTTAAATGAATTTTATGCGAGATTAATTCTATTTAAAAAAAATTAATTAATCAATGATATAATAGCAAATATAAAATAAAATTTAAAAAGAGTTACTATTATGCTCCAAGATGTTGTAATTGTTCTTGTTATGATTGTTCCTATGTTAATGTTTTCAGTATTTCCGGGGATTAAAGTTGGAGATTATTTAGAAAAAAAATATAATCTGCAAGAAAAACAAAAACGCACAGTAATGGTATCTACGACTCTTCTTTTTTCGCTTACACTTTCACTATTTTTGCACTACTTTTAATAACATCCCCAAACTCAATAAAAAACTATCATATAAATTATTTATAAAAAAATACGATAAATTTGCCGTATGTTTCATAAAGTTACAGAAATAATAAAACAAACCTTAAATTTTAAATTAAGTAAAAAAATTGATTTATATCAACTAGCTTTAAACAAAATAGGACTAAACTTCTCTTTGATTCTGAAAAATTTAATAAGTAAGGGAGAGGCTAATGGTTGATGAAGCTCTTATTGCACGGGATATTCTCGTTGATGATTTCTTGACAATTTTCGTATCTTCTACTCTTGTTTTAGTATTTGGAGGATTCTATGTTGGTATATATACGGCTGTAAAAGTTAAACTGCTTAAAACATGGACTATGCCTTTTGGCTATCTATTTTGGATATTGACAGCTTACTGTTTATATTTGATGGGGAGTTTGATGCATGTTAATGAACTTACGGCAAAGGCTTTAGTTGTTGCTGCTATTGGGATATTATTACTTCCACATGCAGTTTATTACATGCAAGATCGTGTTCATGAAGAAAATGAACATTAACTTAATATATATTAACTTATAATTTATAGGAGGCTATAGTGGCTAAAAAATCCGTATGGAGTGACAATCGCTTCTGGCAACGCTCAGCAGCATGGATCACGGGATTTGCATCAGTTCTTCTCATTTGGTTGACATTTGATACAAGTGCGCAAATTTCAATGGGAAATGATTCAGATTTAAAAAGTGGTGTAACGAAAAGGGTTCCAGGACCTACAGTTATTAATTATAAAATTACTTATGAAATGGACAAAAAGCGTCAGCATGAAGTTCCAGTAATTGGTGAAAAAGAGAAATTTTTCGGAAGAGATGATTACTCAGAAGATGAAGCTGCAGCGCTACTTCACTTAGGTAAATTAGGCTCACAAACTAAAAACTGTATGAATTGTCATACACTTCTTGGAAATGGCGCATACTATGCTCCAGACTTAACAAAAGCTTGGTTAGATCCGGCATGGGGTCCAACAGGATCAATGCAATCTATGACAGGAAAAAGTACAAAAGAAGAAGCTATGGCTGAATTCTTACAACATCCGTCTCAATACCCTACTCATGCTCGTATGATGCCAAATCTTGGTATTACTGCTGAAGAGGCTAAAGGTTTAGTTGCTTTCTTAAAACATATGTCATCAATTGATACAAATGGTTTCCCAAGAAATTTTGGAAAAATACAAGGAGCAGTAAATGGCAAATAGTTATTTAACATCAGAATCAAAAAAGCTAGCGACATGGTATTTTACAGTTGCTGCAACTCTTTTTGGCGCGCAATTACTTTTTGGTCTTGTAGCAGCTATTCAGTATGTAATACCAGGTTTCTTATTTGAAATCCTTGACTTCTCTGTTGCGAGAATGTTACACATTAATGCACTTGTTGTATGGATGGTTTTTGCAATGTTTGGTTCAGTATATTGGTTACTACCTGATGAAACAGGTATTGAAACAGTAGGTATCGAACTTGGAAAATTACTTTTCTGGATATTTACTGCAGCTGTAACTGTTGTTGTTCTTGTTTATATATTTATTCAAGTTGGAGCAGCAGACGAGACATCAATCTGGTTTATCCATGAAGGTCGTGAGTATATCGAAGCTCCTCGTTGGGCAGACTTAGGTATTACTGTAGTTGCTCTTGGATTCGTTGCTAATCTTTTCATGACTGGAATGAAAGGTAACCGTTCAGGTATCGTAACTGTACTTATGGCAGATATGATTGCTTTTGCTGGTCTATACTTAACAGGTATGTTCTATACGGACAACATTACAGTTGATCAATTCTGGTGGTGGTGGGTTATTCACCTTTGGGTTGAAGCTACTTGGGAAGTTTTCGTTGGTTCAATTGCTGCTTATGGTCTAATCACTATGATTGGTGCACACCGTAAAGTTGTTGAAATGTGGTTATGGATTGAAGTAACAATGTTATTCGGTTCAGGTATCCTTGGTATGGGACACCACTATTTCTGGATTGGAACACCTGAGTACTGGTGGGAAATCGGAGCACTTTTCTCTGCATTAGAGCCATTACCGCTTGTTGCAATGTTTATCCATGTTCTTTATGACTGGGGTAAAATGCAAGGTGAAGAGAGTGCAAAAGGTCAAGATGTTTCTGTTATTACAAATAAACCGGCGTTTACATGGTTTGTTTTAAATGCATTCGGAAACTTTTTAGGTGCTGGTATTTGGGGATTCTTCCACACTTTACCACAAGTTAACCTATATACACACGGTACACAGTTTACATCGGCACACGGACACTTAGCGTTCTTTGGAGCTTATGCAACTATTCTTATCGGTATGATGTATATTGCCGTTCAAGGTAAAAACGGTATTAAAGTTATGAACAACACTACATCAACTATTTTTGCAACTAGCATGATTACAGGTGGTGTTCTTGGTATGACTGTTGCGCTTACTGTTGCAGGATATGTAGATGTTCTTGTTACTCGTGCGCAAATGGGTGCTACTTGGGCAGGTTACTTTGATGGTCAGTCAGGTGCATGGTTTGCACAAGGTATGGATTGGAGATTAGTTATGGGTGTTGTTACATTCACAGGTTTCTTCTTTCTAATTAAAGATTTATTGAGTATCGGCAAAGCTACTCATCATGTGCGTTAAGGAGAATTAAAATGAATGCAATGTTTGAACCATTTACAGATTTAGTACCAAGCTTTTTTGGTACTTTAGCTCAAGGTCCGTTAACATTAACTATCTTTTTACACACTGTTATCGTACTTCCAATGCTTTGGATTTACAAACAAGAGAAAGCTCGTTTAGAGCAAGAAGGTAATTAAGTATCTTAGGTTGCAGGGCCCTCGGGCCCGCAAAATATCTATTTTAGAAGGAGAAATAAAATGAGATTGAACAAATTAGTTATGTCTGTTGCTGCAATGGCAGTAGTTACTTCAGGTTTAGTAGCTGATACATCTGCTATGGATGTAGAGAAAGTATTTGAGAAAGAGTGTCAAGGTTGTCACGGTCCTAACCATGAGGGTGGTGTTGGTTCTGACTTGCGTCCGGCTGTTACAGCTAAGAAAAATGCTTATGAACTTGCTGCTGTTATTTTAAACGGTAAAGCGGGAACTGCTATGCCTCAATTTAAAGAGAAGTTTTCTAAAGCTGATGCGGATAAAATGGTTGATTATATCCAACACTTTAAAGGTAAAAAAATTGACCAATTAACACTTGATAATGTTAAGAAGGGATGGAAGAAAATTAACGACAGAATGGAATTTTTCAAAAAATATCCAAACCCTGCTGATGTTAAGAAAAACACTGACATTTGTTTCGTAACAGAAAGAGATGCTGAGCGCGTTGCATTCGTTGATGGTACTAACGGTAAAATTTTATCTAAGCACCCTGCTGGTTTCGCTGTGCATGTTACAGTAACAAACAAGCGTCAACCTCGTTATGCTTACTCAATCTCTCGTTCAGGTTTAGTAACAATGTTCGACTTAAATACTCCTGGTCAACAAAAAATTGCTGAAGTACAAGTTGGATCTGAGTCTCGTGGTCTTGCAGTATCTCCAGACGGCAAATTCTTAATGGCTGGTAACTATACTCCGGGCGGAGCTATCTTAATGGACGCTATGACTCTTGAGCCGTTAAAAGTTTACCCTACTTCAAGCGTAATCAAACCAAACGGTGACATCGATTCATCTCGTGTTGCAGGTATTTTTGACACTCCATACGGTCCTTATATTGCATTCGCACTTAAAGACGGTGGACATGTTTACATCGTAGATTATTCTAAACCAAATTACCCAATCGTTGGAGATATTCCAAACATCGGAGATATTCTTCATGACGGTTTCTTAAATGAAGGTAAAGAGATTGGTCGTTACCTATTTATCGCTTCTCAAGGAAGTGATGTTGTTGGTGTTGTAGACTTTAAAACTAAATCTTTAGTTACAAAAATCTATACAGGTCCTGCATCAAAACCACACCCAGGTCAAGGTTCTTCTTGGTTTAACGAAACTCTAGGTCAACAACTTGGTGCTACAGTTAACATGAACTTAGGTCAAGTAACAATTTGGGATGATCACTTTGATGTTATTCGTCACATTCCAACTGGTGGTGGCGGTCTATTCATCGGTACTTCTGAGCATACTCCGTTCCTATGGGCAGATAATGTTCTTGGATCAAGCGATGTTTGGAATCAAGTTCACTTGATCAACAAACAAACTCTTGAACTAGACAGAATTATCACTGTTGGTACAACTGAAGGTACAGTTACAGATCCTGTAACTCACAAAGTTCTGTACAAATGGGAAGTTCCAACTGTTAAAGATGATAAAGGTAATGTTGTAGTTCCTAGAATTCTTCACGCTGAACCGGCAAATCACGGTCACTGGACTATGATTTCTGAGTGGAATGCTGGTCGTATCGGTATTTATGAAGCTAAATCAGGTAAATTTGTTAAATACATCACTGGTTTAACAACTCCTACATTTACTTACTCTATTGAGCACAGACAAACTATTCCAGGTGCATAATTTGCACTTTCTCTCCCTCGGGAGAGAAACTTCTATCTAAAATACTCAATTAATAGCAATAATAAAACTGCAATAAATTCCTCCGATTTATCCATTTATACATAAATCTACAATCTACGAAAAATTTATAATTTTTGACATTTATAAGCCATAATTCAAGCTTTGTTTAGTTAAAATAGTATATCAAACAAGAGAAAAAATATGAAAAAAAATATATTAATAGCCCTTAGTTTAGTCTCATTTCTATCTGCAAATGAGCTAGACGGAAAAAAGATTTTTGAAACTTATTGTTGGGGTTGTCACCATCAGACTGCCGTGGCATTTGGTCCTCCTTTTAGTGAAATCGCTCAAAAAAGGACGAGTGAAGAGATTCAAGCATACATCTTAAGCCCCGAATCAATGTATAAATCTTTTGGATACAAACGAACTGTAATGACAAAAATAGAACTAACAGACAAAGAGAGAGAAACTATCGCAAAATATATACTCTCATACAAGGGTAAATAATGTTTAGACTATCAAACCTCATATCTTCTGTAGTCGAAGGAAAGCCTGAGAGGGTACTTAACGGCTCTATTGCAATATGGAACTTCACTAACCGCTGCAATTTATCATGTCTTCACTGTTACTCTAAATCAACATTAGATGAAGTAGATACGCTGACAACGGAGCAAATAAAAAAAACAATTTTAGAGATGAAAGAAAACGGTATAAAGTTTATTATCTTCTCCGGCGGAGAGCCGCTAACAAGAAAAGATCTCTTTGAGATTGCAGATTTCTGCAGAGCAAACGGAATTATTACTTATCTCTCAAGCAACGGCTTATATTTTACAAAAGGCAATGTACAAAGAATTGTAGATACCTTTAATTATGTCGGGGTGAGCATCGATGGTGATGAACCTACACATGATCACTTTCGAGGGCTAAAAGGCGCTTTTAGAGAGACTCTTAAAGCTGTACAACTTGCAAATGCAACAGGAGCAAAGGTCGGTATTCGTTTTACGATTACCAAAGAGACGATAGATTCGTTAGAGTATATTTTTGATCTTGCAGAGAGAGAAAATATTCCAAAGATATATATCTCCCATCTTGTATACTCCGGGCGTGGCTTAGATAACCTAAAAATGGACTTATCAAAAGAGCAGAGAAGAAAATCGGTAGAATTTATACTAGACAAAGCATTTGAATACTACAAAACCGGCAGAGATATTGAGATAGTAACGGGTAACATGGAGCAAGATGCAATTCTATTTTTAGATAGATTTGCCAAAGAGTATCCTAATCTAAAAGAGACAATGCGCGAGAGATTGGTTAGTTGGGGCGGAAATAGTGCAGGACGCAAACTTTTAAATATAAACAGCGAAGGGGATGTTCGCCCTGACCCATTCTTTCCTATAACTATAGGAAATATTATAAAGCAGAATTTCGGTGATATTTGGAGAAGTGGCGAACTCCTTGATCAGCTGCGAATGCACCCAAGAAAGCGTATTAGTGGAATTTGTAGTGAGTGCGAGCAGATAGATATCTGCAACGGCGGTTCAAGAGCAAGAGCTTATGCGGTTACCGGTGATTTATGGAGTGAAGACCCATCATGTTATTTAACACAGCAAGAAAGAGAGAAACATTAATGAGAATAGATAGAATTTTAATAGGGGCTTCATTAATTGGAGTATTTTTTATAAGTGCACATGCAAAAGGGGTAAATCCGGTACTTGCAGCACTAAAGGGTGATGAGAAAATATTTGTAGTTGAGAGAGAGAGCGAATCTTTAGCGATTATAGAACAAGGAATGCCAAAAGGTCGCATATCCGGAATGCACAATATGAACCACGGCGTAGTAAAATTTGATGGTAAAGACGGTTATGTTATTTCACGCGACGGATATATCGTAAAATTTGACCCAGAGAATGAAAAAATTTTAAAAGAGTATAAAACTAGTGATAGTGCAATAGGGTTTACGGTTGAGAAAAATTATATAGCCGTTGCAAACTATGCAAAAAAGAGTGTTGATATTTTAGATAGAAATTTAAACCCGATTCAATCATTTGAGACAGGTTCAAAAAATGTCGGTATAAAAACATATAAAGACTATCTGGTTTTTTCTCAAATGGACAATGATAAAATCACGGTGCTTAAAGATAAAAACGGCGGCAAAGGTCTTCCTAAATTTGAAATTTACAAAGAGTTTAATGATGTCGGCGTAATGCCTTTTGACGCAATGATAAAGGACAATAATTTTATCACTGGATTTTTCAAGAGCGACTTTTTCGGTGTTGTAAACCTTGACACTATGGAGTACTCAAAAATCAAGATTTTGCTTGAAGATAGAAAACCCGTACTTAAAGTTCCACATTTTGGATTTTGGAGCATAAGTGACGGCAATGTATTTATTCCTGCAGTTGGAGACAATAAAGTTTTAGTTTATACGGCTGACTTTAAATTTGTAAAAAATATTGAAACAGAGGGTCTTCCGGTCTTTACAGCTCTTAGTCCTGATAAAAAGTATATGGCGGTAACATTTAGCGGCGATAAGTTTCCGGTTGTTCAGATTATAGATACGCAAACCCTAGAGATTATTAAAAGATTTGAGTTTGATGGAAAAGTTTTACATGCTAGATGGTCAAATATAAGACCTAACCTTTATGTAGCTGTAAACGACACAAATAAGATTGCTGTTATAAACACAAAAGAGTGGTATATTGCACGAGAAATGTTCAATATAAACAAACCATCAGGTATATTTATTTACGAAGAGGCTAAGTAATGGGCAAGGTTTATTTAACGGGTGCAGGTCCGGGAGACATAGAGTTATTAACTCTCAAAGCACTTAGGGTAATCAAAGAAGCGGATGTAATTATTTACGACCGTTTAGCAAATCCCGACATTTTAGAAGAAGCTAAGAACGGATGCGAGTTTGTTTATGTAGGTAAAGAGGATGGCAGACATATCGTTCCTCAAGACGATATCAATGAAGTTATCTATCAAAATGCCCTAAAGCACGAAAATGTGGTTCGCTTAAAAGGCGGTGACCCGTTTGTATTTGGTCGCGGCGGTGAAGAAGCGCTCTATCTTTATGAGCGCGGCATTGAGTTTGAGGTAATTCCCGGCATTACATCTGCGATAAGCGCACCTGCTTATGCAGGTATTCCTGTAACACATCGCGGAGTATCTGTTAGCTTTAGAGTTGTAACGGGGCATGAATCTCCAAATAAAAAAGAGTCTCAAATTCCTTGGGATACTTTTAAAACAGATGATACCATTGTGTTTTTAATGGGATTGCACAATCTTCCAAAGATATCTAAAAAACTTATGGAAATCGGCAAACCTAGCAGTTATCCGTGTGCCGTAATTTCAAGAGGAACAACTAAACATCAGAGCGTAGTTGTAGGAACTCTGGAAAATATAGTTGAAAAAACAAAAGATGTTCCTACTCCTGCGCTTATAGTTGTAGGAAAAGTTGTTGAACTTAGAGAGCAATTAAAATGGTTTGGGGAAAATGTCTAAACCTCTTAACACTTCAGAAGCAGTGCTAATTGCCCCAAATATCTACTGGGTTGGCATGCATCTAAAGGATGACCCTTTTCAATGTCATCCCTATTTAATTAAAAACGGCAATGAATCTATTCTTATCGACCCCGGCTCTATGATTGAGTTCGATGAGACGGTTAGAAAAGTAAAAAGCATTATCGATATCAGCTCCATTAAATATATTATACTGCACCACCAAGACCCAGATTTAGCAGCGGCCGTACCGGAGATAGAAAAACTAATAAATAGGGATGATCTTCTTATTGTTACTCACTCTAGAATGTCTCTTTTAATTAAACACTATCTTGTAACCTCTAGCTACTATGAAATAGACAAGCATAACAATCAACTCATAACTTCCAGCGGACTCAAACTAGATTTTCTAACAACACCGTATTGTCACTCTCCAGGTGCATTTGTAAGTTATGAACCGATTTCAAAAGTTCTTTTTTCAGGTGATATTTTTGGAGGTATTGAAGAGTCTTGGGAATTTTATGCGGATGAGAGCTATTTTCTAAAAGCAAAACAGTTTCATCAAGAGTATATGCCGAGCAAAGACATCTTTAATTATGCACTAGGCAAAATTGAAAAACTTGATATTGATTTAATAGCTCCTCAACATGGCTCTATTATAGAGAAGAAATATATCGCTTCTTTGATTGGGGATATGAAGAATCTTGATTGCGGACTCTATATAGAAGAGAAATATAATCGTGAATTAATCGATACGATTGAAGAACTTCAAAGGAAAAAACAAGCTTTAAAAGAGCGTGATTTACTGCTATCTGAGCAATCAAAAAGAGCAGAAATCGGCGAAATGATTGGAAATATTGCCCATCAATGGCGTCAGCCTTTAGCAATAATAAACACATCAATAGCAATACTAAAAGAGAAAAACAGAGCAGATATGTTAAGCAAGGACGAAATAGCAGATAAATTAGAAAAAATGGAAAAACGAGTTATATATATGTCTGAGACTATAGAAGATTTTATGAGTTACTATAGTCCAAATAAAGAAAAATCTTGGTTTGCCACTTCTGAAGCAGTAGAGAAATCACTTGATATCGTAAATCTACAACAAAATCATAAGGGAGTTAAAGTAAATCTTTTACTTAACGACGAATATAAGATTTACGGGCTTATAAATGAATTTATGCAAGCAATAGTTTCAATTTTATCCAATATAAATGATTTGATAACAATTAAAAATCTAACCGATGTCACCATTACTATTGCACTTCATAAAGATAACAGTTACACAACCCTTACGATAGCTGACAATTGCGGCGGAATTGATGAAAATAACTTAAGCAAAATATTTGACCCATACTTTACGACAAAGCACAAATCAATGGGGACAGGGCTTGGACTGCATATAGCGAAAATGATTATAGAGGACAATATGAACGGCTTTTTAAGTGCAAAAAATATCTATAATACCAAAAATGAAAAAATTGGTGCAGAATTTATTATAAAGATAAAAAATGAACATTGAAAAAATAAAAGATATCTCCATTTTATTGGCAGAAGATGAAACAGAACTTCGTGAATCGCTTTATGAGTATTTACAAATATTTTTTAATAGGATTTACACTGCAGAGTGCGGAAACAAAGCGTATGATATCTATAAACAAAAGAGACCGCATATAATTTTAACTGATATAAATATGCCTAATTTAGATGGACTGGATATGATTGCTAAAATAAGAAAGGATGATAAAGATACAAAGATTATCGTTATGAGCGCTCACTCAGAGCAAGAAAAACTACTTCATGCAATCAAGCTTCATCTTGAAACATACCTAATCAAACCGATAAAAATGGATGTACTAAAAAAAGTACTGCTTGAAACGGTAGAGATAATTAGAAAAACAACCAATCGTACTTATGTCACTGATAGCATATACTGGGATAACTCAGCAAGTACACTTTGGCATAATTTTAAAGAGATTAAACTGAGAAAAATGGAAAATTTACTCTTAAAATTACTTTTTTCACAGCCAAACCGCTGCTTCTCGGCTAAAGATATATTTGAACACCTTCATGAAGAAAAAAACAACAAAGAGTTTTCAACCCATGCCATAACATCTCTTATGAAGCGAATTCGTACAAAATTACCGGAAGATATTATTCAAAATATCTATGGCTCCGGCTATAAAATAGTTTCTATCTGATATTACGCACTTAAATGAGCAAAGCAGGCTTTGTGAGATTTACAGAGTATAAAAAGTGCGTAAAGTTAATCAATATTTCTCTAATTCATATTTTTTATAGAGGAGCTCTGCCTCTTTATTTCCACTTTTGATAGCTTTTTGTGTCCACACTTTTGCTTTATCAAACTTCTCTAATTGACAATATATCTGTGCTAGAACATAATAAGCACTCTCATCACCGCTTGCCGCACTTTTTTCAAACCATTTAGATGCTTCATCAAATTTTAAGAGATGCATATAGACACGACCGACATTTTGTTGCGCAATCACATGCCCCCCATTTGCGGCACTCTCCAAAAGTTCAGCACTTTTTGATATATTTAAGTCTGTACCGTTACCGTTATAATACATAAGTGCTAAATTGTACTGAGCATTAGGGTTATCTTGATTTGATGACGCACTGAGTAATTCAAAAGCTTTTTTACTATCTTTTTTTACATTGTTTCCATTTAAGTAAAACATACCCAAATCATACTGCGCTGTTGCATTTCCGTTACTTGCAGATTTTTCTAACCACTCTATTGATTTAGCGGAGTCTTGTTTTGTTCCTAAACCGTTTGCATAAAGATAACTCAAAGCGCTTTGAGCCTTTGCATCACCGCTATTTGCACTTTTTTCATACAACTTAAAAGCTGTTGCATAATCTTTGTTCTTAAAGGCTTTAAGCGCCTCATCCGTGTTAGCTTCCAAATTCAGCAATATTAAAAACCCTATCACTATATACTTAAACATATTTATCCTTAAAAAAATTATTCGTTATTATACAATAGAGTTCTTACAAAACCAGAAATTTAAAATGCGGCTTTAACCAAAAGATCAACTCTATCACGAACACACATAAACACCATACACGGCATTTTAATACCGAAATCACTTACTAAAATCATTGAGGTAGCCTCTATCGCAAGAGCACCATTAGTTATCGTTATCTTAGCTTTTGCAGTTAAGGGTTTCTCTTTCCCATGAAAATTTAGCACTCCATTGATGGTATAGCTATTTTCCCCATCTGTTTTTGTAACGCTTGAGATAGTATAAGTAGCCAGTTTAAATTTATCTGCTTCAACTTCCTTATACATACTCTTATCTCTATCGCTCTTATCGCTGATAAAGAGATTCATCTCAACCCAGAATTTACCCTTAAGAGTTGTGATATCATCATTCTCCATCGTTATATCTGCGCGCAAAGCGTTGTTTAACGGATCAATAGTACTATCCATCATCATCTCAGTATGTGCCGCAACGGAACCATTTTTAAGTTGCAGATTTGCTGCAAGAAGCGGTAGAGCCAAAAGCAGTACTAGTAATATTTTTTTCATTTTTTTCCTTTAATGTAAAACTCTTGATAAAGCAATTGCTAAACCAAGACCGGAAGCTGTCCAGCCGACAAATATCATCATAAAAGCAAGTTTAGAGAGACTCATCTCTTCGCTTAAAACCCTAAAAACAACCACATTGTAGTATGAAATCGTAAAAGGATAGATAATCGCCAAGAAAAAGGGAGAAACAAGATATGATAGAGAGTAGCTCATTGAAAAAAGCACGGCTATTAAAATATGCTGTTTTATTTTTGATATATGTACAAAATAGGCTACTGCAAGCCCGGCAATATGAAATAGAGCTATAGTAAAAGTATATTTTGACCAAATATCCAATCCTTCATGTCTTGAGAGCGTTTCAAAAAGATTTGAGTCTAAAAGTATCCACAACATCAATGGAAGGTATGCGACAAAGGGGTAAGAGGTTACTTTACTATCTATTTCAACTTTGTAATTTTTAAGCACTAATGCACTCGAGAGTGCAATCACGGTAAAAAGAACCGCCATCCACATTCTATTGTCTATTTCATAAGTAAAAAAATATGTACCGACACTATAGGCTATAGAGAGGGCAAAAAATAGCTCTTTATGCTGCTTTGCTTTAAAAAGATATATACCCAAAGGAGCCATCGAACCAACCGCTAAACCCAAAAATAACAAAGTAAAAATATTGTAATTCGGATAAGAAAATGACAAAAACAGCTGAAGAATCAAAGCAATCATTATCTTATGGATAGGATTTTTTACCGCTCCCCAAGATGCGCCGCTCAGCCAAGTACCGAACACTCCCCCTATAAACATCGGAAAAAGCGTTACCAAATCAGAATTGTAGTGTGCGACTATACCTGTTTGAACTATAAGCAGATAGTAACTTAACTCAAATCCAAGTAAAAGAGAGAGGGCAAAAGAATAAATAATCATAAACGGCTTCTAAACAAAAGATATATAAGGGCATACGAGATATCATAAAACCCGACAAGCAGACCAAGAGCGTCTATTGTTTGCAAATAAAACAGAGATAAAAAAACGCTTCCCGTAATCAAACGAGCAATTGATGTCAAATATGCCAAAAAGTGTGACTCTTTGGTTACTCCAATCAGATGCAAGATACCGACAAAACCCATAAAACCAAAGACTAAATAGTAGTATGGACTAAAGGAAAAACCTAAAAATCCAAACAGTAGCGGTGCAGATAAAAATAGTATTAATGCCCCCAAACCGTCTGATGCAAATCCGTTTAAATGGTATAGTTGAATCAGAGATAGTTTAGCAATTCTCATCTTTTTAACAATATAATAAATTAATCCAATAACGGCAACTATTCCGCCAAAGAGGCGAATCCACCACATAAACGAAACATCTATATCTGCAAATCCCGCCTCAGTAAAACCTGCAAGCGATAGCGAAACAAAGATAATCGCTATGACATAAAGCCAAAATCGCATAAAATTTTGCGGGAGTTTATAAAAATATTTTAAGACACTCAGTGCCATGAAAAATATACCAAGCCCGATAGCCACATGAGCATGAGCAATAATTAAATCATTTTTATGAAAAGGCCAGCGGATTTCAGGGATAAAAAGTATATTTCCTTGAATCATTACAAACAAAAACGCCCAAATAGAGATAATCAAGTAAGGCGTAGATTTGAGAGTTAAGTTCGCATCTTTGCACCACTTTATCAAAAGCGGAGCATAAGCAAAAGTTAGCCATTGGTAAATCCACTCCTCGCCGTATGAAAGCTCACCTCTAAATATGCGAGTTGCGACAGAGAGTGCATAGCCGATGAGCGGAACAATCCAAAACAGATGCCACTTAGGCACAAAATTCTCTTTTGCATGAAGTTTTATCATAAGATAAAAAAGAGGAATTATGGTAAAACTCATACCCAAAGTATTATCCCCGTGAGGACCGATAAGCGTTTTTTCAACCTGCCCGTAAGTTGGGTTCATCAAGACCAAAAGAGAGATAGGTGCGACAAAAAGAAGTGCTTTTGACACTCTTACCCAAAGCGGTGTTATCTCATACTGTTTTATGGTTTTAAAAACGGCAACTATATAAAAAATGCCCGAAGCCGCAAGTATAAAATTTAACTCATACGCAAAGTCATAAAAAGGCAGACCACGCTGAGCTCCCAAAGAGATTGAGACTGTCGCCATAAATAAAAATAGATGCCATAATAAAAAGTAATTTCTTAAAGGCTCTACAGCATCGCTCAAATCCAATTTATCCTTTGCAAAAAGAGCAAACGGAAGAAGTGAAAGTGCGAGCATAATGGGTCCGTAAAGCATCAAAGTTATATGAAGTGAACGAGTTGTTGCCGGATTTAACAAAGTAGAGTTTAAAATCTCAACTCCCAAAAGTTGAGCAGCAAAAATGACGCCTACTAAGATAGAACCTAAAAATATAAAAGCCCAAAGAGGGACAACCTGCTCTACTAATTTATAAAATTTGTCCATCTTTTAACCTAATGATTTGAGTTGCGTAATCTTGTATCTGCATATCATGAGAAGCAACCACGACAGTTGTTCCTTTATGTGACGCTTCTTGTAAAAGTCCGTAAACTATTGTGCTATTTTTTGAGTCCAGACTCCCTGTCGGTTCATCTGCAAAGATAATTTTTGGCTCATTTACAAGTGCGCGCGCCACTGCCACCCTCTGTCTTTGTCCGCCTGAAATCTCGTTTGGATAACGGGATGCGAGTTCCAAGATACCAAGTTCCTCAAGTATCTTGTTTATATTTTGTTTTTTATCGTCCATTGCAGCTAATGCAATATTTTCATAAACGCTAAGATAGTTTATGAGATAGTGAAACTGAAAAACAAAGCCTATCTTACTTTGACGAAAATAGTCTATATTTGAAATTTTATCAATTAAAGTTCCGTCTATAAACAGCTCTCCGTTTGACTGTTTTAAGAGTGTAGAGAGGATAGAAAGAAGTGTTGATTTTCCGCTTCCGCTCTCTCCGCTTAAAAATAGAAACTCACCGCTTCTAATCTCAAAAGAGAGGTCGAATAACACTTGTTCACTACCGTAAAAATGTGAAATATGTGATGCTTGTATCATGCACATCCTTGATTTATAAGAAGAATCGGGTCTGTTTTAGAAGCTATCCAAGCAGGAACAAGCGAACCTAAAAGCGCCATTATGAGTGTGGAAGCCAAAACATACAGAGCAGTAGAGAGCGAGAGTGTACCGTTTACATAACCCTGAAGCATCTCTATATGGGGAAGCATAGCCAAAATAGCAAGACTAAGGATAAGGGCGAAGAGATATGCCGAGAGACTCATTATAAGCGTTTCAAAAAAGAGATTTTTTATGATAAAAAATCTACTCTTTCCAAGTGCGCGCATTATGCCAAACTCCTCTTTTCGGGAGTTTACAATCATACTCATAACCGAAGCAATCCCCATTAAACCCATAGCAAAAGCAAGGGTAGAAATAACAAAAGATGAATTTTCGATTATCTTAAACTGGTTGTACTCTTTTACGAAATTCTGTGTTGTTTTTACCTCTATTTCGCTATCCAAATCAGGAATTTTTTTTACAATTTCATCTATTTTATTGGGCGAATCAGAGGAAACCAAAATAAAAGAAGCAGAGCGGTTAAAAAGCTTGCCCGCATCTCCTATATTCATAACGACTCCGCCCTCTTCAAAACCTATATCACTGCTGTATGTACCCGAGATTTCAAAATATTTGTTTCCTATATTTATACTTTTTGTCATAAACTGTTTAGCTAAATTTTCACCTAAAATTACTTCGCCCTCATTAGGATATTTTCCGCTTGAGAGCTTATAGTGAGAAAAATGGTTAGCGGTTGTTCCGTAAATTCCCGCAATTGGGATATGCCCTATGGGAGAAGCACCGACTATCATTGCATAGCTTGAACTTATATGCTCTATTTTATCTATTTTGTCCATCAAGGCAATATCGACATTTGAGAAAAAAGTATCTGAAATTCCCTTTTGCGTAATGATGATATCCCCATCCGTTTTAATCATCTTTGAGAACATCCCGATTACGCCCTGCGAAACAGAACTGATGAGAAAAATTGCCATTACTGCGATGGTAATAGATGAAAATATTAACAGGCTTTTAAATGGGTTTTTACTGAGCGCTTTTAGCGATATCACTTCTCAATCGCTTTTTTCAACTCTTCCTTGGTTGAGATATATGAGATATTTTTGATTATGGAATTTTCTACATACAAAAGAGTAACTCTCTCCTCTTTGTTTGGAACGATTTCCTCAAATCTCTCATCATAATTTATGTATATAGGATGTTTATATTTTCTAAGCTTAGGCAGAGCAAGCATCTTTGTAACAAGGCTCGGCATCTTGTTTATATCTGCAATAAAAACAGCGCGATTTTTTTGCAGATAGTCCGCATTTTGAGTGTCTAAATACTCATTGACTAAAGCTCCCGTCGCTTTTTCACTGGAGACGATTACAAGTTTTACATCTTTTGGGATTTTAACTACGGTGTCATTTGGCGTCACATACTTAAAATCGTTAAGCCTAGTTATAAAAGAGTTAGGCTGTAAAAAATCGGCATTTAAAAATGAAATACATAAAGCAACAAAAAACAAAATTTTATTCATAACAAACTCCTTAATTAAAAATTTATTATGCTCTTTTTTTACTAATTGATTGTTAATACCGCTATTTCACTTGAAGCTTTATATCTAACATTCAGCCCCCAATATCCGACTCCGTTACTAACATACAAAACTGTTTTTTTGTATAAATAGAGCCCGCTAAAATAGGGCTGAAAAAACTTGACAAGCAAACTTATAGGATATATTTGTCCGCCGTGGGTATGTCCGCTTAATTGAATATCGATGCGATGGGAGCCGATATGCTCTATGTCTTTTGGCTGATGCGCAAGAAGAATTGTAGGCAAATTCGGGTCAAGTTTTGAAAAAAGCTCTTTAATCGGTCGTTTTATTCCGCGCAAAAAGCTATACCTATCGCTAAGCCCGACTAGCTGCAGTTCAGCACCCTTAATTTTTAGCTTTTCTATCTTATTGTCCAAACAGATGATATTACTCCCATTCATTACCGCTTGCAGCTCCTTTATGCCGTAGACTACATCATGATTTCCGCTCACAAAATAGGCTTTTGCCTCTAGCTCCTTAAAAACTTCTATCTGCTCTTTTACACGCAGAGCCTTTGTTTGAAGAAGATCTCCGGTAAAGACGACAAAATCCGGCTTTTGCTCGTTTATTTTTCTAACCATTATCTTAAGATAGCCGATATCAACTTTTTTTGTAAGATGCAAATCGGAGAGCTGAACGATGCGAAGTCCGCAAAAAGTAGCAGAAAGATTATTGCTTTTTATATCAACTTCTCTAAAGGGGAAATAGTTCCAACCGATTTGTAAAGACACGATTACCTACTTTAGAGCGCTTCTAAAAACCCTAATAATTTTTTATATATTATGCTATTATTATTTAAAGAAATCAAGGGTGGTTTATCATGAAACATTTAAAATTAATTATCGGTTTGCTTCTAGTTGCTGTTATGTTCTCAGGTTTTTGGTCTGGTAAGAGTGAAAAAGAGATAAAAGAGGAGAACCGCAAAGAGAGAGTGGAGCGCATAAAAATGAGCAATGAAACACTTCAACTGCTATATAAGTATGCTCCCGAAGCCAAAGATATGATACTTCGTTCTTACGGGTATGCAACTTTTAGTAATGTCGGGGTTAATCTTATTTTGTTTTCGGCAGAGGGCGGCAAAGGGGTTGCTCATAACAACAGAACCGGAATAAATACTTATATGAACATGGCTTCAGGAGGTGTTGGACTTGGGCTTGGTGCTAAAGATTTCAGAGCCATATTTTTATTTGAAGATAAAAGAGCGTATGATAATTTCGTAAACAGCGGTTGGGAAGCAAATGCACAAGCAGACGCTGCTGCAAAATATAAAGAGAGCGGTGGGGCGGCTAATGCCGCAGAGACGGTTGCAGAGGGAATAAGACTTTACAAATTAACACAAAACGGGCTGGCACTTCAAGCAACTATTCAGGGAACAAAATATTGGAAAGATGAAGAGTTAAATAAAAACTAATTTTTACTTAAGGTAACAAAGCCTACAATTGTTTGATTTTAACTCAAAGGAACGGAAGATGAAAAAATTTTTAGTTAGTTTTGCGGCAGTTATAGCGCTAAGCTCATCAGTAATGGCAGATGTCAACTCTCAAACTGGTTGTGGTTTAGGTTCAATGATTATTAAAGATAATTCAACAGCGGTTTTGTTGGCACTACAAGCTACAACAAACGGTATTTTTGGGAACCAAACTTTTGGTATTACATCAGGAACTTCAGGTTGTCAAAAAACTAAGTTTGTAATGAATGAGCAGGCGCAAGAGTTTGTTGCTTCAAATATGGATCAGCTTGCAAAAGAGATTGCGATCGGGCACGGTGAGAGTGTTGATACTTTAGCGGAATTACTAAAAGTATCTGATAAGGCAACTTTTAGCGCATCGCTTCAACAAAATTACAACAGCATCTATACTAGCCAAAACGCTACGATGGCTGATGTTCTTGATAATATCTCTACTACTATATAAGAAATTAGTAGCAATGAACAGACGAGTTTTCTCGTCTGTAAATCTCCTTATATCAAAGATAGGAAACCTCCATTATTAACAAATCTATTTTACTTCTCATTTTTTGCATTACTTTTTTAAACGCCTCCGTAGAGATGTATCAACAAAAGGCGCACGAGTTAAATTTATCACAATCAAGATATTGGAATCTGCTTCTTCATATAGAAGATGGAGTCAGCCAAATAGACGATGAGAGATTTTTTTTAGCACTAGATGGTAAAACTAATGCAAAAAGTGAGCTAAACGCTACGATTGAGGCTCTGTTAAACGAAAAAACTTTTGATGACAACTCTACGGCATGTAGATTTCCTGCTAGAAAAGCTTTTCTAGAAAAGCAGCTAAATATTACACACTTTCCAACAGTAGAGTGCAGTGAGTATGATAAAGTATTAAAGAGATTGCATCCAAAATCCGTAACTTTGGTATTTCCCTCAGCCCATATAAACTCACCTGCTTCGATGTTTGGGCATACATTTCTGCGGATAAACTCTGCATACGACTCTAAACTTTTATCATACGCCGTAAATTATGCGGCAGATGCGGATCCCGATAAGGAAAACGGCGCTCTTTTTGCTATAAAAGGGCTATTTGGCGGTTACTTCGGCAAGTACTCTCTGCTCCCCTACTATGACAAACTAAAAGAGTATAGAGACAGCGAGCAGAGGGATATTTGGGAATATGATTTAGACCTTAATGAAGAAGAGACTCTTAAAATGTTTAAACATATTTGGGAACTAAACGATACTCACTCTTACTACTATTTTTTTACCGAGAATTGTTCCTACAATATGCTTTGGTTCCTAGAAGCTGCGAGAGAAAGTATACATTTAAGGGAATATTTCAACTATCAGATTATCCCTTTAGAGACTGCGCATGCCGTAAAAGCTGAAGGCATTATAGATAATAGTTTTTATAGACCATCAAAAAGAACTACACTTTTAAAGTATGAAGAGTTGCTTTACGAAGAGCATAGAACGATGCCGTTATTATTGGTTGATTCAAATATGACAGAGCAAGATATCATTAACAAAAAAGAAATTGACACTCAGCAAAAAAGATACATACTAGAAGCTTCCATAGAACTGCTAGAGTATAAAATGAGCAAAAGTAAAATAAAAAAAGATGAGTACTTAAAACTATTTCATGCTTTTTCTAAGGCAAGAGCAAGTTTAGGACAAGGAGAAAAACCAGATATCAAAACTCCTCCAAACCCGATTGACGGGCATCAGGCGATAAGAGCCTCAATAGGCAGCGGGTTTAGGGATGGCGAATCCATAAGTTTTTTAGGAATTCGTCCGGCGTATCATGACTTAGAAGATAGCGGCTACGGTTTTTTAAGAGGTACGCAAATAGAGTTTCTTGATTTTGAATTCTCCTACTCTGATCGTAAAACAGAAGTGGAAAAAGCCACAATTCTCTCCATCACTTCACTTGCTCAGAGATCTGCATTTTTTGAAAACTTATCTTGGAGAACAAAATTTGGATGGGATAGAAATTCTCTTGATACAACAACAAATTTTATAGGAACGGTAGGCATAGGACTTAGTTGGGGAAATGAGTTTGCTTATGTCTATGTTATGACTGACCCACTCTTTTATTTTGATAAAGAATCCACATCTGCAATAGGCGGAAGCATTGGTATAGTTTTTGATAAGTATAGTTATATGAATACAAATATAGAGGCTACTAGAAGATGGTACGATACAGGTGATGGACAATATCTTATAAATATTTCACAAAATTTCAAAATTTCACAAAATATTCAATTAAAATTTAATTATGATTATAAAGAGAGAAATAATTTAAAAGAGCAAAACGAAGAAAACAATTTTAAAGTTTATCTAAACTACTATTTTTAGAGGCACATTCTAACTATTTTAACTCTATCTGATAGCCATCGGAGATTTTTTTAAAATCATATCGATAGTGCCCATCAAGTTCAACAACAACTCTATAGTATCCGTCATGATTTCCGATTCTAACCTCTTTAAAGATATCTTGAGAATCCTTTTTTATATAATTCTTTACTTCTTCACTTTTTTTAAAATCAATCACTATCCTATGCGGATGCACAAGTAGAAAATTTCTTAAAACTTCATCCGTTGTTACTATTTTTAAACTTCTACCAGATGATAAAAGCGATAAATCTTTTATGGATGCAATAGTTTTATATGTTGAATCTTTTTGCTTAACTTCCTTTTTATCATGTTTATCTTCTGATTGGGTAGCTTTTATAGTTTCCGTATTGTTCTGTGAAACAAAAATCGGAAGATGCCAATCCACTGAGTTATCAAGTTCTATACTTTTATTCTCAACGGTACCGTCAAGATTTTTGTACTCTATTGTTACCTTTTGAAGTATTCTAGCTTGAGCGGGAAGTGCGATTGCTGCTTTTTTTAATGGTTCCTTGCTTCTATCTTCATTTGATGATATAGAGATGTCTTTCTCGCCGCCTGATGGGAAAAAAGGATTTTCACGAGCATTGAGAGTAAGAAGCAATAAAGAAGATATAAATAAAACTTTAATCAAAATTACCCCTAAATTTGTTTGTATGTATTATATCAAGTTTGATTGCTATTTTGCAGAAATCTCTTTTAATTCAAAATACTCTCTTTGTAGTTCTGCATTTTCACTTCTCAGCCTATCTATTTCATTTTGTAAATATTGTTCATAATCTTGAAGTCCAAAAAAAATCTCCAAAGAGTTCGTTCCGTACAAAATCATACCGATATATACACCCATTGCAAGAACTAAGAGAATAAGCAATACAAACTTTAATAGAGATAAACCAAAATATTTCTCAGTAATACTTTGTGTGTTATATATCCCCTCAAAAAGTTCTTCATTTGCCATAAACAGCTCTTATTTAAAAAGTTTTGAACCTAAATATTCACCGTAGACTACTTCATTTTCTATCTCTAAGAGGCGATTGTACTTAGCAGTTCTCTCACCACGGGCAGTAGAACCTGTTTTTATCTCACCACAATTAAGTGCCACTGCAAAATCAGCAATAAAAGCGTCTTCACTCTCACCTGAACGGTGACTCATAACGCACTTGTATCCATTTCTTTGAGCAAGACGAACTGTCTGCATAGTCTCGCTTACTGAGCCTATTTGGTTTGGTTTAATAAGAATAGCATTAGCGATACCCTTAGTGATACCTTCATTTAATATGCTTGCATTTGTAACAAACAAATCATCACCTACTAATTGAACTTTATCTCCCAATTTTTCAGTTAAAAGCTTCCAACCATCCCAATCATCTTCGCTTAAACCGTCTTCAATAGATACAATTGGATATTTTGAACATAAATCTACATAATAATCAACTAGTTCTGCAGAAGTAACCGTTCTATTTTCGCTATCGAGTCTATAACCGCCCTCAGTTACCAACTCAGATGCAGCGACATCAAGAGCGATTGCCATTTGCTCACCTGCTTTATATCCGGCTTTTTCAATTGCTTGCATAATGATTTGGATAGGTTCTTCATTTGAGCTCAAATCCGGTGCAAAACCACCCTCATCTCCGAGTGCCGTATTATGCTTTTTAGCTTTTAAGATAGCTTTTAGATTGTGATATACCTCAGCACTTGCTTGAAGCGAAGTTGCAAAATCTTCAAAACCAATCGGCATAATCATGTACTCTTGAAAATCAACAGAGTTATCTGCATGTGAACCGCCATTGATAATATTAAGCATCGGTGTCGGCATAACCATAGCGTTTGCACCGCCTAAATAACGATAAAGCGGAACGCCTAAACTTTTTGCTGCAGCACGCGCAACAGCCATAGATACGCCTAAAACGGCATTAGCTCCCAAGTTTCCATAATTATCGGTTCCATCAAGTTCTTTCATAGTAGCATCAATCACAGCTTGATTAAATGGTGAGAGACCAATGAGAACATCGGCAATTTGGCTGTTTACATTCTCTACCGCTTTAAGTACGCCTTTTCCCATATATCTGCTGCCGCCATCGCGAAGCTCTAGTGCTTCTCGTTTTCCCGTACTCGCACCCGATGGCACAATCGCACTCTCTTTAGTTCCGTCGCTTAATTCTACCGTCGCTTTTACCGTAGGGTTTCCGCGAGAATCCATTACTTCAATTGCACTTATATTATCTATGAACATTATTAATTACCTTTTTATTATTTTATTTTTTGATTAAAAGGGCTAGTCATCAACCGCTTCTTCTATCTCATCACTGTCCATGGTCATAAGATTATTTATACCCATAGCTGTTTTAATTTTTTCTTCTATCTCTCTAGCCAATTTTGGATCTTCTTTAAACTTAGCCTTGACATTTTCACGCCCCTGCCCCAATTTTACATCTTCGTAAGAGAACCAAGCACCACTTTTATCTATTATATCTAGCTTAACACCATAATCAACAAGCTCTCCCTCTTTGGAGATACCCTCACCGAACATTATATCAAATTCAGCTTGACGAAACGGAGGTGCAACTTTATTTTTTATAACTTTTGCCTTAACACGATTACCTATTTGACTCTCGCCCTGTTTTAGTGATGCAATGCGTCTAACATCTATACGAACCGAAGCGTAAAATTTAAGTGCATTTCCGCCTGTTGTCGTCTCTGGAGACCCATAACCCATCATACCGATTTTCATACGAATTTGGTTTATGAAAATAACAGTACAGTTCATTTTATGCAAAATACCGGTTAATTTACGCAACGCTTTTGACATTAGGCGAGCTTGAACACCCACATTTTGGTCAGACATTTCACCTTCAATCTCAGATTTCGGAGTAAGTGCCGCAACAGAATCAATAACTATCAAATCGACTGCACCGCTTCTGGCAATTGTTTCAACGATATCCAAAGCTTGTTCACCGTAATCAGGTTGAGATACGAGAAGATTGTTAACATCAACGCCAAGATTTTTAGCATACCCGACATCAAGCGCATGTTCGGCATCTATAAATGCACATACACCGCCCGCTTTTTGACACTCCGCCGTTATTTGAAGTGCCAAAGTCGTTTTACCAGAACTCTCAGGTCCATATATCTCGATAACCCTGCCTTGTGGTACTCCGCCGATACCAAGTGCCAAATCCAGTCCAAGAGAACCGGTACTAATTGCTTCGATAGGTACAATTTCTTTATCACCGAGTCTCATAAGAGCACCCTTGCCAAATGCCTTGTCAATCTGTTTCATAGCTAAGTCTAATGATTTTTGTTTATTCGCGTCCATTTTTTGGCTCTCTTGTATTAATTTAGACTTATTATATGTCAGCTTTTTATTTCCTATCAAAAATATTGCAAATTGACATATTTTTTTATATGGAAATTCCATATAAATTAGTGGGATTTTATCCTTATTTGGTTAAAATTTAGTTTATATTTTTAATCTCTATTCACATAGGCAGATATTTTGAAAAAAACACTTATTGCTCACTCTCCCGATGCCGATGATGTATTTATGTACTATGCCATAAAATTTGGATGGGTGGATATGGACGGTATTAAGTTTGATAACATTGCAGAAGATATTCAAACTTTAAATGAAAAAGCATTGAACAGTGTTTATGAAATCGTAGCTATAAGCTTTGCACTCTATCCGCACATCAGAGAGGATTATGCCCTACTTCGCACTGCAGTAAGTTTTGGTGACGGCTATGGACCCAAAATCATCAAAAAAATGGGTGCTAAACTCAAGCGTAATTTCAAAGTTGCTCTTAGCGGGGAACATACCACAAATGCTATGCTTTTTCGAATAGCTTACCCTGACGCAAGAATAACATATATGAATTTTTTAGAGATAGAACAAGCTGTTCTTGATGGCAAAGTTGATGCAGGTGTTTTAATCCATGAAAGTATTTTGACTTATGACAGCGAGCTTGAAGTTGAGAGAGAGATGTGGGATATATGGCAAGAGTTAGCAGGAAAAGATCTTCCTCTTCCACTTGGAGGTATGGCGATTAGTCGCTCTATTCCGCTCAATAAAGCCATGGAGTATGAAGCAACCCTGACAAAAGCGGTACGAATTGCAAGAGAACATAAAAATAAATTATCGCAAATGCTTTTGGAGAGAGATTTAGTTCGTATCGACGCACCTACGCTTGATAAATATCTTGAGCTTTATGCAAATGACGACTCCGTATCTTTAAGCGAAATTCAATACAGGGCAATAAACAAACTATTTGAAATCGGCTATAAACACAGTTTTTATGATTCGCCAATAAAAGTTGAAGATTTTATGATACCTACCGAGTATAAAGAGCTTAGGAACTCATAGTGGAAGCAAAACTCATAGCTTTAGGAATTGAAACATTCAAAGTCGCCCTAATATTAGCACTTCCCGGTCTTTTAGTCGGTATGTTTATAGGTTTGGCAGTTAGTATATTTCAAGCGACGACTCAGATTAACGAAATGACCTTAAGCTTTATTCCTAAAATCATAGGTGTTGTCATTATTATTATTTTAACTATGCCATGGATGCTAAACACAATAACGGACTTTGCAACAAACATATTTAATATGATGCCTGCATTTGTCGAATAATGCGTAAAAAGAGTATAGATTTTTCAAAATTTTCTTCAATTAAAATAGGAGAATATTTAGCCATCTCAATACTTGAAGATTGTAATGCAAACTATAAAGATTACTATGTTATCGGTTCATGCAATAATATCTTAATCGGTACAGAGCCTCCGCCGCTTTTAAAACTCTCTAAAAAATATGACTATATAAAAATAGAAAATAATTTACTAAAAATCGGTGCCGCAACCCCATCTGGAAAGATTGCTTCATATTGTAAAAAAAATAATATCGCAAATTTTGAATTTTTATCTCATCTTCCCGGAACTTTAGGTGGTCTTGTTTTTATGAATGCAGGACTTAAAGAGTTTGAAATTTTTAATAATCTCGTTTCAATTTACACTTGCGACGGTAATTTAGAAAAAAAAGATATTAATTACGGTTATAGATTTACTGACATAAAAAGTCCGATTTTAGAAGCAACTTTTGAGCTAAAAGAGGGTTTTGATAAAGCAAAAATAGATACTTTTAAAGCCATGCGCAAAAACCAGCCAAGTACACCAAGCGCAGGAAGCTGTTTTAAAAACCCAAAAGGAGATTATGCCGGCAGACTCATAGAAGCAGTCGGACTCAAAGGTTTTAGAGTCGGCGGTATGGAGTTTAGCAAGCAACACGCAAACTTTTTGGTAAATGTAGAAAACGGAACTTTTGATGAAGCAATTTTTTTAATAAAAGAGGCGCAAAAAAGAGTTTATAACGAGTTTAAAATTTGGCTTGAGTGTGAAATCGCGGTTTTGGATAAAAAGTATATAGGCAAGAATTCACCGCTTTTAAATCCATACAAAAAGTAGAAAGAGCTGTTATTATATAAATGAGTCAAGTTTTAGTGTCTTGCAAATCTCGAAAAACTTGTTTTTTCTAAAGAAACATTTTTGCTACGCAAAAACCGCTTTCGCTTGTTTTGTAGCTTTAGGGGGTTGCAAGGGACATCTTGTCCCTGCCACTAAATGGGCTCGCGTGCCCTTGCTTTTGGGTATTGCTCATTTAGTGCGTAACATCAGTTATATAGGTAAAACTCTTATTTTTTTAGAGAGTTTCTCTTTTAGCGTTGCTTCAATCGCATAAAGAGTTCCCGTAGCAGATGAAGCACATCCATTACATGCACCCAAATATCTGATATAAACATCAACATAATCTTCAGTCGGTTTTACATCTATAACTTCCATGTTTCCGCCGTCCATTATAAGAAACTGACGCACACTCTCATCAATTACGGCATCAATTGCTTTGATTTGTTGCACCAAAGTCATAGACTCGAAGCTTCCTTTTGAACCTGCATCAGCAGCAGCCTTCATTTTTTCCTCATCCATTTCACGGCGCGTATCTCTTAAAATATCCACTAAATAGTACTCCCTTTTTTCATGTCCACCAGGTTTTATACAGCTTTTGCAAAATCCGCCTGCTTTTGTATAGTCTGTTATCTGTTCAATCGTTGTTAAATCGTTTAGTCTAATAACTTCTTGAAGAGTTTTTAAACTAACCCTTGCACATTCGCAAACGATTATCTCCTCTTCAAATGTTCCTGAATCAACACCCATATAAAGTCCGGCAGCTTTTTTGATAACATCATAAGCCATAACCGAACAGTGCATTTTTTGAGGCGGAACTGCCGGAATCTCAGGACTGTCACGAAGAGCAAATTCAACATCGATATTTGTAATCTTTACAGCCTCTTTAACTGTTTTGCCGATACAAAGTTCAGTCATAATGTCAGAACTAGCTATCGCTGTTCCACACCCAAAACTTTTAAATTTAGAGTTTACGATTATGTCTGTTTTGGGGTCAACTTCCCAGTAAAGACGAACAGCATCGCCGCAACTCTCAGCGCCGAAATCAGCAACTATAAGTCTATTGCCGTGTTGGGTCGCTTCCTGTTCCGTAATCTCACCTTGGTGATTTGGGTTGTTCATCAGAGTCGTTACTTTATTCGAGTAAGCATCCCACAGAGAAGCACCCAATAAATCGTTCTTTGCCATTTTTTCTTCCTTTAATTTATCTTATAAACTTAAAATTTCTACTCCGCAAGGAGTTAGCTTTAGTAGCCGTAGCGGCTAGCGAAGCAAAAGGAATTACTTCCTTTTGCGGACTATATAAAATAGGTGCCATTAATTGCTTTGCAATTAATGGTGCAGTTCGCAAGCTTTTGATTCTCCGCCCGGAGTCGGACCAACTTTTGCAAATGAGCTCGAAATTGCTCTTAATCTTGCCACCGCTTTTTTAAAATGTGCGATAGTATAATCAATTTCACTATCAGTTGTAAAGCGGCTAAGACTTAAACGGATACCGGTATGTGCAAGTTCGCTATCAGCTCCTATTGCCAACATTACCGTATTTGCCTGCAAATCTTCACTTGCACATGCGCTTCCGGTTGATGCGCCGATTTGACCGTTATTCAAATCCCAAAGCATCCCCTCGCCCTCAACTCCACGAATAGAAATAAGTATAGTATTTGGAGTGCGATTTTCGCGATTTCCCACAACGAATGTATCGCTTAACTCTAAAAGCGCATCTTCTAAACGGTCTCTTTTTGCTCTAATAGAAGCCATTTTCTCTTCTATATTTGTAGTTGCAAGTTCAATAGCTTTTCCCATCGCAACGATGTATGGAACATTTAGTGTGCCTGAACGGCGACCGCCCATATGCTCACCACCGTGCAAAAGCGGAGAAAGCGGTTGAGAGTTTCTGATATATAAAGCTCCTACCCCTTTTGGACCGTGAAATTTATGCGCAGACATTGAGAGAAAATCTACATGCACGGCTTGTAAATCAACAGGGATTTTACCGACAGCTTGAACACCGTCTGAGTGAAATAAGACACCCTTTTCTTTACAAATCTCGCCAATCTCTTTAATAGGAAAAATCATTCCCGTCTCGTTTGATGCCCACATAACAGAAACTAAAGCCGTTTTATCTGTTATAAAACTTCTTACGACATGAGGTTCTACAACTCCTTGGCTATTCACCGGCAGATATGTAACCTTAGCACCCTCTTTTTCTAACGCTCTACATGCTGCAAGCACTGATGGATGTTCAACTTCTGTTGTAATAATATGGTTTTTATCTCCGCTTACTATATGGTCATTAAATATTGATTTTAAAACCCAGTTGTTTGATTCCGTCGCACACGATGTAAAAACTATATCATCGTTATCACTTGCATTTAATGCTTTGTAAACTTGGTCTATCGCCTTGCTGATAGCCGGATGAGATGCCGTACCAAACTTGTGAAGTGAGTTAGGATTGCCATAAATCTCACTAAAAAACGGTTGCATAACCTCTACAACTAACGGATCAACCATTGTTGTAGCATTATTGTCTAAATAAACCTGCATATTCTACCTCATTCAATTGAGTTATTTTAATTAAGACAATTTTTGTCTTCTTTTGTTCTTGATATAATAATAGGTTTGTTATTACGATAAGCTTAAATGAAACTGTACTTATGGAATATTTAAGCTATAATTATATCAAAGGAGTAGTTTATGTGTAATTTTAACAAACAAAATGACGATACGAAAGCATTAATACATCTCTTGATGCAAAAGTGTGCAGAAGCAGTCGGTGGTACTAACTTTCTTTTGGGCTTGATTGAAGCGATGAAAGAGAAAAAACCAAATGCTCTCATACATAGCGCATGTAAAGTCGATTCTAAAGAGCTTACGATTAAATGGAATAAAATAGTTTTTAAAGATAAATTTGATATTTTAGAAGAGATTGTACGCTCTCATAAAAGTTCAGAAAATCAAGATTTTAATTTACTCAAAAATGATAGTTTAAAAAAACAGAAAAAGATTTTAAACATGGTAAAAACTTTAGCCCCGATAGAATTTACAGTAATAGCAAAAGGCAGTGAAAACCTCTCAGGCTTTAATTTTAAAATTTTTGAAACCGTTGAAGAAGATTATGTAAAAATCAACCCTATTTTTGCAGCGATGTTTTTTTGCTCAACCGAATATATGAAAAAAGCTCTAAAATATGAAATTTAGAGCGAAATAATTTTATACTCTGAGGGTTTTAAATCCTCTACGCTGAAATTTCCAAAACTCACTCTATGAAGTGAGATTACTCTATTTCCCACTGCTCCAAACATTCGCTTTACTTGGTGATATCTTCCCTCACAAATCTCTAATCTTACAAGAGTTGGGTTTATCACCTCCAATTTTGCGGGTAATAGCGGTTTTTTTTCTCCGTTTAAAAGAAGTTCTCCGCTTGCAAAAATATCTGCTTCATCTCCCTTTAGCGGCTCGGCAAGCGTGGCTTCATATAGTTTGGCAACATCACTCTTTGGACTGGTAAGTTTATGATTAAGCACCCCGTCATCAGTCAGTAAAATTGCCCCCGTAGTATCCGCATCCAATCTTCCGACAGTCGATATTTTCGGATTTCTTCTTTGCCATCTTATAGGAAGCAGTGAATATATAAGCACTCCCGCATCATTATGAGAGCAGATTACTCCGTTTGGTTTGTTCATAAGAATTACTAAACTCTCTGCATCAAGCGGCTCATCATCTACCGTTATATCATTATGATACGCTTTTTTATTTGCATCAAAAATTCTCTCTCCCCCAACACAAACCCTAAACATTTTTAAAAAGTTTTTAGTTTCGCCTCTTGAGCAATATCCTAAATTTGAGAGGTGCGCATCTACTCTTTTGTAACTATTTTGCATATATAGCTTCTTTTTTTACTCAAATATAATATTTTTTAAATTAAATTATATACAAAATATCTTTGAAACAGTATTTGTAAAATTTTAATCTTCATCCTCTTTATCAAACAGTTTTACACAGTTTCTTCCGTTATTTTTAGCCATATACAGAGCTTCATCCGACTCTTGGAGTATCTTATTTATATCATCGCCTTTTTTACCAAAACTCAAACCTATTGATATGGTGATATTGGGACGGTCGCATTTAAAAGACATATTTTGAACAGATGCTCTTATCTGCTGCATTTTTTCCACTATGTCTTCTTTAGAAATATCGCTATAAATGATTACAAACTCTTCTCCGCCGTAACGACAAAGAATATCTGTCGCTCTTGTCAAAGATTTTAATTTTAAGGCTAAACATCTCAATATACAATCACCGGCTATATGACCTAGCGTGTCATTAATTTCTTTAAATTTATCTATGTCTATAAATGCAACGGCAAAAACCGAATCTTTCTTATGCAGTATCTTAAACTTTTGTAAAAAATCATTTAAATAGTGACGATTGTATAAACCCGTCAACCCATCGGTAAAAGCGTAATTTATGGCTTTGGTATTAATTTTTTGCACATCCTCTTTTATAATTATATAGATTAATACCGCTACAAATAGAGCAGATAACACGGAAAATATAATTTCTTTAATAAAAAGCAGATATATTAGATTATTATTGGGTAGCTCTTCGGAAATAATAAAAATTCGCATAATTGAAAGCAAAATCAAAGCAGCTAATACAACAGCGACAACTCTTAAAATCAAACTTTTTTTCTCTTTAATACTTAACATAAAATTTCTATTTTCCTCTATCTTGAGTTAATTAATCTTTAGCCTTTTGCATCTGATATATTTGAATTTTTTTACTTGTCACATCTTCAAAAACCACACTTGGATTTACTCCGAAAAACTTTTTAAACACGGCATTCATGTGTGAATGGTCGCTATAGAGATACTCAAGTTCGTTAAATTTACGCTCATCTTCAATATAAGCAATCACGGTTTTGCAAAACTTTGAAATATAGATAAAATTTTTAGGAGTCAACCCGATAATTTTTTTAAACTCTCTTTCTAGTTTGCTTCTGCTGCATTCAAACTCTTCAAGAAGTTTATTTACGGTTATTTCAAAGCGGTATGTATCAATAATCCTATCCATTACATCTTGTATGCACATATGCGTATTGTTTTGTGAAGACTGCAGTGCGGCAAAACCCGTATTTAGATATTCTAACTCCTCTTCAATACTATCATGCGTATACAAATCTTTAAAATAGTTGTCTATTATTTCACTTTCCATCTCCAAATAGCACTCTTTTAATACTGAAGCATCTTTATTGAAGAGTTTATAAAAACCTATCGGCGTAAGTTCTGCCAATATCAACGGAAATTTTATGTCAGATGCAGAGTTCTCTTGACTTAATACAAATTTTTTTATTTTGTTATTTTTAACACTAATCGAGTAGTTTTTGGGAATAGGAAACTTTTTGCCATCATTATAAATTTCCGTATATCCGTTAAACCCTCTGTTAAAAACTATAAAATTACACCCGTTTGGTAAAAACAACAGACTATCCATACCATCCAATGAAGTTATGACTACATACTGTTTAATTATACCGTCTAACTCTTTTAGTGGAGAAAAAACATTATATATCATGTGCTAACCATTGTTAAATTTTCGGTTATGATATCTCAATTGTCGGGAGTTGGTCTTGTATTAAATCGTCACTGAGGCTAGTTTCACGGTAATTTTAAATCTTAAATGATATAATTACGAAAACAAAGCAGTAGATGGCGGAATCGGGGTATCCCTTGAGGGTATACTTCCGACATCGTTATAAATAAATGGAGGGTTTCCTTCATTTTATGAAATAAAATTAAGGAATCATATATTATGGGACAAACTATAACTGAAAAAATATTTTCACAGCATGTAGGATATGCCGTTTATGCAGGAGAGATTATCCGCTGCGATATCGACATGGTTATCGGAAATGATATTACTACGCCTATTTCAATCAAAGCTTTTGAAGATAGCGGAGCTACAAAACTTGCAAATCCGGACGGTTTTTCTATCGTTCTTGACCACTTTATCCCTGCAAAAGATATAGCAAGCGCAAATCAAGCGCGCATCAGCCGTGATTTTGCAAAAAAACATAACCTAAAAAACTTTTTTGATGAAAAAGATATGGGAATCGAACATGCACTTTTACCTGAAAAAGGTCTTGTTGTTCCTGGAGATGTTATCATCGGTGCAGACTCTCATACTTGTACACACGGCGCACTTGGGGCATTTTCTACGGGCATGGGTTCAACAGACTTGGCATTTGCTATGGTAACGGGCGGAAACTGGTTTAAAGTTCCTGAGTCTATAAAAGTGGTTCTTAGCGGAAAGCCTGGCAAATATACAACTGGCAAAGACATCATCCTTGAAATAATCCGCATGATTGGAGTGGATGGTGCACTTTACAGAACTTTAGAGTTTACGGGAAGTACGATTGAGCATCTTACGATGGACGATAGATTTTCTATGTGCAACATGGCTATTGAAGCGGGAGCAAAAAGCGGAATCGTAGCTTATGATAATGTTACAAAAGAGTTCTTAAGCGATAAAAACTTAGCGAGAGAACCAAAAATACACTACTCTGATGCCGATGCTTCTTATGTGCAGATTTTAGAGATAGATGTTGCAAATCTTGAACCTGTTATCGCATACCCGTTTTTACCATCAAATGGGCATAGTGTAACTCAAGCGGTAAAAGATAAAATCAAAATAGACCAGGCATTTATAGGAAGCTGTACAAACGGAAGACTAAGCGATCTTAAAGTTGCAGCGGAGATTTTAAAAGGCAAAAAAGTTCATCCGGATGTTCGTCTTATAGTAACTCCCGGAACGCAGATGATACTAAGAGAGGCAAATAAACTTGGCTATATCGATATTATCGTTGATGCAGGTGGTGTTGTAAGTAACCCAACATGTGGTGCTTGTCTTGGCGGATATATGGGGATTTTAGGCGACAATGAAGTTGCAGTCTCTACAACAAACCGCAACTTTGTCGGTCGTATGGGGAGCAGAAGCTCAAAAGTATATCTTGCCAACTCTGCGGTTGCGGCTATCTCAGCAATAGAGGGTTATATCGCGGATCCTAGATAGGCTAGATATTAAACTAATATTTTAATATCTATATATTTTAAGTCATTTGGTGTTAAAATGCCGAAAATACGGAGGAAAATATGAAGAAAATACTACTTATTCCGGCACTTTTGCTAGGAAGTATTGCGATTGCGCAAGATTACAATTACGAAATTACGCCTGTTGTCGGCTATAACATAGCTGAGGGAAATCTAAAGTTAGAAAATCAAACTTTATACGGTGCTGAATTACAATACAATGGTTGTAACTCACCTTTTAAACCTGAACTTAGCGTGCTTTTTACAGATGCTGATTATGAAAATTCTCTAATAAGTACTGATATATATCGTATCGCTCTTAACGGTGTTTATGAGTATAAATCTTTTGGTATGATTAAACCTCTTGCTAAAGTGGGTATCGGTTATGAGACAATTGACAAACATTTAGCAGACAATAAAGACAGCGTTTTTGCTAATGCAGGTATCGGAGCAAAAATTCCTTTTACGGATGCAATAGCTCTAAAACTTGAATCAGTTTATATGCTAAAGAATAACAACGGTAGATTAGATAGCAATCTTGCTCTTTTAGCGGGTGTTAACTTTGCGTTTGGACCAAAAGCTCAACCTACTGTAGCGCCTGTTGCTGCTCCCGTCGCTGCACCTGCACCGATTGTCGCACCTGTTGTAGTACCTGCTCCTGCACCTAAACCTGTTGATGGCGATGACGATAAAGACGGAGTTTTAAATTCTGTTGATAAGTGTCCAAAAACACCTGCAGGACATAAAGTAGATAAAGACGGTTGTTCAAAATTGGTAAACTTACATATAAATTTTGACACTGCATCTTACAAAGTTGGTGATGCATACAAGTCAAAAATCAAAGAATTTGCAGACTTCTTAAAAGATATGCCAAACTATGATGCAAAAATCGTAGGTCATACAGATAGCGTTGGAAGCGATAAGAGCAACCAAACTCTCTCTGAAAACAGAGCAAATGCAGTTAAAAACCTCATCGTTAAAGAGGGTGTTGATGCAAGCAGAGTAACTTCTAAAGGTATGGGCGAAAAATCTCCTACTACTACAAATGCTACTGTAGAAGGCAAAGCTGAAAATAGAAGAATCGAAGCAGAGTTACTAAAAAAATAGATGCTAGACATTCCATGTGTCATCTTTGCCGGTGGCAAATCAAGCCGAATGGGAGAAGATAAATCTCTTCTTCCTTTTGGCGGTTTTAATACGCTAACGGAATTTCAACTCTTCCGTCTTCGCAAAATCTTCAAAAATGTATATATTTCCTGCAAAGACAAATCAAAATTTAATTTTCAAGCCGACTTTATAGAGGATATAAAAACTTCTTCTGCTTATGCACCTACTGCAGGATTTGTAGCTATTTTTGAATATTTTATATGTGATAGATTTTTTGTTCTTAGCGTAGACACTCCATTTGTAGGTAAAAATGAGATAGAACAACTCATAAATGCCGATAAATCAGACTATGATGCCACAATCGCCAAAACTGCAAGCGGTATGCAGCCTATGTGCGGGATTTATCACCGTTCCACTAAAGAAAAATTCAATAATATGTTAAAAGAAGAAAACCATAAACTTGGGCTTTTGCTTAAAAATTCAAAGTCTGCTTTTGTGGGGTTTGAAAATGAAAAACCGTTTCTAAATCTCAATCACCCACATGAATATCAAGAGGCACTCGCTCATTTATCAACTATTTGATATAATCTTTGATTAACTATATTATTAAAAAATGAGAAGATATGAATTTAACCCATTTAGATGAAAAAGACAGACCAAAAATGGTAGATGTCAGCGAGAAAAATTCAACAACGAGAGTTGCGGTTGCAAGCGGTATTATAGAGATGAGTCAAGATGCTTATGATGCAATAGTTACACAAAAAACAAAAAAAGGTCCCGTCCTTCAAACTGCTGTAATTGCTGCTATCATGGGAACAAAAAAAACTAGCGAGCTTATACCGATGTGCCATCCGCTAAACTTGAGCGGAATTAACTGCGATGTAGAAGAGCTCTCAGAACTTCCTGGATTTAAGTTAACTGTGACAGCAAAATTAACAGGTCAAACAGGTGTTGAGATGGAAGCATTAACGGGTACAAGTATCGGGCTTTTAACTATTTACGATATGGTAAAAGCTATCGACAAAGGTATGATAATACGAAATGTGCAACTAGAAAAAAAATCGGGAGGCAAAAGTGGAGATTTTGAGCGCTAGAAGCGAGAAGCTAGAGTTGACCTATCCATGTTCTTGGTCTTACAAGCTAATTGCATCTGAAGCAGAAGCACTTAAAAAAGCTATAAGTGATGTAATTGACGAGAGGGAGCATAAACTGACTCACTCAAATAATAGCAAAGGCGGCAAGTATATAAGCATGAATTTGGATATGCTTGTGCATAACGAAGATGATAGAAATTTTATCTATCAAGCCCTAAAGGCGCATCAACATATAAAAATGGTACTTTAAAAAAGGAGTTTACTATGGATTTACAAGAGCTGCAAAAGATTGAATTTGAAAAATTGAATCTTCATGAAATTAAAGATATAACATCGGCAATTATTGGTGAGAGGACAAAAAAATTACGCGACGAGCTAGAAGAGCTTCTGTTACAAAAAGAGTTGCTTGAAAAAAATATAGAAAAGAAATCTCATGAACTTCAAGAAGCAAAATACTCTATTTTTAATGAAATTGAGTCTATTATAGATAAAAATGACATAACAACGCTTTCAAAACTTCATCAGGCAAAACTTCAGTCGATTGATCTTTTTGACCTGCTTAGCGAAACAGTTGAGAGTGCGATTATTACAGCTCTAGAGAAGTCAAAAGATAGTGAAGCTAAAAATATGATTGAGGAGATTATAAAGGAACTCACTTTTGAAACCATCAAAGAGGGAACTCTAAACACGATAAGAGTTAGAAAAATTCTCTCTACTATCCTACATTCTAGCATAGAGATAGCAGAAGCATCACCAAATTTTTCTGAAGATATTTTAGAAGCGACACTCAAAGGTATGAGAAGCGGTCTTATACAATCAATTGAAAGATTTAAAAAGAGATTGGCTTTTATGCCGCTAGAAGCAAAACATATACTTATAGAAGATTATGATACGATTATGCAGGATTTAAATCAAACCGATATACTCTTCTCGCAAGTCGTTCAGACTCAAGCAAATGAAAGTACCCCGACTACGAAAAAAACACTCTTAGAACTCAATACAAAGATGCATTATGACCTTGAAGAGTTGGTTCACATGTCAAAAGAGACTGCTCTTGTAATGAAAGAGAAATTTTCAACATTAGCTAAAACAGCGGTAAAAAAAGCAGATACCGCACTGCACTCAAATACTGCCAAAGAAGCAAAAAGAATGGGGATTCAAGCGTGGGGAGTTGCTAAAACGGCACTCGGTACCGCTATAAAATCGGCTAAAAATGCCATTGAGCAAAAAAAGGAGTAATTTTTACTCCTTTTGGTATTATATCCAACCTTTTGAGTTGTCTAAAATCGCTTTGTTAGTGTCATTGTAGATTGAAATAATTTGCGTAATTATCTGTGTTCCTTTGTCGAAATAATTATCCGGATTAACCGTTACGGCGTCTTTGTAAAACTCTTTTTTTACAAATGCTATATAGCTTTGAACAGAGTCATTCATCCTTGAAGCTTTAGAGCCGATATCTGGGTTATAATGGTTCCCGCCTTTAGCAATAATATCTTTCATATTTCTTTGAAAATTGTCATTTAACTTATTTGTCTCACTAATCATAATCAACAACTTCTCCCTTTGCTCCATTGTTGTTTCGCCTTTAGCCGCTATACCTGAACCCATTCCTCTTAGTTGTCCGACATACTCACTAAGCGGCAACATCTGCTCCATCATCACCTGAGAAGCTTCTTTTGCAAAAGGACTCATATGCTCAGAACTTCGCTTGCTTACTGTTTGTGCAAGCGCTAAGATACTTGCTATCTCCTCGGTATATCTATCAAAAGCAACTTTTGCCTCAAGCTTAAATGCTTTACGATTAAGCTCCATTAATTTTTTGCTTACCTCTGCCGCTTTTTGACTTACAACCGGATCAGATGCCAATCCTAACGACTCCATAGTCTCGATAGCTTTTTTCATATCACTTTTAGCATCTTGAACCAGCATTAAAGCAACTTGGTTACCGTTTAAGTAGCTATTTGTCAAACCTCTTGCTTTTTGTGTTGCTATGACTAAATCTTTTAATGAATTTATATATTGGCTGCTATCCACTTGCTTATCATTGCTAAACAAAGTTTTTGCATAAACACTAAATGTCAAAATTAAAATAGATAAAAAAATACGCATTACTGCTCTCCTTATTTTTGTAGGCTCATTCTAACAATATATAAGTTAAATATTGATAATATAAATGATTTTACTCTTTATAGTATTTAACTACTCTATCCATTTGTGAACCCATATTTAAAAGCAGCATATCTGCTATAACAAGAGCTGCCATCGCTTCACAAACCACGGTTCCTCTTACGGCAACACATGGGTCGTGTCGTCCTTTGAGCGAAAAATCAACCTCTTCATTTTTAGTTGTCACGGTTTTTTGCTCTTTAAAAATGGATGGTGTCGGTTTAAAGTATACATTCATAACTATTTCATCGCCATTACTGATTCCGCCCAAAATTCCGCCGGAATGGTTTGTTACAAATCCATCCGCTCTTATCTCGTCATTGTTTTTTGAACCCCTCATAGATGCGCTGAGCACTCCATCGCCGATTTCAACGGCTTTAACGGCATTTATACCCATCATAGCATCTGCTAAAATTGCATCAAGCTTATAATAAAGAGGCTGACCGAGACCTTTAGGCGCACCTTTTACAAGAACTCTTGAGACTCCGCCGACAGAGTCATGTTCGTTTTTTGCTCTTAAAATCGCATCTTTTTGCTCTTCTTCTTTAGTTGGGTCAAGTGCATAGATTATGCTTTTTTTGGCAGCTTCGTAGTCAAACAGTTCTGATTTTATCCCGTCTATCTCACAAATACCGCCTAAAACTTCAATATTTAACTCTTTTAACATCAGTTTTGCGATTGCACCTGCCGCTACTCTTGCAGCAGTTTCCCTTGCCGAACTTCGCCCGCCTCCGCGATAATCCCTGATGCCGTATTTGTAAAAGTAGGTAAAATCAGCATGTCCGGGGCGAAAAATATCTTTTATATTTGAGTAATCTTTTGACTTTTGGTCTGTATTGTAGATAACCATCGCAATCGGTGTTCCCGTACTTTTTCCCTCAAAAACACCGCTTAGTATCTCTACTATATCATCCTCTTTTCTTGCCGTTTCAAACTCAGTTTTACCAGGTTTTCTACGGTCGAGCTCTCTTTGAATAAACTCTTCATCAATTTCAAGTCCCGCAGGAACTCCATCAAGCAGACACCCTATTGCCCTGCCGTGTGACTCGCCAAAAGTGCTAAACTTTAATTTTTGACCAAAACTATTCACTTTGTTTCCTTATTTAAAAGTTTTAACGCCATCTCTGCTGCCTCTTGTTGAGCAATTTTTTTACTCTTTCCGGCAGCTCTGGCATACTCTCTGCCCTCAATTATTACCGCTACTTCAAACTCTTTTAGATGATCCGGCCCGCGACTGGCAACAACGACATACTCCGGAATTTGTCCGAATCTAGCCTGCGTCAACTCTTGCAGAGAAGTTTTAAAATCTCTAAAAAGTGAGTCTAACGATATCTCTTTATGATTTTTCTCAATTATATTAATCGCTATTGCTCTTGCTGCATCTAGCCCTGATTCAAGATATATTGTTCCTATTATCGCTTCAAAAGCGTTTGATAGGAGTGATGCTTTTTCTCTTCCGCCGTTGTTCTCTTCTGCGTTTGAGAGATAGATATATTCACCTAGATTGATTGACCTAGCCAGTTTATCAAATCCGTTCTCATTTACAAGCGCTGCTCTGATTTTTGAGAGAGTTCCCTCATCTGAGTTTGGAAACTTAAAAAAGAGATACTCTCCTACTATCAAGTCCAAAACGGCATCACCCAAAAACTCAAGTCGCTCATTATCGTAGGGCTGTTTATAACTTTTATGCGTCAGCGCTTCGATAATGAGCTTTTGATTTTTAAACTTATAACCCAAAACCTTTTCTAAATCTTCTATTTTTTTACTCATTTTATACTCTCTTTCATCTTCTGTGCCTCTTGTTTTGCCAACACATCACACCTCTCGTTTTCAATATGTCCGTCATGCCCTCTCACCCACTCGGCATTTATTTTATGGCTCTTTGAAACATTCAGGTATTCTAACCATAAATCAGGATTTTTCACTTTTTTAAAATCTCTTTTTACCCAACCCTCCAGCCACTCGTTTATCCCTTTTACAACATAGGATGAGTCTGAGATAATATTTACGCTGCACGGCTCCTTCAAGGCTCGAAGTCCCTCAATAACAGCCAGAAGCTCCATTCTATTGTTTGTAGTATGAATCTCTCCGCCGCAAATCTCTCTCTCTTTATCTCCAAATCTCAGTATGGCTGCATATCCTCCGGGACCGGGGTTTCCCAAAGCGCTACCGTCACAAAAAAGAGCTATTTTCTTCACTAAAATCCTTATGATAATCTTTAACGAGAGATAATTCTATTCTGGATGTGTCTATGGCATGACAACCGCTGCAGCGGCTAAAAGCAAACGGGTAGACAACTTTACAGTTGTCGCAAATATACTCAAAACCAAGTGTTGCATTAGCTTTTGAATCAAGATTTATAAGCACATCAAGCTCAAAAATAGAACTTTTTGTTGCCTCTTTAATATACCCTTTTGCGGTGTAAAGTTCCCTCAAATAGCCGTTTTGCATTATTATATCAAAATTCAAATCTTTTTTATTAGAGTTCCATAATATATCAACTATCAACTCGGCTTTGGAAGTGTCAAAATTTTCCCACGCAACCTTTGGATTGACTCTAAATATATAATCAAAAATAAGATATGTCAATTGGTTGCTTCTCTTATATATCTCTAGCAATTTATAAATTTTCTCTTCACTCTGCATTGTAGGGGTGTTTAAAATAATAAGCACATTTAGATAGGTGCTCTCCGTGCTGATATCTTTTTTTAACTCGCCCAATGGTTCTAATACTTCAAGAGCCAAATTGTAATTTTTCATCTGCTCATATACTAAAAGCAGATAACTGAGTGCTTGAGGAGTACGAGGATTGTTTTTAAGTATCTCCAAAAAAATCTGTCTTGAACGCTCAAGAAAACCTGCCCTAAAGTAAGTTTTACCCAGTAAAAACATAGTGTCTCTGTAGTTTGCCTTGTCACCGACTTTTAAAAGTTCGCTATATATCTCGATGCCTTTTTCATAATTGCCGCCTTTTGTGTATGAATTCGCCAATAAAAGCCAAGATTTTTCAGAAAGTTCCCCTTTTACAATCAAGACTTTTAACTCATCTTGAGAAGGGGCAGCGTGAAACTGTTGTAAAAATTTATCAAGATGTTTATAATCCTCTTTTTTCTTAAATCTTGTAAACCAGTATGAAAAAAATGTTATTACAAAAATAAGAACAAAGAAGATTATTATCCCAAAAAGCGGATCACGAAACTCTAAAAAAAATGTATTCATTATTCGTACACTACCAAACCGTAATCATTTTTAAGATTATAAAATGTTGAGTTTGAAGTAATCTCTAAATCTTTAATCTTACCAAGCTGAATAATCGAATTTTTATTTACTTTTATGCCAAACTCTGTGAAAAATTTTTTTATATTTACAAATTTTACATCTTCGACAAATTTATATTCAAACTCTCTGTGAAGTTTCATTCTGTCATACGAAAATATATGCTCGCTTACATGAAGTCTGTCTGAAGCATACTTTATCGGCAGATGACCGGATAAATCTGTTAATATATTTTCTACATATTGATGTTTTTGTGGCAAAGTGTTTTTTTGTATAAAGAGGTATTTATTGTTTAATTTTAAATTAGGTGTACTCTTCCAATACTTATAAGCCGGATTTGATACACCTAGCTTTGATGAAACTTCCCGCCAAAGCCAATAGGAGTTAAGCGTATTTGGCAAATATGACATATCACTGACTCCTTAATTTTAAAAATCTATTATATAGTTTTTATATAAAAGTTACAAGTGGTTAAAACAGTGCCACAACCCATTTCGTGATGAAATAACCGCCTACCATAAGCCAAGCAAACATAACTCCCGCCGTATAAATAGGCGCCAAACCAAGCCCTTTAAACTTTGCAAATACGGTGCCCATTCCAAGAGCCGTCATTGCCATCGTCAGTAAAAAAGTATCTGCCCTGTTAATAATATCTACTATATTTTGAGGTAACAATCCAAGTGAGTTGAATCCTGCCATGCCTATAAAATAAACCGCAAACCAAGGGATAACAAGCTTAACGCCTCCTGCAGCCGTGCCGCTTTTTTTAGCACTGTATGAAAGGTAAATTCCCAAAATAATGAGCATTGGTGCAATCATAATAACTCTTGTCATCTTCACAATTACCGCCGTATTCGCCATCTCTGCACTTGCACCCGGCACTGATGCCGGAACTGCAACAACTTGAGCCACTTCATGGATAGTTCCACCGACATAGATACCGAACTCTTTTGCACTCATATCAAAAACACCCATGTTATAAAGTGCCGGATATAAAAACATCGCTATCGTTCCAAACAAGACAACCATTGAAACAGCGATTGCCGCTTTATGTTCCTCTGCTTTTAAAACAGGTTCAGTTGCCAAAACTGCCGCCGCTCCGCAAACCGAAGCTCCCGAAGCACTAAGCATCGAAGTATCTCTATCCATCTTGAAGAGTTTTTGCCCAGCCCATGTTCCGAGTATAAATGTAGTTGAGAGCATGATAAGCGAGACCATAAACCCCTCTACCCCAACCTCTGCGATTTGTTGAAAAGTTATGCGAAAACCGTAAAAAACTATAGCAAATCTTAAAATCTTTTTGGCAGAAAAAGTTATCCCGCCGCTCCACTCTTTTGGAGTATTGTTATGAAGCGTATTTGCATAAAAAATACCCATCACTATCCCTATAACAAGAGGCGAAATTCCAAGGGCTTTAATAAACTCAAACTCTGAAATCATAGTAGCGGCAGCAGCAAAAATTGCTACAAAAATAACTCCATTCATCGTACCTTTTCTATTTTTCGGTGAAAACGGCATACAGCTCCTTTTATAAAAAAAACGAATTATAGCTAAATAGCGTTAATGCTATTTTACGCCGATTTCAAGTATCGAATTTACAAAACCATTTTGCAAATTATCCATCTCTTTTGGCTCTTCCAAAAATACTCTTGAAACATCTATGCCTTTTAAAATAACTAGATAATTTTGAATAACCTTTGCTCTTATGCTTGCCAAATTTTTCACTTCATCTTCCGTAACACTCTGAGCAGCCGCACATCTTGCCTGCAGCTCTTTTTGATACTCTACTGCAAATATCTCTTTTTTAACTCTTTTTTCAAGCTCATTTTTTAAAACATTTATGTCCCCGCCTGCTTGAATATATATTGTCTCCAATATTTCGGTTGTAGGATGCTCTTGTTTGCTTATCTCTAGTACTTTTTGTCTTAATTTTTTTGATTGGAACGCTTTAAAATCTCTCTCTTTGTCAAAGCCGCCCACGATTGACAAACTAAGCTTAGGTTTTTTAGACAAAATATCTGCAAGATTATTAAGTTTTTCTCTCTCCGGCGGTAAGATAACGGCTTCTCCCTCCTCAAACTCTACATATTTTAACTCATCGCTCTTTATTCCAAAAACTGCGCCCAAAAATTTAAAAGGAGAAGCAACCGCTTTTATTATTAAATTTACCAAAGCTTTTGCTACCAAAGTTCCATATTTAAAGTCCGGTTTATCTAAGTTTCCATCAATCGGCACATTTATATCTATAACTCCCTTGCTATCTTCAAGCAGGGCAATAGCAAAGCCAAGCGGAAGTTTTGTGATGTTTTCATCCTCTATTTCATCGCCTAGTTTGATATTTTTTATCACAATACTGTTTTTACTAAGAAGTTGGGAATTTTTTATCTCATATTTTAAATCAAGAAATAGTTTGCCTTCATCTATCTTATATCCTGCGAATTGAGCACTATATCCGCTTAGAGAGTTAAGATTTAGATTTTTAAATTTAAAATCTATATCCATATATGACTTTATGTTTGAAGTGTCAAAACTCCCTTTTAATTCGGTTGAGCCGTACTCGTCAACCTCGCCGTCTACATCTACATAAGCCACTTCGCCTTTATTGTTTGAAAGTGCATAGATAGCTCCGTTTAGGTCATGAATGGATGTTTTAAAATCAATAGGCAATGAGTAATCTGCAAAGTTTGCGTTTCCGTTTAAAACTTTGAGTTTTAGGAGTTTAAATGTAAACTTTTCATCCGTTAGTGTTTGGGTTTTGTCACTTTTTTGCGATACCGTTTGATTCTTCTGCTCTTTTTGTTTTAGAAGTTTGGCAAGATTCATATTTTTATTTTCATCTATCATAGCATCCAGATAAAAAGAGTCAAGAATCACCTCGTCGACATATAAAGAGTTAGGAGCGGTTTTAAAATTAAATGATTTTAAATCGGCTTTTAAAAAGGAGGCTACCGTGCTATTATCCCTGCTGTCATGCAGAAAAAATCCATCCACTTTCAGGTTTCCGTTAATGGATGCATTTGTTCTATTATCTTTTTGTCTATACGCCGTTTTAGCGTTTAAACTAAGAAATCCGTCACTGATTTTTAAGAATGCCGCTTCTTGAATGTAGGGCGTAAACTCTTTGAGCGATATCTTATTTAACTCTAGATTGCCTTTTTGTTCTAGCGGAGTATGTTTTATATCGCCTTTTGATTTTACCGCTCCTCTGTTATTTACCCTAAGTGCTAGATTATATTTAAAAAAACTGCTCTCTTTTGAGTCTATATCTTTTGCGTGCAACTCTATTTTATCCAAAATCGTCGTAGAGCTTTTTTGAATACTTTTATCATTAAAACTCACTTTTGCAGAGTTGATGTCAAAAGATTTTAATCTTACACGGTACGCTTCTTCTTTTGTTTTAGCGCCTTTTGGGATACTTTTTTTTGCAATATTATCTTCTTTGGTCTCTATCAATCCATCAAGATTTATCATACCCTTTTTATCTTTTTGAGCATAAACACCAAGAGCATCAAAAGCAATCTTATCAATCGTTACTTCTTTTATTTTTGTATCTAGTCGAGCACCTTTTACATCAAAACTTTTTAAATCGACTAACTTCTCATCTCTATCTTTTCTATGAAGTGTAAAATTTTTAAGAGTAAGGTTTGCGCTCTTTACAAAAGTATGCAGCTGCGACTTTTCATCCCGTAAAGTAACATTTGCGTCAAAACCGACGGTTGCATTTTTTAGTGCCAGATTATATATCTTTAACTCACTTGAGGCTATTTTGTCTATGTACGATCGATAGTGGGGAACATTAAAACCTTTACATGTAAGATATGCATCTGCTTCCAAATTTTTATGCTTCACTCTGCCATTTGAACTACATACCGAAGTATCATTTAAAAGCAGTTTCATATCATATAAAAATGGCTTTTCACCCGCTAAAGTTACATCTTTTAAATTTATATTTAACTCATTTAATTTTGTATTTACGGATGGAACTACACCCCTATCTTCTATATCAACTGCTATTTTTTTAAGAGTAACACTGTCTAAGATGACATTCCAAGGCGAAGATAAGCTCTGCTCTTTTTTTGTTTTTTTATTCTCTGAGGCTTTTTGTTTCTCTTTTAAATACTCTATCCAATCAATATCACCTCTCTTATCTCTTTTTACCTTTGCGCGTAGTGATTCAAAAGTGATATTTGAAGCATATACATCTTGCATCATAGGCTTTATGACGGCACCCTCTACATAGAGTGATTTTAGATTTAAAATATCGCTGTTTTTATCTTTTGGTTTTATCCTTAAATTATCTAAACTAAGGTGTGTTTCATCCATTTTTGTCGTGTTTAAATCACCGAGATTTAGATAATAATTGGTACTGAAAAAAAACTCTCCGTCGGCTACCTCAACTACCGTCTTATCTTGAATATATCTCCAAATCGTATAGAATTTAATCTCATCCAAGTTGAGAGTTCCATCTAGTTTTAGCGGTTTATAACTTGCTATCTTGCCTCTTAAATCAATCTCTCCGCCGTCACTCAAAAAAGTATTAAACCTAAAAGTCGCATCACTCGAACCCAGATTATCCGTGTCTATATCAACTACTTTAAAGTCTATTGGATTTAACGATAACTCAAATTTTTTACCGGTTGTAAAATCTTCATAGTTTAAGACTCCATCCTCAACTTTAACAGTGTCAATGATAATTCTAGGCAGTTTTATAGGTTCTTTTATCTCCTCATTGCTTTTGTTTTCATCTTTTACTATTTTGCTAAAGTTAAATGTTCTATCTTGATTATAAACAACAAAAAACTCAGGCTCTTTGAGCGTTATGCTCTTTATATGTAGAGCCGAAAAAAGAAGCGAATGCGGTTCTGCATCCACTTCAAGCATCTCTAAAGATACTATTTTTTTATCCTCAAGAGTTTTAAGCAAAATTCCGCTCACCTCTATCTTAAAACTAAAGGGATTAAAATATATCTTCTCTATGGAGAGTTTAGAGTTTGTCTCTTTTGCAACGACTGTTTCTATTTGAGATTTTAAAACGGAAGGTAAAATAAAAAAAGACACTATGAGGAAGAGGAGGTAGATTAAAAATGCCGATAAAACGACTCTCTTGAGCATCGATAGACCTTTTTTCTTAAGTCTATCGAATTGTTTTTTAAATGCAGATTATTTTAGGTTCTTAATCACATCGGCTCTTGGATATGTAAAAGTAGACTCTCTAAAAACCACAATTTTATCCTCATGTCCAACGGCATAAGCACGGATTTTAATCGGGATAATCGTATCGTGTCTTGCGTCATTCGCCAATATATCATAAGTTCTAAGCACTACGATTTTTTTCTTTTTTACATCAGGTGTAACATCAAAAGGTTCGGTAGGTTTAAGTATCTCTAGTTTTCCTTTTACATCTTTTGGCAGAGTAACTTCAAAGTAAAAATTCATCTTATCATTTTGTGTATTTTGAACTAAAAATTCGTAGGCATTATCAACTACAACTCTGCCGTCTTGAGTTTTTTCAACCGAATAGAGTCTATTTTCTTTGTTAATATTTAAAAGCATATTCTCTTTTTTGCTTCCCATCATAACCATACCTACTGCTAAACCTACAAGTAATAGGGCATAAGCGATAACTTTAGGGCGGAAATATTGCGTTTTTCCTTTTTTATCGATTATCTCATAATCACTCGACCATGTAACAAGCGAAGGTTTACCGAGTTTTCCCATAACAACCGTACACGCATCAACACACTCAAGACAGTTAATGCACTCAAGCTGAAGACCTTTTCGGATATCTATATGTGTCGGGCAGACGGTAACACAGCTCTCACAAGCAGTACATTCAGCATGCGGTTCAACCTTTTGAAGCTCGCTTTGCTTGGTAAACTGCTTGACTTTATGCTCATCATAGATATGTCCGCCTCTGTTTGTGTTGTAGAGTGCCATAACGGTATTGTCGTCATAGAGAACCGACTGAATTCTTGAGTATGGACAGACATAGATACAATAATCCTCTTGTAAAAAAACTATGTCATATATAAGAAAAAGTGCCGTAAAGAGAAGCGTTCCAAACAAAACAACATGTTCAAGCGGGTCTGCCAAATAAGCAAAAAAATCTTCCGGCGGAACAAAGTACCAAATCATATTTGCACTTGCGACAAGCGACAAAACAGTCCAAATCAAAATAGCTACCGCTTTTTTGACTCTATTTTCAGCCAAACTCATATCAGGTTCTTGCTGTTTGTTTTTTATCCGTTTTCTCAAACCTAAAAGTTTAGTCTCAATCAAATCACGGTAAATTACACGAAATACGGTCTGAGGACAGATCCATCCGCAAAAAACACGCCCACCGACAACAGTCATCCCAAAAATGCCTAAAAATATTATCATCAGCAAAAACGGCAAAAGATATAACTCTTGCATATCGAACTGAACAAATGCAAGATGAAGTTTGAGTTTATCAAAACTCAGCAGAAAAAAGTAACTCTCATTTATCTTTATCCAAGGCAAAACTAAAGCAAAAACCGTTGAAAAAACAAAAAATAGATATCTCTTATATCTCCATGGAGTCGGCAATTTTATACCAATATTATTTTCACTCACTTATACTCCTTTGACACTATATTGACAAAATTATACCAAAATATTTCCTTTTTAATTATACATTGTAATAATAATTATAATTTTTTTAACTAATTTATCAAAGTCTCTTTTATGCTCAATTTTGATAAAATTTACTTAATTTATATACCAAGAAGAATTTTTATGACAACAAAAGAGTATATCTTAAAAACTATAAAAACCAGACCGCTTATCATAGACGGTGCTATGGGTACACAGCTTCAGCAACGAGATGAAAAAATCTCAAAAGAGGCATGGGAGGGCAACGAGGGGTGCAACGAACTTTTAAATGTTACCGCTCCCCAAATCCTAAGCGAAATATATCACGCTTATTTAACCGCAGGTGCAGACCTCATCACGACCAATACATTCGGTTCATTCTCTTGGGTTTTAGATGAGTACGGCATCTCTCATAGAGCTTATGAACTCACTCGTGAGGGAACAAGACTTGCAAAAGAGGAGTGCGAAAAATTTTCCACGCTAGAGCATCCGCGATTCTGCTTAGGCTCCATCGGACCGGGAACAAAACTCCCATCTTTAGGACATATTACTTACGATGAGATGTTTGAAGGCTACACGGAATTTTGTTTAGCACTTATTGAGGGTGGAGCGGACATTTTCCTGCTTGAAACTTGTCAAGACCCACTCCAGATAAAAGCTGCACTTCACGCATGTGCCGAGGCTTGCAGACAAAAAGGCGTAGAGATTCCCATCATGGTTTCCGTAACTATCGAGCTAAGCGGAACCATGCTCATAGGAACGGATGCTTCGACTATTGCGACTATTTTAGAGCCTTTTGACATCATCTCACTTGGATTTAACTGCGGAACGGGACCTGAGCAAGTTCTTAAACATGTGAAAACTCTAAGCGAGATTTGGCACAAACCTATAAGCGTTCATGCGAACGCAGGACTTCCGCAAAACCGCGGCGGTTACACATACTACCCGATGGGTCCCGATGAGTTTGCCACAAAACAGGAGAGTTTTTTACAGTATGACGGTGTCAGTTTTTTAGGTGGATGTTGCGGAACAACGCCACAACACATCCGCGCGCTTGTAAACCGTGTCAGCGCAACTGCTCCAAAAGAGCCAAAAGGTTCACAGCCAAACTCTCTTGCTTCACTCTTTAACACAGTTTCACTCACGCAAGAGTCATCGGTCTTGCTTGTCGGAGAGAGAAGCAATGCAACCGGTTCAAAAGCATTTCGCGAACTGCTATTGGCGGAGGACTACGAGGGCACGCTAAGTGTGGCTCAACAACAGGTAAGAGTAGGCGCTCATGTACTTGATGTAAGTGTGGGTTTTGCCGGTCGTGATGAGACAAAAGATATGAACAGGGTTATGAGTTTGTATGCTCAAAAGATAGCACTTCCACTTATGCCCGACTCTACACAAACACCCGCACTGGAAGAAGCGCTAAAACTCATCGGCGGCAAACCCATCATAAACTCCGTAAATCTTGAAGACGGGATAGAGAAGTTTGACAAAGTTTGTGCCCTTGCTAAAAAATACGGTGCCGCGCTTGTTTGTCTCACCATTGATGAGATAGGAATGGCAAAGAGTGTTGAGAGAAAACTAGAAGTTGCAGAGCGAATCTATGAACTTGCCACCAAAAAACATGGCATAAAACCGCAGGATTTGGTTTTTGACCTGCTTACTTTTACTCTTGGAAGCGGAGATGAGGAGTATGTGGATGCGGGCATAAACACCATCGAAGCCATAAGAGAGTTGCGCAAAAGGCACCCTGAGGTAGGAGCTATTTTAGGACTCTCAAATATCTCTTTCGGGCTTGATAAAGATGCAAGACCCTACCTAAACTCCATGTTTTTGCACCACTGCACACAGGCTGGACTTACAAGCGTTATCATAAATGTTCAGCACATCATACCGATAAACAAAATCAGCCAGTATGACCAAGAGATATGCGACAACCTCATCTTTAACCGTAAACCAAAGGGAGCGGCTCTTTTTGAGTTTATCGACCATTTCAGCACAAAAGAGAAAGTTGACAATCAAGCAGTTGACGAAGCCTACCTTGCCATGAGCCATGAAGAGAAAATTGCAAAACTTCTTATGGACGGCGACAAAGAGAGGATGATTCCGCTAGTAGAAGAAGCAAGGCACCTAATCGCACCAGAGAAAATCGTAAACGAGATACTCATCGACGCTATGAAAGTTGTCGGAGAGCTTTTTGGCAAGGGCGAGATGCAGCTCCCTTTTGTTCTTCAAAGTGCCGAAACCATGAAAAAAACGGTGGATTATCTAAACCCTTACTTGCCAAAGATAGATAAAAAAGTAGATACCACGCTTATTTTAGGAACAGTAAAGGGCGATGTTCACGATGTCGGCAAAAATCTTGTGGATATCATTCTCTCAAACAACGGCTTTAAAGTAATTAATCTAGGCATAAAAGTTGATATAGAAGCGTTTATAAAAACCCTAAAAGAGTCAAACGCAAGTGCTATCGGTATGAGCGGACTTTTGGTAAAATCGACTCAAGTTATGAAAGAGAATCTCGAAGCACTTCAGCGGGAGGGTATAAAAATCCCCGTACTTCTTGGCGGTGCGGCACTTACTCGCTCTTTTATCGATGATTTTTGCCGTCCCTTTTATGATGGAGCGATTTTTTACTGCAAAGATGCGTTTGACGGCGTAACTGCCATGAGCCGCATAGAAGCCGGAAATTTTGACACCGACTTGCACGGCAAAGAGGGCGAAGAGAAGATAGTTAAAATCAAAGAAGAGATAATTATCCCGCCATTTTCTGAGCTTAAAATGCCATCTCGCGATGTCAAAGTTCCAACTCCGCCGTTTTGGGGCAGACGAGAGCTAAAACTTACGCAAACGCAAATTGAGATGGCGTTTGAGTGGCTAAACCACAAACTTCTTTTTAAAGCTCGTTGGGGCTACAGCTCAAAGGGGCTCAGCAAAGAGGCTTATGAAAAACAGTTAAATGAAGTCGTTTATCCCGCGTATGAGAAGCTAAAAAAACGCTTTATCGAAGAGAAACTATTTGAGCCGACCATTATTTACGGCTACTGGCCATGCAGAAGCGATGATGACACGCTTCTCATTTTTGACGAGAGCGAAGGCTATAACAGCGAGAGTGAAATAAACCATGAACCACTCGATAAGGTTATCGGCAGAGCAAAAGAGAAGTTCACATTTCCAAGGCAATCAAAACAACCGCACCGCGCACTGAGTGACTTTTTTCACAAAGATAGACACGACGCTGTAGCCTTTACATGCGTGAGTGCCGGAGCAAAACTTAGCGAGGTCGAGAGAGAGATCTACGCAGAGGGAAACTATACGGAGTATTATCAGTTTCATGGACTTGGAGTCGAACTTGCAGAAGCACTGGCGGAGATTGCTCATAAGCAGATACGACTTGATTTGGGTATTGCAAATAATGAGGGAAACAGACTAAGCGATGTAAAAATGTCGGCGTACGAGGGATGCCGCTACTCATTCGGCTATGCGGCTTGCCCGAACCTTGAACTTAACCGTCCACTCTTTAACCTACTAAGACCTGAAGAGTTCGGTATAGAGTTAAGCGAAACATTCCAAATTCATCCGGAACAGTCAACATCTGCACTTGTTGTTTATCATCCGAGTGCGAGCTATTACAATGTATAACTATCGTCTTCTATAACTCAAAGCCTCAAGAAGATGCGGTTTTTGAATGATTTCGCTCTCATCCAAATCCGCAATGGTTCGAGCTACTTTTTGAATCTTTTTTATACTTCTAAACGATAGAGCAAATTTATGAACAGCCATATCCAAAATATCTTTTGCCTCACTGCTTAAGAGACAAAATTTTTCTATCTCGGCATCACTTAGTTTTGCCGTAAAACTTTTTTGCCCCCTAAGTTTCACTCTTTTGTGTACCTCTATAACCTGCTTATGCATATCGCTTGAACTAATTGTTGCTTTGTCATTTGGATTGACTTGCTGCATAACGACACATAAATCTATCCTCTCCAAAAATGGGTCTGAGAGTCTGTTCTTATATCTATATACATCCAGCTCACTGCACCTGCACTCTTTTTGTGCATTTAAAAGATTCCCGCATGGACAAGGATTCATGGCGCTTACAAATAAAAAATCACTAGGATATTCAACCTTTGAATTAACCCTTGATATTCGTATCTTATTGTCTTGCAGAGGTTCTCTAAGCGCTTCTAAAATAATTTTTGAGAAATGAGGCAGCTCATCAAAAAACAAAATGCCCCTATGAGCCAAGCCAACCTCTCCTATTTTTGCTTTATGACTTCCACCGCCAAAAACGCTTGCCGTCGTTGACGAGTGGTGCGGAGCTCTGTAACTTCTCAGCGGCTTAAACTCCGGCTCTTTTGCTTCAAGAGCGTCAAGCTTTGCAATCTCTAATATCTCGTCACTGCAAAGAGGCGGTAAAATATATCTAAGTCTTTGAGCAATCATACTTTTCCCACAGCCCGGACTTCCCTCTAAAAGCATATTATGAAATCCTGCAGCACTGATGAGTGCCGCTCTTTTAGCAACCTCTTGACCCTTTACATCTAAAAAATCTTCAATATATTTATCGTCAAAATAGTACTCTTCTTCATCAATACTATATTTTGGGTACTCAATTTTTTTATTAGTAACATTGGGCATAGCGTCAGAGGAATTTTTAAGCAGCTCTATAGCTTCATTTAGTGTTTTAACCCCGTAAAACTCTATATTTGGTATATTTGAGAGTTTCTCTAAACTCTCATACGGAACTACTGCTTTTTTAATAATTTTTTGATTTGCAAGCGAGAGCATAAGCGGATAGAGCTGAATATTTTCTTTTACAGCTCCGTCAAGTCCGAGTTCTCCAAACACAAACCATTCACTTAAATCGTCTTGTATATAATCAAGCGCAATTAAGAGTGCAATGCTCAAATCAAATTGACTGCCCTCTTTTTTAACATCACTTGGCGCTAGATTGATTGTTATTCGTTTTGGCGGAAATGAAAATTCATTACTCAATAGTGCAGATTTGACTCTCTCTTTAGCCTCATTTATAGAAGCACTTGCCATTCCGACAACACTAAATGATGGCAGTCCTTTTGTTAAAGTAGATTCTACATCTACAACTTTTGCTTCTATACCTTCGTATGTAGCGCAGGAGACTCTCTTCATAAATACCAACCTATATTAAAGTTGATAATATTTTACTCTTTAAATTTTTAAGTGTGTGAAAATATGACAAAATGTCATACAAAAGGTTAGATTTTAGAGATTTTTTTCTCTTTTTGTACTCTTTTATACTCTTTTTCAAACTTTTTTCTACGAGAGTATGAGAGTTTGTCTATAAATAAAATACCGTTTAAATGATCTATTTCATGCTGAATAGCAATGCTTAGTAAACCCTCCGCAGATAGACTTTTTGTAGAGCCTTCTCTATCTTGATATTGAACTGCTATCTTCTCATATCTATCTATATCTTCATAAAAACTAGGTACACTCAAGCACCCCTCTTGATAAACTGTTTCTCCGCTTCTTTGAATAACAGAGGGATTAATCATCTCTATCAAATTATCTACCGGTTGCCCATCATTTTCATCCGGAATATTTAAAATTAAAACCTGCTTAGCATATCCAACCTGTATTGCCGCAAGACCTATACCGTTTGACTTAATCATCACTTCATTCATTGCATCCAACAATCTATGCAACTCTTTGTCAAACTTTTCAACTGCTTTGGATTTCTCTTTTAATCTTCTATCCGGATACTCTACTATAGTTAACTTCATTTTTTTATATGTTTCTGCTTTTAAATATTTCTTAATAAAACCGCAAAGTCTAAATTAGGATTTTCATAAGCTTTTTCAATTCCGTTCATAGAGCTTACAATAATTTCCTCTACCGAATGATTTTCGGTAACATCGGTAATTCCGATAGAAATTTTAAGCTGAATCTCGCGATCTGCTAGAAAAAAGTTGCTATTTGAAACTAAATAACAAAGTCTCTCACTTGCTTTTTTTGCACTCTCAATATCTGTATGCTTAAGAAGCATTGCAAAAACTCCATTTCCATAATGAGCAACTATATCGCTTCTTCTAGAGGTTTTAAGCAGAAGCCGCGCTATTGTTCTTGTCATCAACATAACGGCTTTTTCATTATTTACATTTTTTCTAAGTTCGCGAGACAGCTCAATCATTATAAGAGAGCTTTTATGCTTAAATTTGCGTATTAATTCTATCTCTTGTTCAATCTTGGTCATTAGATAGCGTTTATTATAGACACCGTACTGATTATCAAATATAGTTTCATTTTCAACATTTTTTATAATCTTCGCAGTCTCATCATACATACTCTTCATACTGCTGCTCTGTTTTTTGAGTATAGAGCTTAATTTTAAAATATCCGACTCTAAAGATGCCGCCACACCCATTGCTTCATGAGCATCAGGTGTCGCTTCAAGTTCCTGTTTTCTCTTATCAAGTATTTTTGTCATAAGAGACATGTTTTTATACAGATTTGCAGTAACGCCGAGAATATTTTTTATTGATAAAAACCCCTGCTTAAGACTTTGTTCAAGCATAATACTAGTTTCATCTTCATTATTCTCTTCAAGCTCAAGCATAGAGACTATATGGTTGCGGGTATTTTGACTTTTATCTTCTAAAAGTCTATCGAAATAGAGAGAGAAATTATTAGGAGTCGTAGGCAATCCGTCTCTCATTAATGCACTTAAAACCTCTTTTGAATAAGCATCTAGCTCACTTTCAGGCTCTATCTCTGTCTTGTCTCTTACCGCGCTAGTAGGTGTTGCATCCGTTACGCTATGACGCATTTTACTTTTCAAAGCCCCCGACATGTCACCTCCTCCCTATACCATCTATTCTTTGCTTTTTTTCAATAACACTTCGTCAATCATACCATAATCTTTGGACTCTTGCGCGCTCATAAAGTTATCTCTATCTGTATCTTTTTCAACTTTTTTTACATTTTGACCGGTATTTTTTGCCAAAATGTGATTTAACTCTTCTTTCATGCGAAGAATCTCTTTGGCTTGAATAGCTATATCAGTAGCTTGACCTCTTGCACCGCCCAAAGGCTGATGAATCATAATTCTAGCATGTGGAAGCGCATATCTTTTACCCTTCGCTCCGCTTGAAAGCAAAAATGCTCCCATCGATGCCGCTTGACCTATACATATAGTAGCTACATCCGGGCGTATATAGTTCATAGTATCAAATATTGCCATTCCCGCAGTAACAACACCACCAGGAGAGTTTATGTAGAAGTAGATATCCTTTTCCGGATCTTCTGCTTCTAAAAAAAGCATCTGTGCCACTATGGAAGAAGCAACGGCATCGTTAACCTCTCCGCTTAGCATAATGATTCTATCTTTTAAAAGACGAGAGTAGATATCGTAAGAACGCTCACCGCGTGCCGTTTTTTCAACTACATAAGGAACATAACTCATATATTATGCTTCTTTCATCTTTGAGTTAAGAATTTGCGTAAGCACTCTATCCTCAATCATTGACATTTGAATAGCCGGTAAGTAACCTGCATTTTTATATTTGTCATACACCAATCTAGGATCTTGCCCCATTTGCATTGCTTCATAATAGATAGTCTGCATAACTTCATTTTCATCAACTTTAATATTCTCGGCAGTAGCAAGTGCATCTATGATGAAAGTTGCTTTTACGCTTCTTGTAGCATCTTCACGGAAAGTCTCACGAAGTGCTTTTAATTTCTCTGCATCTTCTCTAAGCTCTTTTATCTCATCTTCACTCATAGTGCTAGCTTTTTTATTTAGTGAAACATCAATCTCTTGATCTACTACAAACTCCGGTAAATCAAAGTTCATCTTAGCTACAAAAGTCTCTAAAAGAGTCGGTTTTAACTCTTCATTATAAAGTTTTGAAAGCACTTCATTTTCTAGTTGAGATTTTACTTGAGATTTTAGGTTTTCTAAGCTTTTATCATCTTGTCCTGCAAGCAGCTTTGCGGCAAGCGCTTCATCTACTTCTGCTTTTATCTTCTCTTGAATATTGTGAAGCGTTACTTTAAACTCGGCATCTTTGCCTGCAAGTTTGTCTGAACCGTAGCTCTCAGGAAATTTTACTTTTACAACTTTTTCTTCACCGATATTCATACCGACTACCTGATCTTCAAAGCCGGGGATGAACTGACCTGAACCTAAAACAAGTGCAAACTCCTTAGCAGCCCCACCCTCAAAAAGCACTCCGTCAATTGAACCTTCAAAATCAATTATTGTGCTATCGCCATTTTGTGCAGCTCTTTTTTCTTTAAGATCTACAAACTTTCCTTGAGAGTCGGCAATTTTTTCAAGTCTTGCATTTACATCTTCATCGCTTATTACGGGCTTAGGAAATGCTTCAACCATATCGCTATAGTTATCAAGGTTGATATCAGGTCTCATAGCAATTTTAACTGTTACATCAATGCTGTCGGCATTTTTAACAAAATTAGAGATATTTGGCTCACCGATAAGTGTATTCATTGCGATTTTCAACTCATCAAGACCTCTATTTAAAACTTCACGAAGCGCTTCTGCTTCTGCATCTTGAACTAAACGATCTCCATACTGTTTCTTAACTACCGCTACAGGCACTTTACCCTTACGAAAACCTTGAACTGAAGCAGTTTTAGTCAACTTTTTAGCTAGTTTTTCTATGTTAGCTTCAACTATTTCTTTTGGGATTTGAGCTTCTATCTCAGCATTTGCACTATTAATCTTATTTGTTTTGATTTTCATCAATTTCCTTTTTTTTTAATTTAATTTATAACGCCAAAGGAAGTAATTCCTTTGGCTACGCTAGCCGCTATGGCACTAAAGCTTGACACTTTCGTGTCAGAATAAAAAGCCTCAAGGAAGTAATTCCTTTGGCTACGCTAGCCGCTATGCAGCCTCTTTAGAAAAGCTTGATGCTCTATGCATCAAAAAAACTAAGTTTATTATTTTACAATTTTGGCAATATTACCCTAAATCTGCTTTTATCTATCTTTAGAGTTAATTTTTACAAAGTTTTGGCTTATAATTAAGCACTAAAATCCAAACAACCGCAACATCTATCATTACATCCGCAAAATTAAATACCGCAAAATTAAATCCACAATGCCAGTAAACCATATCTACAACGCCACCGTGAACAAACCTGTCATATATATTTGAAAATGCCCCGCCTAACATCAAACCTGCAGGAAAAGCGTAACAAACTTTCCCCAAATAAATAATGTAAAGTAAAATACCAATAATTAATACCGATTGAATATATTTTAGCGATTCATCTAAAAATGCGAACATTGAAAATGCAACACCTTTGTTGTAAACTAAAATCAAATCGATACAATCGGTATAGTATCTCCAACCGTCGACAAAAAGCGATTTTATATTCTGGTCTATTATAAAAACACCTGCAATCGTAAAAAAAAGTATTGTCAGAAGACGAAAGATTTTATTATGCATTTAAAGCTTTTTGAAAAAATTCTACCATCTCATCCATCTGCAAATTCATTTTTTTAGCATCCTTACACTCTAATAAAATTCTAAGTTTGTTCTCTGTTCCTGAGTAACGAATAAGATGACGAATCCCTTTTTCATCCAACTCTTTTAGTTTTGCATCAAGTACATCTATCTCATCAAGCGGTTTTTTAACTTTTACATTTATATTTATAAGTTTTTGAGGATATAGCTCAAACGGGCGAAGGGCAATTGATGCTTTTTGATTTGTTCTGATTAAGAGTGCTAGTATTTGAAGAGCACAAACCAATCCATCTCCGGTCTTTGCATAATCACTTACTATTACATGTCCGCTCTGCTCTCCTCCAAAATTAATACCCTCTTTTTTCATAATCTCTAAAACATTTTTATCGCCTACATCGGAACGAAACAGTTTTAAACCTTGAAGTTTCATAAATTCGTCCAAACCTTGATTACTCATTACGGTTGAGACTATACCTTTACCTTTTAACACTCCCGTCTCATGCATATAAGCACCAAGAGCGCCTAAAAGCTGATCTCCGTCAACTACAATTCCGTTTTCATCCACGACAACGACTCTATCAGCGTCACCGTCAAGTGCAATTCCCAAATCTGCTCTATATTTAATAACATTTTCGCATAAATCTTTTACATGCAAAGCACCGCAATTATCATTAATGTTAAATCCGTCCGGTTTATTATGCAGAACTATAACCTCAGCGCCAAGCTCTTCTAAGACCGTTGGACCCACTATATATCCTGCTCCGTTTGCGGTATCAAGCACGATTCTCATGTTTTTTAAAGAGAGATCCCTTGGAAATGAGTTTTTTAACTGAACTATGTAACGACCGATTACATCATCGATTCTTTTTGCTTTTCCTATCCCTTTGCCTTTTACTTGAGCCTCTAAAATCATATCTTCATTAAAATATATCTTCTCAATCTCCTCTTCGACGCTTTGAGGAAGTTTGTCTCCGTAACTATCAAAAAATTTAATTCCGTTATCTTCATAAGAGTTGTGTGAAGCACTTATCATAATTCCGGCATCACAACGCATATTTTCAGTTATATATGCAATTGCGGGAGTCGGCATAGGACCGATTTGAATAACATCATAACCGATGGCAGTAAGTCCGCTTACTATTGCATTCTCTATCATATAACCGCTTCTGCGCGTATCTTTTCCGATTAAAATTTTATTAGTTTTAGAATGAGCTTTAAAATAAATTCCGGCAGCCATTGCTATTTTCATAGCAAGTCCGGCTGTTAAAAAAGTACCCGCTTCACCTCTTACACCATCAGTTCCAAATAATTTCATGATATTTTCCAAAATTTAATGTGCTGTATTTTAACATAATTAGTCAATATTGTTGAAATTATTATGATTCACCTTGTCTTTAACTTAATTTTAATTATTTTTAAGCTAATATTCTGCACTAAATTTTTATGAGAAGGACTCATATGGCAAATCATAAGTCATCGGTTAAGAGAATTCGCCAAACTATCGTTCGTGCAGAACGAAATCGTTTTTACAGAACTCGTCTTAAAAACATTGTAAAAGATGTTCGTTCTGCAGTAGATGCAGGAAACAAAGAAGAAGCTACAACAGCAATGGGCGTAGCAAACAAACAAATTCAAAAATTTGTAAGCAAAGGTATCTTGAAAAAAGAGACTGCTGCAAGAAAAATCAGTCGTCTTCACAGAGCTGTAAACGCTATATAAGGTTAACTATTAATGTTAGCCGATAAACTTACCCCGTTTATCAACCGTTATAATGAACTTAGCAGATTGCTAAGTTCTCCTGACATAACTTCTGACATCAAAAGAATGACGGCTCTCTCAAAAGAGCAATCTTCCCTCGAAAAAATTGTAGAAAAAGCACAAGAGTATAAATCTGTAATTGCACAAATTAGCGATACAAAAGAGATGCTTTATGATTCTGAAATGGCTGAAATGGCAAAAGAGGAGCTCAAAGAGCTTGAGTTAAGAATTCCGCTTCTTGAAGATGATATAAAACTTCTTCTTCTGCCAAAAGATCCAAATGATGATAGAAATATTATTGTTGAGCTTCGTGCAGGTGCAGGTGGAGACGAAGCAGCAATTTTTGTAGGAAATCTTTTTGAAGCATATACTCGTTATGCTGATTTAAAAGGATGGAAAATTGAAATTATGAGTACATCTCCATCAGATGCAGGCGGATTTAAAGAGGTTATTGCACTTATCAGAGGTGATCAGGTTTATAGCAGGTTGAAGTATGAAGGCGGAACACACCGTGTTCAGCGTGTTCCCGCAACAGAGTCGCAAGGTCGTGTACATACTTCGGCAATAACCGTCGCAGTTATGGCAGAAGTTGACGATGTTGAGATACAAATTAGCGAGAGTGATCTTAAGATTGATGTTATGCGTTCAAGCGGCTGTGGCGGGCAGAGTGTAAATACTACGGATTCTGCCGTTAGAATTACGCACTTGCCGACAGGGCTTGTGGTAACAAATCAAGATCAAAAATCTCAACATAAAAATAAAGAAAAGGCTATGAAAGTTCTAAAAGCCAGACTTTATGACTTAGAGATGCAAGAGGCACTTGCAAAAGATAGTGCAAACCGTTCAGCTCAAGTAGGAACCGGTGATAGAAGTGGACGAATTAGAACATATAACTATCCACAAAATCGTATTTCAGACCATAGAATAGGTTTAACACTCTATAGATTGGCTGAGATTATGCAAGGCGGTCTTCTTGATGAAATCATAGAACCGCTCATAGCTGACCATCAAGCTAAAATAGTTGAAGCTGCCGGTCTTTAACCATTGCTTTATCAAATTCCGGATTTAATCCGGAGTTTAAAAACTAATTACCAACCTCTGTTACAAAAACTTTTTTAACTTCGCCTCGAAATGTAATAGTTCTCTCATTTACACCCAAATAAAGAATTTCACCGCTTGTCGGATAAACTTCTATATTATTTCCAACTTTTTTCTCCGTATATGCCATGTAAAAACATGCAGCCATTCCCGTTCCGCATGCCAGAGTCTCATCTTCTACACCGCGCTCATAAGTTCTAACCCTTAAGTTTTTACCATCTACAAAAGCTATATTTACATTGGCATTATATTTATATCTTAACTCTCTAGCCTCTTTAATATCAAACTCGTTTATATTATCCGTAAAATGAACCAAATGCGGCACACCAGTATCAAGAAGCCACCATAGTTTACCGTTTTCTATAATCTCTTTATTTACTATTTTTGGAGGCGTAAGTTCGCTAGTGACCATATCTCCATCAACATAAGCTCCTATAACGCCTGCACCCGTTAAAAATCTCATCTCTTGCGGTGCCAACTCATTTATAAATGCATAGTGCGCACATGCTCTTGAGCCGTTCCCACACATATTGGCAATACTGCCGTCGGAATTATAAAACTGCCACTCAAAATCAATCTTTGATTGATTTCCTTGAAAATCATATTCATCAAGCTTTAAAGCTGGAACCAAAATGATAAGTCCGTCAGCCCCTACGCCGTTTTGTCTATGACAAATTTTTTTTGCCAACTCACTTCTATCTTTTTTTATAAATGTATGAAAAATAACAAAATCGTTCCCGTTTGCACTATATTTTGATACCGTCATTTTCTCTCCAAATATTTAGCTTTTATTTTTTCAACAAACTCTTCACACTCTCGCTGTAAATGTTTTAAATCTTTAGAGTTGTCTATCACCCAAGTAGCTCTTTTTTTCTTCTCTTCTATATCCATCTGAGAGGTTATGCGTCTTAGAGACTCCTCTTTAGAATAGCCGTTTCTTTTCATAAATCTCTCCAATTGAATATCTTTTGGAGTATAAACAACAACGCTCTCTTTTATGTCATAAGCACCGTTTTCAAAAAAAAGCGGTATATCAATCAGATACGGAAATTTAAAACTATCCTGTTTTATACTTCTTTGTTCTATCTCGGCTCTGATTTTGGGATGTAAAAAACTCTCTAACTTTTTTTTCGCTTCATTGTCGGAAAAAATCAATTTACCAAGTTTTGTACGATCTACTTTTAAGCCGCTTATAAACTCGTTTCCAAAATTCTCTCGTACCCATTCAACCGAAGAATCAAGTATATTATGAGATATGCTATCGGCATCTATGACCCTCATGCCGTTAAGTGCCAAAAGAGATGCAACGGTACTCTTACCCGTGGCAATTCCTCCGGTTAACGCTATAGCATAAGCAAACGCCATTAGTTTTTAATGATTCCTAAGTACTCTTTACGGATATAATTACCCATCGCAAATGCAGCCGGATGTATATCGCTGTTGTAGTAACTTAACCCGTCAATCATATCAGCTCTCTGGAGATTTATATCAGCAGTCGGATGATACTCTTTTGAACAAAGAAGCGCTGTTGTACCATTTCCGATATTATATGGCATTATTATTTTAAAATAATTTGCCAAAGTAATCATTAAATTTTTATTACTCTCTACATCATCCAAAGAGGAATGAGTTGTTACAAACTGCCCATCAATCTTTAAGATACGGTTTATTTGTGCAAAAAATGCCCTGTCACTCGGCATTTCAGATATAACCACATCATAACTGCTATCAGCCAAAGAGCTTACTTCATTTAAATTGCAAGAAACCACTTTTAAATTTGACTCATAATGTCTTGCTGCCTCTGCTCTTAACTTATCTGCATTATCGCTTATTATCAAAATATTTTTTGCTTCTTTAGATGTACATATCGGTACATGCACCATCATCTCTGCATATATAAAATCTCTCATTTTTATAGTTCCTAACTTGTTTTAACGCGATTTTAGCATATTTGCATTAAAAAGCTTTAAAAAGTTTAAATAGCAGCCAACTTTAAGTCAATTATTTGTTTATATAAATATAATTATAAATTAAAATGATTAAGGACTTAAAAATGAATTATGACAAAATAAGAAAAAATTGTAGAGTAATTAGAATAGTCGTCGGTATAGCTCTTATTGTAACCGGTGTAGTAACGGGTAACGCATGGTTTTATCTGGGAATAATTCCTTTAATTGCGGGAATAGTAGACTTTTGTCCGCTTTGCATCATCACTAAAAAGTGTTCTATCAAGTAACTTTAACTCTCATTAGATATAATTTCATACTTTAATATTGGAGCCAAAAATGAGCCAAATAAGCTACAAAGATGCAGGTGTCGACATAGATGCCGGCAACAGTTTCGTTGAAAACATCAAGCCGTTAGTTAAATCTACGAATATTCCGGGTGTACTAGGTGGAATTGGTTCTTTTGCCGGAGCATTTGAGTTGCCAAAAGGCTTTAGAGAGCCTGTGATGCTAGCAGCTACTGACGGTGTCGGAACAAAACTAAAACTGGCGATTGACTCCGGTATACACAACACGGTCGGGATTGACCTTGTTGCGATGTGCGTAAATGACCTTCTTTGTAATTTTGGTACTCCTTCATTTTTTTTAGACTATTACGCTACGGGAAAACTTGATGTTAAAGCTGCAACAAATGTTATTGCAGGTATCGCTGAAGGCTGCAGACAAAGCGAATGTGCATTAATCGGCGGCGAGACTGCAGAGATGCCGGGAATGTACTCACATAATGATTATGACTTAGCAGGCTTTGCCGTCGGCGTAGCGGAAAAATCTGAGATGGATAGAGTCTCTATGGTGAGAGCAGGTCATAAACTAATCGCTCTTCCAAGCTCTGGACTTCACTCAAACGGTTTTTCACTTGCAAGAAAAGTTTTGTTTGAAAAAATGGGTATGAAGTTTGAAGATGAGTTCAACAAAAAACCTCTTATTGAAACTCTACTTACACCGACAAGAATATATGTTAAAACATTCAAAGAGTTAAAAAATCAAATAGTTGCATTAGCTCATATAACAGGCGGCGGAATTGTAGAGAATTTACCTCGTGTTTTACCTAATAACCTAAAAGCAGAAATAAAAAAAGATGCTATAAAAGTTCTACCGATTTTTGAATTACTATCACAACATGTAGAAGAGAGTGAGATGTATAGAGCGTTTAATATGGGTGTAGGGATGATTCTAGTCGTAAAAGAAGAAGATGTACAAACCGTTCTTAGTAAAACCGACGGTTATCTAATCGGTGAAATTAAAGAAGGAAAAAGAGAAGCAGTTCTTATATAATCTAAAAAAGGCATGTAGTAGTTTCTACATGTCAAACCTCTACCAAAAAACTCATTATTTTATTGCCAAGTCTAATATCAAGTCCTAATTATCCATTGCTGCACAAAGCCTAGAAAGACAGTATCTGTCATCGCGAGCGAAGCGAAGCAATCTCTCTCACGCATCGTTGCAATGTAACGAAGTAATTCTCTCTTGCAGAGTCATTGCAAGGCTTTAGCCCTGGCAATCTTCATGGCAAAACGAATAAAGTATTTATTTTAGGCTTATGCAAGAAGTCTATTGCTTATTGTGAGATTTTAGAACTGGTGTATATAAAAGTTTAAATAAACAGAGTAATTTTTCGTAGAGTTAAAAGAGTGATTAAAAAGTAAAAAGTAATGAAGAAATGATCAACTAGGCAGCGACCTACATTCCCAACCCTGCAAGGATCAGTATTATCAGCGATGAGAGGCTTAGCTTCTGGGTTCGGAATGGAGCCAGGCGTTTCCCTCTCTCTATAGCCACCT
>Ga0074197_1000219_pt1 | contig 81792 bp, 63 predicted proteins | sample EPASupsiteSAE305_FD_64526 | JGI IMG/M metagenome (GOLD analysis project Ga0074197, IMG submission 64526) | Bioremediated contaminated groundwater microbial communities from EPA Superfund site, New Mexico - SAE3-05 reassembly with SPADES | ecosystem: Environmental > Aquatic > Deep subsurface >... | reverse complement strand
TTGCGTATCGAAGGTCCCAAGTTTCTGCAGTTCCCGGTATTGTTCTTCCGTCAAAAGTTCCATGCCCATGGCAGAAGCCATATCTATGGCACTATTTTCCGGTTTATGTTCTTTCCTTGACTCCAGCGCTTCACGGTCGTAACAAACACTTCTGCGGCCTTTCGGGCTCTCCACGGAACAATCATAAAAAATGTATTCGCCCGTCTTTGAATCATGGCCAACAACATCCGGCTCACCGCCAGTCCGTTCCATTTCATTGAGCGACCACAGTTTTGCTCCGCCATCTGGCGCATCCAGCTTTGCTTGTATTTTGGTCCATTCAAGACCTGTATGCCGGTTCATGTTTTTCTCAAAACGACCTTTTAATACCCTGATGAGATATTCACGTTGTTCTGGTGTCAACCTTTTCATATTTTCCATTGTCAAAATCTTTTATTCCTATTAGTTTACAATATCTGTTTCTAAATATTTTCAAATATAATTGAATCTGGCTATTCAATAAAACGGTAGTGACTATAACCTTATTTTTCCGCCTATTTTGATATAAATCCAGGCCATGATAACAATTTGAATTATTTAGAAGTTTTATAATCCACGAAGATTTTTTTTAATTGTGGTTTTCAATTATAAGTGCCAAAATATTTACTAACACAAAAATCAAAAGGATACCTTTCGCAGCTCGGCCAGATACTTCCATAGTTTTCCGGTTTGTTGGTCAGGATGTAATTAACCGTATATTCCACATTGGGGGATGTCAATACCCCGCGAACTGATGCTGGTGGAATCCGTTGTTTTCTGATTTTTTTTGTTTAATTTTCAATTACAATTTCTTATTAAAGAATATGATCAAACCAATATCAGCCTATACAATCCTATTGTTTGGCTGCCTATTTATGAATTTTTCATATATATTTGCCCAGCAGGTAGTAAAAGGGAAATTGGTTGTATCAGAGTCTGATACTCCTTTAAAAGGTGCCCGGATAACTGTAAAAGGTACATCCGTTAACACGGTTACCGATGCCCATGGAAACTTCACCTTACACATCGACTCAACGGAAAACCCAACCCTGGAGTTCAATGCCAAGGGCTTTATCGGTAAGGAGATGGGCGTTTCATTCAATGAAAATACAATTTTAGATTTGGGCACAGTTGAATTGGTTTTCGACATTTACAACATTCCCTTCGAGGATCTTTTGAATATTAAAGTAGTTTCGGCCTCCAAATCGGATCAAAAATTTTTTGAAACTTCAGCCAATGTATCAGTTATTACCCGCAGTGACATTGAAATCAGCGGGGCTGAAAACATTCCCGATCTTTTAAGAAATGTGGCTGGGTTAGATATAATGTGTGGCTGGGCAAGCTCCATTGATGTTGGCGGAAGGGGGTTGAATCTGCTGGGAAATTCAAAAACCCTGGTTTTGCTAAACGGCCAACGGGTTAATAATGATTTCACGGGTGCTGTAAGGTGGGCGGAGATTCCTGTTTTTTTAAGTGAAATAGAGCGGATTGAAATTTTAACCTCTCCTCAATCTGCTCTTTATGGAGCCAATTCATTCAGTGCTTTGATAAACATCATCACCAAACCTGACTCTGACTTCAAGAGCACAGATATTGTGATGAGAATGGGAGAAAATGAAACACAGCAATACCAAATCGGATATGGGAACAGCTTCAAAAATTTCGATTTCCGGTTTAACCTGGGGATGAACAAAACTGAAGGATGGGGCAACCGCGATTCAACTAAAATCAAAGAAAAGGTGATGCCTTATGTTAATCCAAATACAGGGGATACCCTGAGCGGTAAAATCAAAGACTGGTATAATCTTTCAAAAGCAACGTTCGACATTACCTACCATTTAAATCCGCAATCGAAGATTAATGTCTCCTGTGGAGTAAACTTCGGAACCGTTTCAAATCCCGATTTGAGTTCTTCGTTACTCAAAATTGCCGACAATAATTTTGACACCCATAATTTTCGCTCCATGCTCGAATACTCCAACAACTTTTCCGAAAATGCCCAACTTACCATTCAGGCATCATCGGTTCACGGAGAAGATTTGGGTGGTTATTACAAAGCAAAATACTTCAGGAATGATGGCAATGCGACTTTCAGATATAACTTCAGCGAAATAAACACGCTGGTATCGGGCATGAGTGCTGAAAATGTAAGTTCAAAGTCGCCTTACATGGAAAAAAATCAGGTGGACAAATTATTTGGGATTTTTGTGCAGGATGAGTTAAAAATCAATTCAATATTCAAGATTACGGCGGGCGTCCGATTCGACAAACACACCAGCCTCAACTGGCAATATTCTCCAAGGATTACCATGAATATCTCCCCAATAAAAAACCACTATTTCCGATTAGGTTTTGGCCAAGCCTTTAGAAAACCATCTTTTTTAGAAAATTATAATTACCATACAACAGGTACAAACTCTATAGTTCTCGGGATGGTTACTAGCGGCGGCTATAGCAAACCCGAAAAAATAAGCTCCTATAACCTTGATTATTATAACATCCTTGGAAAAATAACCGCAAAATTGAGCTTATTCAAAAACAACGTAACGGACTTGATTGATACCAAAAAAGTACAACCCTATGGAATATATAATTATGCCATCATTTATCAGAATCATGGGAAAATTAACATTAACGGTGGAGAGTTTGAACTTAAAGCTAAAACTTTTCAATATTTGGAATTTTTTGCCAACGTCTCGTATCAAACAATAAAATATGAAACTTCAATTATTGGCCAAAAAATAAGTGTGCCCGAAATAAAAGGAAATGCCGGAGCTCAATTTAACTTGCAAAAGGGGTTGTTTGCAAATGCCGTTATTCATTACACCGGAAAAAAAGAGGCCCAATATTCATATATTTATACCTTACCTGACAATAGCACCCAATATTATTTTATGCAACTGCCAGCTTCAAGCATCCTCGATATAAACCTGGGGTACAACCTAAAATTGTCGAAAATAAGGATGCAGTTTTCAGTTGCCTGTTTTAATGTATTCAATACAAAACATATTGAATATGCGGTCTTCGATTCCAGCAGAGCGTATTTCGGGTTAGACACACCGGAGCGGAATTATACCGAAGAAATGAAACGGGAGTTTGAAAACAGAAATGCCCTGAATGATCGTAAACTGATGTTAAATCTGGAATTAAGTTTCTGAAATTAAATACATTAATAATATAATGTTTTTTGGGTGTCGTGGCGACATTGTAACTAAATCAGAGACAGGAAACAGTCCTTTAACTTTTCCCTTATAATTTTACCTCCTGGGTTTCTTTCCTTTTTTCTTCAGCCATTCCTCGTTTTGCTCAATTTCATGAATCACCGATTTCCAATTGGTGTCTCCCTCCTTTTCCTGAGCCACCTCCAGAATTTCTTTATACTCGGTTTTACTCATTTCAATCACGGTAACTTTACTACCCAAAAATTCCTGAATCTCATCCAGGATAGGTTTTTCCTCCTTGCTGCAAAAAGATATCGCCAACCCTTTTTCGCGGCCCCGTCCGGTACGCCCCACACGGTGCACGTAGTTTTCCGATTTGTCGGGCAGGTCGTAATTTATCACGTAGTCCACATTGGGAATGTCAATGCCCCGCGAACTGATGTCGGTGGCAATCAATATCTTCACGTCGCCTTTCTTAAAGCGGTTCATCACCCCAAAACGGTCGCGCTGATCTTTGTCGCCATGGATGGTAATAGATTCAATACCCACCCGTTCCATGGCTGTTTTCACACGTTCGGCCCGCACCTTAGTGCGCACAAATACCAGAATTTTACTTTCGGGGTTTTCCTTGATCATCCGTTCCAAAAAGAACCGTTTGTCGTCCATCTCGATAAAAACCACGGAATGTTCCACATTTTTGGCTACCGGATCTTTTGGCGAAACCTGGATACGGATAGCATTCCGGACCAGGGAATAGGCCAGCTTTTTGATGGTTTCGTTGATGGTTGCTGAAAAGAAAAGCGTTTGGTGGTTCTGTTTCAGCTTCTTTTTAATGTCCTGAATATCTTTTATAAAACCCAAATCGAGCATGTGGTCGGCTTCATCGAGAATGAGAATCTCGATCCGGTCCACCCGCAAATGACCCTGACTGATGAGATCGAACATACGGCCGGGAGTGGCAATGAGCACATCGAAACCGTCGTTGAGCTTAGTAATTTGCTGTTCCTGTTCCACTCCACCGTAAATTCCAAATGCTTTCACCTTGGTATGCCGGCTCAGTTTTTCAAAAACCTCGGTAATTTGTTGGGCTAGTTCGCGGGTGGGTACCATTACGAGGCAGCGGATTCCCTCGGCCCGTTGCTTGATTCGTCGCTTATGCAAAATATCGATGACCGGGATGGCAAAAGCTGCCGTTTTTCCTGTCCCCGTTTGAGCAATAGCCAGCACATCTTCCCCCTTTAAAATGGGTGGAATGGACTTAAACTGGATATCGGTGGGTTTGGTAAATCCCAGTTTGCTCAGGTTTTTTTTTAACTCTTCCGAAATATAGTAATCGTCGAACTTCATAGTCATCAGATTTTAGCGGCAACTGGCCGTGTTATTTTTAAAATCATTCAATGCCAAAGATACACCGTGCAAAACTATCAGGCAAACGGGCAAAAAATTGGGGAAGAAATGTTGTTGGGGTTATATCTTACCTACTACCAGCCACTGTTTTAGGCTATGCACCGTAATGACCTGCATAGTTGCGTCTGTATCTGCCGATACGAAACTTGCAAAACCTCTGAATCTATTATGGCGTATGAGCCTGTATTGTAACCAGTAGGTTTTTTATTTTAATAATTCTTCAATCTCCAGTTTCAAAGTTGGTAAGTGCCTCGCAATTGTCCCCCAAATAATCTCATCGTCAATTTTATCATAACCATGAATCACACGATTGCGCATACTGATTATTTGTTTTTTGCTTGATATTTCAATTGTTGAATCAATCCTTTCAATTCTACTCATTGCTTCTCCAATAATCTCAAACTCACGCTCAACTGCTCTGCGCAACATTTTATCTGACAAATAAACTTTAAAATCACGTTTATCGGCAAGATAATTTTCAATTGAATCTATGGATTCACGTATATCAAATAGGAATTTCTTAATCTCAAGCTCCATAAATCAATGTTTTTGTTTGATTTACAGAATCTATAAAGTACGGGTTAGATAATGATTTATCGGTAACTAAATCAACCGGGCGATGAAAAAGGTTTTCAAACTTATCCGCTAAAACAAAATATGTATCGGCATAATCGCTATAATCCATAGGATTAAATGAGATAAGTAAATCAACATCACTTTGGTCATTAAATCTATCAGTGCAAACAGAACCAAATGCAAATAGTGATTTAACATTATGAGTCATACATAATGCCTTGATTTTATCAATATTGTCAGTCAGTAATTTTTGCATATCAATATTTTTTTTACAAATCTACTTTTTTTATAAAACTTTTGCAAGGATCGTCTTTCTTCAATTGCTACACCTACCGCCTCCCAGCCAGGAACTATTAACTCATCTTTTGGTAGATAAAAACAGGGTGCCTGTTGATTGGTTTTTTGGAACTGGTAGTATTGAAATAGTTTTGAAACAAAATTCTAAGATATGAATCTTGCACTGATAAAAAGTTTTGCACCTATCGACCTGAAAGGAATAAAAAAAGCCGAACTCATGAACCGTATAGACCGAAAATTCGTGGTTCCGCAACACATGATTTCCGATATTCTGGCCGAAGTGATCGAATATTACCTTATTCTGGAAATTGATGGAAAACGGATGATGAACTACCTTTCGGTGTATTTCGACACGCCAGGCAATGAATTCTATTTGGCTCACCACAATGGGAAACTCAACCGGTATAAAGTACGAAAACGGATGTATCTGGACACAGGAACCTGTTTTCTTGAAATCAAATTCAAAAACAACAAAGGAAAAACCCAGAAAAGCCGGATTCTTACGACCAATGATCTGTTTGGTTTTAACGAATCGGATTTGGCTTTTCTAAAAAAAGACCTGCCAGTAGATCCCGTGATGCTGCAACCCAAAATCTCGAACCAGTTCCTTCGCATCACTTTAGTGAAAAAGGATATGAACGAACGCTGTACCATTGATGTTCATCTCAATTTTATCTATAATGGGTTGGATACCTCAATGGAAAACCTTGCAATTATTGAAGTAAAACAAGAGGCCAATTCTGCAAAATCGCCACTCGTCGAAATCTTAAACCAAAAGCACATCCATTCCATGGGTTTTAGTAAATATTGCATCGGCAGGGTACTTACCGATAATGATAATCAATTGAAGTATAACACCTTTAAGCCAAAAATCAGGAAAATTGAAAAAACCATACAAGTCTAAATCATAACTTAAAAATCATCAACATGTCGTTAGGAGAGGTTCATTCATTTATTGAGGAGGTTAAATTATTTGACATTCAATTAATTAACTTAAGTGATTCAGCAGAATTGTTCGTCAGGTTTGCTTTCAATACTCTGGTATTATTTATGCTCATCAAGGTGCTGTATGCCCGCCACAGCAACCGCAAAGATTTCTTTTTCAGCTATTTTGCCATTGGAATCACCGTGTTTTTGCTCTGTTTCCTTTTGGAGAGTGTTAAGCTGGAACTAGGTTTTGCCCTTGGTCTGTTTGCGGTGTTTGGTATCATCCGTTACCGTACCGATGCCATTCCCATTAAAGAAATGACCTATCTTTTCGTTGTTATCGGGGTTTCGGTCATCAATGCATTGGCTAACAAGAAAATCAGTTACACCGAATTGTTGGTTACCAACTTAGCCATTGTGGCTGGTTTATATGCCCTGGAAAAGGTGCTACGGCTCAAACAGGAAAACTCGAAGGAGATTGTTTATGAAAAAATTGGCAATATCCATGTGGATAAAGAAGCGGAACTGATGGAAGATTTGAAAGCACGAACAGGCATTTCCATCAAGCGGTTCGAGGTTAAAAAAATTGATTTCCTGCGCGATACCGCCAAAATTACCATCTATTACGATGCCAATGGCCACCTACAAACAAAATAACTGAACGCAAAATGAGGCAAAAAACGAAACCGCGGATATTCTGGGTTGGAATTTTGATATATCTCATTGTTCCGGTAAACTCATTTGCTCAAAATAACACTTGGGAGCTATGGACAGGTGCTACCGTCAGTAAAAAGATGACCGAGCATTTCAAGATTTCGATAAACCCGGAGTTTCGTTTTGCCGAGCAATTTGACCATAAAGAATGGCGGTTAGAGACTGGAATAGATTATCTTCCGTTCCAGTTTCTTGAATTGGGCATCAACTACCGGTTTAGTTCCTCACATGAACCGGATGGAGATAAAACCAACAGCCACACGTTTAGCTCTGATGTAAGGTTTAAATATCCCATACAACGCTTTAAAATTGAGGCCCGGGGTAGGTTCACCAACTACAACGAATTTGGTGAACCCATGGATTTCGAAAACCCATACCTGAGGTATCGGCTTAAGATGGAATATGACTTGCCAAACAGCAAATTTAGGCCAATGACATCGGTAGAGTGGTTCCATCAATTGAGCGAGCACGAAATCAATAAAATTAGGTATTCGGTTGGCGTTGATTATAGATTCAACAAAAAACACGCGTTGGGAGCCACTTATCATTATCAGGATTATTTGAAGAAGGAAAGATACCGGAATATGGTTGAGTTGAGCTATAAATTCAAATTTAATTAAAATCATTCCGTAAATTTGTGAAATAACAAAACCCAAGGGGATAAAAAACATGAAGCAGGATTACAAACCATAAAACCTACTGAATGAGGAAAATCAATACCCTGAAATTGGCGGAAATCGCCTCTATTGTTGTTATCTGGATCATCATTTTTTCATTTCCTACGTTTATCATCAAGGAAAATGATACTGTCAGTTGGAGCGGGGTTTTCCGATACTGGGAGCGGGTTTACCCCTATTTTGTCATTTTTGTTGTCAACCATTTTGTGCTCATCCCATTTTTACTATTTAAGAATAGACAGATACTCTACATTTTTTCAGCATTGATGCTGATTGCCTCCATTTCTGTTGCCTACTTAAACACCTTAGCATTTGAAGATAAACCGTGGAATAGAGAACCTGATTTTAAGGAACGTCCCTGGGAGAATAATCCTGATTCTGAAAAAAAACAATTGCAGTCTGATGATAAATTTAAACCCACGGATACCGAAATGCATAAGCCTGAAAAAGAACCCCGGAATAGAGATGACCGGGAACCATTCGAGCCGGGGCCGCCGAAACCACTTTCATTCCCAAGGTATTTGAACCTAGCGCTTATCTCACTTTTAATGGTAGGTTTCGACACTGGTATCCGGGTAGCTTTTAAATGGTCGGAATCGGAACAGGAAAAGAACAAACTTGAAAATGAGAACATCAAAAACCAGTTGGCTTTTTTGAAACATCAGGTAAGCCCGCACTTTTTCATGAACACCTTGAACAACATCCATTCACTCATCGACATCAACAGCGAGGAGGCTAAGGAAGCCATCATCAAGCTTTCAAAAATGATGCGTTACCTATTGTACGATTCCAATGAAAACCTGGTTCCCATTTCCAAAGAGATGGAGTTCAACCAGAGTTACATCAACCTGATGAAATTGCGCTTTTCAGATAAAGTAAAAATTGAGGTAAAGATACCGCAAGAAATCCCACCGCTGCGGGTTCATCCCATGCTGTTTATCTCGCTGCTTGAAAATGCCTTCAAACATGGGATTAGCTACAAAAACGAATCGTTTATCCACATAGAATGGGTGTTTACACCTTCGAGCATTCTTTTTGAAATATCGAACAGCAAACACCCGAACAACGTAAAGGAAGAGGTCTCGGGCATTGGGGTTGAAAATACCCGCAAACGGTTGGAATTGCTTTACAGCAACAGGTATCGCATGAACATTGAAGAAACAGACACCGTTTATACGGTAAGTCTTACTCTATTTACTTAAAAACCAATTAAAACAGAAGATATGGATTCCCTACTACGTTGCCTGGCGATTGACGATGAACCCCTAGCCCTGAAACAAATAGCCAATTATATTGAAAAAACACCTTTTCTTGAGTTGGTAACAACCTGTGAAAGTCCGTTGGAAGCGCTCGATGTGTTGAACAAAGAAGTTATCGACCTGATGTTTGTGGACATAAACATGCCCGATCTGAATGGGTTGGATTTTGTAAAGTTGTTGGAAAAACATCCACTGGTGGTGTTCACAACGGCCCACAGCGAATATGCCATTGAAGGGTTTAAAGTAGATGCACTCGACTATTTACTGAAACCCATTGGCTATGCTGATTTTGTGAAAGCAGCCCATAAAGCCAAGCACTTTTTTGAATTGGAACAGACCCATGTGAAAGAAGAGATCCGATCGAATCAGGAATATCTGTTTATCAAATCGGAATATAAAATTGTGCGCATCAATTTCAGCGACATCAAGTATATTGAGGGTATGCGCGAATATGTCCGGATATTTACCGAAAACAACAAACCTGTGATGTCGCTCATGAGTATGAAATCCATTGAAGCCATGTTGCCACCTTCTGATTTTATGAGGGTGCACCGATCGTTTATTGTAAACCTGAATAAAGTAACTACCATCGAACGGCAACGCATTATTTTTGATGGAAAAACCTATGTTCCCATCAGTGAACAATACAAAGACAAATTCCAGGCGTTTATTGATAAGAATTTTATTTAAATTGAGCAGTCAGTGGTATCAAGATGAAGTCAAAAAACAATTAGCTTTTTAGCAAATTAGCTCATTATCAACCCTGAAACCTCGGAACCGCAATGCAATAATGGTACACTGAATTTTACCGATTGATTATGATTTCCTGTTTTTCCATTCATCCAACCCTGCAAGCATTCCACCTTTTAACCTTGCAACCCGCAACTTCAATTTCCTGGCAAACTTTTGAACAAATTCCACGTTTTAATAGTTAAAATGCAAAAAATTAATTGGTACCAAAAAAAATTTTGTATAATAAAAAATTATTCCATTATTTTTATCACGCTAAACCGATTTAGCAAATTGAACTTTTTATTAAATTTTAACCTTTTTAGTAGAGTAATTTAAATTTTTTATTGACAGAATGAACCCGATACTTAAAAAGCTTCATATCGGCAGCATCGATCCTGTTTTGATTATGAATGCACCTGATGAGTTCCTTGAGATGGTAAAACCGTTGAATGTTGAGATTCATGAGGAGATTGCGGATTACTACAATTATGTGCAGGTGTTTGCTCATGACACCGAAGAAGCCCAGGATTTGATACAAGATGCACTCAGTGCATTGGAAACCGGGGGGTATTTCTGGTTCTGTTTCCCCAAAGAAACCTCTCCGGAATTAGAAACCGACATTGACTATGAAGCCCTGAATGAGCTCATCGACTCGTTTGATCTTGAAGGAGTAACTCAGGTCCCCATTGACGAAAACTGGATGGCAATCAGGTTAAAATTTGCCGACGACCTGGAAGATGACGATGAATTAGTTTCCGGTGAGAAACTCAAAAAACGCTTCCACAACAGCGAGGACTAACGGATTGAAAAGCATTTAAAATGTAAGGCTATTTACTTAACTGTGATAGCCTTTTTTTATACCTGAGATTAGCAAAAAGTTAATTTTTTGCTACATTGTGCAGTCAAAAATGGGAATCTAGGGTCATATTTACTTTATGGTTAAGAAAATATTTCGTCCGGTTGAAATTGTTTTATTGGGTTACCTGGCCATCACGTTGGTTCCCGCGCTTTGGCAAACCAAAAACCATCCCTCAGGAGTTGGCACTTTAACCGCTCATTTGCTGTTAATGGTTTGCATAGCAGGTATAGCCTGCCTGTTTCAACGGTTGACACAGCCTAAAAACTGGCAAATCATTGTCCGGATACTGTATCCTCTGGCCTTGTTGGGTTTCTTATATGGCGAAACCGACTTTTTAAACAACGTTTTAGTCCATGAAAACCTCGATCCTCTCTTTGCCCAATGGGAATCGGCAATTTTCGGGTTTCAACCCGCGCTGGAGTTTTCAAAGGCTTTTCCTTCGCAACTTCTGGCTGAAACCATGTATTTTGGCTATTTTGCTTATTACCTGCTCGTTATTTTTGTGCCATTATACTGGCTCAAACAAAAAGGGTTACCGCAGACTGAAAAATTGGTATTCATCATCATCCAATCCTTCCTGATATTCTACCTGATTTTTGATGTGCTTCCTGTTGCCGGACCTCAATTTCAGTATCCACAACTGCAACACGAAGTTCCCGATGGATATATTTTTGGTTTTCTGATTAAACGCATCCAACAAATTGGAGAAGCCCCCACGGCGGCTTTCCCAAGCTCGCACGTGGCTTTGTGCCTGATTCTGTTATATCAGGTGTATCGCGGTGAACGCAAACTGTTTTACTACCTGATGCCCATTGGCATTTTGCTCATTTTTTCAACAGTTTACCTCCGGGCGCATTATGTCATTGACTGTTTGGCAGCTATTTTAATTGCCCCGGTTATTTATAAATTGGTTCATACAATTCAGAAAATCCTTTTTGCCCATTTCCCTGCAATTTATAAACTGGCAGAACCAGTTCAAATGGCCTCTATTCTTGAAATTAAAAATTATTAAATGCTATAGATATGGGAATCAAAATTATCGAAGTAACCACGAAAAAGCAATTGAAAGAGTTTATCCATTTACCTGCCAAAATCCATCAAAACCATTCCAATTGGATTCCTCCTATCTACATGGATGAATGGGTATTCTTCGATCCCAAAAAAAATCCGTTGTTTGGCCATTGCGACTACATCCGTTTGCTGGCATTTAAGGACGGACAAGCAGTAGGACGGGTAATGGGCCTGGTCAACCACAAATACAACCAATCACATAATGAAGAGGATGCCCGTTTTTCCTTCATGGAAACCTACAACGACCAGGAGGTGGCCAATGCATTGATTGAAGCGGTGCATCAATGGGCAAAAGATAAAGGTATGAAAAACCTTGTTGGCCCCTTAAGTTTTTCCGATAAAGACCCACAAGGTATGATGGTGGAAGGATTTGAACAACCTCTGGTGATTGCCACCAATTGCAATTTCCCCTATCAGGTCAACCTCCTTGAAAATATGGGTTTCGGCAAAAAAGTGGATTTGGTTACATATAAAATTGACATCCCGGAAGTCATCCCCGATTTATACCAAAAGATTTATGAACGCAGGTTGGTGGCAAATAACATTCACGTGATTGAGTTCAAAACCCGGAAGGCCATTAAACCATACATTATTCCTGTACTTGAATTATTGAACGAAACATTTAAAGACATTTATGCTTTTGCCCCCATGGAACGCCCTGAAATGGAAAAATTTGCCGACAGGTATTTGTCCCTTTTAAACCCGCGTTTCATCAAAATAATTGAAAATCAAAACAATGAACTGGTGGCTTTTATCATCACCATGCCCGACCTGAGTCCCGGAATTATCAAAAGCAAGGGTTATTTGCTACCCTTTGGCATTTTCTATATTTTAAATGCCCAGAAGAAAACCAACCAACTGAACCTGCTTTTGGGTGGTATCCGTTCCGATTTCCGCGATACCGGGCTCGATGCCGTTTTGGGTGTAAAACTTTTAAACGAGGCGCACGCCACAAACCTAAAATACATTGACAGCCATTTGGTATTAGAAACCAACACAAAAATGCGGGCAGAGCTGGAACGGCTGGGTGGTTACGTGTATAAAAGGTATCGGATATTTACCAAACCATTGCACCATTAAAAAGTTGAAAATTATAAGCTGAAAGTTTAAAATAAAGAATATTTTTGCGGTTACTGACCTTAACTTTTGAATTATTGTCATTAAATTACAATGTGTCAAAAAAAAATAAAAAACCATGTTTTTAGTTAAGTATTTATTGTTCGTTTTGCCTTTAACCCTCCTAATTCTTGCACAAAGCTGCAGTCTCGACGGAACCTGTTATAACCAGTTAGAGGTTCCGGTAAAACGGTTTGAGATGCCCGATTCGGTGGCCAAAGATTCCGTTGCCATTATCAAGGTGGTTTATCTGGTTTACAACAATTGCAGCAAACTAAATAATGTTTATAAACCCAGCGAGGGAGATACCATCAGCGTGCATATTGTTGCCGATTACAACGGCTGTACATGTCCCGATGTATTGCCCGACAGTGTAGCTACCATAGGATTTACACCAAAAGCAGTCCGGGATTATATCTTTAGAGCGATAAAATACGATAATACCATATTGCAAGATACATTGAAAGTATATAGCAACGATGCCGCGAAATAATCAACATCAAATCATTTGTTTTTTGCTGACTTGATCCTAACAGTATCCCCAAAAATTCATCCTGCAGTGTGAAAGTATTTGTTACTTTTGCAGCAAATTAATGCACGGCAACATGATCCTCCTCGACAAACCTTATGTGTCTGATTTATTGACAGAAACTATTGCAAATCACCAATTACCCTTAATCAAAAATCAGGAATTCAATTGGCTGAATCTTCCTGCTCAGGTTAAAACCATTGAACCGGAACAGGCCATCATTGAATTGAATGCCAAAGAATATCCCTTGCTTTACAGCAATTCGGAAAATGCCATTGAATGGATTGTGACTCATCTGAAGCATACACATTTGCCTGAAAAGATTGAACTTTTTAAAAATAAAGCCAGGTTCCGCACCCTGATTTCCGACTTGTATCCAACATTTTTTTATAAAGAGGTTGCTTACAATGCCCTGGATGAAATCATGCTTGAGGAACTTCCCCTGTCATTTATCATCAAACCCAATATCGGTTTCTTTAGCCTCTCGGTGCATAAAGTGACCAATGCTGCTGAATGGGATTTGGCAAAAGAAGCCATCAAATCATCAGTTCAAAACTCACAAAAACTATATCCGCCCGAAGTAGTCAATACCCAGGAATTCATTATCGAGCAGGTAATTGAGGGCGATGAATATGCCATAGATGCTTATTTTAGTGCACAAGGCGAACCTGTTATCGTGGGCATTTTCAAACACCTGTTTTCATCGGATGCCGATGTGAGCGACAGGGTTTATTTTACATCGAAAACACTTATCGAGGAAATGCTCCCATCATTTACACAATTCCTGAACGAAGTAGGAACCCGTGCCCAGCTTAAGAATTTTCCCATGCATGTGGAAGTCCGCGTGAATGAACATGGCCTGGTAAACCCGATTGAGGTAAACCCCATGCGCTTTGGGGGCTGGTGTACCACTGCCGACTTAACCACGCTGGCGTTTGGATTAAACCCATATCTTTATTATTGCCATCAACAAAAGCCGGATTGGAAAAACCTGCTTGCCGACAAAGCCGGAAAGAAATATTGCATGGTTCTGCTCGACAATTCCACAGGTTATGCAACCAGCCAAATAGAATCGTTCAACTTTCAAAAACTGACAGATTCGTTTGAGAAACCCATAGAATTACGGCCCACTGAATGGAAGCAATTTCCATTGTTTGGCATTCTGTTCACTGAAACCCGTGATGAAAATTTTCGGGAAATAGAAAAGATTCTTACATCGGATCTGCGGGAATTTATAATTTTTTCCAAATAAATGCCCTATAGTACAAAGAAAGGCGCATAGATTTCCATGATTAATTTTTGTATTTTTGGGTGAATTATGGATAACGAAATCAAAAATATTGAGGCAATAATTAATTATTGGCGTGAATCGTCGGAGCAAAATTATGCAACCATGCAAAATTTAATAAAAACCCACGAATACGCATGGGCTTTGTTTATGGGGCATTTGGTAATTGAAAAATTATTGAAAGCTCTTTATGTTAAAAATCTACGTAAACACCCTGTATTTTCGCACGATTTACTCCGGTTAGCCGATAAAATAGCTATTGTTTTACCACCTAAACTATGATGAGTGGCTCGATAAAATAACCACTTTTAATTTAAACGCGAGGTATGATGATTACAAACAAAGTTTTCGAAAAATCTGTACCGAAGACTTCTTCAACGAATGGAACAACAAAATTGAAATCTTAAAAAAATGGTTAATCAATCAGTTATAGATACGGCCAATCGCTATATCCAAAAAATATCTGAAAATGTCGAAATCAAAAAAGCCTATTTATTTGGCTCCTATGCTAAGGGCAACGAGCAAGTTGATAGTGATATTGATATTGCCATTGTAATTGGCAAGATGGATGATTTTTTTGAAGTGCAAATGCAACTAATGAGATTGCGTAGATCCATTGACCTTAGAATTGAACCACACCCCATTTGGGAAGGAGATTTTAATTCCGAGAATCCATTTGCCTATGAAATTGAAAAAACGGGCATTGAATTAAAACAAACCAAACTCATCCAATAATCTATGGCTCAGCTAGGGAAATACAATGAATTAAAAGTAGTAAAATGCCTTGATTTCGGGGTTTACCTCGACGGACAGGAGTTAGGCGAGATTCTGCTGCCCACCAGCCAGGTGCCACCAAATACAAAAGTAGGCGACGGGTTGGAGGTCTTTTTATACCGCGACTCCGAAGATCGGCTGATTGCCACCAGCAAAGAACCTTTTGCTACCATTGACCAATTTGCCGTTTTAAGAGTGGTTACGGTTGATAAGGTTGGCGCCTGGATGGATTGGGGATTGGACAAGCACCTTTTGGTTCCTTTCCGCGAACAGAAACAGGATATGGAAGCCGGGAAGCAGTACCTGGTGTATGTGTATATTGACCATGAATCGCAACGGATAGTAGCTTCGTCCAAATTAGATAAATTCCTTGACAATATTCCTCCTGAATATGAAGAAAATCAAGAAGTTGATTTACTTATCAGCAACCAGTCTGAAATTGGGTATGTAGCCATCATCAACCATACCCACTCGGGGATGCTTTACAAAAACGAAGTTTTTCAGCCATTAAAACGGGGGCAAAAGTTAAAAGGCTTTATTAAAAAAGTCCGCCCCGACGATAAAATTGACCTCACCTTACAAAAACCCGGCTATGACAAAATCGGGACAATGGCCGAAAATATCCGCAAACTTCTTATTAAGCACAAGGGGACGCTACCTTACGACGATAAAAGTTCCCCGGAAGAAATCTACGGGTTTTTCCAGATATCGAAAAAAGACTTTAAAAAGGCGATAGGGTTGTTGTACAAAAGGAAAGAGATAATTATTGAGGATCAGAAAATTAGTTTGACTAAAAACTAATCAGACACTCGGTTACTTGTTTGCATAGCGCAAATGAGGGCAACAGAAAAATTTAAGAATTGTCAAGCATTGACTAATTAACAGGATATTCAGTTGAAAAAACACTAATAAATTATCTGTTTTTAGCCGGATTTTGTCGGGTATCAAATACTCTATTAATGTAAACAACAGGTTTAGTAAGACTTGGGCGATATGTAATTTTAATATTCTTTCCGATTAGCTTTTTGTATTGTTTCTTCAAGTGATTAAATTCCTCATCAATTGTACCCATTTTAACAAACCGCTCATCACTAAGCACATCTACTTTGCTTAGTAGAAGTTGAATTAATTCAAATCGCATTCACTTTTTAATTCCCCCTATTCTTTAATTATTGATTTCGTAAGGATATGAGACTGTGTAATAACTTTAGCAAAATATATTCCATGAGATAATACTGTTAGATTAATTGTAAATACCCTTTCTTGGGGCAAACTATTATGATATAAAATTTTTCCAGTTTGATCGTAAACTGCAACTTCTTCTATTTGCTCAGAATAACCTGATATATCGATGGTATAAATACCAGTTCCTGGATTTGGGTAAATATTAAATGTGGGAATATTTTTTTCAGCTTTTTCATTAATAATACCTTTCAAGCAATAATTCTCAATATTATTATTAAAGCTATATATTGTTGCTGTATCAAGTAATGCAATATCTGTTGCTTCAATTGTAGTTACATCAATACTCCTTGTTTCATTATTCATTGTATTAGGATTCAGGTATTTATTATAATCATTAGATATACTTTTATTAGTCGGTGCTGAGCAACTAACAAAATCATTAATAGCAAATAGACCTGATGCTATAGATGTATTTGGCTTAATGATAATACTTTGGCCTGCAATAATTTCAGACTGATTAGATATACTACTGTTATCTATTTCAATATACTCACTAAAAATATTCTCAGTAATACTAGCTCCAGATATAATACTTTCATAACTCGAAACCGAAATATACCTACTATGTTCTTCCCAACCGTTCCCCCAATAATCGCCACTACTTGCTATTTTTAACTTGTATTTTTTACCTGTTGTCAAATTTGCACCACTCGGCAAATATTCCAATAAATTAAAACTTTCAAGTATATCATGCTGATAATCGCCTATCACTACCGGACTAACATTTACCCACTCACCAATTTCTTCACCAATAGAGTTTAGGCTATTATCTACTTCTATAATTGATATGTAGATTAACCAATAATAACAATGGCATTTAAATACTAAATTAAAGCATTCAATTGGGTCTGGGTCATGGTTACATCCATCCCAATAGAAATCTTCTTCATGCTTGTATCTTAATTTGAATTTACCCTTTGAGCAAGTTCCTTCGTGTGGATTAACAGCCTTAATTATTATTCCATTACTTAGGCAAACATTAACAACATCATCGTCTAAATTGTCATTTATGTAAAAACCTAATTTATTAAGCTCTGTGTCACAGGGTTTTGGGGAATTCCAGTAATATGAAATATCATAGGGTACACGGAAAACTATGCTTTGATGATCTGTTGTTGGAAGAATAATATTATCATACTCATTGTGGTTTGGAATAGATACTACACATTGTTCCCAACTGCATGGGGCAATTAATTCAAATTCACCATTTATATTTGTTCTGACAGATTTGGGGTCGAAAAAAAAATCTAAAACATCTGATTTTTGATCAATGTATTCATAGCTCTTTACAACAGCTCCATGTAACGGATTATTATCTTTATTAAAAACAGCCCCTTCTATTAATGCCCCATTCAGTGGTACTTTAATAATATTCCTATGATTTGTTGTTGGAACTGTTTTCCAATCATTAGAGTTATACTCTTTGGATTCTATATGAAGTGCTTTTCCTAAATCAATAGTCATTGGGATTTGCCCCTGAAATGTTAACTTAATTTGTTCACCTGCAAGAACTAATGCCGATTTTGATGAACCTAATTCACAAAACTGAGAAGTTGGAGATTCATAACTATACATAGGAAAATCCCTCAATATTGCTCTAACATCTCCAGTCCATAAATCAATGCCAACATTTTTAATTATTACATTTATTTTACATATACCATTTGGATTTGTTGACAGATTGGGTATTTGCTCAAAATTAACTGATATTACATTAAGATCGGTAAAAGTTTCTCTAAAACCTTCAAAATAAGCTTGAGCAAACTTGCTTCGCCATGTATCATCCAAAAGTTTTTCTTCATCAGCATCATTTGTTACAAATGCTATTTCACTTAACAAATTAGGCATTGTTAAATCATCCAGAACACATAAATGCAATAAGCCATCTTTTCCTAAACAATCTCCAGTTCCATTGTAGTCACCACATTCAACCATTCTTCTATTATTAAATTCTCCATGTTCTATTAAATTATTATGAATGGCATTACCGTAACGAACCAATAAATTAGTATTTGAAAAAGATTCATTACAATAAAAAGTTTCTGTTCCGTTGGATAATGAAATTTCAGAAGCATTGCAATGGATGCTAAGGAAATATACTTTGCCAGGGTATGCAACTTCCCATGTATTAGCAATTAATTCACGGTCAGAAATTGAAACATTACTACCAGCATCGTTGTTATCACGAGTTAAAATAACATTCCAATCTAAATTAAAAGCGGAATTGTAATATGAATCTATTTGGTCCTTAAGTTTATTGGCAACATCCCAATTCGTTAAAACTTCAGTTTCAGTTCTGTAACCATCAGCTATATCATCATAATTATGCCCAGGATCTATTACTATTATTTTGTCGTAAGCAGTAACTTTAATAAAAATTAAAAAAGTTAACACTGTATATAAAAAAAACTTTTTCATCTTGTTCTACCTTTTTATAAAGTCTGTTACATAAATTCTATTTGTATTTTGATCATAATAGGACATCTTGCTTCCATTTGCAGAAAGAAATGGGAATAATTCTATTTCATCTTTGGTATTAGTCAACTTCCATATTCTTTTGCCATCGACTGAGCATAAGTAAATATCTGATTCAACAATACTATGCTGCCCCTTGTCGAGATCAACAAAATAGACCAAGTATTTACTATCAGGAGTCCAACTTTGACTAATACCCTTGCCTAATTTATAGAACATTCCACTTCCATCGATTTTGTATACATACATATTTCCGTCATTTTTATGGATTAGCACTTTATCCTTATCTGGTGAAATAACTAGATTATAATACATGCCTTTTCTCTTTGTCACGTCCCATGTCGTCGTACCATCAGTTGCTTCAACAATTTCTCTTTCAAAGTTATATTTGACTGATATTTCATTTTTTTTAATGCCACCATACTTTGCACTTTTTAAATTATTATCATCTGTATAAAATTTCTTTTCCTTAATATCGTACATTAATGGTTTGTTTGGCCTATCATAATTATTACTTTCAAACAAAATTGTTTGCCCATCCTCTGTCCACCTTGCATTAAAGCCTACTTTAGCTTCATTTGTTAATGTTGTGATGGAGTTATTATTTTCCAGATCGAGAATATAAATTCCTGTATATCCTTTTTTTGTAACCAATACTTTTGTACCGTCTGGTGAAATTTTTGCTCTAGTAAAATTGTCTTCCACTTCTGTAATAGCTTTTTTTTCGCCAAGTTTAAAGGGGCAACTATTGGTATCCAAGAGCTTATTTGTTTGCGAATTTGAAATACAGTAACCTAACAATAGTATTAGTGTAAAAACTGTTTTTTTCATGAATTTCTATTTTTTAAGTTCATTAATTTCTTTCTGCATATTTTGTATTTGGTTGTTTTGCTCAATTACATAAAGCATAATCTCTTCTATTTTCTGCAACAATATTTTATTCATTTCGCCCAACGATACTCCATCTTCTTCTACTTGTATAGCTGGAGGCACATCAGGCAAATGCTTATTTTCCTTTATAAATTTTTCTACCTCATCAAGGGTTTTTAAAGTAAACTCGGGTGCAAATACATAATCGGCCCAATCGGTATAAACCGTTACTTCATCGGCCCGTACTTTTCCTTTTACAGAAAATTTATATCCCGAGGCCATATCGGTACTGCCTATGGCAACATTACCATTTACCCCAATTCTCATCTTTTCGCCGTTATTTACATAAAATTTTATATCGGTATCTTTTGTACATTGAACGCTCCAATTACCATCTCCATCAAGCAAGCCAAAACTATTGGCATTGTCATGATACACGTATCCCATTAATTTTGTATTATCTCTATTATAAAATTGCACACCCCGGTCACTTCTGATCTTCCAATAATTAGCATCAATAGCTTGAAAATAGGTGCCGTAAGATTGACTATATAAACCGGTTTGACCTCCAGAGCGGAACCAACCCGCACTCGCATAAATATCACCTGCCACGTGCAATTTATAGGCAGGAGTAATGGTACCTATACCAACATTACCAGATGCATTAATAATCCCTCCACCTCCCGAGCTCCAATCAAAAATATTTCCTCTCAGGTGAATTTTGTCATTGCTTGTATTCCCAAGGTAAGTATCCGTAGAATATAAGTAAGTTGCGGGACTTGCCTCCCCCACATAAAACATATCATCGGTTTTAATTCGGTTGGCGACATCTCTATATAAATAGGTATCTGTATTTCCAACAAAGATTTTCCCCTGTAGATAACTATCACCTAATACATGTAACTTTTGGGAGGGGGTCCTTGTACCTATTCCTACTTTTTGGTTTATAGCAAAAACCTCTTCTTTTGTACTACTTGTTTCCCATCCGTCAGAATAAACTTCAACTTGCAAACTTTTATCAACTGAAATTACTGGCAAATCTATATTACTAATATATACAATGCCAGTGCCTGAACTTTCCCATTGCACAATTACGCTAAGAAATCCCGTACTTATAATTCTTCCCCCATCGACAAACCAGCCTTCCGCTAAAGCCATGGATACAGCATTGTACGTACACCTTTGTCCAATAGTTGCTTTAAAAGGTCCTGTTACTTGTCCATAACCAATTGAAGATATGGTCATAATCAAGATCAATAATTCTTTTTTCATGTCAAATAAGTTTTTAAATGGTACTTTAAATCTGATATAATGTAAGTGCATTAATTTTAATATGTTAGAATACACAAAGAAAGGAACTATGAGTAATATATCTGGTTTAAGAAAATAAATTTATAAAATTATTTCAGTATTGATATATGAATTATAAAAAAATCTTCAATTTGAATTTCCAGTAAGTGTTCTTTATATAACGTCATTATCACATAGTTTAGAATATCTCCCTGAAAACTAATCCAGACGAGCATTGAAATGCAAAATTTACTCTGCTCTTAAATGAAATTGTTCGCTTTAAAAAATTGGAAAAGTTATTCATATCATGCAAAATCATAAAATCGAAGTCATTGAATTGAAGAAAAATAAATAGAAACGAATTATACTTCTATTAAAATAATCTTTAAACTTAATTGATTAGTTTATATTTCTGCTACAAAACCTGCTACGACAAAATAGGGACAATAGTCGAAAATATATGCAAACTATTGCATCAACATAAAGGGAATCTCCATTATGGCAATAAAAGTTCCTCTGAAGAAAATTATGGGTTTTTCCAGATGTCGAAAAAAGACTTTAAAAAGGCGATAGGCCTGCTTTACAAACAAAAGAAAATCCTGATTGAGGAAAAGCAAATCGTTTGGGTTAACGAAAAATCCATCTAAGAAAACGGGATGTCCCATTTTTGTCTTGAATCCTTTTAGGGTGCTCATCCGCTATTTTATTGGTCTTATGCCTTACTGAATGCTGACGAAGTTAAATTATCCATTACTATTTTCCTTACATTCGTTGTTTCTATAAATTAATTAAAAACTACTAAAGTATGAGAAAATTTACATTTTTAGTGGCGTGTTTATTTGTAGTATTTACCTTATCTGCACAAAAACAAGCCACAAGGAGCCTAATACAAAAAGGGCCGAAAATTAAAAACATTGCCACAGGTGAAGCTGCCACCCCTTCGAAAGCGGTGACCAAGATTTTCAATTACGACAACAACGAGATTGCCGGAGGTTTAGGAACAAGCAGTGCACATTCAATCGGTGCTGTTATCCAAATTCCTGCTTCTGCTTTAACATCTTATGTGGAACAGACCATTGACGCGGTGCGTTATGGCATTGACAATAACAGTATCATTACTGCTGCTGAAGTTGTTATCTATGAAGGAAATTTGGATGGTACTCCTGTTGTTTCACAAGATGTTGCGGTTGGCAGCCTAATATCCGGATGGAACATGATCACACTTGCAGAAGGTTATAAAATTCCATCTGCCACAGATATTTTTGTAGGTATCATGGTTACCACCAATGCCGGAGGTTATACCGTGTGTTTTGATACCGATGCAGCTTCTGCCCCGGAATACAGTGGCCACCTATTCTTTAATGGCGCATATTATGGAACACTTACAGCAGATGTGGGTATTAATGCCGACTGGAACTTACAGGCCATTTTAACCGATGGTAACGGAATTGGGGAAATGTCCGATTTAACAATTACAGCCATTGATAAAACAACACAGTCCTGCGGTTTGAGCGCTACTGAAAAATTGAAAGTTACTTTATACAATGCTGGTCAAAACACCATCAATGAAGAATTCAATGTAACTTTAAAAGTAAATAATACTTCTTTGGTTCAGCAAGTTATTACTAGCAACTTTGAACCTGGAACCGAAATGGTAGTTGAAGTTTCCAGTTTTGACATGAGCGCATTTGGTGTGTATGATGTAGTTGCCACCTTCGATTATGATGATGTTTTTACCAACAACAATACATTTGAAACATTAATCAGTACCGGCGACAGTAAAGTGACCATTGACTTAACAACAGATGCCTTTCCGAGTGAAACCCAATGGTACTTAGTGGATATTAATGGCGATGTTGTTGCCATTAATGGAACATTGGAAGCCGAAACCCGGACCGTGACCGAAGTTTGTGTAGATGCAGCCAGTTGCTATACCTGGGTTATTTACGATTCATACGGTGATGGTATCATGGGTTACAACTCACCTGCAGGTACATTTACCATTTCATATAATGGTGAAGCAGTAGCTACCTGCCCTACAGGTGGTGATTTCGGGTCACAATTTAATGTTTTTGGATTAGGAAACGGCTGTCCTGAAAATGATATTGTTTTGAATTCATTAGATATTCCTAGTCAAGTAGCTCCAGGTGAACTTGAAATCAAAGGTAAAATATTCAATAATGGTTCAGCCAGTTTAACTTCATTTGATGTAACCTATACCGTAGGTGATTACACTAGCCCGGTTTATTCAGTATCTGGAATTGATTTAGCTATTGGCGAAACTTATGATTTTGTACACGATACCAAATACAACTTTATAACGGATGGCAATTATACTATCGTAGTTACCGTATCAAATCCAAATGGAGTTGCTGATGAAAACCCGGACAACAACACCTTGGAAGATAAAATTACCATTGTTACCGGTATCTTGTTAAAAAAACAGTTGTTTGAACATTTTACCAGCTCCACATGCGGGCCTTGTGCCAGCTATACCCCAACAGCCGATGCATTATTAGCTGGAAACCAGGGAAACTATTCTTTAATCAGGTACCAGGTAAACTGGCCAGGCGAAGGTGATCCTTATTTTATTCAACAAGCTAAAGACAGAGTGAATTATTATGGAGTAACTGGTGTCCCAAGTGTATATAGGAACGGCACTTACGATATGGATGTTACCCAACAAGGGTTTAATACATACGCAGAACAAACCACCGTTATTAATTTAGATGTTGCAAGTATTTATGTAGGAACCAATGTTGTTGTGTCTGCTACCATCAAACCAATTGCTGACTTACCTGCAGGTTTAACCGCCCATATCGTGATTGTGGAAAACACCACTTACGACAATGCTTCAACCAACGGTGAAGATGAATTCCACAATGTGATGATGCAAATGTTGCCAACTTCGGCAGGTACTACCTTAGGCGCAATTGCTGCTAATGGTTCGTTTACCATAACTGAAAGCTACGACATGGCTAATAGTTTTGTGGAAGAAATGAGCGACCTTACCGCGGTTGTATTCATTCAGGATGGAGCCACCAAGGAAGTTCTTCAAAGTGAAATGATTGCAATACATGAAGGACCTGCTGAGATTTTATCTTTTAGTTTCCATGAAGATGCTGTACCTGCTGTGATTAATTCGGCCAATGCTACGGTTACTTCTAAAGTTGTGTATGGAACCAATTTAGCTAACTTAACTCCTTCAATTACTGTATCACCGGGTGCTCAAGTAACAATAACCACTACCGATTTCACCAACCCTGTTGAAGTTTTAGTTGACGCTCAAAATGGCACTACTAAAACTTGGACAGTAACTGTAACTGCAATACCAACAGTGTCCGTTACTTTCAATGTAGATATGTCATCATATCATGGATTCAACCCACCTGCCGAAAAAGTATATGTTGAAGGTTCGTTTGGAACTGAGAAAGTAGAATTAAGTTCTACGGATAATATCAATTACATGGGTACTGTTTCTGTTTTACCAAATACCACCTACACTTACAAATATTCAACTACCAATGTAACTGAAGTCGATAATAGAGAAGTAGTTGTTGCTGGTATAGATACTGAAGTAAACGATGATTTCAAGATCGTTAACATTATTTTCAATGTAGATATGTCATCGTATCATGGATTCAACCCACCTGCCGAAAAAGTATATGTTGAAGGTTCGTTTGGAACCGGAAAAGTAGAGTTAAGTTCTACAGATAACATCCACTACACAGGTACTGTTTCTGTTTTACCAAATACCACTTACACTTACAAATACTCAACTACCAATGTAACCGAAGCCGATAATAGGGAAGTAATTGTTGCTGGTGTAGATATTGCAGTAAACGATGATTTCAGAACGGTTGGAGTAGAAGATAACAAATTATCTTCTGTTAAATTATTCCCCAACCCATTCAGAAATACTTTAACCATTTCTAATATCGAAGGAATTACATCAATCACTGTTAGCAGTACATTGGGACAAGCAGTAATGACTTTAACTGAAATCAATACTACTTCGGTAGAGCTTTCAACTTCCGAACTTCAAAATGGGGTATATTTCATTACCATTACCGACAACAATAACAACTCAAGAATTGAACGCATTGTAAAACAATAATTTGAGTAGGTTTGAATAAAAAAGGCCCGCTAAACAGCGGGCCTTTTTTATTCAAATCCTTTAGTACACGAATACCGAAAATCATGGGCTAATTTGCACATTGTCCCATTATCTCAAATCTCCAAATCTCACATCTTGATACTATTTGTCATTTTGAATAATAAGCCACCGCCTTGGTCCGCAGGTTATATTCCGACGACATCACCTGGCCGTAAGCACCCGCGCTGCGGATGGCTAAAAAATCGCCACGTTGTGTTTCAGGCAACATCCGTGCTTTGGCAAAAAAGTCGGACGATTCGCAGATAGGCCCAACTACATCATACTTTGCCTCGGGCATGATAGAAGTAAGGTTTTCAATTTTATGCACCGCCTGGTACAACGCGGGCCTGATTAATTCAGTCATTCCCGCGTCCACAATGGCAAAGTTGGTCTGTACCCCTTTTTTAATGTACAGCACTTTGGTAATTAGGTTTCCGCATTGGGCTACCAATGCCCTGCCCAGTTCAAAATGAACCGTTTGTTTGGGGCGGACAGCCAGAAAATCGTGAAATACCTGAAAATACGAGGCAAAATCAGGAATCAGTTCCTTTTCCGGGTCGGTATAATTGATGCCTAACCCACCACCCATGTTGAGGTGATCGACAATAATATGCCGGGCAAAAAACCATTGCTGAATTTCATTTACCCGCACACACAGCCCTTTAAACGACTGCAAATCGGTAATCTGGCTACCGATATGAAAATGCAACCCAATCAGCTTTACGTTGGGGAGAATCTCCAAAGCCTGCAACACATCCTCCATCTCCCACATGTTGATACCGAACTTATTTTCCTCCAATCCGGTAGTAATATAATGATGCGTGGAGGCTTTTACATTAGGATTGATGCGCAATGCCACCGCAGCCTGTTTCCGCATCTCGCCGGCCAGTTCATTCAGCACCTGCAGTTCGGGGATAGATTCCACATTAAAGCAAAAAATATCATTCTGTAAGCCCAACCTGATTTCATCGTCCGATTTTCCTACGCCGGCAAATACCACTTTTTTGGATTCGAATCCGGCATTTATGGATGCCTGAACTTCGTTTCCACTCACACAATCGGCACCAAAACCATAGGAGCGTATCAGTTGCAAAATCCGTTCGTTGGCATTGGCCTTTACCGCATAATGCACATGGTACCCATACCGCTTTGACTCATCCTTCACCTGTTTCAGGGTATTTTCCAACAAGTCGAGATCGTACCAGTAAAACGGGGTTTTTACGTGACTGTATTTTTGAATGTCGAAATTCATTTACTTAGATTTCTGATCGTTAAAAAGATTGTTGCTCAAAGCCACCAATGCCTGCTTTTTGTATTCAGCTTTTACCAGCATCGAAATATTATGGTTGCTCCCCCCGTACGAAATCATCCGTAAAGGGACCTCTTGCACGGCATTAAAAACACTAGCCGCAATTCCTTTATTATCGGCAATCAAATCGCCTACCACACAAATAATCACCTGGTTTTTTTCCACCTCAACGGTACCATATTTTTTCAGATCTTCCACAATCTCATCCAGGTATTTATCATTGTCAATGGTAACCGACATACCCACTTCCGAGGTGGTAATCATATCAATGGATGTTTTGTAGGTTTCGAAAATCTCAAAAACTTTACGCAAAAAACCGTGAGCCATCAGCATCCGCCCGCTTTTTATCTTGATGGCAGTAATCCCGTCTTTGGCTGCAATGGCGCGGATACGTTGCTTGGTACAGGTTCCGGTAATTAAGGTTCCGGGAGCACTCGGCTCAAGAGTGTTTTTGATGCGGACGGGGATGTTGGCAATCTTGGCCGGTGTTACACATGTGGGGTGCAGGATTTTTGCCCCAAAATAGGCCAGCTCGGCCGCTTCGTCAAACGAAAGTTCTGAAATGGCATGGGTATTTTCAACCACGCGCGGATCGTTGGTATGAACGCCGTCAATATCAGTCCAGATTTGGATTTCGTCAACTTGCAAGGCTGCTCCCATAATAGATGCCGAGTAATCGGAACCTCCACGTTGCAGGTTGTCAATCATCCCTTGGGCATTGCGGCAAATAAACCCCTGGGTAATTACGAGATAAAAATTGCCTAACTGGTTCAATTCCCGTTTCAGGTTTTCCCGAATGTAGAATTCATCGGGTTCACCCTCTTTATCAATGCGCATAAAGTTCAGTGCCGATATCAGGTCCGATTGAACACCCATCTCTTCCAGATGGTATTGCATCAGCGCGGTTGACATCAATTCCCCTTGAGCCAGAACCTCTTTTTCTTCAAAGAGTGTAAACACATCGCGCGAAAACGAGCGGATATAATCAAAATGGGTCTGAATCAGTTCTCTTCCCTTTTGCTTAAACGGAGCTGTTTTATAAAGTTCGTCCACAACGGTATAGTATTTCTGCTCCAGGAGCGCGATTTTCTCGTTGGCTCCGTCGTGGTTCTTTTTATAAAGATATTCTGAAATCTCGACCAACGCGTTGGTTGTTCCGGTCATAGCTGATAAGACAACTACCTTGGGTTGTCCATCGTTGATAAGCGCGGCAACCTCTTTAATCCGCTCCGGGGTGCCTACCGATGTTCCTCCAAATTTTAATACTTGCACGTTTCCTATAGTTTAATTGTTAATAAAAAAGTCAGGATTTCAAAAAAACCCTGACTCACTTATATTTAAAATCTATTTAAGCTTTTCGATGCCGATCAGGGTTTACCATTAAAAGAGCGTTTTTTACCCATGCTCTTTTCAAGGTGTTTTATCTGTTTTATTTGTTTAATCCCTGTCATATTTTGTACAATCGGGGGCAAAAATAAACATTATTTTGATTGACACAATAATGAATACTTAAAATTAACAAAGGATTTTTAATTTTATTTTAAAACATAATTGGGTTTTAATACTGCATATTAAAAGTATTTACAATGTTTAACTATCAAACCAACATAATTTGATGTTTTCTGAAAACTATTTTCGGATGAGCGCATAATTCACAATAGAATCATTCATCTAAATATAACCCCTAAAATCTGCAAGTCATCTGCGAAACCGTTGAATGTCACGGGCGGCTCAATTTGACACAAAAAAGACAAACAATTGTTGTTCAACTAGTCACCCCGTGACTTACGGAAATAAAGTAACCTTAAAATTGCAAGTGTATTACGACTATTTTGAGAAGCCACGCCGTAACTAAATATCTCATTTTCTTGACCATTATTATTTCACCTGCTGAATTCAGGTAAAACAAAAAAAATACAACATCGGAAACAACGAAAGGAATTACCAAGAATGCAAGTTTTTTTTAATCCTTTTTTTTCGCTATTTTGTATTTAAAATCAATTTATAAAAATGAAAAGAAAATATTTTTTCCTGCTCTTTGTTATCATTTTTTATGCCTTTACAGGTAAAGCCCAAACCGAGGCAGAGTTACTAACCAGGATTGAACAAAACAGGGCTACAGGAAATCTTGTTGAAACAGCCTCCAGTCTGAACAAATTAGCAATTATTTATTGGGAAGAGGAAAAATTGGAAAAGGCACTTCAGACCTTCGAACAATCCGTTTCGTTAAACAAGGAGATTGGAAACAACAACGCCATAAAAATCATTTACAGCAACATGGGAACCATATATTCCGATATGGGACAAATGGAAACGGCACTGGTATTCTTCCGGAAAAGCCTTTTGATTAGCCAATCGCAAGCAAACAAACGCGATATTGCCACCACGCTTATCAACATTGGGACTTCGTTGCTTTACCTAAACCGCGCGGAAGAATCGCTTGAAAATTTAAACGAAGCGCTCCCGGTTTTGCTCGAACTGCAAAACAAAAACCTTTTAAAATCAGGGTACCACCTGTTAGCCGAAGCTTATGAAAAAGTAGGAAACTCGCAAAAGTCGATAGAATACATGAATCTTTATACGGCATTCCAAAATGAAATCCAAAAGGAGGCAATGGAAGCCACCCGGAGTGAGAGCCAGCAAGCAGTAAACCAAGCCGAGCAAAAAACCCAAAAGGTGATTGAAGAAAAAAAACAGACGGAACAAAAATTGTCTATCACCCAAGATTCGTTGAAAGAAGCTGAAGAAATTAACCGCCTGAAAGAACTTGAAATACAAAAGAAACAAGCAGAATTAAAGAGCCAGCGGTTATTGACCCTGGTTTTTGTTATTGGAATGGGATTTATTGCGGTAGTTGCCTTACTTATCCTACGGAGCAACCAACAAAAGAAGCGGCACAACCGCATATTAGAGCACCGCAACGAAGAAATACGGAAACAAAACGATGAAATCAAAGCCCAGAATCTGAAAATTAACCAGAGCATCAACTACGCCCGCAACATTCAGGGAGCCCTCCTGCCCGACAGCAAAAACCTCAAGAACTTATTTCCCGAATCGTTTATCTTTTTCAGCCCCCGCGATGTAGTAAGCGGCGACTTTTACTGGTTTGGCACTGTTCCCGGCAACCCCGATTTAAAAATAGTAGCAGCCATTGACTGTACCGGGCATGGTGTCCCTGGCGCATTTATGAGCATGCTCGGCATGAGTTTCCTTCAAGAAATTGTACTTGATAAAAAAATAACCGCCCCCAAAGACATCCTTGAAAACCTGCATATGTTAATCAAAACCGCCCTAAAGCAAGAGACCACAGGGAATGCGGATGGTATGGATGCCGCTATTTGTGTATATAACCAGAAAACGAAAACATTGACCTTTGCAGGTGCCGTAAATCCACTAATCCTGGTTTCCAATGGCGAAGTAAATACCCTAAAAGGCGATTTCTTTGGAATTGGGGGGACTATGAAAGGATCGCCTCCAAACGAACGGATGTTCAGCCAACAACAAATAGAAATTCAAGGGGATACCTATTGTTACATCTTTTCCGATGGTTTTATCGATCAATTTGGCGGGCCAAATGGGAAAAAGTATTTCATCAAAAATTTCCGTCAACTGATTCAGGATATTCACCTATTGCCCTTTGAAACACAACGGGAAAAAATAGCGCAGGAGTTAAATAATTGGTTAGGTTCATCGTATCAAAGATTAGACGATGTATTGGTGATGGGGTTTAAATTGTGATTAAAAATTGTAACTTCACATAATTTTAGAAAAAAGCGATTATGAAGAAAATATACTTTTTGGTTTCAATGGTTTTTATGTGCATTGCCCTACAAGCTCAGACACCATTAAAACATGCCTCAAAAATTTACCGCTCGCCCGAAGGCAAACTTTATGTGCAAAAATCACTGCCGCTTTACTTGTATGTATCGACGGAACCCAACCAGAAAGGCGCCATGCACCAGTTACACAGCGACAGCACTAACGCTTTTGCCGATCCCATGTATTTAGATACCGAAGGATACAACACCTTCCGTAGCCCTTCGGCTGTGGATACGGTTACCAAGGAAATCCATTTCCCAATTATGGATGTGGTTTTTGAATTGTATGCCGACAGCCGACCTCCCGCTACCAAATTGAAGTATGATGCATCAAAAAAATATTTCGATGGTCAAAATTTGTTTGTTGGCAAAGGGCTTCTTCTGGAACTGGAATGCAGTGATGAAATGTCCGGATTGGAGCAGGTTCTGGTTTCCATCGACTCAGCAGCCTATCAACCGTATCAAAAACCTATTGAGTTCAACCAGGAAAAGGTATATTCAATCAGCTATTATTCTGTTGACAATGTAGGAAATACAGAACCCGTACAGGGCAAAATATTCCATGTTGATTTAACCCCTCCTGTATCAGAACTTATTTTTGACGGTGAAAAATCCGAAAACCATATTTCCGGACGCACCAAATTGGTACTTAAGGCCACCGATGGGATTTCAGGTTTAGATGCTATTTATTACTCGATAGATGGTAAAGAGTACCGGAAATATTACCAAAACCTGTATGCCGCCAATTATGTGGAAGGTGAACATACCATTTCTTATTATTCGGTTGACAAAACAGGTAATGAGGAAACCAAGAAAGAATACGCGTTTTATGTTGATAAAACCCCACCCATCCTGGTAGATGAAATTATGGGCAACAGTTTTGTGGTGAATGGACGTGAATATTCCTCTGGAAGAACTAAACTGAAACTCACCGCGGTGGATAACAAATCGGGGGTTAAGGAAATAAAATATTCCATCAACAACGAAGAATATCAAGTGTATGACAAACCTTTTTACCTGACGAATGTGTCAGGTTCACTTTCGGTCGTCTCTTTTGCAGTAGATCAGGTTGGAAACCGGAGCATGGCTGGAGAAAAAAGCACTAAAAGCAGGGCTGCCTTTGTTGATTTGTCGGGGCCACAACTGAAATATGATTTTATTGGAAAGGTTTTTAAAACCCGCGATACTGCTTTTGTGAATCTGAATACCAAGATTTCCTTATCGGCTACAGATGCAGAATCAGGTTTTAAAGCATTGAGCTATAGCATCAATAGTGGTTCTGAAATTCCCTATACCAAACCGTTCTCTATAACAGAGCAAGGCCCTTATGTGCTTAATATTTACGGGTACGATAATGTGGATAATTCAAACCGTGAAGAGCTTAACATTGTGGTGGACAATGATGGCCCCGATATTTTTACCCGATTCAGCATTTTACCCTTAGGTAAAAAAGAGGTCAGTGGGCAATCTGTAGATGTATATTCCAGCCAGGCAGTGCTCTTTTTATCAGCTACGGACAGCAAGGTAGCTATTGACCGGATTTACTACACCATCAAAGGAGAAACCGAAAAAATATATACGGGTATTATTGAAGGTTTTAAACGGGGCAAAGATTATGAAATTGCTATCAAAGCTCTTGATAAACTGGGAAATATAAATATTGACACCGTTTTATTTGCCACCGACAATACAGGTCCAGAGATTTTTACCCGTTTCAGTATTCATCCGAACACTAAAGAAACTATTGATGGTGATGAAGTTGATGTGTATCCATCGCATGTATCCCTATTTTTATCGGTAACCAATGCCACCGTAGCCTACGACAAAATTTATTATTCCATCAATGGCTCCAAAGAAATGATTTACCAGGGGATCATCGGGGATTTTAAGCCAGATACTTTAATCAAAATGAAGGTGCGGGCTATCGATCGGTTGGGAAATGAAACCGACAAGATAATCGTATTTAAAACCGAAGAATAGGTCAAAAATTAAAAAACACAAAGGGCTGTCAGTTAACTGGTCAGCCCTTTATTTTGCGGAAAAAATATTAGAGATATTTTTTAAAATCCCAACAATCTATCGGATAATTTGCAAATGCTGTTGATCGGTAATTTTCTCACAATAACTGCATTTCAAGGCAACATTACCATTCTTATCAATCACCTTAAATTTGGTCACAATATGTTCATTATTGGTGATACATTTAGGGTTCATGCATCGCGCAATTCCAACAATTTCGCTGGGCACGATCACCTCGCGCTTCTCAACTACTTCAAAATCTTTAATAATATTCAGTTTTGCAGTGGGTGCTACCAAGGCAATTTTATTGATTTCAATATCTTTAAAATACTTGTCGGAAACCTTGATAATGGCTTTACGCCCCAACCTGTCGCTTTTGAAATTGGTGCCAAATGTTACCAGGTTTTCTGTAATCTGATCCAATCCCAGGATGGATATTACGTTGAACAGGTTTTGCGCGGGAATATGGTCGATAACGGTTCCATTCTGAATGGCCGAAACACTTAATTTCTTATCTTCTTTCATTTCAATGATTTTTTTTAATTATTTCAATCCCAATATTTTAGCCATAATTGCCTGGCGGGTAAAAACACCATTCAAGGCTTGAGGGAAATAATAGGCTTTGTGGTTTGTATCCACATCGGTATTGATTTCGTTTACCCGTGGCAATGGATGCAAAATTTTAAGATTGTCTTTGGTTCCATCCAACATCTTGTTTTTAAGAATATAAACATTTTTAACCTTCTCATATTCCAGGGGATCAGCAAAACGCTCGCGTTGCACACGGGTCATGTAAAGGATGTCGCTGTCTTTAATGTTTTCAGCCAATTCAGTGTGTTCTTCGTATTTAATCCCTTTTTTATCAAGAAAAAGCTTGTATTCTTCGGGCATCTTTAATTCGTCGGGGGCAATAAAAATAAAGGTAGGATTGAAGTATGACATGGCCATAATCAATGAATGCACGGTCCGTCCATACTTTAAATCACCAACCATCGAAATTTTCAGGTTCTCCAGGGTACCTTGGGTTTTTTGGATGGAATACAAATCGAGCAAACATTGGGTAGGATGCTGGTTGGCTCCATCGCCGGCATTAATTACGGGCACGGTGGCTACTTCGCTGGCATAACGCGCGCTACCCTCAAGCGGGTGGCGCATCACGATCAAATCGGAGTAGTTGCTTACGGTTAAAATGGTATCCTTTAACGATTCCCCTTTTGACACACTTGAAGAAGAAGAGTCGGTAAAACCGATAACCCGTCCACCAAGGCGGTTCACGGCACTCTCAAAACTCAAACGAGTACGTGTGGAAGGTTCAAAAAAAAGAGTGGCAACCACTCTTCCTTCAAGAATATTTTGAACCGGTTTTTTTTCAAACTCGGCAGCTACCCGTAAAATCTCAATATAATCTTCTTTCGAATAGTCGTCGATGGAAACTAAGCTTTTGTTTTTCATTCAGTTAATACTTAAAGGTGAGCATAAATAAAATCCTTCAAATATAAAGCCCCTTAAGTAAAGAATGAATTTTTTAGGCTATGGATAAATAAGTTTGTTTTTCGTATCTTTGTAGCTTTCTTTCCTAAATGTTCCTCAAAAAACCATCTGAAAAAGTAAAAAAGCCTATTAGCTTTCAAATATTTGCATATCCTCAATAGATATGTGGATTTTTAGACACGAGACACAATACAAAACCTGTTGAATAATCTAACACCCACAAGTGAAATATAAAATAGCAAGCAGATGGACTAGATGGACTGATTTGTTGTGGTACGGTTTCACTAACTCAGAAGATGCTGAATGGATGTAAAGTATTCCTCTTCAAAATAGCCGACTACGGCCTGCGGATTTTAAGAAACACAATTGAAAGCCCTTCAATAGCCAATAATCTGCTACGGACCCTTTCCCCATCCTGCTTCCGGATGCTCAATTGAATGCGGCATGTATTATCGAATTGCTGATGGCTCTGCTCCGGGTTTTCCTCTTTAAGTACCTTCATCACCTCGTTCATAACCGCGTACCCAAATTCGATGGTAAACACATCCTGTTCAAACTTTTCAATAATGGAATTATTGGCAATGGCATCGGCGGCGGCAGATCGGTAAGCATGGATTAAACCGGAGACCCCTAACTTGGTGCCTCCAAAATACCGGACTACCACAAGGAGCACGTTGGTTAACCCAAACGACTGTATTTGCCCCAAAACCGGAGGGCCTGATGAATTTGAAGGTTCCCCGTCATCGCTGCAACGAAAAGCTTTTAAATCGGCACCCAAACGGAACGCGTACACATGATGGCGGGCATCGTAATATTTTTTCTTCAACTCTTTCAAATGTTCCTTCACCTCACTCTCCGATGCCACAGGATAGGCAAATGCCAGGAAACGGCTTCCCTTTTCTTTATAAACCCCCTCCGATGTGCGGGCAAGAGTCAGATATTTATCGGTACCGGAAATGTTCATTGAAATCAATAGATGGGTAGATTTTTAGACATGAGACACGAGATAAAACATATCTTATTGGAAATCATCACTTAATGTTTTTGTTCATACTTTTTGCATATAACAGATTATCATCTACTTATACAAATTTAACGAGTTATTATAAATACAATAACGTTGAAACTGTCCGAAAATACGACCTTTCGGTGTAGATTCCAACTTCTTTTTAAGATTCGCCAAGAAGGAGTACCAAAACCTTGTTTAGTCTTTTTTTCCACGAACAGTAAATTTAATGACTCTAATTACTGAATTATATTACATTTGTATTCTATTTTTCCATATTTTAATGCTTTTGCATACTTACGTACTGAAAAACAAATAAATTTTACTAATTTCACCCATCTATTTACTACAAATAACATGGATAGCATCTATTCTAAGTTGAGTCACCTGGAGGAAGAAGGAATCCCATCGGCATTGTGTATCCTGATTGATTCAGGAGGAAGTACCCCCCGAAAATCGGGCACCAAGATGATAGTTTTTTCTGATGGTTCCATTTTCGGCACCATCGGTGGAGGAAAACTTGAAAAATTGGTGATAGACGAAGCCATAACCTGTATCAAAACAAGTCAAACAGGCCTGTTCAACTACCAGCTAACTCAAGATGCCGGAATGACCTGTGGAGGAAATACTACCGTATTTATTGAACCTGTTCTATCGAAAAAAAGATTATACATCTTTGGTGCCGGACACATTGGCGCCTTTTTAGCTCCAATAGCCCATCAATTGAACTTTTCGGTAACTCTCATCGACGAACGCCCAGGCATCATGGATTCGATAGATATTTCAAAAATTAATTGCATCAGCCTGCCTCACGAAGAAGCCATAGCCGCGTTGACTTTCGACAGTAACACGTTTGTGTGTGTAACTACGCACAACCATGCTCATGATAAAGAAATTATCGGGCATATAGGTAAAAAAAATGTAGCTTACCTTGGAATGATTGGCAGCAAAAGCAAAGTGGCTTTATTCTCAAAAGAATTGATGGAGGAGGGGGTGTTAACTCAGGAAGACATCTCAAAAATAGACTGGCCCATGGGAATTCCCATCAATTGCCAGACCCCACAAGAAATAGCTATTTCCATTTTGGCCAAATTGGTTGATGTCCGTTGTCCACCAAAAGAATCATCGAAAAAATGAATTTTGCACAAAATTATATCGAATTCCTTTTAGGAAACAGGTTGGAACGCATCACCTGGGAAAAGCAGCAAATGCTCCCTCCCACCACAACGGTTTTGCAATACCTGCGGGGAATGGACCACTACAAAGGGACCAAAGAGGGATGTGCCGAGGGGGATTGCGGGGCTTGCACGGTTGTGATTGCCTCGGTTTCCGGCAATGGAAGATTGACATATAAGGCCATCAATTCCTGTTTGGTATTTTTGCCACAATTGCATGGCAAACAATTAATTACTGTGGAACATTTGGTTCAACCAAAAGCATTGCATCCGGTACAAAAAGCCATGATTGAGTTAGATGCCAGCCAATGCGGATTCTGCACACCCGGTTTTGTGATGTCAATGTTTGCCTTATACCGCACCATCCAGAATCCTACTGATGAGGATATTTTGGAGGCGTTTTCAGGAAACCTTTGCCGCTGCACAGGGTACCGTTCCATTATCGGCGCTGCCCGGAAAGCGTTGTCAACTCACGCAACCGACCGTTTTCAGGAACTGGAGCAAGAGACCATCCAGACCCTTCAATCCATTGAATGCAACGATTCGAGGTTTACCAATCTCCATCAAACCTATTATTTACCGAGTAACCTGGCCTCTGCCCTAAACCTGAAATTTACCTTTCCAGATATCGAAATCAATGCAGGGTCGTCGGACATTGCCCTGAGGGTGACCAAGAAAAAGGAAGTTTTAACCTCGTTACTGGATCTTTCCGGTGTTAAAGAATTAAAATACATAACCAAAACATCGCAAGGGTTCGATATCGGCAGTGGTACCGATTTGCAGTCGTTAAAAAAGGAACTGGGTGAGGAACTACCGGCATTAAAGAAAATCCTTTCTGTTTTTGGTTCAAAGCAAATACGGCAAGTGGCAACCTTGGGGGGAAACTTAGGTTCGGCTTCGCCCATTGGCGACCTGATACCTTTGCTCATGGCGTATCAGGCCAAATTGGTACTCAAGAGTCTGATTCAGGAACGGACCGTTGCAGCAACCGAATTCATCAAAGGATACCGACAAACAGCTTTAATTCCAGGCGAGATTATTACAAACATCCACATTCCAAATCCCGATACCACATTAATCATTGATGTGGAAAAGATTTCGAAACGGACCGATTTGGATATTTCAACGGTTTCGGTAGCTATGAGGCTTCAATTAAAAACTGACAGAACCATTGAAAGTATATTTTTATATTATGGTGGCATGGCTGCGACAGTAACCTTTACAAAAAATACATGCACTTTTTTGGAAGGTAAAAAATGGGAACCTGAAACTTTAAAATCGGCTTTTGAATACCTTGAAAAAGATGTTAATCCCATTTCAGATGCCCGGGCACAAGCAGAAGGCAGAATGGCTTTAGCCAAAAATCTTTTGTTGAAATTGTGGCAAAACAACCCTAAATAGACCAACAATGCAACACAAAGTGTATCACGAAAGTAGCGAATTGCATGTAACCGGGAAAGCCGTTTATATTGACGATATAAATGCGCCTGCCAATACTTTGCATGGGTATGTGGTGACTAGCAAAACAGCCCGGGGCCGGTTGTTGGGATTTGATATTTCAGAGGCACTTAAAATCCCTGGGGTTTCAAGTATTCTCTCATGGAAAGATATACCCGGGCATAACCAGATGGGAGCCATTGCCCCCGATGAAAGCGTTTTGGTTGAAGACGGGATTCAATTCGTGGGACAAGCACTATTTCTGATTGCGGCTACCACTGAGTCTGCGGCCATTGCGGCTTCGAAATTAATTCAGATTGATATTGAGGAGTTAGAACCTGTGGTAACTCTGGCCGATTCGATGACAAAAGGCTGGAAACTTCAGGAAACCGTTGTCATGAAACGGGGCGATGCAATTACAACTTTTAATCATTGTCCTCATGTGCTTCAAAACCAATTAGAAAGCGGAGCCCAGGAGCACTGGTATCTGGAAACACAGGTAGCTTTGGCTGTTCCAGGAGAATACGATGAAATTAAGGTATATAGCTCCACACAACATCCAGCCGAAACCCAGACTTTGATAGCCGAAGTTCTGGGAATTGGCCGCCATAACGTCACTATTGAAACCCGAAGGTTAGGTGGAGCTTTTGGGGGCAAAGAAACACAGGCAAACATGGTGGCTATTTGGTCATCGTTATTGGCTACTGCTACGCGAAAACCTGTAAAACTAAGGCTCTTCCGCGACGATGATCAGAAAATGACCGGGAAACGCCATCCTTTTCTTTCGCAGTTCAAAGTAGGCTTTACCAACGAAGGAAAGATTCTGGCTTACCATGTCTCGTTCCATGCCAATGCAGGATATTCTACCGATTTAAGCATGGCCATTCTGGCCCGGGCCCGGACCCATGCCGAGAATGCTTACTATATACCGGATATTTTAATTGAATCGACGGCATGGAAAACCAACCTCCCATCAAATACGGCTTTCCGGGGATTTGGGGCACCACAAGGTATCTATGTCATTGAAGAAGCCATTGAACAAATTGCCCAATACCTGAAAAAAGATGCTGCCGAAATCCGCCACCTGAATTTTTACAATCAACCCGGACAAACTACGCCTTATGGCGAAGTAGTTGAAAATAACCAATTGGAGACTATCTGGAAACAATTAATCCAAAAGTCGGATTATGTGCGCCGAAAAAGTGAGGTGGACGCATTCAATAAAAAGAATCGTTACATCAAAAAAGGGATTTCGTTGACGCCGGTAAAATTTGGAATTTCGTTCAATACCCCATTTTTGAACCAGGCCGGGGCTTTAATCAACATTTACACCGATGGTACGGTTCTGGTAAATCATGGAGGTATAGAGATGGGGCAAGGGTTATATACCAAAATCAGGCAAATTGCCGCATCCGGACTTGGCATCAACATGGAAAAGGTACGGGTAAATGCCACCACCACTTCCACCATTCCGAACACATCAGCCACAGCAGCTTCTTCGGGGACTGATTTAAATGGGATGGCGGTGAAGAATGCTACCGACAAACTGAAATCCAGAATTGCCTCCTTTTTAAGAAATCATTGGCAGGAAAGCTGTCCCAATCTGGCCATTGAACCTGATGGACTGATATTTGCCAATAACACAATTACTTGTGCGCAAAATCCAGAATTATATATTTCTTTTAACGAGGCCGTTAAACTGTTATATACCAATCGGATAAGTTTAAGTGCCAAGGGGTTTTACAGCACACCCAATCTTCACTTCGATAAAGAAACCCAGCAAGGACGGCCTTTCCATTATTATGTGTTTGGCATGGCCGTTTCGGAAGTAGAACTGGATTTGCTCACCGGACGGCATATAATTCTGAGGACCGATATTTTGCATGATACCGGCAATTCCATCAACCCGAACATTGACATTGGACAAATTGAGGGAGCTTTCATTCAGGGAGTGGGCTGGTGTACCACCGAAGAAATTAAATGGGATGCCAAAGGAAACATGCTAAACCATTCGCCCGACACTTACAAAATTCCCGGTGTGCGCGATATTCCGTTAAAGTTCCATGTTTCGTTGCTGGAAAATGCCCCCAACCCGAACACTATTCTGCAAAGCAAAGCCGTGGGGGAACCACCATTTATTCACGCACTTTCGGTATTTTTTGCTTTAAAATACGCTGTATCATCGGTAAACAACCATGCTGCATATCCTGTTTTGAACATTCCGGCCACGAACGAAAAGCTGGTTTTGGCTATTGAAAATATCTACAAGGATATGAAATAACTTGGTCTCCCTGTTATAAAAAGTGCATTATGTACAGCCGGAATATACTGAAATAACTTCGAGCCATTTACTAATATAATACAACCGAGATTCGAAATCGTCGGGGAATAACTTTTGAATGGTATTTACAAAAACCTTCTCATTGTTATAAATCTCGGTGGTTAGAAACCATTTAACCCGATTTGCTTCTTGCTGCCGTAACTTATCAGCAAAATCATCTAAAAGAATAAACTTATACACATTTTCCAGTACCTTGGCGTAAAGTTTTTCTTTCGACCTAAAATAATAATGAATAGAAGTTTTGTTTACCTGAGCTAGTGCAGCAATTTGAGCAAGTGTTGTACCATGAAATCCATATTGCAGAAATACTTGTTGGGCTGCAATTTCAATTTTAGTCATCGTCTGTAGGTATTCGTCTCCGTTTTTTCTCATAGTGTATATAGAATTCAGTAGTTAGCCTCTAAAACCTCAATTTTTCAGTCATAAAACCAAACCGGAGCACATCTAACTGATGGCTGAAATACATATTATAATAATCCAACCCATGGTAATATTGCACAAAGAGCCCAATGTCTTCCAGAAATGTTGGGTGATAGTAAAACGTAAAGCTTAAATTTAGCCTGTTAATTGAAGTACTTTCCCAACCGTTTAATTCACCAAACATCCATATTGCCTCACCTTTAATCGAAATGTCAGCATGACGTTGCTTTGGGTCGATATTTTTATTAGAAAGCTTAAATATTGAAAAGGCATTGTGCCAACGAACCGTACTGTAAATTCCTGCAAGTTCATCAGAAGACCAACTTTGTGGGTGAACCTCAAGCGATGACTTGAAAAATTGAAAAGCATTAAACCTTTTGTTGAAGTTTGTTTTCATGATACCTTCTTCAAAAAAGTTTGTAGAAAAATCGCCTGATTTTGTGTTAATGTCGCCATTTTCCAAGAAGAAATCGCCTTCCTGACCATTTGAGTGATGTGCAATTCGACTAAATAGGCTTATGTTTTTGTTATTACCATTTTCTATTAAACTATAGTAAAGTGTTAATTGAGGTATATAACTGGGTGAACGAACAGGATATGATTCCTCCTGATACATTCTGATGATAACCTGTGGCGTAATAACCCCCACCAACCGGGAGTTTTTACTTTGCCTGAGGTAAAAGTTGGGGATTAAATTCCCTTCGAACCAAAGGGGCTCAATATTTCCTATATCCAAAGGAAAAGTAATATAACTATTCCCTTGATTCACCTGAGATATAACAGTTATTCCAATCTGTTGCATTGAGTCGCTTGCTTGCCCCATGCTGACTAGTGAATTTGACAGCATAACCAGTATTAAAATGATTATTGACTTTTTCATCTGCTCATAATTTTTTTTTAAAAGGTCAGATGGAATATCCGTGTTTAACATTTCCGTTTTGTGCAAACTTTTTTGCATGGATATTTCATACACTTTATTATTAACGATAAACTGCGACACCAAATCCAAACTCTATAATGTCATTTAAAGGAATTGTAGCATTCCCAAATTTACTTGCTATGTACAGCCCCCTGCTACCTGCGCGAACATAAAAAGCGGTACCAGAAGCTGGTGTTTTATTACTTAATAGCTTTGTTTTGATTTCTCCACCCAGAAAAACTCCCGAGTTTCTCCCCGGCGACCACCAATAATATTCAGCTGGATAATGGTCGGGGAGTTTTATCCAATATTCACTGCCAAAGGTGTGATGTATGAACCAGCCAAAATTTAAAGGCAACAATTCAATGTTTGGGTTTATTTTAAACCGTAATAATTTGGCCGTTAATTGTAAACTAACACTGTGTAAATCATCAGTTGAAACAGATTCAGGTACATAACCATAAAAATAGGAGACCTCTAGTTTTTGATTAAAAAAGGTATATCCAACTCCCATAGAAACAAATCCTATACCTCCGGCAAATTGCATTTTTACATAATCGGGCAAAAACTTTTTATACCTTGTAGTATCGGAGTTTTGTGAAACCTGACCAAAGGTTTTAACTCCGGCAACAAGTATAAACAATATGATTATACCTACTATTTTAAAATTCAACTGTTTCAACTTCAAACTGATTATCTGATATTTTTATCGAATTATATTTTAGGTGTTCCACTCCAAAAACATTTACAAACGGAATGCTATCGGCAAAAGGTTTATATATTTCATGGTGATGCAAATGACCGTGCACGGTAAATAATACATTATTGTAATGTGCCAGTGAGTTTTGAAAAGGTTCTTTCAGCGAGGCATCAAAATCACCATCGGTTGGTGGTACGTGGAATATTACAACAGCCTTTGTGAAATCAATGTTTGGTTGCAACTGGTTATCTAACCACTGAATATCAGGCACATTGCCGTTGAATTTAAACTCACGACTGTTTGTATTAATAAAAATGAATTTAATGCTGTTGTATATAAAGCTATAATTTAATACACCAAACATTTCCTGATAAGCTTGCGAACCATTGCCCACCAAATCGTGATTTCCGATAACAACAAAATAAGGAACATTTAATTTAAGTAAGTATGAATTACCCCATAAATACTGTTTGGGCAACCCAAAATCGGCAATATCGCCCACATGTATTACAAAATCGATAGCATGGTTTTTATTAACCGCACTAACAAACAATTCCGTTTCATCAAAAAAGCGATGGGTATCGCCTGTAAATGCAATGGTTATGGTATCGTCATTTTCCCGTGCAAGTAGTTTTTCTATATTCCGCTGATTCACATTTCTATTTTCATCGCTAAAATCAATAGCATATGGTGAATAGTCGAACATATCCTCACAAGCAAGCAGAAGAAAAACATTTAACAGAAGTGCTATTTTAATAGTTGCTTTCATACCATTGTACTAAAGATATACCATCCTAATCATCAATACTTTATTGCTATTAAGTATAAAAGAGGCTTTTTCAAAATTGGGCCTGTTTGACAATCCAATGGACTGATAATTTGAGAAACCAATGCCTTCTAATGGCAAAATAAATCCTTTTTCAATTTTACCATTACTGTTTTCGTCATGTAAAATATTTACAGCATATTTACCTTTAGGAATATCGTGAAATGTTATTGTAGATGAGCCATTTGCTATTTCAGCCTTCAATATTTTATAGCATTTTTTATAGTCTTCATCAGGAATTGAACCCTCTTTATTGTACAATGCAAACTGAACAATCCCTTTAGAGTTTTGTAATTCCTTTACCTCTATTGTTAAAGAGTAGGTTTCTCCTTTTTGTTTGATAAATGAAGATAGTACCAATATCGCCAAACAGGCAAGCATGAATGTGTATATTTTTTTCATTTTATTATTTTTAAATTTGTGATTTAACTTCCTTTTTTTGTAATTTATTTACATATAGGGCATAAAGAATATTGCCAATAAATAGTCCAATAAAAATTGAATTGGGTACTTTCAAGAAATATAGGATAACGACCAATAATGCCATTGTTACGCCATAACTAATTTGTTGATTTTGTTTGCTTGGTGAGGTTTTAGGTTCTACTATAATAGCGACACCCGTAAACGAAATGCTTAAAGCATAAAGAATATATTGATTGATATCCATTGATAATAATAAACCTAACAACAATGCCGGTAGAATAAAACTGAGTGCTAAAGGAAAGCGTTTTACTCTTTTGGTATTGAATATTAGTGAAAGTAATATGGGTATAAGTGCTAGGGGTATTGCCATTTTGAAAATAGTGTACCGAAAATTAAGTATTTCAAAAGTTGCAGGAGGCGCATCAATACCAGGCACAAAGAACGAAACTATTGTTACCATTGCTATGCCAAATACAACAGGATTAAATATGTTTTTTTTATTTAATTTAATGAAAAATTTTGAAATATGAACCAACGTAAACATCATTAAACCCCCGATTAAATAGGGTTTATCGTGTGCCAAGACCAATAACAGAATAAATGCACTGATTAGCACATTTTTGTATGTTTTTTGTTTGTCGACTAAATATTTGAAAACAAGAAAAATAACTGAAAACCCAACAAATAAGCCAATCGTCAGTTTTAATAGTTGAATTCCATCTGAAAAATTTTGATACATAAATACTGATACAACCTTCAATAGGGTGAGTATGCCCATAAACACCAATAAATAGTCGTAAGCATTTAATTTTCCAAATGTTAACTTCAGTGTATTAGTTTTGATTTCATTTTTCATATTACTTTGTTTTTATAATTTTAAAATCCTTTCTATCTGCACTTATAAAATTGAATCGGCTGCTACTTTTTAAATTATTGTTTTTCTGTTCGAAAACCCAATACCTTCTAATGGCAAAATAAATCCTTTCTCAATTTTGCCATCATTATTTTCATCATGTAAAATATTTACAGCATATTTACCTGTAGGAATTCCGTGAAATGTTATTGTAGATGAGCCATTTTGTATTTTCCCCTTTAATATCTTAAAGCTTTTTTTATAGTCTTCATCAGGAATTGAACCCTCTTTATTGTACAATGCAAACTGCACAATTCCTTTTGAATTCCGTAATTGTTCAACTTTAATGGTTAACGAAAACGTCGGGTCAGGTTCAATACTGAATGATGAGAAAATGAACAGTCCCAGAAAAGCGCTACTAATTATACCAAACTTCTTCATTATAAAACCTCCTTCTTTTTTGCAAAACGCTCTTTAATACTATCTACCACATAATACACCATTGGAACCAAATAAACCGTTAATATCATGGATGATAGCAGTCCTCCAATGATTACCCATGCCAACCCGTTTTTCCACTCGCTGGCTGTGCCTTGTGCCAATGCAATGGGTAACATTCCTATTGCCATAGCTAGGGTTGTCATTAAGATGGGCCGCATGCGTTCCTTTCCGGCAATAATCAATGCCTCTTTGTAATGTTTTCCCTGTGCTTTTAACTGGTTGGTAAAATCGACAATCAAAATGGCATTTTTTGTAACCAAACCCATGAGCATGATTAATCCAAGTTGCGCAAACAAGGTTAAATGGTTTAACGATAAGTTTAATGCAAGAAAAGCCCCTATGCCAGCCACAGGTATTGCAAATAGGGCAACCAGTGGGTAGATATAACTGTCGTAGAGGGCAATCATAATCAGATAGATAAGTATAAATGAAATAAGCAATACCGAACCCAAAGCCCCAAAGCTCTCGTTTTGTGTTTTAATATCAGCCCCCCAGGTCAATTTTACACCTTCCGGCAAGGGTTGGGTTTTCAAAAAACTGATGGCTTCATCGGCCAACGTTCCTGAAGGTCTGCCAAACGATTCTGAAGTAATGGTTACTGAAGGTTGTCGATCTAACCTTTCGAGCAACGAAGGTGAATTGCCCTGCACCACTTCAGCAAATTGTGAAACTTCAATGGGTATGTTCATTGGATTTACAATGGAAAGGCGTTGCACATCTTCGAAGTTTTTCCGGTCAAAGTCGTCTAACCAAATCCTTACCGGATATTCTGTACCATTTTCGGTTAAGGTGGCATCATCATTTCCAGTGAATGCCGTTCTTAAATTTAAACCCACATAAGCGGTTGTTAATCCCAAACGCTGCATCTTATCCTTGTCAGGAATTACTTTGTATTCCGGACTTCCTTCTTCAACCGATAATTGAACATTATCGGCACCCGGTATTTTTTCAATAACCGCTTTCAGTTCATTACCTGTTTTCATTACTAAATTCAGATCGCTTCCGCTCAAGGTTATTTTTATAGGTGCCTGTTTTGGCAGTAAGCCCAATACCGCCATCGAAAAGTTAATTCCCGAAAATTCCTTTTTCAGCTCTTCACGAAGCGATTTCATAAACGCCTCCGTTTTTATGTCCCTTTCCTTTTCAGGTTTTAACTGAATGGTAAATTCCGATAAATTGGACGAACCCACCCCAAGGCTACCTATACCTGTACTTGGACCAGCAATATTGCTGAAAAGTGTAGCAACTTCGGGTTGTTGCAATATAAAGTTTTCTACTCGCTGGGTGCGAATATTATTCTCCTGAACCGTAGTTGTTTTATCATATTCCAGGTTTAATCGAAACTTTCCTTGGTCGCCAGTTGACATCATCTCTTTTCCAATAATCCCTTGTTTCATTATACCAACGGTCATTATTAAGAGGGCGAACACGATTCCAGTGAAAATAAGTTTATGTCGAAGTACCCATTCCAGTTGGTGTCCATACCAATTGATGAAGGTTGTTAATTGTCTTTCGAACCAAAGCAGAAAACGGTTTACGAAGTTGGTGGGTTGTAAATCCTCCTTTTTACCAATTCGTGAAGCCAACCAGGGCACTAGCGTAAAACCTACCAAGAGGCTGGTTAGTGTTGAAGTTATAACCACTATTGAAAACTGTTTAAGCATATCGGCAACAAATACTTGCAAAAACAGAATAGGTAAAAACACAACCACATCAACCAACGTAATTGAAATGGCTGAAAAACCAATTTCCATACGTCCCTCCAATGCTGCGTCGCGTTTATCTTTTCCCATATCAAGGTGCCGTTGAATATTTTCCAGAATTACGATGGCATCATCAACCAGTATTCCAATAATTAGCGACATGGCTAGTAAGGTCATTAGATTTAAGGTGAAACCCATTAGCCACATTACGGCAAAAGCGGTAATTAATGAAGTGGGAATTGCAATTAATACAATCAACGAATTTCGGTAACTCCTTAAAAATAGAAACATCACCAATGAAACCAGAATTACGGCTAAAATCAGGTCGTCAACCACTGAATTTACAGCCGCAATTGTCATGTCGGTTGAATCATCGGCAACAATAAATTTCACACCGTATTTGGAGTTTGTACTTTCAATTTCTTTGAGTTTTGAGTGAACTAATTTTGAAACTTCCACAGCATTGGCATCTCCTTGTTTTTTCAATAAGAGTCCTATTCCGTTTGCTCCGTTGTATCGGCTTACTGAACTAATTTCTTTCACCCCATCGATAACAGAAGCTACATCTTTTACATACACCGGTATTCCAGGAGCAGGCATCGCTATCTGCACATTCATAATATCGTTTACACTTGAAAATTTTCCGGTCAATCGAACTGAATTACTTTCCTTTTCCGTTTGTGCTTTACCGGCCGGCAAATCAATACCCGAGCGGTTAATAGCATCAACAACCTGACTTAATGATATTTTATACAGGTTGAGCTTATCATGATCGGCCTTTACCTGAATTTCACGTTCCTCGCCACCCAGCATCGTAATTTCGGCTACACCTTTCAATTGCTGTATTTGCGGAAGGTATTCGTCCTTCATTTTCTGATAAAACGCTGTAGCAGGCAAGTTGCTTGATGCACTGATGGATATAATTGGCAAATCATTCGGTGAAACCTTGCTCATAACCGGGCTTAGAATGTCAGCCGGAAGGTCTTTTTTGATATTGTCGATATAGCGCTGAGCATCCTGCATGGCAATATTCAAATCAGTTCCGTATTTCAGATTGGCAATAATAACCGATGCATTGGGCATCGACTTGGTTTCCAAGTAGTCAATTCCTTCGAGATTCGACAGGGCATCCTCTATTTTTCTAGAAACAGAGGTTTCCACTTCGTTGGGTTCGGCACCCGGGTACATTGTTTTAATTACAACTACCGGTTGGTTGAAATCGGGCAACAATTCATACCCCAAGTTTGAAAAACCTATGATTCCCAATAGGGCCAATACGCTGAAAAGAACGATAATCAGCGATGGACGGTTGATTGCTATTTTTGTAATATTCATGATTTTTAATTGCTAATTGACACATTTGCACCTTCGAAAAGGTTAATAAATCCGTTGGTAATTAGTACATCGCCTTCAGCTAAACCGCTTGATACCAATATCTTATTTTGAAATCGTTTAGAAATGATGATATTTTGCAGCTTGGCTTTGCCATTTTTTATTGTATAAACCTGAGGCTGAATGTTTGTTCCAACAACTGAGGAAGCAGGGATTATAATATGCCCTCCTTGCTGATTGTTTTTTAGTTGTACTTTTCCAAACATGCCTGATTTAATTTTTAAATCAGGGGTATTGTTCACCGAGAATTGTACAGGAAAGCTATTTCCCATGTTGGCTTTGCTGCCTGTCATTGTCACTTTTCCCGCTAGCACCGTTTCAGGATATGCATCTGAAGTAAGCACATAAGAGTCTCCGAATCCGAACTGGCTTAACTCTTGTTCCGGAACATTCACAGTAAACTTCAAAAGCGAAATATCAGTAAGTTGCAGCAAAGGAATTCCGGGTGCAGCAAAAGCTCCCTCTTCGGTTAGTTTTGCTGTAACTATTCCGCTAAAAGGCGCTACAATAGTTGTTTTATTTATTTGTTCAAGCAACGTGGCTTCCTGCACTTTTGCCGATTTTAACCCTAAAATGGTCTTTTCCAACTGAACACCCTGAATGGCATCGGCATTAGCAAGCACAGTGTATCGTTTCACATCATTTTCTAATCCCTCAATTTGAATTTCAACGGTTTGCAGTTGCAGTTTCAGCAGTGTGTTGTCTAATTGAACCAAAGCCTGACCCTTTTTGACAAAGCTTCCTAAATCAACCCTTACTGAATTGATTTTTCCCTGAATTTCCGCACTTATTTTAGTTTCTTTGTTGGGTTCAAAAGTACCTGTGTAGGTAATATTGTTTTCAACTTGTTCAAGCTTCAAGGTGATAGCCTGTACATTAATTGCTTGCTCCTTATCGTATTGATAAACCCTGCTAACCGTAGTTTCCTTATTTTTCTTAAGCTGAAATACCGTTATGGCTATTAATGCCAAAGCTACAACTGTATATAAAATAATTTTTTTCATAATTATTATTTATTAATTTTTAATTCTTTAAAAGTTACTGAATATGCGTTAAAATAACCTAATGCACCATTATTGAAGTTGCTTATTGGATTGGCCGGTGATGTAGATTGATTTATCAATCCAGATGCTCCACTGAGTTGATTAAGAGTTCTTAAATAATTGTAAACATTTTTGTCAATAACCTGAAGCAAAATAACTACACTATCACCTTTTTTTATAGTTGTTTCATCTTGATATTTTGACAATAAGGCCTGATTAATAGTATTTCCATCTTGCAAAAGGTCATCTTCAATATAAATAGTAGGTTGTGGAATACTATTGATAGTTTTAATAAAACGGTAATAATTTGAGATTCCCACGGGGTCAGTAAAGCCGACACTTATAGTTTTTTTACTGCCATTGTGTGTTGTTTCAGTAACAATAGTCAGCGTATCAATAGTTACAGGTGCATGCATATAAGATGTTGCCATGTATTCTTTGCCATTTGAAAATACTTTTAATGTGTAGTTTCTGTTACAAACACCCTGTATGGTCGAGGTTGAATATACTCCAGCGGATGTTTCTGTAAGTGTTTCTGAATTACCAAAATCATCATTAATTGTAACCGTTGCGTTGGAAACGGGAGGAAAAGTATTCGCATCATTGAAATTTACAGTTTGAGTTAATATAATGGTATAAGACCCCTGCAAATTTGTAATATTACCCTCAATAACAATTTGAGTATTTTTTGAATTTAGGTCAATATTTATAACTTTCTCACAGGATGAAAGAATTATATTTAGTCCTATAAGCAGTAAAAAAAATAGAAGATGTTTGTATTTTTTCATTTTACTAAAATTTAAAATTATAAGTAACTGAAGGCACCCAGCGAAACAGTGTAGTTTGAACAGCTTGTGTTTTTGAAATGTCGTCTGGGTCTTGTTGAAATGTAATGGTGTACGCATTCTCACGTCCGTAAGCATTGTAAAGTGAAAAATTCCACGATGATTCAAATTTTTCAGTTTTCTTATTTTGCCAGGTAACTCCCAAATCGAGCCGATGATAATTTGGCATACGATAACCGTTTCTTTCGGTATAATAATTTACCGGCATTCCTGCTATTTGGTATTTTCCGCTTGGAAATGTTATAGCATTACCTGTGTAATACACCCAAGTTGCTGAAACAGTCAACACCTTTGAAATTTCATATATTCCAACAATGGTAATATCATGCGTTCTATCTTGCTTGGCTAAATAATACTCTCCATTATTAATACCATCAATTTTTTTCTCAGTTTTTGAAAGGGTGTAGCCAATCCACCCGTTTAATTTTCCATATTTCTTTTTAACAAGTAATTCAATTCCATAAGCTCTACCCATACCGAAAAATAATTGAGATTCAGCAAATTCGTTAAAACGGAGTTCTGCACCGTCTTTGTAATCAATTTGATTTTGTAAATGCTTATAATATATTTCGGTAGAAAATTCAAATGTGTTGTTTTTAAAGTTTCTGAAATATCCAACTGAAAATTGGTCGGCAATTTCGGGCTTTACGTTATTACTGCTTGGTATCCACAAATCGGTTGGATTACCCGAAGTGGAATTTGAAAGCAAATGAAGGCTTTGGGTATTTCTACCATAAGCAAGTTTCAATGAGTTCTTTTCGTTCAACACAAAATTGGAAGCAAATCGAGGTTCAACGTTGTAATATGTTTTCACAACTTCGTTTGTGTTATACGATGCAGTATCAGTTACTTCTCCTTGTTTATTATAAGTATAAAAATCTCCGGGACCCAAAGTGGTAAAAGATGTTAATCGAATTCCGTATTCAAAACTGATTTTTTTTGCTGGCTTGTATTCATGACTGAAATAAATCGCATTTTCTAAAGCTTGTTTATGCTTAAGATTTAACTCGCTTATTGATAAATCACTTTGTGCAATTATGGCACCAGGAATAATTTTATGATAAATTAAATTAAATCCGAATTTCAACTTGTTAGTTGCATTTGCATAATGCTGAAAATCCTGTTTGAAATTATAATCCTGAATTCTTGATATTATTTCGCCATCGGTACCGGCAAGTGTTGTATTAATGCTATAATCATAATTGCTAAAAATTAACGATGAATTTGAAAAGGTTTTGTTGCTGATGATATGATTCCATCGGAAAGTACCTGTTGCATTTCCCCAATTAATACCCATTTGGTCGCTAATGCTAAGGACATCTTTCCCGAAATAACCCGATATAAAAATTCTGTTATTTTCGTTAATTCTAAAATTTAGTTTAGTATTTATATCGTAAAAATATAGTTTGCGCTGTCTCATTACACTGTCTTTCGCAAGTTTCAGCGCTAAATCAGCATATGACCTTCGGGCATAGATTGAAAAAGAACCTTTGTCTTTAACAATTGGTATCTCAATCTTTAATCGCGTGGCAATAGAGCCTATTCCGCCCTCTACACCAAATTTCTTATCGCTTCCGTCTTTGGTTCTTATATCAAGAACTGAAGACAATCGTCCTCCATATTCGGCAGGTTGTCCGCCTTTGTAAAGCGTTACATCTTTTATTGCATCAGCGTTAAATACCGAGAAGAAACCCAAAAGATGCGAAGCATTGTAAACCGTAGCTTCATCAAGTAAAATAAGATTTTGGTCAGCATTTCCGCCCCTTACATAAAATCCACTGTTTCCTTCTCCGGCAGTTTTAACACCGGGCAATAATTGTATGGTTTTCAGAATATCTTTTTCACCAAATATGACGGGTATATTATTTAATTCTTTAGCAGTTATTTTTTCAACTCCCATAAGGTTTTTGGTAATATTTTCTTCTCTTTTTTCTGATGTAATTATAACTTCGTCTAATTGTTCTGTATTCTCATATAAAATAAAATTTTGCTTTATGTTTTGGTTCAGTATTATTTGCAACGAACACGATTTGTAACCTATATACTGTACTGTAACAGTGTAAGTTCCTTCCGGCAACGTAATAGAATAGAAACCGTAAGCATTGGTAGAAGTTCCGATTGTATTCATGTCTATTATATGTATTGAGGCTCCAATTAATTCTTCACCATCTTTAGCATCTTTAATATATCCGTTAATTGTGTAATTCGTTTGTGCATCCGCCACCTGAATTAGCATGAAAAACCCAATTATAAAATATATACCACCTTTTATTTGCATACTAATTCTCAATTTTTAATATTTCCTGTCAACTTTTTTAGTTCCAAATCGGCTTTCAGGTATTCAACAATGGCTGATAAATAGCTTTGTTGAGCCTCGCGTAATGCATTGTCGGCAAGCAATACTTCGGTAAGGCTTACGGTTCCCTGTTTTTGCTGTAACAACATTTGCTCATAAACCGTGGTTGCCAAATTTATTTGCTCTAAGGTGTTTTTAATGGTTTGTTGGGTTACGAACCTTTGTTGCTTTGCATTTTCCGTGAGCATACTGTTTTGTTCATTAACCAACGCAACTTGCAATTCGCTATTTTGAAATTCAATTTTCTTTTGATTGATTTTCCGGCTGGTTACTGTTCCATTGAAAAGCGGGTACGAAATCTGAACCCCCGTAAAACTTACCGGAAAAAACTTTAAAAAATCATTGGAGGCATCGGTATAACCAAAACCTACCTGACTGTAATTTCCAAGTAGCGAAACTGAAGGTAGTCTGGAATGTTTGAGCATACTCAATTCGCTGCCAATAAGTCTATTTTGAGTACTCGCCAATTGCATGTCAACAGTCTCCAAATTTTGATAATCCGGAATACTGAGGTTTTCTATCTGCGGCTCAATAGCTATATTTTGGTTGAACGGAATTCCCATCGAAAATTTTAAGGCATTTACCACCTGATTATAACTGTTGGTTACCCTATTCCGTTGTGTCAGTAATTGTTCTTTTTGCAACTCAACTTTGGTAACATCACTTTTCTTTATCATTTGCTGATTATAAAGCAATTGCAAGTTTTCGAGAAGCAGTTTTGTATTTGTCAAATTGCTATCGATAAAAGCCTGCTGGTGCTTCAAAATCTGGGCATTGTAATACAGATTTGAGATTTCAAAATACACTTGTTCTTCCGACTTTTTGTATTGAAGTTCACTTAGTTCCGCTACAATTTTTGTAGTTTGTATGGCTCCATAAACTTGTGGATTGTATAAAGGCATCACAAATTGAATATTTGCATTGATATTGTGGGGTACCCCAAACTGAGCTTCCTTAAATTCTCCTTCCGGGGCAGTGGGATTAAAGGTTGTCATGGGCATCAACTGGTAAGGCAATTCGAAATAATACTTGTAATCGGCGCCAATAGTCACCTTCGGTATTAAATAAGCTTGGGCTTCGTGTAACTTTTCTTCCCCAAGCAGCATATTGTTCCTACCCATTTGCAGGTTCTTATTGTGAACCTGTGCGGTATCGATGCACTGCTGTAACGACCAAGGTTGAGCCTGTCCATAAAGAGAAGCCGCCATGATAACCGGCAAAACCAGCAGTTTTTTCAATGTATTTGCGTTCAACATTATTTTACGCAGATTTTTAATTGCCTTCTTCATTGTTCTGATTTTTTAAGTTCTTTAATTCAAGTATCATTTCATGAACATGTTGTTCATCTTTCATAAAAATCCGGAATCTTGATAAAATTTGGTTGACCAATAATTTAGTTGACACTTTTGTTTTAAAAGTATGGGCTGTTTTACCAGCATCTATTACTGTTGAGAGGTATGTTTTCGCAATATTTATTATTCGTTGAATTGACATTTTAATGGCATCATCTCTTTTTGCAAGGTTTTTATCAAAAATGATTGACATATAATAGGGTTTAAGCAGGAACAACGTGTACAACCTTTTAAATAGTAATTGAAGTTCAGTTTCAGGTACAATACCTTTGTTGTTGATTTCTTGTATAATAGCATTTAATTCAGTTTCAAAGCAAACCAGAAGCACCAAAAGAATATCATCATCTTTTGTAAGTTGATTATTAAGCTGATTCTTACCTGCACCCAACTCTTTTTCGAGATTGGGTATGGTTAAGGCTCCTAATCCCGAATTCATAATAATTCGTGCAGCTTTGTCAATAATTAAGGTACGGATTGGCTCCATGATTTAATGTGTTTTAATTAGTGAATATTCACTAACTTTATTTTCAAATTTTTTTTATTTTTCAATTTGTTTACTGTTATTGATTAGACAAGAAGCTGCTACAAATAATAGGGTTAAGGAAATCCTGAAAATCATTGCTCCAATTGTTTTAGTCTCATAAATACCACCGGTATTAATGTGAACAAACAGCCCTGCAAAAGCTATTATGAGTAAAAAGGCAGAGCTACTTAAAACTTTAGTTGTCCAGGTTTTATTTACAATAATCCCATAAGCTGCTAAAAGATACAATAGGCTGCTAATTAGATTTGCAACTACAACAAAAAGTACATAATTGCCTTCTTTTGCCCTTATTCCGAATAAGTCAAATACTACCGAACTGCTTAAAAATAGGGTTAACAATCCGAAAGCTGCAATAATTGCAGCTAAAACGTACCGAAATACCGTTTTCAGTTTCATAATAATTTAGTTTGCGTTGTGGGTTTAGGTGCTTTTACAACAAGAATACGAGCTAAGGCATTTGAATTATTGTAAAGGCAGTGGATGATGTTCTTTGGGCTTTCAACCAAACAATCGGCTTGCACTTGAGCCTTTTCTTCACCAACTAATACTTCAGGTGACCCTTCTAATATGTAAAAAAATACATCCACAGGGGTAATATGTGGTTTTAGGGCCTCTCCCGGTTGCAGGGTTATGTGCATTACCTGTGCCGAATCATTATCATATAATTTGCGAACATCCAGTTTATGCGGAGTTTCAACAATCGGTGTTTCTTTAACAACATTTATTTTCATAGTTTCTAATTTTAGTTTTTAAGCAATATTTTTATAGAGTTGATAAACTCCGATCCTTTTTCTATTAAGTTGAACTCATAACCGGACATGTGCCATTGCTTTACAAACATTCTTAACGAGCCCATAATCATTACTGATAAATGGGAAGCTTCAATATCAGCACGTATTTCTCCGTCTCCTTGTCCGCTTTCAATAATCATTTTTAAACTAGCAATGTTTTTATTCATTATTTCCTTAACTTTTTCAGTCAGCTCCACCTCGTTGCGAAAAATCTCTTCAGAAAAAATAACAGAAACTAAGGATGGTGTAGTTGAAAATTTTTTGAAATGATTTGTAAATAAATTTTCAATTTTAATCAGTGCATTGTCGTTTGAATTTAATTGATTCGTAAAAAAATGCTCTGTGTTCTGTTTGAAAAAATCAAGAATGGCTAATAATATTTGAATTTTATTCTCGTAATGACGATATATTGCCGACTCAGCGAAACCAATTTTCTTAGCAAGATTTTTTATCGTAAGCGATTGTATGCCGCTTTCTGCAATCAAGGCCAACGAAACATTTATTATCTCTTGCTGCCTTTCTGTAATTTCTGTACTCATATAAACCAAAATCATGTGAGTGAATATTCACACACAAAGATAACTCATTTAAACTGAACAATCCAAATTATTTTTGATTTTTCTTGCCAGTAAAAATTCAACACCTTGGCTTTAAATGAAAATTCCACCTTTTTAAAATATTTAAAACATTCAAAACAATTGGAATGGTTATTCTTATCTTATTGAAAACTAGTTAATAATCATTTGAATCGAAAATCGAAAGACAATCAGGATTAATGCATCTAAATTTGAATTATCGTGAATAATTACCGCTCAAAAGTTTGATACAATAGTTATCTTATAGATATAAATTAATGAAACACTTTAGGTTTTTATTATTTTTGAAATAAAAAATGCGGCTACTACTTTTCGTATGGATTCTTTTTTCTTCGTTGGCTGGTTTGGCGCATCCGTTGCACCTTTCGGTTTCAAATATCGACCTCCGGAACGATTCCGTTTTTTTATCGGTACGGGTATTTTCCGATGATTTTTACACCAACCTGCTCACAAAAAAAAACCACACAACTGATTTTAATAACTACTCTACCCAGGATTCACTTACCAGGCAGGCCATTGTGTATATAAAAAATCAGTTCAACATCATTCATCAAAACAGCCCGGTTGACCTGCAATTTTGTTCTAAAAAAGAAGACGAGCTATCGGTTTGGTATCATTTTAGCGGGGTATTTCCTTATCAAAAAGGAAAAATAACCATTGAAAACCGTATTTTAACCGAGTATTTTAGCGATCAAAAAAATCTGGTCATCATCCAGATAGGTGAAGAGCAAAAAGGATTAGAATTTAACAATACTACTTTACATTTAGAACTGGAAATTAACTAACTGCATGATTAAAAAAACCACCATATTATTTATATTTTTTATTCAGGTTTTAATGGCTTTTGCCACACACAATAGGGCTGGAGAAATCACCTACCGCCAGATTTCGGATTATACTTTTGAGTTTACCATTACCACCTTTACCAATACCAAGCCTATGAGCGATGGGACTTTACCAGCCGACAGACCTAGTTTACCAATCAATTGGGGCGATGGAAAATCGGATATTTTACCTAGGGTGGGTATAACTAAACTGTCTGATTCATACCAAAAAAATGTATATGCCGGGTTACATACTTATGCCGGGCCTGCCACGTTTGAAATCTTTGTTGAAGACCCCAACCGGAACGAAGGGGTTCAAAATATCCCCAACTCGGTGTTAACTGTTTTTTCCATTAAAACCATTTTACAAATCAATCCCACCCTAGGATTTAATAATACACCGATATTAATGAATCCTCCGTTAGATCAGGCAGCGATAGGACAAATCTTTATTCACAATCCGGCAGCATTCGATCCCGATGGAGACAGCCTTTCGTATGAACTGACCATCTGTACCGGCGAAAATGGCGATCCCATTCCCAATTACACGTTTCCGCCATCGAGCAACCGCCCCATCTTTATTGAACCAGCCACCGGGAACCTGATCTGGGATAGCCCTACAGAACCCGGAAGCTACAATGTGGCTTTCTACATTTTTGAGTGGCGGAAGGGGATTAAAATTGGCCGTATCACCCGTGACATGCAGATTGAGGTTTACGAATCGGATAACCGCCCGCCAACCATTGACAGCATCCCTCCCATGTGTGTATTGGCTGGCGATACCGTTCAATTTACCGTAGTGGCGCACGACAGTACCGACGAAACCATCTCCCTTTCAGCTACCGGAGGGACTTTTACTACAGATGTGCCATCCATATTTACATCGGCACCAGCTAAAGGAACGGTAACGGGGTTGTTCACCTGGTATCCACAATGTACAGATATCCGGGAGCAACCTTACCAAATAATTTTTAAAGCTACCGACAACAATGATGAAGTAAGTTTGGTAGATCAACTGAATGTTGAGATTACTGTAATGGGGCCTCCTCCCCAACTTTTGAAACTGGAACCCACAAATAATTCCATCCACCTGAAATGGAAACCCTATTATTGCCAAAACCAAAAGGGTTTCTTAATTTACCGAAGTATAAGTCCCTTTGGGTTTGTCCCTGACAAATGCAAAACCGGTGTTCCATTATACACTGGATTTCAAAACATTGCAGAAATAACGAACCCCGAAGACAGCACCTATATTGACAATAACAATGAAATGGGACTTCCGCAGGGATACAATTATTGTTACATGATGACAGCCAACTTTGACAATGATTTGGAAAGTATGGCCTCTAATGAAATGTGTGCCGAACTGGTGCGGGGAACACCTATCATCACCAATGTAAGTGTTACCCGGCACGATGCAGTAACCGGCGAAATCTTCGTTAGTTGGTCGCGCCCTCTGGATTTGGATACATTGAAATATCCGGGACCCCATCAGTACATCATTAAAAGAGCAGAAGGAATCTGGGGAAACACCTATCATACCATCGACACCCTCGAAGGTTTGGACGACACCCTCTATTTTGATCAGAACCTGAATACCATTAACTTTGCCTATAATTACAAAGTTGAAATCCATAACCCAGGCGGACTGACGGAACTGCCCATGATTGCCAGCTCCATTTTTCCAAAGATTGATGGCTCGAATAAAAAGTTGACACTGGGGTTCCTCAAAAATACCCCCTGGACCAATTACAAATACACCGTTTTTAGGGAAAATGAAATTTCAGGTCAGTTTGATAGTATTGGCACCACAACCTCAGAAATTTATGTAGATCCTGGCCTTGTCAACGGGCAGGAATATTGTTACCGCATCACCTCTTATGGACAGTACGATCTGCCGGGAATTAAAAAACCGATTGTGAACCTGTCGCATACCAACTGCGGCGCACCCATTGATACCATTCCACCGTTGGCTCCCGAATTAAAGGTTAGCAGCGATTGTGAGTATTTCTACAACACACTCACCTGGACCATCCGGGATGACATTGGCGAAATCTTGAAATACAATATTTATTTAGCTACGGGGCCCAATGCCGGTTATTCCCTCATTGATTCCGTAATGAACCACGACACCCTGGTTTACAGGCATTATGCCGGAAAGTTCCCTTCGGGATGCTACCGGGTAACATCGGTAGATTCGAACTACAACGAGAGCCCTTTCTCAAATTATGTATGCGTGGATATTTGCGATTTTTACGAATTGCCCAATGTATTTACGCCAAATGCCGACGGTGTCAATGATTTGATGGTCCCCATGACTCCGGCCGATGTAATTGATCATGGAATCGACCATATCGACCTGAAAATGTATTCACGCTGGGGCGATTTAATTTTTGAAACCACCAACCCGCATATTGAATGGGATGCAACAAGTTCGCAAACCAAGGTCAAGGTTTCGCCCGGGGTCTTTTATTATGCCTGCGAAGTATATGAAAAACGCATCTCGGGCATTGAGCACCGTACCTTGACCGGATTCGTGCATGTAATTTATGGAGAGAACATACCTCAAACCGAATAAATGCTGACTTAGTGAAAAAACATTGTTACATATCGATACTCTTGCTCGCAATCCTTGGATTTCAAGCCCAAGGCCAGCTATCGTTGAACCAACAGCTACTGATTCTTAAAACGTACCTTTCACAGGAAAAAATACAGGAAGCACAGCAGTTTATTGACAAAAACATCAAACAATGGACTCCCGAACTCCTCATGGAACAGGGAAATGCTTATTATTTAGCCTCAAATTTTAAAGAGGCTTTGAACCAATACCTACAAGCAAATCAACAAAACAACAACATGGGCGTTTACCAAATTGCAGCGTGTTATGCCCAAATCAACAAACCTGAGCAGGCTTGCGGATATTTAAAGCAGCACCTGCAATCGAAAAACCGGGGGATGCAATTCCAGATTAAATCGGATGAGGCATTCCGAACCATCGGAAACTCCTCGGCATGGAAAGAACTATGGAAAACCGACTGGTATTCGAAATATGAACTGATGTTTGAAGACGCCTGGTATGAATATTTGAATAAAAAATATGCCGAGTCGCTGGAAATATTGAACCAACTGACAGGAATCCGCAAATCAATGACGGAGGCATTTTACCTGAAAGCTTTGGTTTATGAAGTTTTGGGTGAAAACGAAAACGCGTTGATTTGCATTGATAATGTTTTAAACAAAAAGACCGTACAGGCCAAGGATTATTTGGTTAAAAGCCGGTTGGAACTGAAAACCCAAAACCCCCGGAAAGCATTTAAAGCCATAGAGGCCGCGTTGGAATCCGATTCTACGCAAATGGACCTTTACCTTGAACGAGCCAAAATAAACCTTACCATGGAAAAAGAGGAGGCTGCCGTGCAAGATATTGCTTTCTTACTTGAATACGCCCCTTCCACGCAAGTATATCTGTTGGCCAGCGATATTTATGCCCAGGCTAAAGAATATAATCTGGCCATAAAATCATTGAATCAGTGCATTTTAACCGACACATACCAGCCTGAACTTTATATCCGCCGGGGCGATTTATATGCACAAACCCAACTTTTTGAGTTTGCCATAAAAGATTTTACCATGGCTTTGGATTTTCAACCCGCCGACGGTGAATTATATTACAAACGCGGAAAAGCCCGGTTGGGCATGGGAAACCGTACCGACGCCTGCTCCGACTTCCAAAAAGCCTACTCGTTGAAGTTTACCGAAGCCGACGCCATGATCCGGCAACATTGCCAACAACATTTGAAATAGCCAGAAAATAGTATCCGGTACAAAGTATCAAGACAAGATTTCAGTATCAAGATATGAGATGTGTAGATACAAGAAGTGAGACAAAAACAATTAGCAATTCAACCATTTAACCCTAAAACCCAGCACCCTGAAACCTTTCTCAAATGAGCAGATGATTATCCGGTTTTTCAGCTTTCCATCACGGCTGTGTGACTAATTAGGATTTTTAATATTTAATCGTATATTTACGATTAAAAAGGGAGGGTATGGATCAAAAATTTACTAATGAGCAATGGAAGGCTCTTTCCATTGAATCTATTGCCGATGGATACAAGTTTGAAATTTCAAATTTTGGACGGTTAAAAACCCAGAACAAAGCAGGGCAAATGGTTTTGGTATATCCATCAAAAATTCAAGGGTACCCGATGATAAACATCAAACTGGCCAATGGCAAACGCACTACCAAATACATCCATAAATTGGTGGCCGATCTATTTCTTCCGAAACCTGACGAGAATTCACAGTACGTGATACACCTTGATTTTAACAAAGAAAACAACCACGAAAAAAACCTCAAATGGGTGACCCGGCCAGAACTTTCTGAACATCTGGCTAAAAACCCAAACCAAAAGAAAGGGGTTATCCGGTATTCAAAACTTACTGAAACCGATGTTATTCGGTTAAAAAAGAAAATACAACGCGGCAAAAACCCTCTGTACAAAATTGCCAAGGAGTTTGGGATTACCCACACGCAGCTCAACCGCATCCGTAAAGGCGAAAACTGGGGGCATATTGCTATTGATTAAACCTAACTTAGTCGGATACATGATAATCATACCTGAGTGTTATGTGCAACCTTAAATCGATAGAAAGCATTATTTGAAATGACATAGAATGAGAAACCTTACACTAATAATTTTGTTGACTATTTTAAGTTCATGTAATGGCCACACTAAAAAATTAAATGAAGAATTATCGAAAAGTGATAACTTTTCCTCTTCTGAAATTAAAAGTCCTGTTGTAACAATTGATGGAGTCGTTTACTTTTCAGTTAATAATGGTCTGACTTGGGAGAGTAAAAGCGAGGGGCTGCCAGATTCAATTAATATAGCTTTGGGAGGAATTGCTGTTTCCGACAAATCACTTGGAATTGCAACAAAAGAAAAGGGAATCTTTCTTTTTGATTTCCAAAAGAACCTTTGGATTAATATTACAACTGACAAGAAAATTATTGAAAGCAATCTTGGGCCTTTAATCTTCTTTAAAGACCAAATCTATGTAGGAACACAAACGAGCGGAGTTTTTTCGTCTGCATACCTGGGAGAAAATTGGACAAAATTAAATACAGGTCTTGCTAATTTTACAATTCGAAAATTTGTTCATATTGACGATAAATTGTACGCAGGTACTAATGCAGGGTTATACTCTTTCAATGAATTTGGGAAAAAATGGGAACTGGAATACGGAAACAGTACAATGCAGGTAAATGGGTTAACCGAATTTGATGGAAAGATTTATATTGGAACAAATCAAGGGGCGTTCACGACACCCAAAGACCGAAAAGAGTGGATACAAATAATGGCAAATCGTACCTTACACAACATTAGTTCAGATGATAATACTATTTATGCAATGACGTATAATGAGTTACTTTCTTCCACGGATAAAGGATTGACTTGGAAAAATATTCAAAATGGGTTACCTGCTGAACTTTATACTTTCAACGTAATTAAAAATGGTAATTCAGTTTTTGCGGGACAATGGGACGGGGTTTACCGAAAAGATAATGCAAATGAAATTTGGAAATCGTATAGCAATGGGTTGCCAGAAAAATTTGCGATAAATAATATGAAATTATATAAAGGAACTATTGTAGTAAGCGGTAGTGAGAGAAGACTAAAAAGAGGAATGAATACGGACAAAAATGAATTTAAATAAAGGCAGCACATAACGCGGTATAAAAAATTGCCGTGACAGTAGGTTACGCAAGAATGTAGCCCGCGTCAACCCTTGTCTAACTTGACAGGAAATCGCCCGCAATCGGCAACTTTTCATACCACAAAACGATAATCCACATCCTCTATTGACACTTCACTTTAAATTAAACAAACATTCGTGAAAAGGCTTCAAAATAACCTAACCATGAAATTTTTACGATCTGCACGATGAGTTACCGAAAAAGTGCGATTCTTTAACTTGGGATTTTACGCTTCTTAATTTATTTATCCACCATTTCATTATATGTTTTAATCTTATACATGAGGGGATGTTACCTAAAAAACCGCAAATCATCTGGGAAACCGTTGAAAGTCACGGGGTGAATCAATTTGATACAAAGAAGGCAAACAATTGTTATTCGTGACTTGCGGAAATATGGTGTTAAATCAAACTAATCAGTTACGATTAGGACAGCTTAAAATAGTAATGTGAAAAAATTAAAAAAACCATTATCATTTTATAAAAATTAAAATCATATTCATATCTTTATGATATTATTTTAATATCGTAAAAATATCAATTATGAAAACAGAGAAAGAATTTCATGGCATGAATGGTTATGTCGCTTTTTTTATCTTGTTGGCAATATCCTTAGCCTCAGGGTATGGAGTCATCGTTAAAGAATGGTTTCTTTTGGTAATTTTGCTGGTGGCGAGTTCCGCCTGTTTTATTGGGCTTACCATCATCAATCCTAATGAGTCATCAGTCTTGGTTCTGTTCGGAAAATACAAAGGGACGCTGCGCACCAATGGGTTCTATTGGGTAAATCCATTCTTCATCAGGCGGAAAATTTCACTTCGTGCACGAAATTTTAACAGTGATCCAATCAAAGTGAATGACAAAGTTGGAAACCCTATCATGATTGGGATTGTTTTAGTTTGGAAAGTTGAAGATACCTTTAGGGCAGCTTTTGAAGTTGACGAGTATGAACATTTTGTACGTGTCCAGAGTGAAGCTGCCTTAAGAAAATTAGCAGGTCAATACCCTTATGACAACTTTGAGGATGAAAATGCTAACATTACCCTAAGAGCGAGTGGAGAAGAGATAAATACACGTTTAGAAGAAGAATTAAAAGAACGGTTAGATATGGCAGGGATTTATGTAATAGAAGCACGCATCAATTACATTGCCTATGCATCTGAAATTGCCGGTGCCATGCTTAAAAGGCAGCAAGCTACTGCCGTTGTTGCTGCCCGTTCAAAAATCGTGGAAGGTGCCGTAGGAATGGTTCAAATGGCCCTTGAGCAATTAAAAAACAAGGAAATTATTGATATGGATGCCGAAAAGAAAGCAGCCATGGTCAGCAACCTAATGGTCGTATTATGCAGCGAAGAATCGGCCCGTCCCATCGTGAATGCAGGGACACTGCACCATTAATAGTAACACCCTTACCTGAATGAAACAGAAAAAACAATTTGTATTACGTATTGATGCAGATAAGTGGGCGGCATTGGAAAAATGGGCGACTGATGAATTCCGGAGCATCAACGGGCAAATTGAGTGGATCATTGATAAGGAACTCAAACAAGCCGGGAGGTATAAAAATCAGAATCCTGATGGTCTGGAAACAGAAAAGCCGGCGTAACCCGGCTTTTCTTTTATACCTGAAATTCTTTCACTTTTTCCATTCCCACCCTGACGGCATCCAGGTTCATGGGTATGAGTTTATGGTGCCGCTCAGGCAAAGACTTTTTGAGGCCTTTTTCCACATTCTCGGTTTTAATTACCGGTTTCAATTTTAAAAAGGCTCCCATAATAATCATGTTAAATGTTTTGGGGTTCCCCATACGGGCAGCCTCCTCGGCTCCTTCAATAACATAAACTTTAATATCGTTGCGCTTGGGAGGGTGTGTAATGCCGTTGGGATCGAACAACAGCAATCCGCCGGGCTTCACGGTTTTTTCAAATTTATCGAGCGATTGCTGGTTCAGGATGATAGCTGTATCAAATTCATGAATGATGGGAGAACTGATGCGTTCATCGCTTACAATAACAGTCACATTGGCGGTACCACCGCGCATCTCTGGACCGTAAGAGGGCATCCAGGAAACTTCCTGATTCTGCATCACTCCAGAATAAGCAAGGATTTTACCCATGGAGAGTACACCTTGTCCGCCAAAACCGGCTATAATGATTTCTTCAGTCATATCAATTGGATTTGTATTATTCAATGAATTTTCTGTAATCCTCTTCGTTGTCTTTTTCAGCATCCTTCAAATCACCGAGCGGATAAAACTTGAACATATGTTCTTCCATCCATCGGTTCGATTCCACCGGTGAGATTTTCCACCCAGAGGAACAGGTTGAAACAATCTCGATAAATGAAGTTCCAATTTTCCTGGCCTGGTTCTCGAACCCTTTTTTGATGGCTTTCTTTGCTTTGCGTACTGCCGCAGGTGTATGCACACTTTGACGGGTTACATAAGCCACACCGGGCAATTGGGCAATTAATTCGGTAATTTTCAAAGGATAGCCATGTAGCGCGGCCTGACGTCCATAAGGGCTGGTAGCCGTAGGCATCCCGATCAAGGTAGTTGGAGCCATCTGGCCGCCTGTCATCCCATAAATGGCATTGTTTACAAAAATTACGGTAATATTTTCGCCACGGTTGCAGGCATGCAAAATCTCGGCAGCACCAATAGAGGCCAGGTCGCCATCGCCCTGATAGGTGAACACATAATGGTCGGGCATCAACCGTTTGGTGGCTGTAGCTAAAGCCGGAGCACGTCCGTGGGCGGCTTGCTGCCAGTCAATGTCGATGTAATTGTACGCCAACACAGAACATCCTACCGGAGAAACACCAATGGTTTTTTCCTGAATATCGAGTTCCTCTATCACTTCGGCTACCAGTTTGTGGGTTACACCGTGGCTACAACCCGGACAATAGTGCATCACATTGTCGGTAAGGATTTTTGTTTTTCCGTAAACAAAATTTTCCTTTTTAATAATATCTTGAATTTGAATCTCTGACATAATTAATTTCCTCCATTGATAAATTTTTCAAGAGCAACCACTACTTCACCCGGTGATGGAATTACACCACCGTACCGTCCAAAATGCGACACCGGCACTTTTCCGCTAACAGCCAAACGCACATCGGTCACCATCTGGCCGGCACTCATTTCTACCGAAAGCATCCCTTTCACCTGATGAGCCAGTTCGGCAACGCGTTTGGTTGGGTAAGGCCACACGGTAATGGGGCGCAACAACCCAGCTTTAATACCTTTGCTGCGGCAAATTTCAACTGCTTTTTGGCAGATGCGGGCAGATGAGCCATAAGCTACCAAAAGATATTCAGCATCCTTGGTCTGGAACTCTTCGAAACGGACCTCTTTGTTTTCAATCTCGCGGTATTTGGCCTGGAGTTTATGGTTATGGATTTCCTGTTTTTCGGCTTCCAGATCAAGTGAGGTAGCAATGTGGCGTGCCCTATCTTTTGTTTTACCGGTGGTGGCCCAGCTTCCGCTTATCTTTTGGATTTCGGCATCGGTCCAACGGGGTTTAACATCGCTGACAATTACCTTCTCCATCATTTGACCAATCACACCATCGGAAAGGATGATGGCAGGATTGCGGTATTTAAAAGCCAGTTCAAAGCCTAAATCCACAAAATCGTACATTTCCTGAACTGAGGCCGGGGCTAATGCTATCAATTGATAATCGCCATGACCGCCACCTTTGGTTGTTTGGTAATAATCGGCTTGTGATGGCTGGATGGTCCCCAAACCGGGCCCGCCCCGGACCACATTTACTAATAGGCAGGGAAGTTCGGCACCGGCCAGATAGGATATCCCTTCAAGCATCAGGCTGATGCCCGGGCTTGACGAGGAGGTCATCACTTTTTTTCCGCAAGCGGCACCGCCATAAAGCATGTTGATGGAGGCTACCTCACTTTCAGCTTGTAGCACCACCATCCCAGTTGTCTCCCAAGGTTTTTCAACCATCAGGGTTTCCATTATTTCCGACTGAGGGGTAATTGGGTAACCAAAGTAACCATCGCAGCCACAATGGATGGCTGCTTCAGCAATTGCCTCGTTTCCTTTCATCAATTTTAACTCACCCATTCTATCTGTTTTTTTTAATATCGTGAAACTAAACTTTGACCTTATACACTGCTATTACACTATCGGGACAAACCAATGCACAATTGGCACAACCAATACACGCTTCGGGATTCTCCATGTGGGCGTAGTTATATCCTTTTCCGTTCACTTGCTTGGCCAGTTGAATAACATGAGTGGGGCAGGCTGTGACACAAACACCGCAACCTTTGCACTTTTCTTTATCCACCTCAATGGCTCCTCTCACTTTTGCCATAGTATCTAGTTTTAGAGATTATTGTTGTTAAAATAAATGTACAAAAATTGGTTAACCTACCGAATAATCGGCATGGAATTGTTTGACCCGCTTTTCCAGATCGGGAAACTGCGACCGTTTTACCTGGCTCACGCAAGCCCGCAATCCTTCGGTACGTTCACTTCCACAGGTAATTAAACCAATGGCACTTATTCCGTAATAAAGTAGCTTTTTAATCAATTCGCCGCTTTGCATCCCCGGGTATGAAATGGTAAAATAAAATCCATCGGCCAGTTCCCGGTCAATATCTTTATCATATACCAATTGAAAGCCATTCTCGGTAAAGATGCGCTTCATAATAGCTGCTTTTTCGCCATATTCTTTAACTTCTTCTACAAAGTTGAAGGTACCTTCGTTAGCTGCTTTAAGCATGGCTGCCATTCCATATTGAGTTGAATGGCACACCCCACTGCTAAAGGCATAAATCAACCTCTGAATCAATACATAACCCAATGATGCCACGCCAAAACGTTCTTTCAGATTTGGATATTCGCGGCAATACAGAGCATCGGAGATACACAACAAACCAATGCGTTGCCCGGCATAACTAAAAGCTTTGGAACTTGAAATGAGTAATATATAATTATTGGTATAACTAGCTACAGTTGGCTGATAGGGAAAAACTCCCGGTTTTGAAAAGTCGTTCCGGAAATCCATGGCAAAATAGGCCAAATCTTCCAACACGATTAAATCGTATTTATTGGCAATGTCGCCGATAATCTGCAATTCCTCTTCGGTAAAGCAAATCCACGAAGGATTGTTTGGGTTTGAATAGATAATGGAATTGATATTTCCTTTGCTGGCAAATTCCTCTAATTTGCTGCGCAATTTTGCCCCCCGGTAGTTGTAAACATCAAATTGGGCAAATTTATGCCCCATGACTTTAAATTGTGTTTTCTGAACCGAAAAACCCGGGTCGATGAACAGGGCGGTATCTTTTTTAGGGTCAAGGTTCGATACCAGCATAAACGTGGCATAACCACCTTGCATGGAACCTACGGTAGGCACACATCCAACCGGGTTAACATCAATATTCATAAAGTTCTTTACAAACCGTGATGTTTCGTCCTTTAAAGGTTGAATGCCATCGAGCATGGGATAGATGGCTGCAACCCCGCTTTTTAAAGCTTCAATTTCGGCTTGGGTTCCCACCTCTGGTGGTTTCAGGCCTGGCACTCCCATTTCCATGCGGATAAATTTTTCACCCGATTCGGCTTCGATGACATTTACAATTTTGACAATTTCGCGGATGGTGGCTAGCCCCAAATCGGGGATGTTCGATTGCTGAATGGCACGGTTTACTATCTGAAAGTCGATTGGTGTTTTCATCATAATTTGAGCGTTTCGCGCGTTCAATTTTGCTGCAATTATAAGGAAATTCGAAAGAAGCCCGAAGGATAACTACATATTTAATAACAGCAATTTCAGTAAGCAAAAAAGAGATTGCCGCTTACAATCTGAAAGCATAAAAAAATCGCCTATTCTATTAAAAAATTCTTAGTGAAACTAAGCGCCATTGTGGTTGAATGATTTTACCACTAAGACACAAAGTCCACAAGAAACACAAAGAAGAACTCCTTCCCGGTTAATTTTAACTCCAAAAAAGATTAAGTTCTATGCCAAATACAAATGGATTATACAGGTTTCTGTTTTGTAGTTTCTCTGGCACCATTATTACCACAATGGGCATTATCACTTAAATCAACTTTGAGCCATTAAAAAGTACAGATGCCGTTATATCGTTTACATTTCAGGACAAGGTATGGCTTTATATTTTTTTTGGCGATTTGATTGCACGACAAAATAAGTTATGGTAATTTCATGACCGCCTCCGGTCTGAGAAATAAGGTTCCCCAACGACATATCGAAACTATAGCTGAATATATAATCTTTGTATTTCATGCCAAATAAATAAACCAGTGCTGAGCTAGTCGGGTACTCATTTATAGCAGGGAACCCACGGTACCATAAACCTATCATGTAAGGATGCCTGTTGTAATAAGCTCCAACATCTAATTGATGAATGGACGACTGCAGCCGGTAATTGAAAGCTGCATGGATGTATTCTTTGTTTCTGTTCCTTGTTTTATGGATTACCGGGATTTTGACCCCTCCAAAAACCGACAGCCGCATATCGGTGTATTTAATATCGCTCCGCAATACAGGCGATAACGACATTAGGTGATCAACATTAAAACCCAACCAATAATTGTAGGTGTATAACAAACTGGAGATAGCGAAATCGGCATGTTTTACTTTACTGTTTGGAATAATTTCGGATGTAGGACCCACATATTTGTTCAGAAAAAAGGCATCGGTAAAACTCCTTACGGAAACATTTACATTCCGCATAAAATAATAGGCTGCCAGACCGGGCTGCAAAAACAATTTACGGGTTAACTTAATGTTATACGAATAAGAAAACGAGATATTATTTGTTACTAATTTTCCGCTACCGGCATTGTCGGAGTTCACATATAATGCAAAACCGCTCCGGAGTTTTGGCAAATAATGGTCAACGGAGAATGAATAGTTAATGAAGGTTCCCGGAATTTTGGGCCATTGATCCCGAAAAGCCCCAACAAAGCGCGTAGAATGGGAACTACCGGCAAATGAAGGAGCCAGGTAAAGCGGGTTACTGTAGAATTGAGAGAAATGCGTATCTTGGGCTTTCACCTTATGGAAAAATCCAATTAACATTAATAGCCCAAAAATGATCCGATACTTCATGCTAATTGTCTTTAATAATTAATAAAACGTTACCCGTTTCCTGGAAAGGCATCCCACTATTGTAGCGACCTTTTACAATAAACACATATATATCCTGAGGTAATAGTTTATTCTTATAATAACCATCCCAGCCGATATTAACATCCGTAGTTTTAAATACTAAAACACCTGATCGGTTGTAAATAAACATCTCAAATTCAAGCAATTCCCCATCTATTATCATCGGGTAAAAAACATTGTTGGAACCATCCTTTGGATCATAAGCCCCACCTGAGCCTCCAAAAGGGTTGGGGGTAAAGGCTTCAGGGAACATAAAAGAACTGCTTTTGATTACTTCTACCGCATCAAGTAACAATAAAGAATCGGTACATCCTTTATCTGAGATTACCGTTAAGGCGATGTCGTAAATTCCTTCTTCAGCTTCTTTGCCCTTATAATCGTAAGTTGGGGCAAATTCAGTTATACTGGTCCCATCGCCAAAATACCATATACTTGTTACTACCTTTTTTGAATAATTAAAACAGCTTATATGCTGGCCGGGAGTATATATTTTCTTAGGTGCTATATCAAAATCGGCCACCGGGTTTTCGTAAACGGTGATTAACGTATCTTTTACAACAGTTAGTCCCAAAGGTGCTGTTACTGTAAGGACCGCGTTATAAACCCCTGGCTCCTCGTACTCATGAATAATGCTATGCTCGGTAGATGTTTCACCATCACCAAAATCCCATGTATAGGGGGAACTCCCAATGCCCCCAATTGTGGTATTTACAAAGTTGACACTTAATGGCGGGCAACCATTGGTACTTGATGGTTCAAAATCGGCTACTGGCATCACAATATAATTAATAACAATATTATCGGATGAAGTACAATCATCGTTAGTAATAGTCCAGGTAAATACATTGGCACCTGACCCCAAACCTCTGACCATAGTTTCAAAATTACCCGCATCCTCAATGGTAGCCGGGCTGGCTGATACTTCCCAACGGCCAATCCCTTGAGCCGGTTTGTTCCCTATCAGCTGAATATCAGGTGTATTCACTTGTCTATCTTCTCCGGCATTCACGTATTCATAATTACTTGTAACTACAATATCATCGTGTAACGTGCAATTTAAATTGGTTACAGTCCACCGGAAGGTGTTTTCATTGAATTTAATCTTGTTCACCTGCGTTTGATTGGAATCCGGGGTCACAATTACAGCATCGCCAGATACTAAAGACCATACCCCTGTTCCTATCTCCACAGGTTCTGCAAAAAGACGGACCGAATCACCACAAATATCGACATCGTAACCGGCAAAAGGCTTGCTGGGCTGGTTATTCGTGAGGGTAACCTCATCAAAGGAATAACATCCATCGAGGCTTATGGTCCAACGAAGGGTTGTTTTACCCAAACCAATGCTGGTAATCTTTGATTCTGGATCATTAATACTTTCAATAGCAGCAGAACCTGAAACCATGATCCATTCACCGGCACCTACCGAAGGAGTATTTGCTGCCATAAGTGTACTATCGGCACATAGTATTTGATCGGCACCTGCCACTGCTTTTGTAGGTATGCTGCTGGTAATTATAACAGTATCGGGAACATGGCAATCGGAGCTGGAAACTTTCCATTGCAACTTGTTCTGTCCCTTACCTAAAAACCGCACAACAGTTTGATAATTGGAGGGATCATCAAAACTCCCGGAACCACTTATGATAGACCATCTGCCTGTACCTATGGTCGGTGGGTTTGCTGAGAGTACTGCTGTATCGGAACACACAACCTGATCGTTACCTCCAAATACATCAACCGGCAAATTACTGGTAATTATTGTTTCATCATAGGAAGAACAATCATGATCGGTTATCATCCACCTCAAAACATTTTTTCCTACACCCAAATTTCTGATTGTAGTTTTAGGATCGGTTTCATCGTCAAAAATTCCAATGCCACTCATTAGAATCCACAGACCTTCTCCATAAACAGGAGTATTAGCCCTCAAATCAGTCTGCTTTCCGCAAACTGACTGATTCTCACCAGCCAGGGCATCGGTAGGTTTATAGCTTCCTACAACTACAATATCTGAGGATACACAATTGCCGTTTTTCACCATCCACCGCAACTGATTGGCCCCATTCGATAAATTAGTTACTAAAGAATTTGGGTCGTTTGGATTGGAAAATACAGCACCACTGCTGCCCACTACATTCCATGTACCAATACCCGGATTTGGATTTGATGCCAATAACTGATATTCATTTTCACACAAATCAATATCAGAACCAGCAGTAGCTAAAACAAAATCATTGTTAACAAATACTTCATCCAATTCGGAACATCCGTTTTTAGTAATGGTCCAACGATAAATATTTAACCCTCCTGAAATATCGGTAACTACTGCTTTACTATCACTGCTATCGGAGAAAACTCCGGAACCACTTTGAACCGTCCACTCCCCGGTTCCCTGCAATGCCGGATTGGCATCCAGAACTACAGAATTCACACATATTTTCTGGTCGTAGCCTGCTGCCGGGGTTGTCGGTTTATTGTTGGTAATGGTAATATCATCAAACGATTTACAGGTTCCCTGGGTAATTGTATATCTTAATACATTCTGATCAGGCCCTAACTTGGTAACAATATTGCCATTGAAAGTTGCGGCTCCTGATATGCGGCTCCACGATCCTACTCCATAGGTTGGTGTATTGGGGAACAGTGAGGTTGAATCAAAACAGATAACCTGGTCGCTCCCTGCATCAGCAGTAGTGGGTGTACTATTGATAATGGAAACGAAGTCATCGGAAATACAACCATTATTGTTGATGGTCCATTTTAATATATTTGAACCTGACCCAAGATCTGTAATAAGAGATTCAGCATCGCTGGTATCAGCAATATTTCCTGATCCACTAAGAAGTGTCCAAACTCCAATCCCATAAACTGAATTATTGCCTGCCAGATTTGTTTGATTGGTACAAAGAGTGATATCGGTTCCAGCGTCAGCCTGAGTAGGTTTGTTGTTTAAAATTGACACTTCGTCCCAAGTAACACCTATTATTGAGGTTCTAACTGTCCAACGCAGAATATTTTCTCCATGACCTAAATTTGTAACTTTGGTAGTCGGGCTATTTATATTATCAAAATTTGCAGCCCCTATTATTACACTCCATTCGCCGGTTCCAATATTTGGAACTTTCGCTGAAATGGTTGTCACATCTGTACAAATAGTTTGATCAACTCCAGCATTCGCCGGTTCCAGAAGAATGTTTTCAACAACAACTGTATCGGACAATGTACAGTTTTCTCTTTGCACTGTCCAAACAATCGTATTTGGGCCAGGCATCAGGTCAATAATTTTGGTCTTAGGATCTGTTGGATCCACAAACGAACCGCCACCGCTTAACAGTTCCCAAAATCCGATGGTACCATCTTCGGGTTCCATTGCATTTAAATCCGTTTCTTGAAAAGCAATTATCTGATCCTCGCCTGCTTCGGGAGCAAAAGGCCTATTATTAGTAATAGATACGGTGTCGGTGGAGATACACCCCTCGTTATTAACCTGCCAGCCAAAGACATTTAAATCCTGATTCAAACCGGTAACAAGACTGGTCGGTGATGAGGGAGTTACAATGGTTCCTTGTCCTTGGAAAACCCTCCATGAAGCTCCTGAGAGTGGGGTTTGTGCTTCAAATTGGGTATTACGGGAACATATTACCTGATCAGGGCCTGCATTAACTTCAACCAATAGGTTGGTTATAATGACCTCATCACTGGAGGTGCAGCCATTCTGAGTTACTGTCCATTTAAAAGTATTTATGCCCTTATTAAGTAAATTAACACTTGTATTATATAATGATGCATTTTCGAAAACACCATCGCCATTAACTATATGCCAGGTACCTCCGGTTGTTTGATTTGCACTTAGTTGAATGGAAGTACCACATACTGCATTATCAATACCTGCAAAGGCAACTGGTAGCGGGTTTACTGTTATTGGAAGGGGTGTTGAAATAGCACCATTGCCACAACTGTTTTGACCATAGACGGTAATTACATCAACCAATGCATCGTTTCCATAATCCACTTGAATGGAACGGGTACCGTTGCCGTTTACAATAGTGGCACCATAGGGAACATCCCAAACATAAGTCTCAGCATTTGCAATCTCAGGGACTACATAAAATACATTGGTTGAACCTTGGCAGACAGTTTGGAGACCCGAAATTGCACCGGCATCTGCCGGGTATTCATTAACTGTTAAACTGGATGGATTTGTGATTTCGTCATTACACCCACCAGTAATAACGCACCGGTAAACACCAACATCGGTTTGAGATACCCCTAAAATAGAAAGAACATTAGTATGGGTACCAGAAATGTAACCTGCAATATCTGCAGGTATATTTACACCATTCTTTTGCCACTGGTAGGTTAATCCATCAGGGATTGCCATTACCTCAAAATAACCCGCGTCACCATTACACACAGCCATATCAACCGGTTGTGATTGGATGATGGTCCTTCCTATTACAGTTAGAATTGCAAAAGCACTATTATCATAGGTACAGCTATCGTCAATCCTACATGAATAATTACCTGCATCTTCTGTGGTTAAGTTATTGATAATCAAATTTGAAGTTGTTGCTCCTGTAATATTAACCCCATTGCTTATTTGATTTCCGTTTTTATACCATTTGTAACTAACATTCGAAACATTGGCAACTACGGAGAAAAAAGCAGTCTGTCCCTCACACTGAGTCAGGTTTTCAGGTTCCGAAGTTATCATTACTACAGGTGCAATTGTTACAATGGCGGGGTTACTTATTTCAGATACACAAATATTTGATATGGTACACCGGTATGAACCTGCATCGGTATTTGAAATATTTGTAATTACCAGTTTACTTGTGTTTGTTCCAGAAATTCTTGGGTCAGCAGGCAGTGGTGCACCATCCAATTCCCATGCATAAGTTAATGTTGGGTCGTTGGGTCCTACCTCCAGAACTAAGATATTACCATTACATAATGTCTGGGAAAGAGGCTGACTGGTAATGGTAGCCAACGAGTTAACAGTTAAAGTTACTACATCGCTATTGGCAATGTTGTTAGTACCCGTTACCACACAGGAGTATGAACCCGCATGAGATGAATTTACTGCTGATATTACCAAGTTAGGCGAAGTAGCACCGGAAATTCCGCTGCCATTGGTTAAATTACCTCCGTTAAATTTCCATTGATACGATACAATGGAGCCAGTTGCTACAACCGAGAATTGGGCTGATTGTCCGGCACATACAGGTGGTATAGGTTGTGGTCCTGTGATGGCCACCGGAAGGTTGACGGTTAGTATGGCAATATTTGAGATTACCGAACCACAATTGCCAGTTACAATACAACGATAGACTCCCGCATCGGCAGATACAACACTTGCAATGCTAAATGAACTAGATTGAGCACCTGGAATATCAACATTATCTTTTTGCCATTGATAGGTTGAATTTACCCCAATAGCTGATATATTGAAATTAGCTGTTAAGCCTAACAATACACTTTGACTTTGAGGATGACTGGTAATTTTGGTGGAATCAAAAACAGTTAGTGAGGCCGAATTGCTTTCCATCATGCCACATAAGCTACTAAGTTCTGCTTTATAAATACCCATATCAGCAGGTGTAGCTAAAGCAATCGTCAATTGATTTGTATTAACGCCGGTAATTCTACCATCATTTACTAAAGGTACGTCATCTAATTTCCAAATGTAACTGAGTGAACCGGTACCAGTGGCATTCAGCGTGAATATGGCCGAATTGTCTTCACAAACTTCGGCATTTGCGGGTTGAACCGTAATGCTGATTTTTGGATTAACCACAACAGTGGCCGTATTGGAGATAATATTACCGCACGATGCACCAGAAACCATAACCGTATAAGCACCGGCATCAGCTGGTTCAATATTATTAATTGTTAAGGTACTTGTGGTAGCTAATGAAATATCGGTATTGTTTAATTTCCACTGATAGCTTAACGGTAACGTACCGATTGCTTCAACAAACATCTGTATGTTGTCGCCCTCACAAATGGCACCACCCAACGGTTGTTTGGTAATAGCCGATATTGGGTTAACCACAACCTGAGCCAATTGAGTCTCGGTAGTGTTGCAAGTTCCCACAATTTCGCAGGAATAAAAACCTGCATCGGTTGTAAGCGCATTGGATATAGAAAGGATTGCCGTAGAGGTTCCTGAAATGGTTCCATTATCAGAAATGTACACGTTATCCTTTTTCCACTTATATTCCAGAATGGTTCCTGAAGCTACCACCTCAATGTCGGTACTGCTGCCCTGGCATAAAGTAGTTAATGAAGGTGGTTCTGTTCCAATCTGAACCAGGCCACTTACGGTAAGGGTAGCTGGTACGGTGAGTAAATCGTCTTGGCAAGTACCATCTACTTCGCAAATATAGGAACCCGATTCAGCAGGTGTTAGCCCGGTGATCCGCAGCTGATTGGTAGTTGCACCGGTTATTATGGCACCGCTTGCCAGAGTTTCATTAATTATTGCCGGAGAAGTCGCGCTATTCTTATACCAAGTGTAGGTAATGCCGCTACCCACAGCGGTTACAGAAAAAGTAACCTGATCGCCTTCGCATCTATCGGCACCTGCTGGGTTAGCCGTAATGGTTGTTGTTGGATTAACAGTGAGCGTTACTACATTAGATGTACGTGTCGGGCCGCAGTTTCCTGTAACCGTGCAGGTATAGTCACCTGCATTGGCAGATGTTGCATTAGAAATATCGAGCACATCGGTATCAATACCTGTTATATTTGCATCAACAATTGGCTGCCCGTTTTTCTTCCATAAATAAACCAAATTATCGCCTGTGGCAGAGATGGTTATGGTTGTGGACTCGCCTTGGCACAAGGTATCATTCCCAATAGCGGGTTGTATCGTAATGTTTGTGTTCAAGTAAACGTTAAGTAATGCAATTTCAGAAGTGATATTTCCACAATCGGCAGTAATTCGGCAGGTATAAGAACCGGCATCCCCTGTTGTTAAATTTGTAATTGTAAGCTGGTTCAAATTAGCTCCCGAAACGGTTCCAACATTTGCTAGAGGCGCTACTCCCTTATACCATTGATAAGCAACATTGCTGCCTGTTGCAAATACGGTAAAGGTAACGTCATCGCCCTCACACTTATCGCGGCCTATGGGTTGTGTTGACAATATTGTTGTTGGGTTTACCGATAAGGTGACCCCATCGCTGGTTAGGTTACTTCCACAACCACCGGTAAGGGTGCACGTGTAAACACCCGCATCAGAAACATTGGCGTTGGTGATTTCAAGCACATTGGTATCAACCCCTTCAAAGTTTGTGGCCGTAATTGCCGCACCATTTCTCTTCCATTGGTAACTCAGATTATATCCCGAAGCTTCAATGGTAATGGTAGTAGCCTCTCCTTGGCAAAGGAATGGATAGGCAATAATAGGCTGAACATCAATGTTGGTATTTTCATTTATAGTAAGTACCGCCACGTTACTCGAAATATTGCTGCCACAATCGCCTGACACCACGCACCAGTATGTGGCCTCATCGGTTGCTTTACTCACATTGGTAAGGGTGAGCGTTGCATTGTTTGCTAAAGGTATTGCCCCAATTAAACTATTATGCCATTGGTAAGTTAAGGTACTACCGGTGGCTGTTACATTAAATACCACATCGCTTCCCTCACAGGTCGTCCGGCTAATGGGTTGTGAAGTTATAGCCGTTAATGGGTTAACCACCAAGTTAAATAAATAGCTTGGTTGTGTACTTCCGCAGTAACCGGTAACATCACAAGAATAAGCTCCGGCATCGGTGAGTTGGGCTGTTGATATATTCAGAATACTGGTTTGTGTGCCCGATATATTGCCTCCATCGCTAATGGCATTGCCATTTTTGGTCCATTGGTAAGCTAAATCATCACCTGTGGCCACTATTGTAAAAGTAATGGAACTATTCTGACAGATAGTTTGCGTTGCATCAGCCGCTGGGGTTGTAATGGTAGTTAACCTTTTAATAGTTAGTACCGCCGGATTTGTGGTTATCGTACCACAAGTACCCGTAACTATACAACGGTATGTTCCCTCATGGGTTATTTTATCGAGGTTGGTAATGGTAAGACTTGGACTACTTGGTAAACCAAGGCTTACATTATCGAGAGTCCAGTCATACGTTAGGTTCCCTCCCTGAGCTGCCACCGTAAAAGTGACATCATCGCCTTCACATTTGGTACGGCCAATGGGATGCGTATTTATTACCGTTGTGGGATTAACTATTAGGGTACTTAAATTGCTTGTGATTGGGCTTCCGCAAGGAGACGACACAATACAGCTATAAATACCACCATTTGCTGCCTGGGCGTTGCTTATATCAATTCGGTTGGTAGTTTTTCCCAATACATTGGTCTCAGTAATAGGCGCACCATCTTTATACCACAAATAGGTTAAGTCATCGCCGGCAGCAGTTATTTCAAGGCTAATGGAACCATTCTGACAAATGGATTGCGAAGCCATAGGTTGTGCAATAATTGACGGGTTCTCGTTTACCTCCAGTTCCGCTATACTGCTTGTTTTTTCCACAAGCGGTGTGCCACAAGTGCCCGATACAACCACAAAATACTCTCCTGCATCACCCGTTGCAAGCGGATTAATTGTATATTCCCTCAAGGTAGATATTGAAATCAGAGGTGCATCAGTTCTATACCAGTTGTATGCAGTAACATTTCCGGTTGCTGTAACCGAGAATGTGTGGCTATCGCCCTCACACTTGGTAACATCAATGGGGTTTTCGGTAATAGTAATGGATGGATTAACAACTACCATTGCCGGTTGGCTAATCTCGGTACCAACCACACAGGTATAAGCACCCTGATCGGCTACGGTAACGGAACTAATGTTAAGCGATGAAGTTGTGGCCCCCGAAATTCGGGCATCATCGGCAAGATTCGTATTTCCACGCTTCCATTGGTAGGTATAGCCTGCATTAGGTTCTACAAACAGGTTTAGGGTTTCGCCCTCGCATTTTGTGGCATCCACTGGATGCAGCGTAATTACTGTTGATAAGATAACTGTTAAGTCGGCTGAACTGCTTAATACATTAGAGCATGTGCCCACAATATAGCAGGAATAGGTATCATCATCGGTAAGTACCGCATTCGAGATGGTAAGGGTTGCAGTAGTTGTTCCTGCATAATGGCCAGCTACATCGCTCATATCAACGCCGTTTTTACGCCATTGATAACTTACAATATCCCCAACAGCAATAACTTTTAAGGTCGCAGTATTGCCTACCAATACAGAGGTAGAAACCGGTTGTATTTGAATTGTTACATTCTCCTGAACAGTTAAAGTAGCAAACAAATCACTTTCTGTACCACAGGTTCCGGTAACCACACTTTGGTATGTTCCGGCATTGGTTGGGGTAATGCCGCTAACCGTAAGTTCGTTGGTATTGCTTCCATTTATTTGTCCCCCATCGGCAAGCAACGTGCTGCCTTTGTACCATTGGTAAGTTAAGTTTGTACCGCTATTCACAGTAATAGTATAAATGGCATCGGTTCCCTCACACTGCGTTAAATTACCCGAAATGGCCACATCGGTAAGTGCACCCGCAGTAATGGTTGCAATGTTAGTAGTAGTTACTCCACAGCCATTACTAACCTCGGCATAATAGGTGTCAGCAGTAGTTACATTAAAAATAGAGGTTGATATTCCCTGGTTAATACCTAAACCATTAAACCAATTGTAGGTTAAATTATTTCCCGTAGCAAATACCGTAAGGTTTACCGATGATGCCGGGCAAAGGGTACTACTTAACGGATGCTGAGTGACTACAATTGGTATAGATACATTTAACTGGGCTTGTGCGCTGGTTTGTGTATTGCAACCACTATACACCTCGCAACTGTATTGCCCGGCATTGGCTAAAGCCACATTGGCAATCACCAAAGTTTGCGCATCGGCACCCGAAATGGAACCGCCGTTTGTGAGCGGCTGGCCATCTTTTAACCATTGGTAGCTTACCACGGTACCTGTTGTGCTCAGGGTGAAATTCACGGTTTGCCCCTGACAGGCATCTACCGGAGCAGGGTCAACGGTAACAGTAACCGCCTCATAAACAGTAAGACTCGCCATTGTGCTGGTAACGGTACCACAGAAATTGGTAACCTCGCAGTAATATTGACCGGCATCGCCGGGAACAACAGCAGGAATTGTATAGGTTGATGTGGTGGCTAATGTTACGAGTGGAGCACCGTCTTTCTTCCAAGCATAGGTTGGATTGGTTCCCGATGCCACTACAAAGAAACTGGCCGGTAAACCTTCGCAAACAGCTTTATTCCGTGGTTGAGTGGTAATGGTGATCGGTTGGTTAACGGTTAACACCGCATCAGGCTGCACATCACCACAAACTCCTGTCACAAAACACTTGTATATTCCGGCATCCGCAGTTACCAAATTATTGATATTCAAACTGGCGGTGGTGCTACCCGAAATCCTAACTCCATCAGTAAGGGCATCGGCTCCCAAGTACCATTGGTAATTTAGGTTAGTGCCGGTTGTAGGAGTAACGGTAAAGTTGGCACTTGCACCCTCGCAATCTTCAATGTCAGCTGAAATAGTTACAACAGTTGGAGCACCGGCTGTTATTACAGCCACATCGCTGGTTATGGTTCCACAAACATTGGTTAAATCGCAGTGGTAGTTGCCAGCTAATGCAGCATTAAATACGGTATTGTAAGTTGGACTGTTAGCTCCAACCATGACAGCTCCAAAGTACCATTGATAGGTATTTACAGTACCCGTTGACTGTACGTTAAGTGCCAAAGTACCTAAATCGCATACCACGTCGCTTTGAGGGTGCTGGGTAATGGCAATGGGGTCAAGCACGGTAAGCAATGCCGGATTACTTTGGGTATTGCCACATGGAGTAATCACATCGCACCAGTAGCTGCCGTTATCAGCCGTGACAGCACTATTAATGGTAAGTGTTGGTAAGGATACACCTGAAATTCTGGCATCATTGCTTAAAGCAGTCACCCCCTTATACCACTGGTAAATTGTGCCAACAGGGGCTGTTATATTAAAGGTAAGTGATACATTGTTATTGGCGCAAACCTCCTGACTTGCGGGATGTGAATTAATTACAATGGCATCCAGTACGGTAAGTTCCGCATCGCTGCTGTTAATAGGATCGCATGAGGTGTTGGAAACTACGCAACGGTATAAACCGGCATCAGCTAAAGCCACACCGGTAAGCTGTAAAGTTGACGTTAATGCTGTGGCATTGGCAAGTATGTTAACCCCATCCTTTTGCCATTGATAGGTAAGGCTGGTTCCTTCGGCTTCCACGCTAAAGGTGGCATCGCTGCCCACACAAGCGGTAGCCGCTATTGGGTTCTTGCCGGTGTCAATAGTTGGGGGAGCCTGAACGTTAAGTTGAGCACCTGCTGTAGTTGCCGATGTTCCGCACGTTCCCATTACGATGCACGAATAGCTGGCATCATCGGAAAGTTGAATATTGTTTATGGATAAAACATTACTTATGGAACCGGAAACCCGGCTGTCATCAATTAAATCAACGCCATCTTTGCTCCACTGATAGGTGAACCCTGCCTGCAATGCACCTACTGTAAAAGTGACATCCTCGCCCACGCATTCATTTACTGTGGTTGGATCTGCCGGAGTTGCCTGAGTTCCCTCAGTAACCACCGCACTGTTGGTTTGCTTGGTGGCACAGCCATTGGTAACTTCACAATAGTAAGTACCATCATCACCTGCTGCAAAAGGATTAAAATCAAGAGTAGTACCTGTGGTTAATGCCACAGCAGGTGCTTTATACCATTGGTAAGTAAGCACTTCGCCTGTGGTAGTGCTGGCTGATGCATTCAGGTTAAAAATATCACCCAAACATTTTGTTTTATTTATTGGATGGCTGAGTATGGTAATGGTATTGCTTACCACGGTAAGTTGTGCACTGTTGGTTACCAGCGAATTGCAGATATTGGTTATCTCGCAGCTATAGGCATCCTCATCGGCTGTAGTAACATTGTTGATAATGTATGAGGCCGAAACAGCCCCCGAAATATCAACTCCCCCTTTGCGCCACTGATAGGTAACTCCGGGTTCACTGGCAGCCGCCGTAAAAGTGGCAGTATTGCCCTCACAAACTGTTTGATCCGTTGGGTCGGTCAAGGTAAAGGGGTTCACCAACGTTACACTGGCTGTATTGCTGCTAATGGTTCCGCAATAATTGGTAATGTTTACATAATAATCACCAACTTGTGCCGCATTAAAAGCATTCAGGGGTAGTATTGGACTGTTACTTGCTGGCACAGCAACAAAACCGCCGCCATTATCAAAATACCACTCATAAGTTAAGTTTGTACCTGACGATGTGGAAACCGAAAGGTTGGTATTGGTTCCAGCACAAACCGATTTGGTTTGTGGATGCACCGAAATGATTGGGGCTACATCAATGCTTAAGACACTGACGGTACTGGTAGCCGCAATTCCACATGTCCCTGTAACAACGCAATAGTAACTTCCTGCATCGGCAACCGCTACATTATTTAGGTTGAGTGTGGCATTGGTTGCCCCAACCACCGGGTTTGATGCATCATTCTTGTACCACTGATAAGTTAATCCCACACCCGTAGCCACCACGGTGAACGAAACATTACTGCCCACGCATACATTTTGAGGGGTTACAGGTTGTGTTGTTATTGCAGTAAGCGGATTAACCGTTAATGTTACCTCGGCGCTATAGTAAGGA
>Ga0074197_1000218_pt1 | contig 81908 bp, 92 predicted proteins | sample EPASupsiteSAE305_FD_64526 | JGI IMG/M metagenome (GOLD analysis project Ga0074197, IMG submission 64526) | Bioremediated contaminated groundwater microbial communities from EPA Superfund site, New Mexico - SAE3-05 reassembly with SPADES | ecosystem: Environmental > Aquatic > Deep subsurface >... | reverse complement strand
GCTCCGAGCGTCGCGGGCGGACGAACTCAGGGGAACGGCGGCAGCTGCGAAGCGCAGCCCGCCGACTCACCAGAACCCGCAACGCCGGGACTCCGAATCTAGGGGCCCGGCGGTCCCACCAACTTCTCAACATTCATAGCGAGGACTTGCCATGCAAACCGTGACCGCCCCCGATACCGCAGCCAACGCAACGGAAAACACCCCCGTCGATCTGCCGATCGCGCTGAACGCAGGGACTGGCGAGGTGCTGATTCCCCTGAAACGTCTGGTTGCATCGCCGTACAACCAACGCAAGACGAAGCGCGATCCGGCGGCCATCGAGGCAATCGCGGACAACATTCTCGCTGTCAACTTGCTGCAAAACCTTGTCGTCCATCCGATGAAGGTTTCCCCGAAAAAGGCGCAGACCTACGGCGTTGATGCGGGCGAAACCCGTCGGCTCGCGCTGCTTCGGAACGTCGAGCGCGGACACATCACGCCGGACTTCCCTGTACGCTGCATTGTGATTTCGGAAGCGGAGGCCATACTGGCGAGCGCATCGGAGAACGACCTCCGCGTCCCGCCGCATCCCGCCGACCAGTTCATCGCTTACAAGGCTCTGGCCGACGAGGGGCGCAGCCCGGAGTTCATCGCCGCCGTGTTCAAGGTGACGCACAAGACGGTCGCAGGCCACCTGAAACTTGCTGCCGTCTCGCCCAAGCTGTTCGATCTGTTCGCGAACGACGAAATGAGCCTTGAACAGATCAAGGCGCTCGCTATCACGGACGATCATGAACGGCAGGAAGCAGCATGGTTCGGCGCGCAACAGGAATGGCGCAGGCGTCCGCGTGAGCTTCGCGCGGTGTTGCAGGGCGACAGGCTTTCGTTCGGCGACCGGATCGTGCGCTTCGTGGGCGTCGCCGCGTACGAAGCCGCCGGGGGCGTGGTCGAGCGCGACCTGTTCGCAACACGCGACGAGGGCTTCATCGTCAACCGTGATCTGCTCGACCGGCTTTTCGATGAAAAGATGGCCGGTAAGGTGGATGAGATCAAGGCCGAAGGCTGGTCGTGGGTGGAGGCGCGTCCGTCGTTCGATTATGACGAGCGCAACCAGTTCACGACGCTCTACGCCGAACCGGCACCTCTCACCGCCGAGCAACAGGCAGAACTCGACGCACTGGAAAAACGCGCGGACGAGATTCAGGAGCGGCTCGAGGCGTCGTACGACACCGACGAAGGCGATCCCGACTTTCTGACCGACGAGCAATTCGAGACGTTGGAGCTGGAGAGTGATCGCCTGAACGCCGCGATCAGCGCCATCGAGGATCGCGACGGCGTGTTCACGTCCGAACAGATGGCCGTGAGCGGAGCGATCGTCACCATCAACCACGCCGGCGACATGGAAGTATGCCGAGGACTGGTGCGCCGCGAGGACCGCGCACAGGCACGCGCGCAACTGGAAGAAAGTGGCGCGTCCGTCCCCCGGAGCCTGATCCGCAAGGAGAAGGGCGTCCATTCGGAAAAGCTCCTGCTCAACCTCACGGCGCATCGGACGGCGGCGGTGCGCTCCGCGCTTTCGCAGAATCCTCACGTGGCACTGGTGACGCTGGTACACAAGCTCGCACTCGAATATCTCGTTGAGGGGTACGATCTCGACTGCCTCAGCGCCGCTCAGATCAGCAGCAAGGAAGCGTTCTACGACATGCACAGGGCCGCCCCCGAGATTCGCGATTCCGCCCTTGCGACCGGCATGGATGCCTACGTTGAATCGTATAAGGCGATGCTGCCGAAGAATCCCAATCACTTGTTTGGGTGGTTGCTGGAGCAGCCGCAGGACCGGCTTCTGAGCTTGCTCGCGCTCTGCACGTCGCTGAGCATCAACGGCGTTTCGCGCGAGGAAGGGCCGAACGCGATCAATGCGATTGCGGGCGCGCTCAATCTTAACCTGTCGGCGTACTGGCAACCGACGTGTGAAAGCTATTTCAACCACGTTTCGAAAGACCGCATCGTGGCTGTCGTGAGCGAAGTCGTGTCAAAGGCAGAAGGTGCGCGGCTCTCGAAGATGAAGAAAGCCGAAGCGGCTCAGACTGCGGAGAAGCTGCTGGAAGGTAAGGGCTGGTTGCCCGAGTTTATGGCGGCGTCGGAAGTGAAGGAAAGCCGCTATGTCGGACGCGATGAGGAGGAAGAATCCGACGACGAAGCGGACGACGATGAAATGGCGCTTGCCTCGGACCGCACCGACACGATTGCCAATGACGAGACGATGGGGCAACCGGTTCGCGACGAGGTCGGCCCGTGGCCGTTCCCAAAAGCGGCGGACTTTGCCGTCGCGTTCGAGGTTGCGACCGAAAGCGTTGAAGGGGGCGAACAACCAGCACAGCACCGCGACGACGAACCGCTGCGCAAGCCCCTGCACCCGGCGCTCGCGTGGCCGTTCCCGCCGAGCAACCCCGACACGCTTCTTCGCGTCCGTCACGCGGCGTAAGACCGCATTCTCCCTCGGGTCTTCGGACCGCTTTCCCCGCCTTTCCCCGGCGGGTTTTTTTTCGCCCCGTTGGGAAAAATGCGCCGCGAATCAGCGCTACGTGATCCGTCCGTTTCGCGCCCCGCGGCGCTCATCACGGACGACTCACGCAGCGAGGAGAGGACTCGGCTTCGCCGACCAAGGGGGAACCCCGTCACGGTTCCCCCTTGGAACTCCCTCCCTCGGCGGGCTACCGAATCGCATTGTAATTGTGCTCATGGACAATACTGATTAAAATAAAAGTGTGGCCCCTCAACCGGGGCCAAAAGACAGCGTGTGGAGACCCTTTGAAACCTACAAGCAGTGATCGAACGACGCACCACTCGCGCGCCGCTGACGCGGCGGCATCGGCACGTCGTTCGATCTCGGGCTTCAGCCGATGCGGCGCGGAGGGCGCCGCAATACCTCGAACCGAAGCCCGCATTGACGGTGCCCATGATACGCAGGACTGCATGGGCTTTGTGATGCCATCGGATTGCGTCTGACGCGGCCCGTACCCAATGCTTTCCTCAATCGTTGCCGCGTTTATTGTTGGAAATGTTTCGGCGCGCACACGCGACGTCGATCCGACCATCGGGCGGCTCACACAATCCGAGGTCTTTCCGGCGGCCGTTGAATTTCTGTTGTGGTCGTTGCTCGTTCTGACAGCCGCGACGCTCATTTGGGTGATCGCCCCGGCTGTCGTTTCAGCAATCACCTACTGTAGTCCGTCGATCGGCGCTCTACTTAGCCTGTCCGTTCCTGCGGATTGTTCGGCGGGTTTGGAAGGGTGGTATGCCGCGAAGCGGGCTCTGGTTGGCTATGTGACGGTTGCCAGTGCATCCGCGGCGCTCGCAGTGGGATGGCATCTTGCAGTGCGTGGAAGGCGCGGTGCGGCCAGGCGCAGGTCTCGCCGCTGGACAGTGATGGTTGACGATGGCGAAGACGAGTGAAACGACGATTCCGGGGCGTCTTTGCTTCGCAAAGACCGGCTATGTTGCGCTACGCCCGCAAACCTCGCGGGCTAGGCGTCGAGCCTCCTGCGGAGTCTCGCCCCTCTCCCTTCGGTCGGGGCTGCCAGCGCCTCGCCGAGCGGAAGCTTCGCTCCCGGAAAATCTCACCTTTTGTTGCGTCGTCTCTCAGCATGCTGCGGTAGTACACGGCCCTCGGATGCAGCATGTTTGCCCCGCTAGCGCGGGGCTTTTTTTCGCTTCGCTCTTCGTCCTGACGGACGCGCTGTTGTGTCGCGCCGGAGGCGCGAAGGGCGCTCGCCGCGCAGCGTTTCGCCTCGACGCCATTCCCCTCCGCTTCCCGTTCCCCTAGTTCTCGTCCGACCGCGCGACTCTAGGCACGTCGCACATCCGGTCAAGGCGCGCGGGGCCGTGTTGTCGCTCCGCGACTGCCCGCCCCAGCCCCCCGCGCTTGTTCCCTTGACCGGTTGCGCTCCGCGCCTCTCACAGGCGCGGGACGATGAACTCAGGGGAACGGCGGCAGCTTCGGCAGGAGCCGCCATCTCGGCAAAACCGGAACGCCGGGACTCCGAATCTTGGGGCCCGGTCAGCGGTATGGCAAAGACAGGGAGTCGCGACGTGGACGAAAGCCAACGCAGCAACCAATGGACCGACAGGTGGACCGTGCCTGAGAAGCCGGACACGTACGAGGTCCGCCTCTTTACCGGGGTCATTCGAAGTGCCTACTGGACAGGGGGCACGTGGATCGACAACGCGGCCTGCAAAAAGGACGGCAGGCTGCGTAGCAACCGACAGCTTTTGAAGATGATCCGGGCGTGGCGCGTTCGCGACGCAGCATAGACGTGGCAGGACACACATCATGTATTCAGTCATGGCAACCCGTTCGAAACCCATGCAGGACCGCGCGGTCGCGCAGTTCCTTAACTCCGTCCCGTGCGCACAGCGGAGGTCGGCTCTCACAGACGCCAGCCGCGCGGCTTCGGTGCTGGCCGGGGAGCGGATATTTCTCGCGGTCCCGAGCCGGGACATTCAGAAGGCGCGCGCGCTTGGCGCCAAATGGGACCGGGACCTGAGGGTCTGCTGGATAGCTTCGTCCGCCGACAAAGGTCCGTTTTCACCTTGGATCGTGGACGACGCAGCGTTACGCGCTGCAGGCATCGACCGTGATGACGTGCTGGCCGAGTTTGCCGAAGCGATGAGGAGCTACGGCCTAGTGCCGAAGGACGTGATCGCGGATGGCAAGTGGCATTGCGCGATGGTGGAGACGCGCTCCGGCCCGCGCTCGCATGGCGGATACGTCTTGAACATGGACGGCGCGCCGCGCGGATATATCCGCAACTTCATCGGAGGGGAAGGAGCGTGGCGCTATCACGGAGCGAAATTGACGCTCGAACAGCGGGCTGCGTTGGAGGCACAGAACCGTGATCGTCAGGCAGCGCGTGACGAAGCGGTGCGCCGGGAACAACAGCGCGTCGCCGAGCGATCCCTGGAAATTCTCACCCAACTTCCCAGGATCTCGGGGCGCGCCCACCCGTATCTGGAGCGTAAGGGCGTCGGCGCCTACGGCGTTCGCGTGGCCAACGCAGTAACAGACGATATATCCGGGCTGCTGAACAAGGAGGACTTTCGGCGCAGCAAGGCGAAGTATCTCGTCATACCCGGCCGGGACATCAATGACCAGTTCCTCACTGCCCAGGTTATCGGACCAGACGGATTCAAGATGTTCGTGCGCGACGCCCGCAAGAAGGGCGCATTTCACCTCATCGGCGTGCGCCGAACCCGCGACCTCTTGATTGCGCCGGCCGTCCTGTTCGTCGAGGGCTATGCGACGGGCGCGAGCCTGCACGAGGCCACAGGCCTGCCGGTGGTGATCGCGTTCGACGCGAAGAACCTCATCGATGTGGCGAAGTCCCTTGCCCGCATTCTCCCGGCCAGTCAGCCGAAGGTGGTGTGCTGCGATAACGATCAGTTTTTCATCGAGAACGCGCTGGACAAGATTGCCCGAACCGGCGGGACGCCGCATGCCACAGCAACGAGCGTGCGCGTGCGCGCCGGCGTTGGCGAGGCGACCCGCGAGGTTCAGATTTGCGGCGCCCTGGCAGACGGCCACTGGCATCAGGCTGCACACGGCAAGTACCGGCTGCAACTGGAGAGCGCGCAGGGTGTGGTGCGCGCACTCACCCTGGACGTGGTCATTCCGGGGGAGCGGCACGTTCGCGTGACGACTCGAAACACTGGCGTCGCGTGCGGTGAGGAAGCGGCGCGCATCCTCGGCGCCGCAGCAGTCTCCCCTGCTTTCGCGTCGCTCGAAGCGCGGCCGACCGATTTCAACGACCTCGCCGGGGCCGAAGGGCCGGAAGCGGTCGCGACCACCATTCAACCGCTGATGCCGTTCAGCCTCAATCCGAACCCGGCACCCGCATGCAACCGCTAAGAAAATGGCTCGACTCTTCTACTACCACCAGCTCTCGCCCGAACAGCAGACGAAAGCTCTGATGCTGCCCATCCGCGGGCGACCCGAATGGCAGTGCTACGTGGTCGATAACCAGGGCGCCGTCCTGCAGGGGCCACCACTCACCCCTATCTTCCAGATCGGCATGGTTCGGGTTCCTGCCGCATCGCGCGCGCAGCTCGCGGCACTTCACCGTGCGGCGGTCGAATTTATCGTGCGTCACGCCATCGGCGACTGGCACGAGATGGAACCCGACGAGCGGGCAGCGAACCAGCTCGCGATCGAGGAGGGCGCTCCTGTGCTGTCGCGCTACGCCGTTGGCGAGCGCGCGGAGGTTTACGTGGTCACGCCGGGGAATCGCCGCGAGACCCGCATCATTGTCAGCTCGCGTGCGCTGGGCAAGACCCGCATTCACCAATTCGCCCGATGACCGTCAATCAGGAGGAACTCACCCATGCGCAAACTCGCGCTCACAGCAGCAATCGCCGTCAGCGGTGCCATCTTTACCGCGCCCGCTTTCTCGTCCCCCTGGTCTGCTGCAATCGCGACAGCGCGGGTCACACACACCGCGGTTCCGCCGGCCGAACGTGTCAACTGGTTCGCGTTTTCGCCCGAAGCCGGGGGGATGGACCTTGTGCTCTATGGAGTCTACTCGGCGCGAACCTCACTGCACGTGCTCGCGTACCTGATCACCTACAGGCCGCTCCTCGAGGCACTCGCGGAGAAGGCGCGTGCCGGCGTCGCAGTCACGGTGGTCGTTGACTATGGCGAGAGCATCGCCAAGGACCGTTCCGGGTACATCCGCAGAGGCCTCGATTTCCTCCAACGATCCGGCGTGAACGTGTGTGCAGTGGACGCCTATCCGCTGATGCACGACAAGAGCATGGATATCGACGGACGCAGCGTCCAGCTGGGAAGCATCAACTATACGGAGGCCGGCGCGAAGTCCAATTCCGAGGATGCCGTGATCGAGTGGAACGATACTTCGAGCGCAGCGGGTTTCGAGCAGCACTTTCGGTCGCGGCTTGCCCTCTGCCGCCCCATTAGCTAAGCCCGCAACGTCCCGAAGGGGCAGCTACAGCCGGATTTCGCCAGGAGCACGATATGCAGACAAAACCTGACCAGGACTGCGTAGTCGCAGACGCCGGACCCACCGCACGGGTCGCGCTGCAGTCCATCGTCCTTACCCGCGCAGATGGGCCTGCAGGCTATTGCGGCGTGCAGAATCAATGCACGACGCTCCACCAGGCCAACGCCATCCTCGCCGAATGGAGCCGTAGCGCACCGGCCGCTGGCAGCGGCGACACGTGCGTGATCAGGATGATTTTCGCGGACGGGAAGGAGCATGTCGCGAACTACAAGCTTCTGCACTTCTCACGTGCCGTCCCCCGGTTCGACGTGTATCTGCTCCGGTCCGCTTTCTTCTTCACGGCGCGCGGAGGCGATCCCGGCGAGCGGGACGAGCACTATCGGGCAAGGCTCGCAATCGTGCTGAGTGGGTCGCCCGCACGCGCAACTGCGCGGACCTACGAGACCCTTCTGACCCGCTACGAGATCGGCCAGCCCCACCCATTGCCAGTGCGACGTTTTGAGGTGGCACTCACAGATTGACGCGATTCGAAGCCGGCAGCCGATTTCCGACGCCATCGGCAGGGGCATGGCCGGGCGTTGCGCGGCCACCGCTACGTCGTGCTCCGCTCGCTGCGCGATCTGCGCATCGAGCCCCCCGCGGGTCTCGCCCCTTCGGGCTTCCATCGCTTGCCTTCCGGCTTCGCCGGCCAGACGGGGCTACGCCCCTTCTGGACTTCCTTCCCTGAAGTGATGCGGCCTGCGGCCGCATAAAGGCGCTCGCCGCGCGGCGTTTTTGCCCTCGCGCGCAGAGACGCACCAGTCGCCAGTCCCCTGAGTCCGCCGTCCCTTTCCGCGACAGTAGCCCTGCGCCGTGACCGGTCAAGGGTTCGCTTCGCCGTGTCCTCGCCCGTTCGGTGCTCGCCCTGCGGGCTGCGCTCCGCATGCGGCCTCCGGGCACGCCCTTGCCCGGTCACGGCTACGGGCTCCTTTGTCGCCGGGACGACGAACTCAGGGGACTGGCGGCAGCACGGTAGCAGCTGCCGATCGGGCAAAAACAACCCCTACGAAGGGACTTCTGAATCTAGGGTCCCGGTCAGCCTGAAACCCTAAAACCGCATGGAGCGCACATGAAATCGAACCTTCTCCGACGCATTGCCGCCTTCTTTCTCGGTTGCGAACTGGACGCCGAAATTCACGTTAAGTACCGGTGGCGTCGCGAGGAAGACGACGTGCGCGCCGTGCAGCTGGAGACGGTGATCGACGGCAAGGCCAGACGCGTGACCCTGTATCGCCACGCGCCCGGCAAGTGGTCCCCGATGCCGCTGTAACCGGGAACGCGAACACGGCCTCGGGTGACCGGGGCAATTGGAATTTTCATCTGATGGAGTTATCGCTCAAGGAGAACACGCCATGTCGACAGTCACCATCGAGCAAATCGAACGCGCGATAAACATCTGGCGCGTCCGCCATCCGGCACCGGAAGGGACAAACGAGTGCCCGACGCTCTGCGAGGAGGCGCGCGTACTAGCCGACGTCTATGCGCTCATGATCGTCCAACATCAGGCGACCATCAACGTCGCTGCGCTCACACGACCGCAAATGGCCGCGCTGAGCGAGGCTCTGAATTCACCCGCCATCTGAGAGGCCCTGCGATGCAGATCCCGTGCACAATTACCCGCGAACAATTTGCAGATACCGACCTGGCCGGGCGTCCCTACACTCTCGAATTCGTGCACTACGCGCATGCCCAAACCGGTGAGCGCGTCAGGACCAAGGCGCATATCATTCCCGCTTTGCCGGCGCGCGCCCGAAACATGAAGGCGCGGCGCGAGTGCAAAGCGAACGACCGCGAAGCCCCTGCCCAGTCGCGCGGAAACGTCTATCTCGACGCCCGGCAGAACCCGGCGATCCGCCTCTCGTTCGGCTATAACCACCTTACGCGGCGAACGACTCAGGTTCTGACCGTACGCGGTGGCCGGGTCGTGATCGAATGGATGACGCCCGAAGCGTTTGCCGCCGCGTACGAGGAAAGCGACATTCCACCACTCGTCGCGGCGCGCGCGCTGGACAGTATCGGACGGGCCGGGGGCATCGACCCGGAAGCGCGCCGATATCTGCTTTTCGCACTCAATGCTCCCGCCTGGCGGCTTGCGCTCAACGCCTATGGATTCGTGTTTCGGGAGAAGTGTACCCGCGTCGTACGGCAGCTATTCGGCGGGAGTGAGCTATGACGGCATACACCTACGACGAAGCACGCGACATCACGGTGAGCCGCGAGGAAGCGCGGGCCGAAATACAGAGGCACCGTGCCGACTTCGCTGCGTTTCTGACGGAAGTGGGCGACCGGCAGGAATACGACGGCAAGGAAGTATTGGACTGGTTGGGCTACTAGGCAAGAGGATGAAACCGATGAACAGATATTCCCTTGCACTCGAAGCCCGCGCCCGCTGGGCCATGTACGTCGTAAGTCTTGTCGGCGGTAAGGAGAGCGCCGCCAAGACGGCGAAATCCCTTGCCATCATCGGCGCAGAGCGAAGCGGCCAGGCGGCCGGCCGGGACGACGAAGATGTACGTTGCCCCGCATTGCTGGCAGACGTCGAGGAACTCCGCGATGCGTTCACACGCGCGATGCTGTCGGTCAGGGAGCTGCGGCAGAAACGCCGCACGCGGGACGGGATCGCTGCAGAAGTGGAAGCAATGGCCAAGGAGGCAAATCGCCGATGCGGACTATCCTATGAATTGTTCGTGAAGTGGTTTTCCGAAGATGTGGAAGGTCTGCTTGAGGAGCTGGAGCCTGAATATCGCCCTCTGGCTTTAGAAATCGCGAAGGTGAACGGCTATGCGACGTCCGAGGAACGCCACGCCATGCAGGACGAAATCGAAGAGTCGGGCGGTTGCCCGTTGACCGGCATCGATCCCTGGTGTTGCCCGTGCGGTCGCCACGAATAGACGGTGCCCGCAGTTCCGTACGTCGCTCGGTCAGGGGCACGTTGAACGCATAAATTTGCGCATGCGAAAATCTGCCTGCCGTTCTCGGTGAGCGGATTTTCGCGGCCGGCGCGGGCGGGGCGGCTTCTGCGCTTCGCTTCGAAGCCACCCCGCCCGCGCCGGGCAAAGCACTCGCGGTTTTGAGCAATAAATTGCTCAAAACTGGTCCGTCCGATCCGGCTCACGGCGCTCGCGCGCCTCTCGCCCGATCTCCCGAACGAAGGTCCGCTGCGCAGCGCATTGCGATGCAATGCCGCTGCTCGCGACTCCACGCTCCGGAACGCTTTGCGTTCCTACGCCGGATGTACCCAACATGCCGTGATATACGCATGCGCGGCTTCGTTGGCAGCAGCCGGTGCCGTTCCATGTCGCCGCGAAAGTGATTCCGGCCCGTCCCCGGCCGGAATAGGTAATGCCGGCCTGGGTGATTGCTCCTGCGTCGCAATCACCGGCGGATGCCGAACGAAAGAAATGGCGGCTGGCCGCTCGGGCGACAACGTTCGTTGCACCCTTCGCACCCAGCCGCCGTCTCGACCCCACCGCCGTGCTGCTAACACCGCGAGTTTCCCACAAGCTCCACCGCACCCCGCGGTGACGAGTTGCCCACAACAAACACCGTTGTGGACAACTCCCGCGGCGGACGGCTCTTGCGATTTATGGATAATCGCGGCCGTCCGTTCGGTGCCGTGGATTTGTGGGAAACCCTACGCGGCTTTGGCTTGCTCCTGCTGTCCGGTGCGCGCGCTATCGGCACCGGTCGCCGGGCTTCCGCCCGTCGATCCAGCGCCCACGAGTGCGCGCAGTTGCGGCACGACCTTCTTCCACTCGTCGACCGGTATCAGGTCAAGACGCTCGGCCTTGAATAGATCGAGAATCGCCTTCCTGTTCTTTTCGACGTTCTCCCGTTCCTCGCGCCTCTGCTGTTCCCGAAGCGATGCGAGCAGCTTTTCGGTTTCGGCGATTCTCTCAGCGATCGAGACTGCCGGGCGCCTTCCACGGGGCTTCTTCTCAGAGTTGACTTTCTCGGTCATCACACTCATCCCATAGTGAGGTTGTTGTCGGGGCATTCCGTAATGCGTGCGCGGTGCATCTTCGCTTCCTCACGCAAAAAAATCAATTCCCCGGAATGCCCCGACGCGGTAGGGGCCTGTCTTTTCCCGACATTCCGATGCAGCAGGAAAAGCCAAAACCGCCCCTCCCAAAAGGACAGACATTACGCACGTAACGTGCAAACGTCAAAACCATCGCAAGCTCATGATTTAGCGTTCTTTTTTGCGTTACATGTAATTTGCACAGTCCTACCACTGATTAAAATTAACATGTAGAATTCTCATGTCAATCAGATAGATAGGAGTGTTACAAAATGAAACGCTCGACCTGCGAACCCCCCAGCGAGGGAGATCAACTGCTGTGAGGAAGCCGATCGTTCATTTTGGTATTGAGTGGGATGAATTCGAGCGCCTCCAGGCGGAAGCTGAGCGCCGCAAGCTGAGCCATAACGCGCTCGCCCGCCTGTACCTGCGCGACACCATTGCCGGTTATGACCGCAAGCACGAGGTTCTTTTGGCGCAGATCGAGACGCTACGTGCCGAGGTTGCCAGGCTTCAGAACACGCTCGAAAAGCAAAGCGTACTCGCCGCCGGCGCGCTCGCCTCCTCAGCCATTCCGCCGGGGCTGGCGAACCCGATGCCCGAAAACATCAAAGATCAGGTGCGCGGTCACATTCGCGAAGCGATCAAGCAAGGACGCAATATCGACCGCGCGTACGACGATGGGAAATTCAACGGGGAGTGACGCCATGTTTCTGCCAGTCCAGTTTCAGTCAGTCAACCATGCCGGGCTGCTCCAGGCCGGCGAATACCACGCTTCCTGCCGCACTTATACCTCACGGGACCGGGCGTCGACGATGCTGTATTTCGAATATCGTCGACCCGAGGACGAGCTTGTGTCCGCGTGCGACGTGGTTCTGATCGACCGAAAGGGAGCGGTGCGAGCGTGCGATTTCCTTCGCATGGCCGACCGCAGCTGGCGCGACAGCTTCGGCGCACGCGCCGACTCGCTGCTGGCTCTTCTGCCAGGTGAAGTGGCGCACTTTGAGCTAGTCGACGAGGCGCGTCTTGGCGCCCTTCATGTCCGGGAGGCGGAATGAGCGACAAGGTCATATCCAACGCCGGCGCAGGACGCGCGCTATTTCTGACCCGCGTGAAGCTCACGGTGCATGCCGTTTCAATGTCGCTCTGGACTGGGGCGCTTCCCGGTGTCGTTGTGCCAGTCGTGCTCTGGGGAGCAAGTCTGTCTCCACGGGACATCGACGTGGTCAAGCAAAATATCATGTCTCACATCGTCAGCGCGGACACTCCGCGAAAGTGGGTGTTGCGGGACCAGTCGGGCGACCCGGAAGTCCTCACGGTCGTCAAAGCCGACGGCGAGGAAGTGCAGCTGCTAACACCGGCTCAATACCGGGCGGTGACAGCCGATTTGTCCCGGCCGGTTCATGTATTTGGATATGTGATGGTGGCGAGCGCCATCTGCGGCGTGCTCGGTTATGCCTCGGTGTGGATGTCGCTCAGCCGCCTCGGAAGGCGCGCGCGGGAGAACAAACGGGTCGACGGCGTCGAGGAGCTGGTGGGGCCGCGGGAGCTCTCAAGGCTGGTCAGGAAGGAGGAGCCGGGACCGTACACCATCCTCGATGTGGCGCTACCGAAATCGGCGCCGATGCAGGGCATCCAGTTCATGGGTGCTCAGGGAACCGGGAAGTCGCTTGGCATCCACGATCTGATGCAACAGGTTTTTGCAGCCAAGCGCAAGGCCATCATTTACGACCAGAGTGGCGAATACTTCCGCGCCTACTATCGCCCGGGAAAGGACTATTTCTTCAATCCGTCCATGTTGGGATCGGTTCGATGGTCGATCTTTAAGGAGCTGCAACACACCTACGACGCCAACACCCTCGCGCACGCCTTTTTACCGCCGAAGGCCGGCGTCGTGCACGGCGCCAATGCGTTCTTCGAGGACGCGGCCCGTGCCTTGTTCTCCGTCATGACATTGCGGTTGAGGCAGCGTGGCGCGGTTTACACCCGTACCATCTCTGAGGCCATTTTGGCCATGCCGGACGACGAGCTTGAACTGCTGATCAAGGAGTCCGTGGCCAGCTCGGCTGTCGGGGGCGATTCGAAGGGGCAACGTCAGGGCGTGATTAGTTCGATCGCAATTTACCTGGACGGCATCGCAGCGGTGCCCGACGGTGAATGGACCTTGCGCGAGTTCTTCGAGGCAGACGACGATGCGCGCTTTTTTATCGTCAGCACCGACGACACGAAGGCGATGTTCGCTCCGTTGTACCGACTGCTGCTGGCAATCTCGTTCGCGATCATCGCGGCGAAGCGGGAAATCGTCCACTACGACCGCTACTGGTATTTCCTCGATGAAGTCCACGTACTTGGAGATATCAAGCTCGACGAAACGCAGGCGACGCATCGGAAATACGGCGTCTGCGTGGTGACAGGTATCCAGGCGGACACGCAGTATGTAACGTCGATCGGGCACGAGCGGGCAAGGACGCTGATGAACGGATTCAACACGTCGGTGATGCTTCGTGCGAACGAGCCCGAAATGGCGGAGCGAATGGCGCGGCGACTTGGCCGCATGGACATGGAAGTGATTTCCAATGGCAATGCAATTGCCGTAACTGACTGGCGGGACGGGGGGCAGGTCAACCAGGGACAGCAGGAAAAGTGGCTCGTTATGCCTTCGAAAATCGGCCGGCTCAAGAACTGTACCGCGTATGTCCAGATGGCCGGCGACTACCCATCAACGCTCGTGGATTATCGGCACTGGCTCCCGAAATGGTACCGACCGTGGGCGCGTGCTAATCGCTTCAAGGCGCGTCAGGACGATCCGCCTCGAGATCCGCGCTTCAAGATCAAGGTCGCGGAGGGACAGGATGCGCTCGCGAGTGTGAGAGCGGAAGCCGAGGCAAAAAGGGCGGAGGCCGAACGCGCAGCAGAAGCAAAGAAAGCGGTCGAGGCTACGGGAAAATGGGTCGTGACAGACATGGAAACAGGGGAAATCATCCGGGCCGACGAGGCGGGACGGGAATCAGTCGAGGAGGCGGCGGGCACCGGTCAGGCGATCCAGAACGATGACGAGGGGGGGCTCTTCTAGTGAAAGGTCTATTTATCAAATGGGCGCTGACGTTCGCCGCGATAGGGATAGCGCTTCTCTGGGTCTTTTTTCCTCAATTGCGCTCAGCCGCCGGCATGTGGGTCTCGGGCAGCGATACAGGCGAACCAGTATTGCAGGACGCGGATCTCGCCGGCATCCGCACGATCAAATTCCTGCCCCCGGGCGAAAGCATCGTCAAGGTGGCGGTGTCCGGACTTCGCGTCATTGAGCACGGTCCTGGCTATGCCAAGGTTGGCCTGACGCTGACCGCCAATCAGCCCACCTCGCTTTATCCGAATCTCAGGATTTACCTTCAGGCGCACGGCAAGACCGATCGGACCGTTGTGCTATCCGCGAACGAATATGAACATCAGGCACGTCTTTCCAGCGAGGAGGTCAGCGTGAACCTTACGCTCCATCCAGGCGAGACCGGGTTCACGGCGAGCGCTTTTTACGGCCGCAACGGAGCCTGACATGATCTCAATGCAACACATCAAGAGCGCTGGCGACGCAGCCCGATACCACGATAAATCGTTCAGTCAGGAAGCAGGACAGAAGGCCGATAACTACTATATAAACGAACGGGCAACGGCTCGCTGGGAGGGTCGAGCGGCGGAAATTCTTGGAATCCGGGGCGAGGCGGTCGAGAGGGAGGATTTTGTCAAGTTTCTGAGCGGCAGGCTGGTCAACCCGGAGACAGGGAAAGAAGAAAACCTCGCGCGGAACGCCAAGGGGGAGAGCCGGCGTCCGGGGATGGACTTTACGGTTGCGCCCCCGAAGAGCGTCTCGATTGCCGGCCTCGTCGGCGGGGACGACCGGATTGTCGCCGCCCACCTCGTCGCTAACGCCCGGACGATGGAGTGGTTCGAGAAGCACGCGTCGATCATTCGCGTGAAGGACGACAACGGCCGGAACCGGCACGAGCGCGCTGGGAATCTCCTGTATGCGAGCGTTCTGCACGAGACCAACCGTGAGAACGAGCCACAGATTCACAGCCACAACGTGATCGTGTCCGCGGTGTACGACGAAAAGCGCAAGACCTGGCGGAGCCTAACGAATGACATGCTCCTGAAGCTGCGGGCGCAGGGCGACGTAATCTACAAGGCCGAGCTCGCCGGCGGGCTGAAGGCACTCGGGTACGAACCTGAATACGCGGAAAACGGCGTCGACTTCGAGATCAAGGGTTTCACCCGCGAGCACGTGGAAGCGTACAGCACGCGCGCGGCACAAGTCCGGGACGCCTTGCTGAAGCGCGGTATCGACCCGGGCGAGGCCAGTTTCGATTCCCGGCGCGTCGCGAAGCTCGATAGTCGTGCCGCGAAGCAGGAGCATCCACGCCAGGTCCTTCAGGAGATCTGGGAGGACACCGCACGGACTGCGGGGATCGACGTTCGCACGATCGTGCGGGCCGCTCTCGAACGGAGCCCCGGGGCTGGGCGCGAGCAAAGCGCCGGCAGTGACGGACGGTCGGCTGAGATGGGCGTGACGCCGGGCAGTTCGCAACAAAATCCGCCGTCAGGGATGGCGAGCCGACCGGAACGAGGGTCGCAGGCCCATCAAGCGACACGCGAGGACGCTGAGCTGCAGGCGAGTTCGGCGGCGATGCGAGCGGTGTCGTGGGCGATCGAACACCTCACAGAACGTGAGCAGTCTTTCTCGCTGATCGACCTCGAAATCAACGCCGTGCGCTTCAGCCGAGGGATGATCGGAGACGTTGAAGCGGCCGTCGAGCAGCATATCCGAAACCACATGATCGTGCCGCGCGGTACCGCCGAGGACGGGAGCGAGCTGTACACGACCCATCGTGCGATCGACAGCGAGATGCGCCTCGCGGAATTCATCCAGTCCGGAAAAGGCGAGGGCAACGTGATTCTCACAAATCCGGCTGACTTCGACGCCGCGCTGAAAGCCTTCGAGGCAAAGAAAGAGCAGGAAACTGGCAAACCCTTCAAGCTCTCGGACGAACAGGTGATCGCGGCGCGCAATGTGCTAATGCACCCGGATTCGTTCCAGGGTGTCCAGGGCGAAGCCGGCACCGGAAAGACAGCGGCCCTCGCGTTCGCCAACGACGTGACGCAGGCCACCGGATGGGAAGTGATCGGGATGGCCACGTCGGCGGCTGCGGCGAAGGAACTGGAAGCGTCGAGCGGCATCAAAAGCAGCACAGTGGCAGCCTACTTTGCCCGTCGGGAGACGCAGATTCGTGCCCTCGAACTGCGCCTCGGGGAATTGCGCGAGGCCCTCGCTACCCGAGAGACCATCCGCGACACCGACGCCCAGCGCCTCGAGTCCCGCAGGTTGAGCGTCAAGGGCTCGGGCATCGATTTTGGGACCAACCGCTATACCTTCGACCATCAGCGTGGCGAGGTCTTCAAGTCGCCCGACAATCTGCGCAACGCGATCGGCGCTGCACTGACCGAGATAGCGGCCAGCCGGCGAGCGGACGCGATGGAAGCCCGGCAGTCGGCCGAGACGTTCGGTGAGCGCGCGCGGGCCGCGGTGAAGGGCGCGGTGGTCAACGTCGGAGAGTCGCTCGGGCGGAGACTCTCCTCTTTCGAGCAGGTCGGAACCGTCGAGGCGATCGCGGCGCGCAACACCCTTTATCTCCAGCGGGAGAGCGCAGGCGCCGAGCTGCGCCACGAACTGCTTGTGAGGGAGGCGGAGCTTGCCAATCTCCGCCGGTACGGCAATGTGGCGGGAAAAAAGACCTTGATCGTGATGGACGAATCGTCCCTGACCGGCGCCTTCGACACCGAAAAGATTGCAAGCCTTGCGCGGGAGATCGGCGCGCGGGTTGTGCTGCAGGGCGACATCAAGCAACACGGGAGCGTGGCGGCTGGCCGCGCTTTCGAGCAGGCGCAGAAAGCCGGCATGAACGTGTCAGTGCTCGAGGAGACGCGCCGCTTTGTCAATGCCACTACTCAGTCGCAGCAGGCCATCATTGAAATGAAGGCAGGCCGCTACAGCGACGCGATCGAGATGCTCGACACGCTCGAAGTCGAAAAGGGGGACCTTGCCGTCAAGGTCGCCGAGCGCTATCTCGACAACCTGGAAGAGCTCAAGCAGCGCGGGGTCGGGCACCCGAGAGTCGGTGTCGTCGCGATTACCAACCGCGATCGCAAGGCCATTAACAGCGAGATCCACGCGCTGCTCGCCAGCCGCGGTCTCGTCTCTCAAGTCGGGTTTGAGAAGCCGCATCTGGACGATCCGAAGCTCACCGGCGCCGAGCAGCGGCACGCCGTCATGCTTCGCGAAAAGAAGGTGGACACACTGATCTACCGGAAAACGTATCGGGAGATTGGAGTAGAGAGCGGCGATGTGTTGCGTGTCACACGGTACGACGTCGACAAAAACCGAGTCTTCGCCGTCAACCGCCTCGGCAAGGAAATCGAAATCAATCCGCAGCGACAGGACTACTTTTCGCCGGCCGTTCGCGAGACTCGCTTGTTCTCGGCCGGAGATCGGGTCGAAACGCGCGCGATCATTCGGCTACCGGAACAGGCGCTGAAGCGCATTGATAACGGTACGCCTGGCGTCATAACGTCCATCGACGAGAAGGGTGCGAAAATTCGATGGACTAGAACTGGCGACGAGTCGTATCTGACGAATGACGACATCCGGTTTATTGACCACGCGTACGCCCACACCTCGTACAAGGAGCAGGGCGCCACGAACGATCGGGAGATCATCGCTGTCAGCGTTACCGGTGCGAAGGTGTTCAATCGCGAGGCGGCATATGTCGCCGCATCGCGCGCCCGTGACAACACCGAGATCGTCACGGAGGCCCGCGACGCGATGCTGAAGAACGCCGGCAAGGAAGTCGGAAAGACAACAGCGGTGGACTTCGAGACGCCGGCTGAGCAGTTGCAGCCCCAGGCGCGGAACATCGGTGAGGAGCAAGCACCCACGCAAAGCCAGGCGCCGCGCCGTGACCGCGCGCGCGAGGCGCCGGCGCGGCCAGAGCCGCGTAAGGAGAGGGGCCTCGACAAGCAGCAGGAGCGCGGGAATCTCTTGCAGTTTTGATGGCAGGTCGGCTCTGTCGGCAAGGGGATTCCTACGTGTTACGCCTACGCTGTCGGTCCAACACGAGGTGGCCGGCCCTAGTGCCGGCGAGATCACCGATCCGGCGTACACGTACCGATTGCAACAAATACATCATCTGGATGATCGACGTCGCCTCCTCTCTTATCAACCTGTGAGACGAAAGCCCCGTGATAGGAGACCTCAAACCGGCGTGAGACTTTGTCGAAATCGACAGTGGCAATAATCGGGTGGCACATCAGTTGACTGAATGCGACGATCGATACGTCTTCACTGCAGCTAGCTATAGGCATTTCTCCGTCTAGAAATACCCAATTTGGCCTGCCGCGATCCAGCTTTAGCAATGACCCGTACCTGCTCTCTTTTTCGTTTTGGTCGGTTACCCTACGCAGGACGTATTTCTTCCCTGCCTCGAAAGACTTAGGCTCCCATTCTTTCGTCTGACCATCGTAGTGCAACCCCGCGCTTTTCTGCACGGTACAAACATACGCTGACGGGTCCGCCATAGCGCCTTGCGATAATGCGAATCCAAGCAACGCCAACACCCAACGCCTCATGCGTTTTCCTCCTGTCGTCTGTGCGGGGCCGTGCCCGCCTTTCCGTTCTCCGTTTGCCCGAGATGCGCCCGGGCTATCTAGCTGGCGCGGCGCGGTACATCAGCGACACGATCACTGCGTCAGCAAGAACCACCGGGTCGAGCCAGTAGTTTTGCACCGTAAAACCGCGCCGGATCGTGAGGTTCCTTTCCTACGCGTGACTCACGCGGAGGTTGCCTCGGGCGACGGCGCGAACACTTTGCCGTTCGTTGAGTTCCAGCCGATTGGCATGAGTGCGTGCAGCCTGTCGACGTAGTCGACCATCTCCGCAAGCCACGCCGCGAGTTCGGCGAATCGCACTTCGTGCTCCTGCACGCGCACCCGGTCGATGGTCTTGAGTGTCTGGCCGGGACTGGCCGGATCGCTGACCGGTGCTTCCGGACCAGTCGGCTGAATCATGATGGGCAAGTCGTCCTTGAGCTTTCCACCGGCTAGTTCCTCCTCGATGTGTTGCATCTGGTTGCGCATCCTTCCGAGCCGCTCGCCCGCTGAGCCAACGAACCGCGGTTTCGGCCTTGTCTCGCAGAGGACTGCGCGCTCGCGCGGCGATAGATCTCGCCGTTTGCGCAGTTCCCGCATCGAGCGTACCGCGAGATACATGCCGGTGATGCAAGACTCGAAGCGCGTGATGCAGCTGTCACGGGGCGGCGCTATGGAGCCAATGCGGGGTCGGCATAAGGGCGCCACTTGAGGGGCGGCACATAGGCGCCAGTCCAAGGGCGGCGTAATGGCGCCACGTTAGGGGCGGCGCATAGGCGCCAGCAGCATCAGGGCGAGAACGCGGTTCGAACTTTCCGAGTCGGTACGCTCCGTTCTTTTTGAACGGAGCGTCCATGGCCAACAGGAGGTTCGAATTGTTTGAATACCGCCAAGTCCTTGTCCGCATGCGGCAAGGCGATTCTGACCGCGACATCGCGCGCGGCGGTTTGATGGGGCGCAAGAAGCTGACGACCGTGCGCCGCGAGGCTGAAGCGCGTAGTTGGCTGGATCCGGTGCAGCCGCTGCCGGACGACGCTACGATCGCGGGTGTCTTCGGGCGCACGCCGCACCTGCCGCACACCTGTGTGTCGACGGTTGAGCCATATCGCGAACAGGTCCGCGAATGGCTTGCCGCCGGCGTTCAGGGCACCACGATCCATGCCGCCCTTCAACGCAATCATGGCTACGCCGGCAGCTATTGTGCCGTGAAGCGCATGCTGCGCCATCTGGCTGCCGAGCGCAGCGTGGCCACCACAACGATCCTCGACTTCGCACCGGCCGACGCCGCGCAGGTCGACTTCGGCGCGGGACCCGTGCTGACGGTCGAGGGCATTGCGGTCCGGACGTGGATCTTCGTGATGACGTTGTGCTGGTCGCGCCACCAGTATGCCGAGATCGTGCTGGACCAGACCGTCGAGACGTGGCTCGCCAGCCACCGGCGCGCCTTCGAATGGTTCGGCGGCTGTCCCGACCGGGTCATCATCGATAACGCGAAGTGCGCGATCATCCGGGCGTGTCGATACGAGCCGGCGGTGCAACGCTCGTACGCCGCGCTTGCCGAGGGATATGGATTCCGGATCGACGCCTGTCCGCCGCACGATCCCCAGAAGAAGGGCGTCGTCGAATCGGGCGTCAAATACGTCAAGAAGTCCTTCGTGCCGCTGCGCGAGTTCCGGGATCTGGCCGACGCCAACCGGCAACTGCGCGAATGGGTGATGCAGCAGGCCGGCACTCGTATCCACGGCACCGTCCACGAACGGCCGCTGACGCGCTTCGGCGTCGAGCGCCCGTTGCTCGCTGCATTGCCGGACGTGCCGCCGGTACTGTCGGTCTGGAAGGAGGTGGCGGTCCATCGCGACGGCCACGTCGTCTACAAGCACGCGCTGTACTCTGCACCGTTCACGCTCGTCGGCAAGTCGCTCTGGCTGAAGGCGACCGATACGGTCATCCAGCTGTTCCATCGGCATGAACTCGTCGCAACCCATCCGCGGCAGCGGGCCGGCGGTCGCCACACGGTGCGAGATCACCAGCCGCCCGAAGCGCAGGCCTGGCTCGAGCACGATCCGCAGTGGTGTCTGGCGCGCGCGAAGGAGATCGGGCCGTCGTGCCACGGCGTGATCCTCGCGCTGTTCAACGACAAGGTGCTCGTCAACCTGCGCGGCGCGCAGGGGATCATCCGGCTGCGACAGAAAGTCGGCGATCAGAGGCTGGAAGCAGCCTGCGAGCGTGCGCTCGCGTTCAGCAGCGCGAAGTACAGCACCATCAAGGGCATCCTCGACAAAGGCCTGGACAGCGAACCGGTGCCGCGTCCCGCGTCGGCCCCGACTGGCGCTTACCAGAACGGCGGCCGCTTCGGCCGTGATCTCCAATCCCTGCTGATCCACTGACACCATGAACCCGAGTCCCGAATTGAATTCCATCCTCAAACAGCTGCGCCTGTCCGGCATCCTCGACTCGCTTGAGCAGCGCAACCGTCAGGCGATCGACGGGCAGCTCGCCTATACCGAGTTCCTTGCCATGCTGCTGCACGACGAGGTTGCCCGTCGCGAACACAAGAAGCTCGGCACCCGTCTGCTGCGCGCCGGCTTCGCGATGGGCAAGACGCTCGAGACGTTCGACTTCGACCGGCTGCCTACGTTGAACCGCTCACACGTTCATGATCTCGCGACAGGCCGGTATCTCGACGAGAAGGTCGCGATCCTGATCGCCGGTCCAACCGGCACCGGCAAAAGCCACTTGGCCCAGGCGCTGGGCCACTGCGCCGCCCGCCAAGGCCGCGATGTGCTGTTCATCTCGCAGACCGAGCTGCTCAAGCGATTGAACGCCGCGCGCGCCACCGGCGCCTATGACCGCAAGTTCCAGCAGTACGCCCGGGTGCCGCTGCTGATCGTCGATGACTTCGCGCTCAAACCGCTACGTACCCCGCAGGACGAGGACTTCCACGATCTCGTCGCGGCCCGCTACGAGCACGCGGCGACCATCCTATAAGTTATTTGGAATTGAGTCTGTGCTACGGTAGTCAAGCTTTGCTGTTGGATGGGTTTGCAGAACATACCGAAACAGATCACGCAGGGTTATCCACGGGGCCGCCGCCCGCTTCTCTATAGCGAGAGGCGAGCGGCCCGGTGGATAACCCGTGCCGAAGGCGATGTTGTTTTGGGCGCTTGTTTTGAGTCGTCATTTGATGACGAGCCGCATCCCGTTTCGCGAGGAGCAAATCATGGCTGCTGGTAGTGCTGTCGTCGAGCCGGTCTGGGAACGGTATCCACTCATTGCCTCGAACGCTTGCGCGCGGCGCTGGATACAGACTTGCGCGATGCTCGGCCTGGCAAGGAATACGATCGCGGCCTACATGTATGCTGTAGAGGGCTTCCTTCGCTTTGTGCAGAGCCACTCCCTCGATCTGCGCAGCGTGTCGCGCGAGACTATCGCACAGTATGTTGGCGAACTGCGGAACCAGCAGAGGCGAGCGAGTGCAAATGTGGTGCGCATCGACTCTGGCGGTTTCCTGTCAAACGCAACGCTGCAGCAGCGGCTCACCGCAGTCCGACTGCTGTTCGAGTTTCTTGTTGATGAGGGACTCGTCAGAACCAATCCGGTAAGCCGTGGCCGCTACACGGCATCCAGTCGCTTCGGCGCGCGTCATGAGCGAGGCCTCATCCAGAAGTTTCACAGGCTGCCCTGGATTCCAACGGAGGCGCAGTGGATGGCCCTGCTGGCTGAGGTCCGCAACGAGCCAAAGCGTAATAGGTGCATGCTGGCGCTTGCCTATGACGCGGCGCTTCGTCGGGAGGAACTGTGCCAGCTTCGGAGCAGCGATATCGATCCCGCCCACCGATTGCTGCGCATCAGGGCGGAGACGACCAAGGGGCATCGCGAACGCGTGGTGCCATATTCTGCGACATCCGGCGAACTGCTTCGCGATTACCTTCGATACCGACGTAGCGTGGGCGGCGACGGCACCGCACTATTTCTCTCGGAATCGCCTCGCAACTACGCAGCCCCAATCAGCATGTGGACATGGTCGAAGGTAATTCGCTCGATCGCGCTTCGTGCTGGTGTTCCGGCATTTTCAACGCATACGCTGCGCCATCTTTGTTTGACGGATCTTGCCCGCTCGGGCTGGCAGCTGCATGAGATTGCCCGGTTTGCGGGTCACCAGAATCTCGAAACGACGCGGCAATACGTGCATCTGTCAGGGCATGACCTCGCGGACCGGTTCGCAAAGACCATGCGCCATATACACGCGTGGCGGCTCGATGCGCTCGTGTTCGTCCCGGCAGCAGAGTGACCATGATGGCTTCGTCCAAAGCGGCCCTCGCCCCAACTGTCGATGGCACATCTTCATGGACGTGGCCGATCGATATCACGAACTACGACCGGAGAAGCCGGCTGACCGCGACCGAACAGAAGGTGCTGACACGAGATCTTCCACTCGCCGTTGCCAATGAACGCACGATAGGAGCGATGCTTGGAAGACTGTCACGCCTTGATCGTCTACTTGCGCCGATCGACGACGCACTCGCCGCTGTTGATGGCACGCATCTTTACGACGATCGCGTGAGACTGATGCTGCTACAGCATTGCGCAGTTCGGCACCAATCCTTCTGGGCCTGGGATGCCACCGCCTGGCACATAGTTCTTGGGACAACGCAGGCAGCCTTCTTCGCAGCCCACGTTCCGAAACCGCAGGCCGGTGGCGAGCGTCACGCAATTATTGCGGTAGCCTACCTGCTGCGATGCTTCAACGACGTGCCCGGCCTGGGAGAACTGAAGCGGGTTGCACTGGCGGAGAAGATCTTTGGCAAGGAGCGGCTTGCGGGCACACTACGGCGCGTTACCGACGTGTCCGCTGCATGGGGCTATCGTAGCCCTTGCAAACCCCTGATGAGCCTGGTGGCGGAACTGCTGCTTTTGAAGCAGCGACCGGAACTTGAATCGCTGACAGGTGAGTTCATCGCCTCCGTCCGCGCCCGCTGGCACAACTCCGACTATCGCAGCTCGCTGTATTTCCAGCTCGCACGCGTCCTGGCAGCACTCGGGATTCTTTCAGATGAACCCGCAGTGCGCAATGGAGTCGATAGGGAATCGATTCATGAGGCGCGAATTGCAGGCATCGCTACTGACTGGGTCAGCATGGTCGAACGCTGGGAGGCAACCAGCACCTTGACGGCACCCAGTCGCCATCGTCTGCGGGATATGGTCCTGAAGGCCGGTCGCTGGTTGACGGTTTCTCATCCGGAGATCACTCGTGCAAATCAATGGACTCGAGAACTTGCGGCGGAATACGTCGGGGCGGTTGAGCGTATGCATGTCGGTGACTACGTCTGGAGGACTGCTGCGGTCGCCACGAAGGTTGGCAAACCCGTAACAGCGCGAACGAAGCACGCTTTCCTCGGTGCGATGCGATGCTTCTTCGCCGACGTCCAGGAGTGGGAATGGATTCCTCGTCGCTTTGATCCGTTTCGAGCCTTTGCCACGCCTCGCTCCGTCAAGGCGTTGATAGGACCGGCACCTCGTACCATTGCTGACGATCTGTGGGCCAAGCTTCTCTGGGCCGGGCTGAATCTGACGCTCGATGACCTCCCTGGACACGGCGGTAACAGGGAGGGCCGTCGCCATCCGACCGGGAGCATTCGTCGCGCCGGCGGCTACTATCCGCTTGAGATGCTGCAGGCGTTGAGCATCGTGTGGCTCTTCGCCGGATTACGCAGCGACGAGATCGTTCGACTGCGGGTCGGCTGCGTGCGCAAGGAACCATCGGTCGGGCAACAGGCAACGCCGTGTTGGATGCTTGACGTTCCGGTTCACAAGACAGGTACCGCATTTGCCAAACCGATCGATGCTGTCGTCGGCGAAGCAATTGCTTCGTGGGAGCGAGTACGTCCCGTACAACCGGCAGCGCTCGATCTCAAAACGGGAGAACAGGTAGATTTCCTTTTCTCGTACCGTGCAAGGGCGATTCCACACGCATACCTGAATCGGTTTCTGATACCTCTGCTTTGCCGCAAGGCAGGTATCCCATGCGCCGATGCCCGCGGACAGATCAGCAGCCACAGGGCACGCTCGACCATCGCGAGCCAGCTCTTTAACGCGCGGGAACCGATGACGTTGTTCGAGCTGCAAGCCTGGCTCGGCCATCGTTCGCCGGTGACGACCCAGCACTATGTAGCGTTCACGCCAACGAGGTTGGCGCGCGCCTATTCTGAGGCACAGTACTTCCAGCGCAACCTTCGAATGATGGAGGTACTCATCGACCGGCAGACGATCAATGATGGGCACACGGACCAGCCGTGGAGGTACTACGACCTCGGTCACGGCTTGTGCTCATATGAGTTCTTCGACCAATGTCCACATCGCATGGCATGCGCGCGTTGCGATTTTTACGTTCCGAAGGATTCGTCCCGGGCCGACTTGCTCTCTTCGAAGGTTGGCATGATCCGGATGTTGCAGGAAATTCCGCTCACTGATGACGAACGCGCGGCAATCGAAGGTGACCAGGAAGCTGTCGATCGTCTGCTTCGGCACCTCGATGGGGTACCGACACCCGACCGGCTCATCGCCCCAAAAAGGAAGAAACAAAGGTAGAAAAACCCCTCAATTCCATATAATGACGTCGAATCTCGACTTCGGTGAATGGGGCGCCGCGTTCCCCGACAACCGCATCCTCGGCACCGCCACACTCGACCGACTACGCCACGGCGCCTACCGGCTCGTCCTCGAGGGCGACAGTTACCGCACCCCGAAACCGATGCCAGATCCCCCTCAAAATGCAGTTGCCAAAAACGGCAAAAAACCGCAACCTTGAAACCGTTCGAATCCGCGTTTTACCCCCGGTTCTGCTGGCGCCATTACGCCGCCCATCCCCGGCTCCTTTACGCCGCCCCGCGACAGCAGCGGTAGAGTTCGCTTAGCCTGACCGGCTGACCTGGGGACGGTGTATTGTAGTTTCGCAGGTGCTGCGCGGCGGCGAGATAATCCTCGCGCGCGGCGAACACACAGCGCACATAGGTGGACGTCAGCGTGATTACGAATGGGTTCTCCGAGAAATGGCCCGTGAATGCCTGCTTGCCCCAGTAGCCGATGAAGGGATCAGTGGGAGCGGGGACATCCGGAATGTCGAACGCGATGATCATGGGCCTGGTTTTCCTAGCCGCGCGGCCTGAGCCGTTCTGAGACGATGTAGTGCCCGCATGGGCATTGCACTGCCCGGCCGTCGAGCGCGTTACTGCCCGAGTAGTGCAGTCGTTCAGCGTTGATATCCGGTAACGGCAGGTCCACGAGGTAATCCTTGATCACCAGATATCGCCCGCAGTTACTGCATTGGATGGTCTGCTTCATCGCGCCTTTCCCGTGTCGTTAGCTGTTTCCGTTGCGTTGAATTTAGAGAATCCCAAGTTCACGCAGGGCATCAGGACCAGATACCTCGGCCTTGGTCTTCCCGGTGGCCTTGTCGGTCACGAGCCATCCGCTGTCGCCGAATGGAGTCACTGTCGTGCCAGGGAAGTGCTTTTCTAACGCATCCTGCACTGCCGCGTCCCACGCGCTTGATGTCTTGGAAAATCTGGCCGGCCACAAGCTGACCAGAACGCAGCGTACGCCGAAGTACAGGGCCGCCAAAACACAAATCGTCGCGCCGCCCACGATCCACTTTCTGAGCAAGTCGTCCCATTGGCCGCTGTAGGGGTCGATCTGAAGCCACAGCCAGGACGCCGCCGCGAGTAGAGCCAAAGCGACTGTCACTTTGAGCGTTCGCTTCTGTTCCGCTTCGGCCTTAGTGGGGATTTCGTTCATCATTCGACTTTTCCTTTAGCAGACCCGTCAGCCCACCCGCGATCATCACCGCCGCACCGATATATCGAACGATCAGTTGAGAATCCATTGTTCGCTTTCCCTTGGTCACATTCCGTAGCGGCGCGCAATGCGATCACGCCGCTGCATCAATGCGTCCAGCTTCCTTTGAGCGACTGAAGCACTTTCGGCGAGGTATTCGCCATTGCGAGGGCCGGTGCCACTGCCATCAGGATTGCCGCAAGCTTCGTCATCTTCTTCATTGCCGATCTCCTCGTATGCTGCTACCGGCCAGTGCGGGACGCACGCGCGTCGAATACTTTTCCTCTGCGTCGGCGGCGGCCAGCGTTTCCTGTCAACGGTTGAGCCTCGAGTTCACGGCCGCGCTGATCGCCTTTTGCGCCTCGTATCGAGCCTTGACCTTGTGTCCCCACCGTGCGAATCCTGCCAGCACCGCTAGTAGCAACCAGCATACGACTTGATATGAGACAGCCAAAAACGCACTTTCGCTGTGACGTGCAACCAAAGCGAAGTCGACCGCCCCCGCGATCAGGAACAGCAGCGCCATTGCTCCGAGAATGGCTTTCGTCCGATTCACGACGATTGAATTGACGAGCTTGAGTTCGAACGGTGTCATGGTGCTCTCTCGTTTCCTAACTGCAGTTTTGACCGGCCGTCGCCGGTCGGCGATTGTTGTCGATCCACTGCTTGGCCCATTCGATGCCGCGCTCGTAGTCGTCACCTTCTTTTCCCTTGTATCAATTCGATGTGGGCGGCGGCGTCGGCATCGGCATGTAGCTGCGGCATCGACGCGTCGTGGCGCAATCCAAATGAGCCGTTTGAAAATGATTATTATGTTTCCTTCTCCACGGCTAGCGTCGGGTCGACCGATTTCACGAAGAAGTAACCCAGCCAAATGCCCGCCGCGTCGGCAACGACTTGTCCCCACTCAATGAAGCCACGCGGCCCGAGATGTGGCGCCACGGCAACAAAAGGCTGCTGCCAGAGTTCGTACCAAAAGGCACCACCTTGGCAAAAAACGGCCAGCAGGAGGTAACCCCACCAAGCTTTCAGTTCAATCCCCTTACGAGGCCTCGTCGCCTGCCACCGTATTTCAAGTCGATAGACCACCGGTGCAAGCGCAAAAAGAGGGATGCCGACGATCAAAAACGGTGCTATTGCTGTACCAACAGCAGCGAAATAGATTAGATGGTGCGAAATCAACCAGTGGCGAGCAAAGATCGACGGGGCCGAGACGAATATCGCGAGAGCCAAAGCACCCGCGAGCGACTGCCACATTGCTTTACGGCTCTTGAGTTCGATAATGGCCCCGGCCATATACACGAACAGGCCGAAGAATCCTATTGCATGCGCGAACTCAGCTCTCAACGTCCACGATACGTAGGCGTGCGCGCTTTCGAGCACGATACCGATCAGCGTACAGACGACCCCGATCGCCGGCAGGTAAAGACCCATCAATCTAAGGCTTTTTTTGCGATCGTCAGCAACGGCACTATTCATAGCTTCCCTCTACCGAACAGTTTTTCGCCCCGCAATTTCGCGGAACGCAGCGCGAATATTCCGCAGCGGCTAGTGGCTTACGGCCGGAGCACAGATTGCGTCAGATGTTTTCCTGTGCGCCGGCGCTGGCCGGCTTTTTCTAATTTCCGTGATCGGTCCCATCTTTGAATGAGATCGTAACGGGTACTCCGTCGCGAAGCTCGTTCACAAATCCTCGCGTGTCAATCAAATAGCCCAAACGATTCGAGACGCTTACGTTTCTCGCCTGTTCGTAGACCGTGTAGGTAAATCCGGGCTTGGTATAAAATTTAATGTAATAGTACCTCTCGCAAAGTGCGCCTCCGTTGCAGACCCCAACAGTATGATTGCCCGGCGCGACGATGTACTCTTTCGCGAAAGGACGTTTATGGCCATCCACATTGCCGGTCCCATCTGCCAAGACAATCTTTGAAGTTCCCCCAGGATCGCTCTCTGACGACTGTTGAATGCCAGTCGCGAAACATCCGGTTAGCCCAAACGAGAGGAACAAACCCGGAAACCACGTCAGCAACCCTATTGTGATTTTTCGTTTCATGTCGTTTTCCTTCCTACTTGGATTGCTATTTGCCTTGCTCCGGCTTGAAGACGAACTTCCCCAGCACCGCCACAAGCAGACCCAGCCCGACAAACCACTTCAGCAAGACCGAGCCCACATCCTGAGCCATATTCCCGGTCGGCCCTTCGGAGGGAAACAGATCGGGAAGGCCGGCAGACCACCGGACGACGAACACCGCGCCAGCAATCGTAGCCATGCCGAAAATCACGCCCAGCGGCGGATGCTTTTTTATGATCCGACCAAGCGCGGGAATTCTTCGCCATGCCATAACCAAGACGAAAGCCATTGCGACAACCAGGATAAAACCAATCATGATCCGCCATCTTCCTCGGCTACCGGCCTACCGGCCGACGTGCGGGACGCGCGTGCGCCGCATTTCCGCTTTTCCTTTCTCTGGCGCTCTAGAAAAAAATTGACCCAACGATGATGCCAACAATAAGCGTTCCGAAACTCAGACCCGACGCCTTTTTGCGATTCCGAAACTCGCGTCGACGCTCTCTTGCGGCATTGATCTTCGCTTGCCGCGCATATTCTTCCGCTTCAAGTTTCATTTCAGCGCGGTACTGTTGCCAACCCACTTCGACTATCCGCGCAAGTGACTCTGCCCCGGAAAGCATCGCAGCAGCCACCATGACCCACAAGGCCACGCCAATGACATAGTGCCAAGCCGTGAAAATAAAACTTGGCGATGCGACGGCGTGGACATCATGGAAGGCCGCATTTGCCAGATTATTTGCTAGATTGATCCCGATCACTTCCAGTGGAAGCGGCATCCCGATTTTTCCCTCACAAAATCGAACTGCTTGCCACAGGACCGCGATGGCCGCGAGTACCGCAGCGAAATTGATCGCGTTAGAAATGTTTTTGCGCATATGTCCTCTTTTCCGACTCAAATTAGATCGAACAAGGCCAATACCTGACGACCGGATATCCTGCTGCGGACTTTGCCGTTCAGGGCGTCGAGCAGTTGCCAATCTCCTTCTACCTCGTCGGGAGGCAGGGCAACCGTTCCGTCAAACTTGCGCTCAAGGGCAGCCTTCAGTTCCCTGTTTCGTTCTACACGCCGGAGCTTAATGCTCCGGTCGATCGCAGTTTCCTCAGACATTGCTTCGCTCTTGTTTTCCCGTCAGTTGAACGCTGCAACCAAAGCCAACAAGACGCTCCCGCCCAGGCTAATCAGGGGCACACCGCCCAGGGGCACGCCGCGAAGGCCGATGGCAAACCCTGCGATGGACATCGCGATACCGATGGCCGAGATTCCAAACAAGACTTTTTTGGTCTTACGATGATTCCACGTCTTTGCTGCATGCTCCATATCTCACCCTTTTCTGATTGTGAAACCGCTTTTCCCTTATTCAGCAAATACCTCTTGCAACGTGCGCAAGGTGTCCATTAGTGTTTTATCGGCAACGACACCCTCTTTCTTCACCAGCCGCACCTTGTCCACCGTGCGAATCTGGTCCAGCAGAATCAGCCCCTGCTTACGCTTGAACGTCAGGGGCACCCGGAATGGCGCAGGACGGCCCTTCGAGGTCATCGGCGCAACAATGACCGTGCGCAGATGATCGTGCAGCTCCCCTGGCGACACCACCACGCAGGGCCGCGTCTTCTGTATTTCGCTACCGAGCGTCGGATCGAGCGCGACGAGCCATACCTCACCCCGCCTTACCACACCAGCTCCGCGTCATCCGCGTTGCTGAATTCGCCCATCACCAGCGGATCATCACTGGCCGCTGCGACGGCCTTGCTTGCGTCCGCCCATCCCGCGCGAGCCTGCTTCTGAGGACGCCGGATAACCAGCGCATCGTTCTCAACCTCCATCTCCACTTCATCCTCCAGTCCAAGCTGGGCAAGAATCGGTTTGGGAATTAGCACCCCCTGCGAATTGCCCATTCTGCGAATCGTAGTTTTCATGCTCTCACCGTAAGTACAATGTTATAACTCACACGACGCGTAGTCAACACAATGTTATTACATTCGAGGTCGATTGTCACGAACGGATCGTGCTCCGGGCGGCGTCGTCCCGCACACGGCATATACATGTATAAATGTACAGGTTTTGAGGGTAGGGAAATGGAACTGGTGTGGGAATGTCAATGGGCCTACTGGGACGAGGCGCGGGCGGACTGGTACGTGTATGACGATCCGCGCTCGCAGCGGCTCGACGACACCAGGCGCGACCGCAACCGCCACGACGGGCCGCTCGTCGAAGCGCCTGCGGGCAACGTTGACTGGACGCGCCAGCGTCGCCAGCGCGCGGAACGCCGCCCCTATGGCCTGCCCCCCTTCGTGACGCCGCTGTACGGCGAACTGCGCCGCATCTACCGCGAGCATCCGCACCCGGACCCAAACGGCTCGCTACGAGCTGGCCGAGCTGGAGGCGCTGGCCGCAGAAGAGTATTGGTACATTTCGAAAGAGCGCGCGACCGTGGACGACGCGCGCAAGGCTCTGGCGCGTATCGGGCGGCGGCTGACGGCCCTGTGCTCGGCGTGACCATGCTGACCGTCAAGGCGGACGGCCATCCCGTCATGGGCCGCATGCACCGTCCCAACGCCGAAAAGCGCTCGGTGGTGATCCTGCGCCCGGCCGACTACGACGAGTGGCTGCACACGACGAACGTCGAGGCGGCCCGCTCGATGCTCACCCTCCACGCGTATTTGCATAAACGGCCCGCAGGCCGTTTTTGTATCTGAACACGCTCAGAAGTGACCGCGAGCCAGCGTGATCACCACGGCGAGACCGATCGCCACAAATGCAAGTTTGGTGAGCCATGCGTTCTTGCGCGCCAGTTTCTGATTGAGCGTCTCTTTTTTTGCTTCAGTGGTCATTCGATGCCTCCTTTTGGCAATTACCGTTTGCAACACATGCGTCCCACATCGAGACGCGTTCCTCGAAATCTGCCTTGCGCGCGGCGGCCACCGCATCCGGGGCGGTGTCGGCGCCGGCGAGCGTCACGATCGCCTTGACGAGCGCTTCCCGCTCGACCTCGGGAGTCTTGGCCGCTTTGTAGGCGATGATGATCTCGCCTGGCGTATCCGGCTTAAAGTCAACGCGCCGCACATCGATCTGCTGGTAGGCGGTGGTGTCGAGCGCGGGCAGCGCGGCAGGGATCATTGATGCCCGCGCCGGTCGCGGTATGTTCCCGATGTCCTCGGCGAAGCCTGAGTTCATCATCACGTTGGCACCGGCCCCGGTGCCCAGCGCGTGCCCGGGGATAAAGAGAGCCCCGATCGACAGCACGTCGCCCGCGATGTTTCGGGCTCTAATGCGCGACGGCAGGGTGTTCGGGTTCCCCTCACGAAGGACAAACAGCTGACGATAGTCGAGCTGCGCCTTGGCAAACTTCGGGTAGTCGGCCGGCGCCAGTGGCGTTGCATCGAGTACGTGAAACAGGTACGCTGACTTGCGCACGAGCTCAGTGCCCAGCGCCTTCAGGCTCGCCTCGACCCCGAGCGTGACCGGGTTGTCGCTTACGCTTTGGAGCACGAGCGGGCTTCCCCGATAGCGTGTGCCGTCGAGGATGACGTCGTACGAAACCCGGCGGTCGCGTAACGCAGCGAGGGTTTCAGCCTGTGCGGACGCGTCGCCAGACCAGAGATCGATGGGGCGGACAACGATGATGTGCGCGGAAGGGGTGTCCAGTTCAACGGGCTGCGCGCTGCTCGCGAGCGGTAAGGCTGCGGCGAGCGCGGCCACTGCAGCCCGTAACGTCCTTTTAATGGCGTTCATTTCTCAGGCCCCCAGCTTGAGCGTCTGACGGATCTTTTCGCATACCGCGGCCTGCTCCGCAAATGCGCCCATATTGTCCTTCAGGGTGTTGTTTTCGGGCAGCAGCGCGGCGAGCTGGTCGCCGAGCGACTTGAGCTTCGCCTCGTCGTCTTGCTTTTGCTTGGCGAGCGCTTTCACCTGGCCGTCGAGCATCGCCATCTTGTCGGACTGGGCCTTGTACTGTGCAGCCAGATTCCGCTTCTGGACGTAAGTGATACCCGAAAAGCCAAGCGACGCGACCAGAGCGATGGCTCCAATCGTGGTGAAGACTTTGGACAGGACCTGATTAACGTTGGACATGTTCAGCTCTAGTTCGTTGGATAGGACGGGAGAACAGGGTTCGTGCTGGATTGCGCTGTCCCGCTCGAGCTGTTCTGCTCGATCGGGGTGTAGTCACTCTTGATGTTTTGAGGCAGGTTCTGCTCGGCCTGCTGCATCATCTGGTTCGTGAAGGCGCTGAAGTCGATCTTCGTGAAATCGATCGAGCTGATTTGTGCGGGGGTCAGCCCGCCACAGCCTGCGAGTGGCAATCCCAGCTGTGTCTTGCCCTGGATATTGATGATCTCGGCCAGCACCGAGTTGAACGAGCAGTAATTGTCGACATACTGGATGCACGCCCCGAGCACGCTCTTCGCGCAAGTCTCGTTGATGAACGTGCTCAAGCCCGCGCCCTTGTGCAGTGCCAGCATCTGCTCGGCCTGGGAGCAACTCATGAGCTGGGTGATGATCTGGATAGCGACTTCAGCGGCAAAGACGTACGGGTTGAATGCGAGGTAGCCGTCTGATCCGAATGAGGCGAGCTGCATGTTTGCACCGAACAGGCCGCCACCCATCGTACCGAAGCCGACCGTGAAGCCGAACGCTCCCACCGACAAGCCGTTGGCGGCGAGGTTGGTGCCGAGCGTGCCGCCGCCGTTCGCCGCGTTCAACGAAAACGCCGTGGTGAAGTTCTCGGTCAAAGCCTGCGTGAAAATCCCGTTCGAGTACATCGCGTCGAAGACATACGGCGAGGCGAGATCGATGAGCTTCTCTCCCGCATACTTCACGACCGAGCCGGCTGCTCCGATTGCGGCCGACATCACGACACTGTTCGATTGGGCACCTGGTGTGCTCTTGCAGCAGTTCTGGATGCCTTCATATCCCTTGCGGCAGCTCTCGGCGACGCCTGCAAAAATGCTGTTGCCGTCCGTGTAGGTCTGGGCCTCGCCGAGCATCTCCAGGCCGAGCGCACCGGTAAGAAACGAGTTGTTTCCGTTTGCCGGAGTCGGGAAGCCTCCGTCATTGAATAAGCCGCTCGTGCAATTTAGTTGCTGGGCGGTCTGTTGCGGCTGCGTCTGGCACTGATAGGTGTAGGTCCACTCGTCGCACTTGCCGGTCTCCGCAATCGTGTCGTTGCAGACGCTTTGAACGACGCCGCACGACGGGTCGTTGCGGTACTGCGCGCAAGTGTCGGTGGTCGTACCTTGGCACGCGTAGTTATACGCGTACTGCCAGCAGCTGTACGGGACCTGCAGCGCACCGGAGGGAAGCGACGCGGTCGAAAGACAGATTTGCTGACCAGTCGCGTCGGTCTTGCAGGGGGTCGTGTCGACGCAGGTCTGGGAACCGGGAACCAGCGAGCACGCGCCGGCGGGGTAGGTTTGAGCGACTGCGGCCACAGGGGGCATCACCAGCGCGAGGAGCGTCCCCACGACCGCTAGCCAAGGGCGGTAATTTGAAGTCACGCAGGCATCCTCAGTTTGTGGGTGTGGGCAGCGAGACTCCCGCACTTTGTTCGTATTGGGTGCAGGTGTCGGTCCACGTTGTCGTTACGGTTTTCTGGATGCAGTTCGTTCCGCTTAATGTCTGGCCGTTCGGGCAACTGTAGGTGACCGTCGCGGCAGTCGAGCTCGTCGACACGCAGGTTTGGCCCTGAAGTGTGTCGCCTGCGTTGCAGTTGTATGTCCCACCGATAGTTATCGTCATCGTGCATTCCGTTCCATCGAACGTGTAACCGCTCGGGCATGATTCAAGGGGCAGGAAATCCGGCGCGTAACAAGTGCCGGCAATGCAAACGCCTGGATCGATCAACGGCATGTTGTCGTAGACGTTCGGTGGCGGGTCCGCCATGCTACTTAGATAGACACAGATCATCGTCCCGTTGCTTGAATAGCCAGTCCCGAAGCCACCCGGACAATACGGCGTGCCCTGGAGGTTTGAAATCTGGACGCACTGGTCATGATTCGGGCCGCCCTGCATATACCCCGCCGGACAGGAAATCCACGGCGTGTAGGTAATCTGGTGGATACACGTATTACCCTGCAGGGAGCTCCCGCTTGGGCAACTATCCGTTGCGAGCGCCTCGTTAACGATCTGCGTTATCGTCGCGCTCAGGTACTGCGAGCAACTGTTGTCGTCCTCGTTCGTTGAGACGACGCAGGTGTTGTTCGCATACTGCGCGGGCTGGGTGACGACTGTCTGGGTCGAACAATTCTGCGTGAGTGTGCTCGTCGCGGTGTTTGCCAGGTTGCCCGTAACCTGGAACATCGGATCACTCGGAGTGACCTGATTCCCGTAGCCAAACTGCGACTGTCCGGCGCCATAGGTGCCTGCACAGTTGGCAGACGAGCCGAACTGGCTCGCCGTGGCGCCGAGCACCGACTGCTCGCCCGTCGTGGGCGTCATGCACTGCTCGTTCAGAAAGTTGACCGCGGCGCAATACTGGTTCTCGTAGGGATCGCTCCCTGGGGTATAGCTCGCGCAAAATGATTCGGCCTGACGACCATAGGCCGTCAGGCTGGAGCCTTGGGCCGCAGTGAGGGCGGTTGACGTCGTGTCCGGACTGGAGAAGCCGCCGAGGCCGGATGGGACGGCCGTGCTGACGCCGGTTTGTGAGCCCCATGTGCTGGAATTCACACCAGACGGATTGACGATCTGCTGTGGAGACGTTGGCGCGATCGAGTTTGCGAAAGCGGTGCCGTTGGCGACGTCCGACGCGCTTTGCGCGAAGGCGCCCGGCGCCCAAAGCGCGAGCACGAGGTACAGGAGGCGCTTCATTACTGCACTCCGGCTTTCGAAGACGCCGCCTTCGTCTGCGCGCTGCGCACAGCCTGCGCCGCCTGCTGCGGAGTCATTCCGCCGGCGGCGATCCCGGCCTGGATCGCCGCCGCTACCTCTGGCGTATCGACGGGACGCGAGAGGTCGGGGCAGATGGCTGTAGGTGGCACAAGCTTGTCCGGCTGGCCCTTGCACATACGCAGCGGCGGGTCACCGTCGGCGCAGATGTTGAACTGTCCGGCCATGTCGGTGTAGAGCACATGGGCGCTCGGTTGGCCGACAATATAGGCCACGCGCCCGCACTGTGGCTGCTGCTCAAATTTTGCGACCCGCCGAGCGAAGAGCACCACGGGCCCGTTGTCGCCGGTACGCTTCCGGATCGCTGCGATAGCCGGCGCGAACTTGCCGTCGTTCGCAAGGGGCGCGCTCGCAGCACCGTCGACGATGGCCTGCGTGAACACGCTCGACGGCGCATCGTCTGCCTGTGCGATGCCTGCGGTCACCAGTGCGATCGTGCTGATCGCCATAGCTGAGATGGTCAGTCTCATTGAGTCCCGTCCTTATTTCTTGGCATGACTGACAAATGGGGCGAACTGGTCGACGTCCTGTTGACGGAAGGGGAGGTACGGCACGCTCCACGCATAGTGAAAGTGATTCGACATGCGTTCCTTTTCGAGCGCGCGAATCTCCGTCGGCACGAAGCCAATGATGCCGGGCACGACAGTGTTGTATCGGATCAGAGCCTGCTTCCGGTCGGCTACCGGATTGCTGCTCTGCTGGTAGCACTTGATGGCGTCGTCGCGCAGATTGTTTCCGTTCAGGCTGCGGTGATAGCGGTTGACGAGCATGTACTTGCACGCCAGATATTGCGGGTCCGCGCCCGCCTGACGGGTAACTTGCTCGAGCAACGGGTAACCGTCGTCGATCCCTGTCGAGATCGAATCCCGTAGCATGGTGATCCGTTGGTTTTCCGTTGCGGCGCTGTCGTAAAGCGCTCGCGGTATGCCTGCGAGGTCGGACCAGCACGAACGCGCATATTGCATTGCCCGCTCGCGGTCGCCTACCCGGTAGCTTAGAAACGCCCCGAATCCACAGACGCGGTATGAATTGTCCGGCGCGATCATCGATGCGCGGGCGAGATATCCCAGTGCATTCGAGAGATCGGGGCGCTCCCCCTTCCCATAGGCCGAGGCAATGGCGAGATCGTATATGGCCGGCTGATAGTTCAGAGCGGCCGCTGAACGATAGAACTGAAGCGCGCGTGGGACATTCTGTGGAACCCCGAACAGCCCGTACTCCGAAACGAAGCCCTCGAAGGTCAACGCTTCCGGAATATTCTGGTCAGCCAGGGCTGCGAGCTTGGCGAGGAGCGCGTCGCGCTGGGGCATCGGTGTGGTGGTCGCATCGATCATCCACATGATCATCGTCTCGCCATCGTTGCTGACGACGTTGTGGTTACCGTACTTGAGCCGCTCTCCGAGCACCTCTGCTTTGGGAAGCATCGCTTTCGCCCTCGCCACGGCCAGATCGGTCACGCTCTGGATGACGGACTTGTTCTGCTGCTGATAGTTTGATTCGAGCTGGCTGAAGGCCGGCGAATTGAACGTGGATTCCGCAAAGCCCTTCACGTTGTCAGGTGTGAGCGGCTGCACCTGGGCGCTTGCGCCGCCAGATGTGAGCGCTGCCAGGCACATGGCATACAGATAGCGAAGGGAACCCCGTGAGCACGTGACCTTGTTCTGCATCGTTCTGTTGAGAGGGCAGGTTTGCTTAATTATAATCAGTTATCTTGCGGACTCAAATTTAATTCTTCGACACAGCGACCACGCAACAAAGTGTCCGGTGCAGAGACCTGAACGGGGTGACGAGCGATGGAATTTAAGGACGGAATGCTGCTGCAGGCGATCCCGGAAGTGGGCGGGCTCGACGAACTCTCGGTCGACGAGCGACGCAACATCATGATGATCCGGGAGGGAAACAACGAGCAGGCGCCGATTGAGCTGGCTATCCGCAATCTGTTTGTCTGGTCGATCATCGAGCGGGCCGAGGACGTGCATATCGAGGGACGGGGGCACCGCGACGCGCCCGTGATCCACGTTCACGTCCGGCTACCCGCGGGTATGGTGAACTTCGTGTTCAAGTATCCGGGCAAGGAAGGGCGGCACTGGGAAAACAAGATGTTCCAGTTGACCGGCACATCGCAGGGTGCGTCGACCCCCGAAATTGCATCAACGCGCTTCGAAATGGAGTTACCGCCGCGCTTCGCGGCACGGCACGGGCTCAAGCCGTTCGAGGATGCGCCGTCCTATCTGGTCGACATCCGCGTGGAATACACGCGTACCTATAACGGGTACGGGTTCATCAACCGGTTGCTCGACTCCCAGCGCGCACCGAAGCTCGACCAGCTCGGCCTGTCCTATGCGCTCTACCGCGTGATCCTTCGGGCGTTGAAAGAGCCGAGCGGACTGATACTTGTCACAGGGCCGACAGGCTCGGGCAAGACGACGTTGCTGAACGCGATGCTGGGCGTGCTGAACGACGGTACGCGAGCTATCGACACAGCGGAAAACCCGGTCGAAATCGCGTTGCGTGGTATCGGGCCGATAAAGCAACGGCAGATCGGGGGCAACATAACGTTCCATCGCGCTTTGCGTTCGATGCTGCGCTCGGGGCCCGACGTCATCATGATCGGGGAGATCCGCGATGCTGAAACGATGGAGATCGCGTTGCAAGCGGCCCAAACTGGTCACCTTGTGCTCGCGACGCTCCATACGAATGACAGCTCGGAAACCTATTCGCGGGCACTGGACCTCACAATGGACAAGGGGCGCGACGCGTACCGGCTTGCGCAGACCCTGAAGATGGTTGTCGCCCAGCGGCTTGTGAACCGCTACGAAGGACCGGTCGTGACGCGGCCACTTACGCGTGATGAACTTGAGTGGCTCGACGCCAACGGCATTCCGCACGGTGACGAGATTTCGGAAGTCGTGCCGGAAAGGGCTGCGGGGAAGGTGGCGATCGTGGAGGCGATCGTTACCACGCCCGAGATCAAGAAGATCATGCGGGCCGAGCGCATGGATACTTCAAAGATCTATGAAGCGGCTTGCCTGCAGGATCATTTCGAACCACTCGCGGTGGGCGGAATGCGCGCTGTTCAGGCGCATGCGTCAACTCTGCCGCATTGTATAGAGCGCCTTGAAGGCAATACCGACGCCCGAACGCATCCGAGTCTTCGTGTTCAACTTGCTCGGGACAACGGTCTCGACTTCGTTCAGGTGGGCGCGGCGATCGACGCTTATCACGAGGCCTTGGATCGCGGCAGCAGGTCCACCCTCGAACAACACATAGCAACGGCGCGCCTCGAAGCCATCGCGAAGGCCGTCGAACAGGAGGCAGCATGAGGCGTGTAGCACCGTTCATCATTGCGGCGGCCGCCGCAATGTTTTCCCACTGCGCGGGCGCTCAGGTGCCCCCGGGCATGGAGCAGCTCAAACCCTATCTGCAGGTCAAGCCAGTACCTGGCGACGAAGAAACGGTTCGCGTTTTCTTTTCGCCGAGTTGCCAGTTTTCTCGCAATTACTTCCAGTTTTTCAAAAATCTGGAGGCGACGATGCCAAGACCTAAAACGTTTGTATTTACTCCGCTGGTAAATAAAGGCGACGGCATTTCATACGCACTTAGCTTCCTTGCGGTTCAGAAGTATTATCCTGCATATACACATAATTTTATGGAGGCGTCGTTTATCGGCGCTCAGGACCTCGGAATCTCAACCCTGAACTGGGCTGGCATCGACCGCATTGGCCGTGCCGCACACGTCCCGGTCTCTGTCCCGCTGCTGGTAGAGCAACACGCTGACGAGCTGAAGGTGGCCCTGAACTCCCTGCTCCACCTCCAAAAGGATCTGGAGGTTACGAATACGCCGGCCGTCTCTGTCGCCGGCACCTACGTTGTGACCCCCGAATTTACCAACGGCGACTCGGAGCTGTTCAGCCAGTTGGTGAACGGCATCATCTCGATGGCCCGCTGATGGCGGCACTGCCTTGGTGGCGGTATGGGGCGGGCGCCTTCTTGCGCTACTGCGCTTGGCCCACATTACAATTCTTAACAGAATTTAACGCCACGGACATAATTGAACGGTTATGATTCGGCGCCCATCGGCGCCTGGCGCTTCCTTGGGTATGCGTGCAAACCTTTGCAAGACGGAGGACTTCGCGAGGCGTTCCGAATTCTTTGTCAGGCATGTACAGTGCATCCGGTGGCTTCCAGAGCTTCCAGGCGTTCACGATGCGTGTTGTTATTTTGTAATGTATACGTCCCGTCGCCTGCGGGCGATGCACAATGTTCAGACCTATGCTGACGGACGAACAGAAAAAACTTATTACCAAGGGTCTCAGCAGGGGAGTCGCCGACACTCAGATCGCGGAAGCGATCGGCGTTAAACACATGCAGGTGTTTAATTACCGGAAGTCACTCGGCATCTCGGCCCAGGACGTCATTGAGGCGCGTTACGACACCTGGATACGGATGCTCGAGGCCGGGATGAGTGTCGATCTCGTCTCTTCCCTGTACAAGGTCAAGCCCGAATCGGTCCTCAACAGCCTCTACCGGAAGAGGAAGTTTTCCTATACGGACGCCAAGAAACGGGGCCAGAAAGCTATCGAGGCCGGCTTCCGCAAAGCAATGGGGCTTACGGTTCAGGACTTGCAGGAGCAGAGGCTTCAGGCTTGGGTGCGGCTCTTCGAGTCAGGCATGACCGTAGAGGCCATCGCCGACATCTACCATCTGAAGCCGTCAACAGTCCGCAACGCGCTACGCAAGGCGACCGACGTGACCGGTCCCCTGGAGTCGGCGGCCGGCACGTTCGACTGGTAGCTTCCCGAGAGAAAGGGCGAGTTTCGCATGCGAAAACTCGCCCTTTCTTTCCTCGCCCGACCCGGGCCGACGCCGTCTTGATTACCGATGATTACATCAGAAGCCCGAGCGTCGGACCACGCCATAGTTGTTCTTCGGGCCCGGTGCGCCCACATGGCCTCGACGCGGCTGGCCAAGGTACCGGCGCGACTTCGCATAACCGCCTGTGGAATTGCCGTTGACGCGGAAAAAGCGACCGGCCTTCGAGAAGAACTTACGCACCGCTGCATTAAAGCTGGACATAATTCACCCCGTTCCTTTGATTATCTCAATTGACATTAGCATAAAAAGGGGGGGCTGTTAAGCGCCCCCGATAGAGCGTTAATTCACCGGATTAACCGGGGCCGCGCCGGACAAAATGGGATTTTTGCTCGTGCGGTGTTTCCGGCTTACCCGATGCCGGTTTGTTTTGCGGCGCATCGGTGTCGCCAAGCCGCGTGCGGGATGAACTGCCGGCCGGTCGGGCGCTATCCAAGGCATTGTCCGCGACATTTGCTCCGGTACGAATGAACGTTCCATGTCCGCTTGCGTCCAGTCCTGCGTTGTGTGCAACCCCCTCGGCACCCTTCACTTCATTGGCTACGTGCTGCTGCGTCGCAGCCATGCGCGAGGCGACCTCACGCTCGAGCGCCGGGTCGAGATCGAAGTTCGGCGAAGGTGCGGCGGGTAGCTGCGGCGCATTGCCCGCGGGCAATTGCGGGGCCGGTCCCGCATGAGCGAGATGCCTAATCGACGAAGCACCGCTGGGTTGCGAGTGAGCGGCAGCGGGATAGCCGGCGGCCACGGCGCTGACGGCCGTAGCGCTGCGCATGGCTGGAACCGCCGGCGCCGGCGTGCGCGCGTTGCTCTGCCTGATCAGACCACGGGCGTTCACCCCGGTATCGTCAACGGGTGCGCTGATGCTCATCGGCAGCGGTGCGGTATCGGTCGGCTCGAAGCGCATGTGCTGCATCGCCTTTCCTTCGTCGGCCAGGTAGCGCGCAGCAGCCAGGCGATCTTCCGGGCGAGCCTGTGTGTCCTGAGCAAGCATGACGGCAGCGCGATGGCGGTTCACGGCCGCCTGACCGTCGGCGTCACCCACGACCCGGCCGGTTGCGCCCGACGCAGCGTCCGCCGCCGCCGTGGCGATGTATTGCCGGGTGACCGGATTCTCATCGAACATACGGCCAGACGTCAGCTGGAACGCCGCATATTCCGGATTGCGTTGCTGTTGCCAGACGATCTCATTCGCTCCGATGTTAGCGCTCGCGTCGATAAAGCTCGAACTCTCCCGTACGCCCTGAGCTGCCGCATCACTGGTCGACCGGACTTCGGATAGCGTCTGCTGATAGCTTTGCTGCGTGGACAGGCTGCGGGATAGCTCGCTGTTCGCCTGTCTGCCCGCACTGGTATTCTGAAACTTCGAAATCGTCTTGGACAGCGCTTCGGAGAGCGCGACAGAGTCGTTGTAGTTTTGCGACCGGCCGCGGTTCTCGGTGTTTTGCAGCGCGTCCTGCGCGCTCGTCGTGGTTTGCCCGTTCGCTCCCAGGTGGAACCCGATACCGGGGCCGCCTCCCTCACCGCTGCTTGTTCCACCACCTATGCCAGCCGCGAATCCGGCGCTCGACTCGTTGGCGTTGGTGCGAACGCCGGTCACCGACGTGTTCGTATGCTGGTCTGTGCCCGATGCCTGGCTTTTCCGGAATTCCTTTGCGACCGATTCGCCGATCGCCTGGTCGATGCCGATCCGGCTGTAATTGCCGGTGCTCATTGCCTCGCGCCAGTCTGCCAGATTTGTCTCGCCAGACGATATCGTCTGGCTCTGCTGATCGGCTTGCGTGAGCGTCCGGCTGGCGTCCCGTACCATGTTGCCGAACGACGTGCTCGTGGAGGCAGCGTCCAGGGCACCTGTGAACTTAAGGTTGCCGGCGCCGTGTCCGAACTGGCTGATCGTCCCCACCGAACCGTTGTCGAACAGTGGTCGCTGCACTTCCGGCGAGGGCGCGAGGCTATCGCCGGTTTCTTTAGCCTTCGGTGCAATGTTAGTCGCGACGCTGGTCAAAGCAGACGACTCGCCGAGGCCAAAGATCAGGCTCATCAGCACGGGGAGGCTCGCCATGATGTGCGAGCCCACACCGATTTGCAGACTCAACTCCTTGTACGCCGAAAGCGCCGAGGCCTGCGAGATCCACCCGCCCTGACGAAGTGACTGGAGATAGTTCGCCACATCGATGGCAATCATGCCATTCACCAGTTCGGCGCCGACATTCACCACGAGCAGGGGCCAGACGATCAGGTGCGCAACCGTTTTCACGCATTTACCGGCCTCAACGCCCGCAAACATCATGAACATGACGATCACGGGGCCGAGCCCGATGATGAGGGCGATCAGGTAGTTACCGAAGCTTCCCGCATACCGAAGCATCGGCACCTCGCTAGCGGCCTGCTGCAGGTTGTTCCGCTCGACCTCGGACGCCTGCAACGCGGTCGCCTGACACTCCACGAGTGTATCGCTGCTGGCTCGAAGGCAGTTAAGATCGTTCTCCACCATTTCAGAGAACAACAGGTTCATGAATTCGGCATTCGCCTGCCCCTGTCCGCCCGCGAAAATGCTACCGAGAGTGTTAACTGTCGTGAGCGCCGAATACTGAGCCGCGACGGTGTCGAAGCTGTAGTCCGCGCCGGGGATCGGCTGGTCCATGCCGTTGACCGCCCCCTGGATCACGCGGGTAAACTCGACGGAATTCAACGCATTGGTGATGTCATTTGCGACCTGATTTGCGGCGTCGGAGCACGAAAGCAGCTGCGTCGAGCTCAGTCCCGGATCATTGACCATGCCGTTCGTGTTCAGCGAGGCCTGGTACAGCAACGCGCCCAGAGCCGTGGGATTCAGTCCGTTGATCGCGATCGATTGGCTGCTCGTCGCACCGGTGTTGCCGGCATTGAGCACAAGGTTTTCGATGTTCGCATAGTTAACCCCCGAGTCGGGCCCAAGGCAGGACGCAAGAACGGTTTTCACCTCCGAATCGATGCCACCGAGGCGAACCATCGCGGTGCGCGAGCTCAGCAAAATCTTGAGCGGGTTCAAGAAGCCATTTGCGGTCGCAGAGATGGCTGGGTATTCGCTTGAGACGTTGCCGAAGGCCGTCGATACCTCCTCATTGAGGTTCATCGACAGCAAGCTCCCGGCCGCGGGGATGAAGGAGATCGCCAGTGGTACGTTCGCGACTTCCGTGACCGCGCCATTGATAGTCGACTCGATCTGTACTGTTCCCTTGAGCATCGGGTTGGTGAGCGTCATGGCCAGCACGAACGGCATGAGCGTGTTGAACGCCCCCTGTCCAAGCACTGCGCCCCCTTGACCTGATGGACTGCGAAGGACCGCAACCGTCGAGCTGGCAAGCAGGCGCCACATCGCAACGCCCACGGCAAAGCCCCAGATCCAGAGGTCCTGCTGGCAAATCATCGCGACGCCGTTCAGGACCGAATAGAGGGTCGTGAGGTCGGCGCTGACGGAGTAAATAGTGAGGGTAGGTATCGCCACAGTTCGCCTCGAATCGATTACCGGCTGTTCGTCGCCATGAAGCGCGTGTCTTCGTTGATTTCAGTCACGATCTTCAGCAATACGTCGCTATTGTTGCAGGCGGTTTCCTTCGCCATGTAATCGGTCCGCAGCTGCTTGATGCGGTCCTTTTCATCCTGGTTGAGATCAAATCCCGTTGAGGTCTGGATCAGGTTCGCCCCTTTGTACAACACTTCACCAATGTGGGCCGCCACGCAGTCCACGATGTGCGGAGCGAGACGCTGCGCGATCGCGATCCGGGTATTCGGGTTCGAGGTCTTGGCAAGCAGGGCTGCAAGCGGAACGCCAGTTTGCTGCATGAACTGGATTTGCGCGGTCGTGAAGTTCGTCGACTGTCCGCTGTTGGCTTGTCCAACGATCGACGAGGAGGAGACGCCGTCCGCCAGATCGGGTTGCCCGAAGAGCATCGTGTTCACCCAGCCTTCGATGCCCTCGTAATTGAACGAAAACACCTGCATCTGGGTGCAGATCTGGTCGTCGATGCCGCCGAAGACACTCCCGCTCGGGTTCACGCACTTGTATAGCGACAGTGGCGTATCGGGGCGCAGCGAGCCGGTGCCACCACCCTTCACAATATCGTCGAGCGTAAGAAGCGCGGGCCCGGAACAGGTCACCTGTCCAAGACTGTTGCCCGACGGCGTGGACGAGCTCACGCCCTGTCCGCTCTGATTCAGGTCGTTACACGGTACAGCGTCAATGTGATAGCCGAGGAGGGCGTACAGGATCTCGTTGTTTAGACTGTTCGGGTTCGTCGCGTCGTCGCTGCTGCCATCTACGTTCGGCAGACCGGCGAGCCCCATGATGGACGATGCGCCCGACGACACCACTGTCTTGACCAGATTGTTGCCGCTCTTTGGATTGTTTGCAGACTGCTGCTTCAGGAACGAATTGGCATCGGAAAGATAGTTTGTCAGGCTCGCGAAGTCGTCACTGAAGAGTCCGGAATCGGTGCTGGCAATATTGCCGTCGCCGTTCACTGCGTTGGACAGCGCGGACGTGGCAGGATCGACGATCAGGTGGGCGAGCTGGCAGGAGTTTTTCGCGAGGTTGTTCAGATTCTGCAGGAGCGTCTGGAACTCGGTGATCAACGCATCGAGCGACGGTGAGATAGCCTTGATCGCGGCCTTGAAGGCGAGGCCGGCCGCGTCGGCGGCCACTTGGCGGAAGATCTGGATCAGCTGCTGGCCATTGATGAAGCTGAATGAGCCGCCGTAGAGGTCGATACCCCCGCATCCGGCATCGATTCGGGGTGGATCGAAGGTGATCAGATTGACGGCCTGAATCGGGGCGCGCATCGTGAAGCCACCCATGAACACGCCGACCCGGTCCTTGGTAGTCATGACGCCGGGTGCCGTCGTGTTGCTCATCACCATCGAACCGAGGTCCGCGAAAATCCCCGCAAAAGCGAAAACTGGCGCAAGCGCGAGCACCACGGCCACCAGAATATGTTTTATACGCATGGGCGACTCCTTAATACTGCTTGAGCAGATACGGTTGCAGGATCTCCTTGAAGGACCCGGGTTTGTTCGGGTCAAGACGGAGATTGTTCAGGTCCTGGGTGCTCGCCACGCCCCGGTCCCAGACATTGAGGTCGCGCATGACATCCGCGCTCAGCAGCTGGGTGTCGTGGCCCGCAAAGGCGATCTGCTTGATCAGCTCGTCCTCCGCGTAGTACCCCTGCGAGACAATGAGGTACTGGTTGGGGTCCACTGGACCGGTGTACGCGCGCGGATGCGGAACGAAGACGATGGACGGCGTGAGTTTCAGCCCGAGCTTATGGAATAGGCCGTTGTCGGGCATGACGGTGCCCTTGAAGCCTTTTGGCCTGGTACCATCAAGCGAGATGACCAGGTACTCAACGTTATAGCCGCGCTTGAGCATGTCCAGCACCGGCAGCTCCATCGTGCAGAACCGGCAGGAGCCGTCGACAAAGACGATCAGTCCGCCGATTTTGGACAACTCCTCGACAGCCTTCTGCTGCGCCTGATAGTTCGCGTTTCTGACCGACTGCGCACCGATTGAGGCGTATGGAACACGATTGTTTTCGTCGAGTATCGGATCTTCGTGCAGAACCCGAATCACGGCCTCCGAAAAGCGTTGCGCCTTGTCGAAGATGATCCGCTTCACGTACATGTAGTCGGACACATTGTCGTCGGTCGGGTTGTTGATCGCGCGCTCCTCAAGTTCCGGGTAGATCTTGCGGAGAAATGCGACGTCGACCTTCTGCTTCCCATCGGACGGCGACGAGGTGGCTGTCGGTGCAGCGGGTCTCGGCGCGGCTACTGCTGCCGGGGTCGACGCGGGTGCTGCAGGCGTGACGTAGGGCTCGTAGTTCAGGAACGCATCGCCGTAGGCGTCTCCCTGCAGGGAGGCCTGCTGCGCGTGAGCACACGTCGTTGCGAACAGGCACGCGGCGGCGATGCGACGAAGGGTGAAAGATGGGCGGCCCATGCTGACGATCAGAAGAGACGATATGCGAAGCCGGCTACGCGGGCAGCGTCGAGATAGCCCCAGTAGCGCGAATCGTTTGACAGCGGGTGTACGCCAACCATGAAGAACTCGCCAGGCGGGATTACCTCGTCACGTTCGAAATCCTTCACCGCCCGGTGGTAATCTGCTGCGAGCGGGAAGCCCTTTACCACCACCTTGCCGTTGATTCGCACGAGACCGTCGCGAATCGTAACGCGGTCACCCGGCACGCCGGCCACCTCCTTCAGGATGAAATGCTCCTTGAACCCGGCGAGTGCTCCACTCGGGCGCCAGAACAGCAGATCGCCATCGTGGACGGCGGTCGGCGCGCGATGCACGAGTAGGGCAAGATGGAGGTTGGGCAAGCAGCGCTCGCTCTGCGGGTCGAAACCGAGAGTCACGATCGGCTTGCTCCAGAAAGCCCAGGCGAGAAGCAGGGTTCCCAAAAAAAGCACGGCGAACTTGCCGCGCTGATCCTTTGGCGGGACACGCGCGTCTTCGGCGGGCAGAGTCATTGACGACCCCCCGACCCGTTGCCAGCACTGGCCTGAGCGGCGGCTGCGGCCGGTGTCGCTGCAGGCTTTTGTTGCGGAAGGTGGACGGCGGTCCGCAGCTCGTTCGTGATGTCGATCGTGTCGGCCGGCAGAGCGTCGACGGTCATGTCACCCTGGTCGTTCCGGCTCGTGTTGATCACGACGTAGCCGGCCTGCTCGTAGCGACGGAGGACGTTGCGGATCGGCTCCGCCACGAGAGTCTTCATCTGCTGCTGTGACGCCGTCGGACTGTTCAGCGCGGCTTCCAGGATGACAGCGCTCTTTTCCGCGATCGCAACGCGGGGCGCGGGCTTTGCTGTCTGGTGGCCCATGAGATAGAGCGCAAGCCCCATCATGGCAACCACTGAATAGGGCACGCTGCCTGCGGTCAAAAGTCCCTTCATTGCTCCAGCTCCCTCATTTCTTCAAATACCTCGTCGGCCGTCAGACCATCGTGATCCCGGCACATAGCGAGGATCTTTTTGAACCATTCAGCTCGCCGCGCTTTCTTGTCCCCCATCACCTTGCGGACCGCGTCGAGCACGTCCATGCCCTCATCCATCAGTCGCATGACGACGTCGCGATCGTCACCTTCCGAGCTGAATAGCGTCGCCGTGAACTTGTCGACGTAGAGCCGGACTACCTCGTAGGTCTTCTCGCTCATGATGAGCGATTCACTCCAGAAGCCCTTTCGGGACTCGACGCTTCGCAGCAACTTGTTGAAGTAGGCATCGTCGGCGAACGCTGTCATGACCTTCTTGTCGATTACCGCGTCGATTTCTTCAGACTTCTGAGCCATGATGACTTTCCATGCCGACTGACGCAGAATCACGGCGCCGGCGGGGAAGGAGGCGATCTTCAGAAGCGATTGCACAATGATCCAGACTGCCAGCTTCTCTTTGCGCCCCTTCAGGTAGAGCCCTTCCATAGCCGCAGCCGCCGATTCGACCGCGAACAGATCCTGTGCCTCATCGACGTAGATCCGCTTACGGCCCTCGATCGTACGGACACGCGTCATCAGAACGTTGAGACAGCAGAACAGCACGACGCGCTTCAGGTGATCGTCGTCTCCGAGACTTCCGAGTTCGAATACGGTGAACTGCGCACGAGGGTTCAGCGTGCTTGGGCCGCGGAAGTAGGGGCCGCGTGTCGGCGATTCGACGAAGGCCTTCAGTCGCGGAATAAGGTTCGCGGCGGCCGTGATCACCTGGTTTTTGATCGGGTTATCCTGCCCCTGCTCAACGATCTGTTGAAGGCACTCGATAACGGTGGCTGTTTCCGCCTTGTCACCCTTTTGTCCCCACGCTGCCTTGACGGCTTCGTTGACCGCGATGGTCGCGCCGGGATCTGGCGTTTCGTCGTCGTAGGCCATCATGACGTGCAGCGCCGTAATGGTCTGTTGCTGGTCGTCGAACTCGTCATCGGACAGTCCAGTGAAGGGATTGAGCGATGGACGGAACCCGCTGCTACTGAATTCGTTGAACTCGCCGCCGACCGAGCGACAGAATTTCTTGGAGCTCTTGCCGTTGTCGAAGAGCATCACGTATGCGCCCTGCGCGAGGTCGCATTCGATCATGTACTGCAGATTGAATGACTTGCCGGCCCCGGATTCCGCCGCCAGTACCCCGCAATAGTTTGAGTCGCTGACGAATGGATCGAAGCAGTGCATCTGTCCGCGGCGCGTCAGATAGGTGGCGCCGGTTACGGGGAAGGCTCCGTTCACGTTGCCGAGGAAATCGCCGTAAGCCGGCAGGAGGCAGCCAACCTCGGAGCTCGCCATAATCGCTTCGCCGTCGATCTTGTCGGCGATCGCGGAAGAAAAATTCAGGGGCAGCGTCTGGGCGAACCGGACGAGCCCGGTGCCGAGAACGTCCCGCGCGTCGAAGCCAAGCTTGTTCAATGTCCCCTTGACCGTAGCCGCAGCGCGGACCACCTCCTCTCGTTTTCGACCGAAGAGGAACACGTTGGTCGACGCGTAGACGAACTTCTGGCCATCCTCCGCGACCTGGCGCTTGAGTTCGAGCAGATCGGCGAGTTTTGCCTGCGTGTCCTCGACCCCGAGCTTGATGGGGAAATTCTGAGCCGTGGTTCGGGACCGGATCGCGCTTTCGATGCGGGTCCACTCCTTGCGCTGGCTGGCAACCCGCACGGTCGTCGACAGGATGAAGGCGGTCTCGATCCGCTTACCGCCACCTTCCTTCGTCGGTCCCTTGTTGAATGGGGCACCGCTCACGAGGTTCATGATCCCGTGGAACGGCTTTTCCGGGTAGCTTTTGGTCGTAACGACGGCGCAATAGGTGTCGTCGTTGATCACGCCGATGCGCGAGTTGGAGAAGTCGAACTTCTGGTCCGTCCCGTAAATCTGGTACCGCAGGTCGATCATCTGATCGAGCTGCACTTCACCGTGCGGATGGAAAATGTCAGCGTACTGCCGGTAGACGCCGACGAGTTGCCCAGCCGACAGGCGCTCAGCATCGACGAAACCACAATCCCTGACGTTCGTCAGAAACTCGCCCTGCAGGTTCTCCGCCTGTTCGATCGTCTCCGGGTCGATCTTGCGAGCCGGCACGGCAAGTGAAATGAACACGGTCCGCTTGTTCAACATTCCCATGTCGGGAAGCGTGCCGGCGCGCAGCGCCTGTTCATAGAGCTTCTGCTGCCGCTCCACGAGGTCGAGGATCACGCGGCCGCCGTTGGTTTTGCCCTTGGCAAACACGGTCGGCGCGTCGTGGTCCGGCTGAACCAGAAGGCTGACCGTGATGACGGAATCATCCGGTACGGCCTTGAATACGTTCTGGACGACGGTGCTGAATTCGCCGCCCCCACCTGAGAGAGGGCTCATCCGATAGACCGCCCCGATATACGGCCTCTCGTTGCCTGGCGCCTTGCTGATCAGCAGGTGCGAATCAGCGGTATAGGTTTCGAGATGTATCATCTCGCTCGCACGCTTCGTGCGGCTCATATTTATCAAGGCAGTCAAGGTGATTCTCTCTCTCGGCGTCAGCAGAACGCGGCGCGCCGTGGAGGCCGCGCCGCGATGTGTCGTTTCGGACTGTCGCGTCGGATCAGGGAGCGAGGTCCATGTCCAGCTGAGCGACGTTCCCCGTGTGAGCCGGGGTGCCCGTGGCGGTTGCGACGGTCTGGACGAGCGAAGGGCCGATCAGCGCGGTCGCGAGGATGCCAAGCACTACCGTGAGGTTGCGATAGCCCTGACCGTGCGCGAGCTGCCAGATTGTGACGATCAGAGACAGCAGGACTAGCGCCATGACGAGGGTACTGCCGAGCATCGTCTGGACGGTCGAGACGAAGGTGTCCCACGCACTCGCAGCGAGAGCCGTGCCCCCGTTGAGCGCGCCGGCACAGACGAGCATCGCTCCCATCGTGAAAACCATCACCGCCACGGGGCGGAAGGAACGGACTGGGGCGTTGGCGTGGCCCAATACAGCGTTTTGTTTCATAGCTTTCCTTTACGGTTACTGTGGCATGGAAGTCGGCATGGAATTGCCTGGGCTACTTTCACCAGCAGACGCTTGCGGGCCTGGCTGAATGAAATCGGTCTGCGCGGTGACCGGCGGCGCTTGAGGGGGCTTGGCAGCCTCAAGCGCCTTCGAGTCGCCAGCCTTGTGGGGGTAGATTCCCTGCATCGCGCCGGCCGGGTTGCCGCCGTCGAATCCGGTCCAGTGCGACGGCACGATCTCCTTGTAGACGGTCGTGTCGCTCGTCAGCATGTCGTTGTCGTCTACGTAGTGCTTGATCCAAGTGCGCAGAACGACGGGGCCTGTACGGACGGGCGTGCCGTCCGGCATACCATCTGCAGCGACGGGGCGCAGGGGCGCGGCATCGGTCGAACCGTCGACCACCGGGGTCCCCGTCCCCATGACCACAGGTTCACCGCCGCCTGAGCGGACCGGCGAGGCCGCGGAATCGGACTTGCCGACCGGCGCGATGTCGGTCGCCCTGTCGTACTGACTGAACTTCAGCTCGGTGTCGAAGCGGCTGTCCGGCAGCTCCCCGTTCGTCGAAGCCTCGACGGCCTTGAAGCTATGGCAGTAGATGCTCGTCGGGTCCTGCTTGCGATTGCAGTCGTAGGTGTTCGAGCCGATCGGGTTCATGATCGACGAGCAGCCCGAAAGCACCGCCGCTGCGACCAGCGGAGCACCGAGAGTGGTGAGTGTGCGATTGCAGATGGTCATTAGCCTGCTTCCTTGTTGGTCTGGCGCTTCTTCAGCACGATGTCCTCCTTGAGAATCCAGGTCACGCGGGTTCCTGCCGTGACCTCGACCACCGGGAAGGTCTCCTTGGCAAAGTTGAGGTAGAACTGCGAGAGTTCCGTGGCGGCATGGTTGACGCCTTGGCCAACCGCCGTGCCTGCGAGATAGCTGGGGCTCGGATAGGTGTAGCTTTGCTCCGAACCGCTGCCCACGTTCGTGTTGTAGCTGGGCACGGAACTCGGCGCGAGCGCGGCGCCAAGCCCGGCGGCCATGCCGGTAAGGGCGGCCTGCATCAGCATCGCGCCTTGCTTGTTCACGACCTTGCCGGCGAGGCCGAGGGTTCCGTCGACGTCGAGGGCGTACGCCTTCATCGGCGCCTCATAGACATCGCCGTTCTTGAAGATGCAACTGATGTGATCGGCGATTGCATAGGCGCGCTCAGCCGACAGCACCGCAGTCGCCGAGCCGCCGACGAAGCAGTTCTCCAGATCGCCCGCCTTCCAGGAGTTCGGCATGATGGCGAGCCCCTTGACCCGAGACACGAACGGCGCCCCGACATCCAGCGCCGAGGTGACGCTACCCGCGGCCGCTCCGCCATTCGAGCCGCTCGGACGCGCGTTAACGCCCGACAGCATCACCGCCTCGATACCCGTATACATCGGGATCACGAGGTCAGGGCGCTGATCGGATGCGGCCGACTGCTGCGGAGGTGCCGAGTCGGCAACCATCGTCGGACGCGCTGGGGGCTCGGGTGGCGGCTGGACAGCCGACGCGCTTGCGTCGGGTGCGGCGGCCACCGGCGTTGGATTCGCCCCACTGGAGCTTTTCGCTCCGGGTTGATCGAAGCTGACCGCTTCAGGCAGATCCTTGCCGAGCGGATTGGCACTCTGCGCTGCCGCCCCGGACGGCGACGGGGCGGTCGCCGGGCCTGCGCGAAATGGGCCGGTCATGCCGGCACTGGTGCCTGTGCCGGAGCCAGCCAGCCCCCCCTGCGCCTTCATGTCGTGGATCTCTTTCTTCAGCCCGTCAATCTCCGCGGTAAGATCCTCGAGCCCCTGATTGCGCGGCGATGTCGGCAAAACGCCGTTAACCACAGCGGAGAAGCCCGGTGCGGACGCGGCTACTGGCGCCACCGGCGCGCCTGCAACCAGCGGTTGGGCGGGGAGCGCGGCGGACGGGGAGGTCGGCGCGGCCGGATGGGTGATGCGCTGCCAGGCGATCAGCGCGATCCCGCCGACCGTTACCGCAATCAGCAGGTAGCGGAACTTCGGGTCCATGTCCCTCCATTCCTGCTTCTTGGTCTCAAGCCATTCCCATTCGATTGGCATGCTTAGTTATCCTCACGTTTGCGGGCCAGAACAAAGACCTTGGTTTCCTGGCCCGGCAAAAGCAGGGGCTTTGGGAAGATCGACACGGCAAGAACGTTCGGACCATCGAACTCCTGCTCGTGAAGAAGGGCGCGGCTGGGCCCCGGGTTCCGCACGGTGTACACCCAGAGATCGCCCTCGTGACTGCTGTAGCGGGTATCCGCGGTGACCGACAGCCCGTCCATGCCGATAGGAGGGAGCTGGACGTCGACCTGCGAGAAGCCGTCTGGTGACCGCCCCAGCGCGACAGCGCTCATCAGGTCCTGGATGTGCGTGATGTAATCGCCGCTGTCGCCGGCCGCTGGCCGATGACCGGCGGTGATGCCTGTGTCGTCGGTGACGATCACGGTCTGTCCGGGAATCGCCTTCGGGACAAGCTCAAGGCCAAGCGAACTACCACCACCGGGCGGCTCGATGTAGATCTGCCGGGGCTGCGCGTCCTCCGGACGGGTCACGTTCCAGTAGACGTACATGTTGTTGCTGTCTGGACGATGGTCCACCGTGACATCGCTCATACGGACGACGTACGGATTCTTGAAGGGCAGCTGGATACGGTTGGGCTCGTTGACGCTCAGATAGATCGTCTGCGAGCCCCCGTTGGTCCATGAGATCTTCCTTGCCTTCGTCGGGTCGAGGACGTCCAGGCTCTGTCCCTGTACATGGAGCACGCCCGGCAAGTCAATTTCCTTGCGCGGGGCGTCCTTTACGGAAATGGACGGGTCAACCTTGAGCGGGTCCCGGCTCGCTTTCGCCGTCGTGCGAGCTGTGTGCCGCTTGTGCGTTACCGGCGCTATCGAAGGTGCGGAAGCGGCCGCACTCGCGCCCGGCTGAGCAAAGTCTACTGAGGCTGGTGTGGCGTCGGCATGTGCCGCTGCCGGAAGAAGAAGGCCCAGGCTGACCAGCAGCGCGGGCAGGTTGCGGGTCTTGGTCTGCATCATTTCTTCTGTTGAGCCTTGATCCAGTCAGAGTTATGGGCTTTGTCCCCCTTGTAGGAGACGACGTCGTCCAGAATCATCTGGTAGTTCGAAAAGTGAACCGGGTATTCGAACACCCACGGCTCGGCGGTGTCTCGAGCTGCGTTGACCGTATGCAGATCGCCGAGCACGAATACACGCCCGAGCTTGTCGTCAGCCTCGAACCGACGGACGACGAAGTAGTAGCTGCCAAGCTCGTGCTCGGCGGCAAGCTGGGCCACTTTGTTGTCGATTGCCAGACTCACTTTCGTGTAGGCCGCCGGCGACAGGAACGGCTGGACGAACCTCTTGATGCTGTCGCCGTTACTCGGATTGACCGATGCGAGGGCGTTCGAGACCGCGAACACGATCGCCTGTTGCGCACCCACATCCATCCCGTTGCGCTCGATCTTCGCGCCGTCGGGCGTACCGGGTACGCGGTTAACGATGATCTCGGACATAAAAGCGACCTTCGCCGCCAGGACGGCGATTCCGATGGCGAGGACGAGCACGGCCCAAATGAGGCGGTCCTTGTCACGGCGCAACTCCGCGACGGACTTGTGACGGTTTGCAAGATCCATGGTGTGGTTTCGCTAGGGCACGGTTACATTGAGTGAGTCGCGACTTTGGGTTCGGGCCGCATCTGCTTCAGCAGTTCATGGGACGCGGGGTTGATCACCGTCGCGTCACCCACGAACACGGTGCGCTGTGACCGGAAGGCCTTCGAATATCCGCGCAACCCAAACCGGAACAGCCACACCAGCACGAACCCCGGCAGTCTTGACGACCGCCATTCGATGTACTTCTTGTTCGCGTGGTATCCGAAGAACGGAATGCCGATATATGCGCCGGTGCCGTAGAACTTGCCCAGGATGAGAGCGGCAAAAACACTCACGATGAGGATGTAGGTATCCTTGAACTCGACACCCAGGAAGGCGCTGTCCGCACCGCCGTACTTCGGAATGCTGAAGCTATTCGACACGGCGGTCTCCCGCACTCCAGCACACGACGTGCTGCTGCCAGTCAGACGCGTTCGCAAAGCCGGTTTGCGGAACGCACGTCTTGTCGCCGACAAGCAAAACCTTCGGCCAGTTCAACTTTGGAGAGCCCCCCCGATGAACGTGCCGTGTCCGGGCCCGCGCGTTGGCCTGGGTGATTACCTTGCGTTGCGCCTCGCGCATCTGCCATAGCGCGGCCTCCTCCTGGGCACTGAACAGGTCGTAGTTCTGGCGTGGAGGCAGTCCGAGCATGAAGCGCGTTGTGCCGCGTCCGTCATTGAACGGAGCGGTCGAATACACGTACGCTCCCCCGTTAGCCGGCGCAATTACAGCCGCGCCAGAAACGTACGGTGCTCGAGCTTCGTACGTCACTCCATCCGGTGCAGCCGCGGCGAAAGCGGGCGCACATGCCACCGTCAACCCCGCGAAATAGAATTTGGTTTTGCTCATAGCTTTATTTTAATCACTAGCTATAGTGACCACAATTAATATTTCGTGCCGTAGGCCGCGTAGTACACGCGGCCCGCGAAATCGCGAACGGCGGGCAGTTGCGAGCTTTGCGCAAAGAACTTCAACGCCTGCGCGAGGCTGATTTCGCCTGCGACTTTCGAATACTCTGCGGGGTTGTCGCTGTCGCCGTGGGCGATCACGAACGTCGGTGCGGCGGTGACACGGAAGCGGCGGGTGAGTACGGGGTCGATGATCCAGCGCGCAGGCTTCTTCCCACAGCACGCAGCGTTGATCTGCGCCGCATAGCGTTGCGTTGCGGTGAGTGTGCCGTCCTCGCCCGTAAAGCCCGTCAGCACGATAATCGCGTGGGCCTGACTGGCCTCGCGGGCCAGCTCGATGACCGACGCCTGTGGCATGCGGGTCGAGACGAAAATGAGGGTGTTCCAAGGTGCGGTCATGCTCTCCACCAGAGAATCCGGATCGGCGTGCACTACGGCCGCCCATCCCAGCGCGATCATTGCCAGAAGCTTTCTCATGGAGCGTCCTCTTAGTTGGCTAGACTGGTGGTAGCGCAGCAATCCTTGCGCTGGAAAATGAAATACCCGTAATCCTTGTCCTGCGGCCTCGACGCACCGATCTCCTGGAAGGCGAGCGGCCGCCCGATCGGTGTGCACATGTTGTCGGGAAAGGGGAAGGTTCGATTGGTCTTGTACTGACGCGTATCCATGATCAGCTGCGGCACTCCAAGCGCACCGCACGAATCGAGCGCGTCCTGGCCAGCCGTGGTCTGCTGCGCGCCTGCTGCGTGAAGCTTCGCGAAGATCCGCGCGATCATCAGGTGCGAGACCTGCTCCTGCGTATTGGCATCGGCAACATTGCCATCGAGCGGATACATCGGGCCCCACGCTCCCGCTGTCCAGAACAGCATCTCCATCGGGAAGCCGACCGTCGCGGAGATCGAATCGGGCATTTCGGCGGCAATACTCGGCACCCCGGCGAACGGATAGGCGTAGGGCGTGAGCATCAGCGAGAGCGCGTCGTCATTCCACGTCGGGTCGGCCCAGCTGAGGAACGGAACATCGAATGAACGATTGTCGAGGCACGGGTTATTGACGACGACGCCGATGGCCGACATAACCGGGTTGATGTATTCGTTCACTTGCATGAACGCGGACTTTTTCTTTCCATTGAGGTGTTGGGTCGTATAGTTTTCTCCGCCGTATTCGTCAGCGTTATAGGGGGTGTTGATGTCGATGCCGCCGAGCAGGGGCATGCAGCCCGGCGTCGTCGTGGTGTCAACCATGTAGCGAGGCTCCCAGAACGAAACCGGTGTTCCAACCGCAAGGTTGTTTGTGCAAACACACACCGGCAAGGGACTTACGCCAGTGTCATAGTCCTGGCCGGATACACCGAGGTTGACAAACCCACCCATGATCGAGATCGGGAAAATGCAGTCGTAACAGACGTCGGTGATGAGGTTCGGGAAGCTGCCGTTACATATCTGCTGGGCCTGCGTGTTACCGGACAAAGTGAACGCGAGTACGACGGCGATCCAAAGGCGGGTCAGGTATCTCAATTTGCGTCTCCCATACCGAACTGAATCGCTAACTTGTCGCCCTGCTGAAACAGGGCTGCTGGCACGCTGTTGATCTCGATACCGTAGAGCTTCGAGAGCGTGTTGATGATCATTTTTCGCTGGTCGAAATAGAACGGAACTCCAGTGCCCCCATGCCACGGTACATCCTTGTATTTGATCCGCATGAGGTAGGGCGACCCTGCCGTCAGAACGATCTTCAGTGGCTCGGCTTCGCTGCGGCGAACGGCGTACGCAACCTGGCGAGGATCGGTGCCGTCGATGAACAGCAGGCCGTAGGTCAGGGGCATTACCTTCAGAGGCTGGACGACGGTGCCGCGCCGGACGATAACGTTTCCGTCCTGGTCCTTGTAGTCGGACGGAATTACGAACCTCAGGTCGTGGAGCTCCGTGCGACTGGCGTAGTCACTCGGAATGCCCAACGAGGGCGGGTTTTTGATCGAGTTGAGCACGCGATCACGATAGTTTCTCCAGAAGCGGTCCAGTTCGCCCGTCTGTTGCTTGCGGCGCAGGGCGTCCTTGATCTGGTCGCTCGCGTCCGGATCAAGGGCATAGGTCTGCGCCTTGACGCCAAGGTCCTCGCCATAGGCTGTATGCAGAGTGCTCGCGAGTGCCACGGCGAGGCAGGTCAGGATGCGTCTGTTCATTGGTCAACCACCATTGTGGGTCGGGGAGGACGTGCCGAAACGGGGGCGCGCCTGACGGGGAGGGCCGCGCGCGCGGCCGCGGGGGTTGTCAGCCGCTCGTATTCCCGCTGGACGAGCGCGGCGTATGCGATGCGCGCCTGCTCCTTGCCTGGTGCAATGCCGGCGCCGTAGGCGCCGACCGCTCGCCACGTGCTCCCGTACATGCGGATGAAATCTGCGAGCAGAAACGCGCCGACGTTAATGTTGGTGCAGCCGTCGAGGAGGTCCTCGCGCGAGATCCCGTAACGGGCCAGCCATTTCAGATGAGAAGGCAGGATCTGCATTACGCCGATCGCGCCGGACGTCGAATTTACCTCCCAGGGCCGGTAGCGAGATTCGACGTGCCCGATGGCCAGCAGCAGATTTACGTTGAGATGCCGACGCTGGGCAGCGTGCTTGAAGCACGCTGCGAGATCGGCATGCGCGAAGCGGCATGCGCTGAGGAGTGCCAGGAGTACAGTGGCTTTCTTCAGCATGAACGCCGCCCGTGTCAATACACCGGATCGTCGCTGCGCAGGTCGGCCGGTAGGCCCTTACGGGCGAGCCATCTGAGCAAAGCGAAGAGACCGAGGAACGCTTCGATAGCCACGGCGGCGAAGATCAGATAGAACGCGCCCGCGATGATCAATGGAGCCATCGGGCCCATGTCGCCGGAGGTGAGCATCATGAAGACGGCCGTGGCGATCAACGTCAGAACAGTGGCGTGCAGCAAGCGGTACCGACCGCGGGAAGCGGCCGCAATCAGGATGCGTTGCGTGATGGTTTTCATTTGGATGCCGTCAGGTTTGCATGGGACTGGTCAAGCTGAGCGGCAATGCGCGCCGTCGGTGCAAGACCGGGCATAAGCGTGCCGTCCTCGAAAATCAGCGCCGGTGTGCCGTTGATCCCCCACTTCTCGCCGAACGCGAGGTTGCGGGCGATCGGGTTGTCGCATGTCGGCTGATCCGGCTGATGATGGGCGTGCAGGTAGTCGTGCCACGACGACAGCAGGCGGTCTCCGCGTGCCTTGTATTCGGCTTCCTCGTCGCCGATCTGCGCGGCGGCCGCGGGCGCCGCGTAAGCCTCGCGGGCGAGTTCCTGATACTCGCTCCACGCCGCGGCTCGGTCTTTCTGACACCAGACGGCCTCGGCGATACCCGGGGCGTTTGGGTGAAGCTGGGCAAGCGGGAACGGGAAGAGATAGATCGTCACGTCCTTCAACTGCGACAGCTCCGGGTCGAGGCGCCGGCAGTAGGGGCAGTCCGGGTCGGAGAAGACGTACAGCTTGCGCGTACCGCTGCCGAACTTGATCGCGTCCTTAAGGTCGAGCTGGGTGATATCGATTTTCGGGCGATTCGCGAGCTGGAGGGCGTGGGTGAGGTTTTGTCCCGTGCGCAGGTCGATCACGTTGCCGGTGACGATGATCGACATATCGTCGCGCACGAAGAAGACGTCGCCGCCTTTTACCACCGACCAGAAACCTGGAAAGGCTTGCTGGATCTTCGCACCCTGGGCGGCGGGATAGCGTTTTACCAGTTCTTCGGGAAAGCCCGCGTGGGCGACGGCCGCGTAGCCCGCGATGAGCAATGCGGCGGCGATTTTCGAAATGCTTCGCATGAGTGGTCTATCTCCGGTTTGAGTGCAGAGGCTGCGGCGTTCGCAGCGACGCCTCTGGTTCGAATTGCGGCAAAAATCGGCTTCCGCGCCGCGCATTCAGAAGTTCGCAGGGGTCTCGCGTGGGGCGCCTGCGCCCACGTCATCCAGCGTAGTTGTTGATCACGATGCAGCTATAGACGACGACCAGGACGCCGAGGCAGAGGCCGTATTCCAGTTCGTATGTATGCTTGTTCCTGCGCCAGAAAAAAAAGCCCGCACCGAGGATGATGAGGAATAGCGCTTTGACGAGCGATACCGCGCAGGCGAAGCCAATCCAGCCTGCAAGTTCGTTTATGAGCCGGTTTGTTTCGTGCCGATAGGGCGGCGCCGTGAGCGTGCTATGCCAATCAAGGATCTGGAGTCCAGCAACGACCGCGAGAAGCAACGGTGTGCGGTTTCGGATGATGGCGTTCGAAGGATGGTCGGTCCTCATTACGTCCCCGTAGTCTTGTGCCGTTGGTGTAAACTGAATCATGCGGCTAGGTGATTATAATTTAGTTTTTCGGGGGATGCATTACCATTCGTAGTGTGTCGGCAACCTCCCGGTATGCTCTCAGGCGGCCTTGATTTGAACGCACCGCGGGCGATTCTAGGTGCATTTCGACTAGAATTTGACGCGCGCCGTGCCTCGTCTGTGCGCGTACATGACGTAAAGAATAATCACTCTAGATGTTTAACGGCGTTATTCGTCGGGGGTGTCCATGGAGCTAGAAAACATCCGGTACGTCAATTTCGACGAGCCGGACAGACGTAGGGTGCAGGAGCGAGCGATCGAATCGGTCAGATCGTCGGCGGAGAAACACATTGCGGCCTACCGCAGTGACGCGCGCTCGTTCGAAGGGCGGTATGTCGCGGCAGATCTCTTCAAGGAAACGTTTGCGGATTACAGAGCGTCGCGGGAGTCACGCAACCGGTACAACACGCCGGTGCACAATGCGGCCGCGGTTCTTTCGTCCGCGCTGTTCACGGAGAACCTTCGGGCGCCACGGGATTCGGGTCGCGACACCGTGTATCTCCTTACGGGATCGCCGGGCGCAGGAAAGACGTCCATGATGCTCAAGGAAGGCCGGTTGCCCCGGGACGCCGTTATGGTGTTTGAGGGGCAGATGGCTAACTTAGAGACGAGTCGCGACAAGATCCAGCGGGTACTTGATGCCGGCTACCGCGCGCATATCATCGTTGTACATCCGCGCGTTGAGGATGCGCTGGACAACACGCTGCAGCGCTACTACGAGGAAGGGCGGGGTTCCAGCATTTCCACCATCGCCCGGATCGTCGGGGGACTGCCGGGCTCACTTGAGCAGCTGAACACCTATTTTGGAAGCAACCTGCTCCTGGACATCATCGACGTCCGGGATCGCTCGAATCCTGTCAATTTGCGCGGTTTCGAGAATGTCAATATATTGAAATCGGAGGGCAACCATGAACACATCCAGCAACGACTCCAAACCCGAATCGAACAGCAATGGGAAATCGGACGAATCGACGAAGGCGCCTATCGGCAAGCAGCCGGACTCGCACCCCGAGATCGTCTCGCAATGGATTCGGAGTTCCATGAAAGGGATCAAGGAGATGCACGAGAACGAGGAGTCCCGACAGGAGGTAGCCGGCAAACTGTTCTGACGGGAGCGGCCGGCCGGGCTCCCGGCGAGAAGTCGGTTGCGGATGCGTCGATGCGTATAAGGCCGGCAGGTGAGCTCGATCGCGGCACGGTGATTCGTGGACAGGTAATCAAGATCACGGATGACCATGTGCTCGTCCAGACGGGCCGGTCAGACGCGGTGCAGTTCCAGCGGTCCGATCTCAGCGGGCGTGTCCACCTGGGCCAGAAAGTGCAGATGAACCACGAAAGCACGCAGAGGCAGGCCGTGGAACAGGGGCGCGAGATTACCCCCTCGCCGCGGGGGCCGGCACGAGGCCTGAACGACCTCTGACGCACAAGGGCGCAAACGCGTGCCGGGCTGGCAACGACGCTAACTAGACGCTACGGGGAGAGGGGATGCAGCAGTACGAGATCGACGGAAACCGCTTCGAGGAGGATAGTCCCGCGCTGCAAGCGGCCTTAGGCCGCATTCACCATACCAAGATCAGGCCACTATGTCTTTGCGTGCGGCCCGGTGTTCCGATGTATGTGGCCAAGTCCAACGGGCACTTTCTCATCAAGCGGATGCCCGAATCCGGGCCTGAGCATTCTGCCGACTGCGGTTCCTACGAGCCACCCGCGGAGCTCAGCGGATTGGGCGAGGTCATGGGGCATGCGATCAAGGAGGACATCGAGGACGGAACCACGAGTCTCCGCCTGGACTTCGCGCTCAACAAAGTGCCGGGGCGGGCGCCGCCGACACCGAGCGACACCGAGCACGACAGCATCAAGGGCGAGACAACAAAGCTGACGATCCGCTCGCTGCTGCATTACCTTTGGGATCAGTCGCATCTTACGCACTGGCATCCGGGTATGCAGGGCAAGCGCAGTTGGGCGACCGTGCACAAGTTTCTGACGCGCGCGGCGCAGGGCAAATACACCAAAGGTCTGCATCTTCCAAGCACGCTTTACGTGCCGGAGCCGTTCTATGTGGACAGGAAGGAAGCGATCGCGCAGCGGCGCAGTGCCTTGATTGGCGCGGCGGACAACGCCGGCCGCCCGGGACAAAAGCTGTTCATCGCTGTCGGGGAGATTAAGGAGGTGACGGCGGCACGCTACGGCCGCAAGATCATGCTCAAGCAGGTGCCAGATTTCCCATTCATGCTCAGCAGCGATTTGAACAAGCGCCTGGAGAAAGTCTACAAGGACGAGGTCAGTCTATGGAACGCGTTTCCTGAGGTTCATCTGATCATGATCGCGACGTTCAACGTCGGTAGCGCGGGAATCGCTGGCATCGAGGAAATGGCGCTGATGCTGACCAACGAACACTGGTTACCATTCGCAACCGTGGACGAACGAAAGCTCCTCGACAACCTGGTTACGGGCGGCAGACGCTTCGTCAAAGGGCTGCGGTACAACCTGCCGGTATCCCGGCCGCTTGCGTCGGTCATCCTGACGGACACGCCAGAAAAAGACACCGCGATCTACATGGTTCCGGGCAATGCGTCCGAGAGCTATATGGCCGCGCTCGGGGAACTGCTCGAGAACGGACGTACCAATCACCTCCTGTGGCATGCAGGTGAAGCGATGCCGCTTGTCCCCGCACCGCAGGCCCGCCCGGCAGACGCGCTCTCCGATTGACCGCTTCCCAGTTTCGCATGCGAAAGCCTTCCGGCCACCCCGGGGGCCAGCCGGCGGTCCTACCAAGCCGAGCACACAAATGTTGCACCTTCCCGAAACGCGCGCAATAAAGCACTTGCTCGCCTACCTTGTCCCGGCGGTAGTGGGCGCTCTCGCCCTAGCTCGCTGGCGACGCGCCAACTTCTTTCTCGCCGTGGTCGCGTTGCCTGGCACCGCCGCCCACGAGATTCTTCACTTCGTCGTCGGCTTTTTGGCCGGGGCGCGGCCGATCTCGCTTTCGTTCTGGCCACATCGAGCGCCCGATGGGCGATACGTGTACGGCGTCGTGGCCTTTGAAAACCTTCGGTGGTGGAACGCTGCCCCTGCGAGCCTCGCCCCTTTGCTGGGTTACGTGATCGCGCCGGGCGTGGCCTGGCTGCGCATTCGCGGGCGGTTCGAGCTTTGCGGATGGGATCTTGTCCTCTGGTTTGGACTTGCACAGCTGCTCGCTGCAGCATGGCCATCCCGCGTTGACTGGCGCCACGCGCTGAGGTCGTGGCCGCTCGCGCTTATGGTGGTGGCTGCGATGCTGCTCCTGCGAGCGCCACACTGACGGTGTAGTGAGGAAACTAAAGGCGCTGGTCGTAGAGCGCATTCGATAGATCAGTTCCAGTTTCGTCGAGGTGGTACTGCCATTGCTCACTTTGCAGACGACCACTTCTCGAAGAGTGATAGCCAAAATTTGGTGGCCATGTTTCCGCCAGAACGCGATCGAGAAATGCGACGATTTTATTGGGGTTTCTGGTGTTCCTATTAAATTTTCTCAGCCGAGCCCGAAATACTTCTAGCTCTCTTTCACTTTTCGGCACTCCAAGCACGATATGCCAAATTGAGCATCGACATACTGGGTTGTAATTGCGACCCACGGACCGATTGAACTCAGCAACGAATCCATGCCGTTCACAATAACTCACTAAGATCTCACGTTGATTTGGTCGGCCAGATCGCAAATCCATAGGCGGAAAGCTGACTGGGAGAGTTGGGCGGTGGAAATCGCCGATCAACCATGGTTTGAAGAGAATCGGATCAACGCTGCCCGGTATAAACCACTGTTTCGCTACGGAATCCCACTTCGCGCCTAATTCTTTAACCCTGTCTTTTTCCCGAAATGGAACAGTGAGATAAAACTTTACTTGGCTGTCTGCACGCCGAGCGTCCGGGAGCCCGGGTGGAGGCTCCTTCCGACACGCGGGCCAAAACTTGCGGAGGATATGTCGTAGTCCGATCATCTCATGGCCCATGCAATCTACCTTAGCCGTATAGCCACCCGACCACGTATGTTATTGGCGGGCAAGCGGCGGCGTGACAATTTTAAGGCCTCACGCCGGCACTCTCGAGCTGCTGCTCGACGTACTGGGCAAACAGCGCATGTAAATGCGTCGATGGATTGGTGAGGTCCGCGAACATGTACGTCTGGTCGGCGCCGGCGGAAGTGTACAACTGGGGCGAGCAGAAGAGCGCAGACCCGAAGACTTGCGGATCGCTCTCGCCGGCCTTTGTCGCGTTGGCAACCATCGAGCTGATATTGCAGGCGGTGCCACCGTTCGAAACGGAAAAGCCAGCGGCCTGATAGGTCCCGATGATGCCATCCTGCCAGGAGAACAGATCCACTGGAATTACCTTTCCAGCCGGCAAGCCGTAGCTCTGGATCGTCTGGCTGAGGACCTGGTTGAACACCGACGCCAGCGCGGTGAGCAGCTGCTGCGCGGTTGTACCGCTCTGCACGCCCAGCGGTGTCTGGCCGAGGTCCGCAACGTTGACCAGCACGACATGGCCCGCGCCCGAGGTGACAATCTGCTGGACGGTTGATGCGAGCGCCTGCGCGACCGGAGTCAGGGTGGAGAGCGCTTCCTTCTGGACGGCCGTTGTCTCGTCCATTCCGCTGGCGACGTCGCCAGCCACCGCATTCTGGATGGTCGTCTCGAGCTCCAGAATGTCATCGGTGCCTCCGTTGACGAGTACGATCTGGTTCGCATTGAACGAGCCATGAGCGCCGAGGTAGTTCTGGACCTGTTGGGTGACCGGTACAGTCGTGGCCTGCGCGAACGCCGCGTTGACCGCCGCGGCCGGCGCATGGCCTTCACCGTCCGGGTCCTCGACCCGTGCACCGCCCTGCGCGTATCCAAGGCCGGTCGAGGCGGTCAGTGGCTGACCAAAGCCGCCGAGATAGGCTGCGCTCAGTGAGCCGCCGAAATACTCGGCGACCTTCTGCGTCCAGACTTCGCCGGGATTCGTCGTATAGCGGCCGCCGCCAAAGCCCGGCACGATTACCGGCGCGTAGGTGCCGACGTCCGAGAGTTCGTCGCCGAAGGCGACAACCTGCAGGGCGGGGTTTTGCTGCGCAGCGCCCGTCGTCGAGCCGCCCTCGCTGCCACCGCCGCCACCGCCGCAGGCAGCGAGGGCGAAGGCGGCGAGTGCCGCCGCTGCATACTGGCCAGTGCGCTTGAAGGTGAAGATGGCGTTTTTGCTGAAAGTGAGTTTTGCGGTGTTCATTCCTGTTGTTCCCCGTTTTTCGATTCCTTGGTAATGCGTGTCGCCCTGCCAGAAGGCGAACTGGGTTGGCCTTGCGGCATGTCTGCTGCGGGCGGTACTACGCGGATGTCGGCGGCCGAGGGGTCGCCGGGCCACCACCGTCATCCGTCTGTTCGACGGTAGGGGCGACAAGCCTTGTGTGTTCGCGCATGGCGTCGCGCACGTCGACGAAGTGACCCTTGCGCGTCTCACCTTGCCAAAGCACGTATTTGGGCTCGCCGAGTACGTAGCATTTGGCAATGGTCCAGCCGCTAGGGTGTGACAGGCAGTATTCGCTTACCTTCGTCCATTGCCCCATTGTCTGGCTCCTATCGGTCTGGCCCGCCGCTCACCTGCCGCGTAGGCCGACTGCTTCGGTCAGGATTGCCGGGCACCATTCGATACGTGCTGGCCCGCGAGCGGATGTTCGGCGGCCGCCGGTGCGGCACTCACCGGGGCCGGCGTTGGGGCGGCCTTGAAAAAGTAGTCAGGATGGGCGAGATAGACGAGGTGCCCCATCTGGACGACGCTCCCGAGCGCCACGAAGAGCAGGCCGTTTCGGCAAAAGCGCGAGGCGTCGACGAGCGCCTTCACGGTGGCCACTTCGATGCGGTTCGGCGTCGCGCCGCGCTCCGTGTCGATTAGGGCGAGCATGTTGGCCTCTTCGTGACGGCTCATGACTGCGCCCATCGAGACCCAGCAGGTTCCATACAACACGACGCACGCGGCGATCCAGTCGAACCTGTCGCTGGGCTGGACGATCGGGAAGGGAAAGCAAAGGCATAGCGCGATCATCGAAGCCATCGCGAGCACGAAAGCGATGTTCTGGTAGCGGACCGGCGCCGCGGGCGCCTGCCGGTGATGGCGGAAACGGGCGTAGACCCTCCGGATTGCCACAAACGCGATACCGATGAAAAGCCAGAAGAGGGTCGCTTGCAGGACCGACATCGAGGAGAAGGTTTGGGCGAGGTTGTGTAGATAGCTGGTCATATCGATCTTGTTAAGGAAGCATGGTTGTTTTGATTTGCCGCCCCCGGCAGCCGCTTTGAGGTGCCGACGCAACCGAAAGGACGCGCCACAGTGCAGGTCCTGTTCGTTGCGCGGATACCCGGCCTCAAGGTACGTCCATAATATTATTAGATATGTTGACGGTCAATAGATACTACCGGTGTGGATCGGTCGCTACGGCTGCGCGCTCAGGCGCGGTAAGAATCGGTCCCGGTGAGGTCGTGCCGCGCGCGGTCTGCGCGTCCGTGATCGAGCGGAGCAGCACGGCGCTGGCTGTCTCTCCCTGCGTATAGGAGGGCCACGGTACAAACGGGTGAGGGTAGTCGCGGCCGAAGACGAGCAGAGTTGGGCATCGGAAGGTCGCCCGGCCGTCCGCAATGCGTACGAGCACGTCAGTGCTGCATTTGACACGTACCCCGACGGCCACCGGCGCTGCGACGCCGGAGGTCGCCGGGTGGCGGAAGAACAGGCAGTGATCGATCGTCGTGCCACAGAGATATAGTCCGGATAGCACGGCAAGCAGCATGACCCCAAAGCGGAGTGCCAGCGGGTCCGTCGTATTCGCTGCGCGAGCAACGCTGCGCAGGCGTGCGGAGAAAAGGAGGATGGTGAGTGCGCCGAACGCGAAGAAGGCGAGCACGGACCAGTTGTACACGTCGCCCGAGATTCCTTTGTGCGGAACGGGAACCAGTTCAAAGCCCAGCAGCAGGCCCAGCGCGCCCGTCAGGCAACAAATGAAGTGCGCCTGAGCGATCAGTCCGGGGCGTCCCCTGAGCGCGAGACCCCGGACGGCCGGTATCAGATTTGCGTAGGCAGCGATCAGGAAAGCAGAGAGGAAGACCATCGGATGCCTTGACTGTGAGAGGGAGGGGAATGCTGCAGCGGCGTCCGGGTTCGCCTATTGGAGGACTGGCCAACACGGCGTATCCGTGTGGCGTTGACAGAGCTGTTTGGAGCCGTTGACCATCGTCCTGAGCTCAAGCTCGACGCCAACCGCTGGATCGAAGCGCCCGGCGACAGCGAAGGTTCCCGCGTCGGTTACGACGCTCGTTTGTAGGGAAGATGGGGTCACGACAAGTCCGAGCTCCCCGGTCGGCGTGAACCCATAGGAAACGCCATCGTCACTTTCGCTAAGGTATGTTGACCGGACATGCCCAACACGTTCAACGCTCGCTACGTGCGTCGAGTTGTACTGAAACGAAACGAAACCGGCGATGGCCAGAATGACCAGCCAGGCGAGCGGCGCGGCGTTCGAGGGCGTGGAGTCGTGCACGGGACGATTGACGGCGCAGGATTTTCACTGCGTCATCCAATAATAATCATTTAGAAGAGTGATTATTATCGTACAACGTTCGGCGGCAGGAGAAGAGGATACGAGGGGGATGCGCCAGGTTGGGGCGCGGCCGCAGTCAGACGATCTGTCAGTTGATGGCAAGCCCGCCGGGCGAGCCGCGAACCGGTATTGCGGGTGCCTCGGGTCGTGGCCGTCGATGCGTCGCATAAGCTCATCGAGCGTACGCTGCAGCTGCGCGTGTGGAGAACGTTGCCAGACGGAGCGATGTCGCCCCTTTGGCTTTGGGCAGTTACTTCCCGGCGCGAGCGCGCTCGATCGCTTCGTCTGCTATCGACTTCGGCGTATCGAAGGTCACGCCACCATCCCACTCAAGCGTCACGGGGGCACCGCAGGACGCGCACGTAGTCGCCTCGCCATCGTGCGTGTCGTCATCGCGGCGTTGCTCGCCACGATGACCGCATTCTGCGCATTTGTAGGTGTATAACACCCTGTCTGGTCGCGCCATCTCGCTCACCTGTTTTCCGTTGCGACAGCTAACTTGGCTCATTTTGCGAGGCGGCCGCGAGAGAACAACCATACAATGACCGAATACGTCGGGGCCAACCCGGCAATTCGATCGCACCAGACCGCGCCGCGCCGTTCCGTTGGACATCGGACAGTCGGACGCCCACAAGCCCCAACTAACTACAACGTAGAGGGCAAGCGCACCCGTTACCGCGAAGAGCTCGCCGCTTGCCTTCGCGGAAAGCGACGAGGATGCCGCCTGTCGATTCTTCGGTTCACGCGTCGCGTTGGCATTGGCTCGACTGCCAAACAGCCCAAGCCACAATGCTACCCAGCAAAATGGTACTTGCGTGATTGAGCATCCACCTCGCGAAGTCGGGGCTCACCGCGCCGGCGGCCAGAACGCCAATCATAGCGCTCGCTGCGCACAATTCGCGGCGATTGTTTCGGCGGTCTGCCTCGAGTGCCGCCTCGTGCCTCCGGTTGGAATAGGCGAAATTCTCTTTCATGACCTTCTCGTCGCGGCTGCCGGCCGGATGCGGGGCGCTCATGCGCCGGATGATTCCCGTTTAAATTCTATTGTCAGGCCCGCCCGAGCTTCACGAGACGGGAGTCAATCGCGCCCTTGGTACGGCCGTGTCGGGCCGCGAGTTCCTTGGGCGTGAGTCCAGCGTCGTGCCCGTCTAGCAGACTCTGGTCCTCTTCCGGGGACCATGGCTGCCCGGCGTTCGACGGCGGGGGCTTCGACGTTGCCCGCCTGTCGCCGGCACCGGGGACGGAGCCTAACGCCGCCGCTGCAACGAACAGGGCGCGAATGACGTCCGGCTGGTTGAAGGGGCTCTGATCCGCCAGGACTTCGCCAGTCGACGGGTCGGTGCCACTGGCGAGGGTCTGGATGATCGACAAGGCGTGTTGTGGCGACATGGTTTTCGAACAGGTTAACGGCAAACGACCGCGTGTTTTGAGGCTTAGCCGAAAAGGCGCGGGTCGAGCCTGAAAGGCTCCTTGCTGATCACGCGCACGTCGGCCATCCCGGGGTGCATGGGATTGAGCAGCAGGTTGAAGTCGGTCCGGCACACGACGGACGGCACGAGCATGGCAAGATGCTCACCTGTCTCAAGCCACCCTCGACCGATGTCAGCGGTGGTCGCCGGGTCGCTCGTGAGGTCATCCCAGTCGGGCGGCAGCTTGGGCTGATAGGCGGCCTCAAACGCGGGATCTGGCACATCCAGGGTGACGAGAAAGTAGCCGCCGGCCGGAAGCAGGCCCGCCATGTGGACCAGCGCCTCCAGAACTGCCGTTGAGGCGTGGCAGCAGGTGTAAAGTACCCGCATGCCACGCGGATTCCACCGGCCGCCCGCGATCGCAGCGCCGTTGCCGCTTAGGTCGTCGGCCGTGTACCGCCCTCGCCTTTCTTTTGCGAGCCGGTACACCCTCATACGGCAATACCGAACGTGACTCGCAGCAGAAGATCGCGGACCCGGTCATACCCCGGCTGGGAATCGAGCACTTCGAGGGGCTTGAGGCCGCCGAGTTCTGCGTTCGGACGTTGCATCCACTCGGCCGCAAGCGCCGGGTTCTCAAACACTTCGGACGCCTGCTCGAAGACGTACAGAACGCGGGCAACGCGATCGGATTCCGCGCCGGAGAGCCGCTCCTCCTTGGAGATCTTCCGCAGGATTGTTGAGGTCGGCAGGCCGAGACCCGTCAGGAGTGTTTGCAGGGGCACGTGCAGCAGCTCTTTCGCCACGCGCTCCACGATGATCGCTTGCATGCCGTCGCGAATCGTCTGTCGCTGTGCCAGAGGCGCCATCTTCCGGAAGACTTCAAAGTCGTGCTGCTGCGCGCCAAGCCCGTTGCTGCCAACGAAGGCGCCCGCGCCGCGCGACGCCGGACGCTTCGCGAGACGATCGCCAGTTTGAGGTTGAGTCGCCATTTTTAATGCTCCCAAATGAGAATATCAATATGACCAAATGATAGTAAATTCCCATTTGGAAGTCAAGGACCGCTCAAAAGAGAGGCTGATGTCGAGGGGCGCGCACCTTCGCGCTTTGTTCGCTTAGGTCCGACCCTAGCGCCCGGCAACGTCACACCTCAATAACATGCGGTGGCTACCCGTCCAGCGCGCGTGCGGCTTCGGGGGGCTCGCGCCGCATTGAGAAAGCGATGGTATCGCCGAGGTCGATCATCAAGACATCATCCCGGCTATGTAGCACGCGGGCGGCCCGCATCAGTTCACCCTCAGTGCAGCCGAGCAAACGGCAGTAAACGCTTTTGCGCCTGGGCGAAGTACAGCGGCGCTTGGGCGAGGCGAAGGAGGCTATTTCAAGCCACCGGAGGGCCGCTTGTTTACGCCGACCGGAAATTGAGCCACTTGTAGGGATCGCGCCGACTGAAAACTGAGCCGGGCAATCAACCTATCCTGCTAGTTTTTCAGGCAGGGTGTTTGGGGATGATCCCGATGACCATGATTGGCAAGGTGCGGCGGATGTTCCACCGCCAGAACAAGTCGGTACGCGAGATAGCGCGTCTCACAAGCCTGTCGCGCAACACGATCAGCAAATACCTGAGCATGGATGTTCAGGAAGAACCGAAGTATCAGCGGCGCGCGCAGTCGAGAACCCGGCTGGCGCCGTTTCACGAGGCACTGGTGCATGCGCTCAGCGTCGACGCACGACGGCCGAAGAAGGAGCGGCGCACTGCCTGGATGCTGTTCCAGGAGATCCAGGCGAGCGGGTACGACGGCTGCTATTCGCGGGTGACCGACTTCATCCGGGCCTGGCGACAAGGCGAAGGCAAGGCGGTTTCGAAATCGGCGTTTGTACCATTGCGATTCGAGCTGGGTGAAGCGTTCCAGTTTGACTGGTCCGAGGAAGGACTGGTTGTCGGCGGCATTTACCGCAAGCTGCAGGTTTCGCACATGAAGCTGTGCGCGTCGCGGGCGTTCTGGCTCGTGGCCTACCCGAGCCAGGGTCACGAGATGCTGTTCGACGCGCATACGCGCTCGTTCACGGCCTTCGGCGGGGTGGCCCGCCGTGGCATCTATGACAATATGAAGACGGCGGTCGACAAGGTCCACAAAGGCAAGGGTCGCACCGTCAATTCGCGCTTTGCGGTGATGTGCGCGCACTACCTGTTTGACGCGGACTTCTGCAACGTGGCCAGCGGCTGGGAGAAAGGCGTCGTCGAGAAGAACGTGCAGGACAGCCGCCTGCGTATCTGGATTGAAGCGCGCGAGCAGCGATTCGGCAGTTTCGCCGATTTGAATGCATGGCTGGCGAGCCGGTGCCGGTCGTTGTGGGAGCAGGTGAAGCATCCGGACTATCGGGAGCTGAGCATTGCCGACGTCTTCGAGCAGGAGCGCGCCCATCTGATGCCGATGCCGACACCGTTTGACGGTTACGTTGAACGCGCGGCCCGGGTGTCGTCGACGTGCCTGGTGGTGGTCGGACGCAACCGCTACTCGGTACCATGCGAATTTGCAGGCCAGATGCTCAGCACGCGGCTCTATCCGGGCCGCGTTGTTGTGGTGGGCGATGACGCCGTGGTGGCCGAACACGAACGGCTGGCCGACGAAGGTCTGGTGCGCTACGACTGGCAGCACTACATCCCGCTGATCCAGCGCAAGCCCGGCGCACTACGCAACGGCGCGCCGTTCCTGGACATGCCCGGGCCGCTGCAACGCCTGCGCCGGGCGCTGCTGCGCGAAACGGGCGGCGAGCGCGTGATGGCGAAGGTTCTGGCACTGGTGCCGGAAAGCGGCCTGGACGCCGTGCTGATTGCGGTCGAGCTGGCACTTGAGCAGGCGCCGCCCTCCGGGCGCGTGAGCGTCGAGCATGTGGTGAACGTGCTGTCGCGCATGCGCAGTGTGCAGATGCCGCCGAAGATCGATACGGCGCTACAACTGACGACACCGCCGCTGGCCGACACATCGCGCTACGACGGCCTGCGCCCGGCACTGCAACAGCCGGAGGCCGGTCATGCGTGATCTGATCGTCGAACTCAAACAGTTGCGGCTGCACGGCATGGCTGCCGGCTGGGGCGAACTGCTCGAACAGGGTAACGTCGAGGTGGCGTCTTCGCAGTGGCTGCTTGAACGGCTGCTTCAGGCCGAGAGTGCGGATCGGGCCGTGCGTTCGGTGAGCCACCAGATGAACGCGGCGAAGTTCCCGATGCATCGGGACATCGCCGGCTTCGACTTCGAGGGCTCGCCGGTCGATCGCCAACTCGTCATGCAACTGGCCAGCATGACGTTCACCGAGGGCGCACAGAACCTGGTTCTGGTGGGCGGCCCGGGCTCGGGCAAGACTCATCTGGCGACCGCCATCGGCGTGTCCGGAATCATGCATCACGGCAAGCGCGTGCGCTTCTACTCGACCGTGGATCTGGCCAACGCACTGGAGCAGGAAAAGGCGCAGGGCCGTGCCGGACGGATCGCGGCGAGTCTGCTGCGCCTTGACCTGGTCATTCTGGACGAGCTCGGGTATCTACCCTTCAGCCAGGCCGGCGGGGCGTTGCTGTTCCATCTGCTGAGCCGCTTGTACGAGCACACGAGCGTTGCCATTACAACGAATCTGGACTTCGCAGAATGGTCCAGTGTATTCGGCGACGCGAAGATGACCACGGCATTGCTGGACCGGTTGACGCACCACTGCCACATCGTGGAGACCGGCAATGAAAGCTACCGTTTCCGGCATAGCAGCGCCAGCGCAAAGAAACGCATCCGCACGCGTGAAGCGGCGCGCAGAAGCGACGGCGCGAGCGCGGCCGAATCAGCCTGACGTCGTTCGCCAGCGCAGGGGAATCTGCTACGGGCTACGCCCTTCGCAGATTCCCCTGCGCAACGCACTCTCATACGCAGGAGGACAACGACGCCGGAAACCCATACACTTATCCACAACCGGTCCTGCTTTAGACCGGTCTCCACCCCGGCTCAAAATTCAATCGGCCCGGTGGCTCAAAATTCCGTCGGCGCGGACAGCTATTCTGTTTCTGGCGTCGGACGAGGCTAGCTACATCACCGGGGTGACATTGCCGGTGGCGGGCGGCGATCTGGGCTGAATGAAGCCGCCAGTTGCAGACTGCGGCACACCTGACGGGCCAGAATACCGGCCTGAGGCGAGACGGCGCGCGATTTTTGTCAGTCAACGCTTAGCCCTACTTACATGTGGTGATGGAACTAGATATGACCAATCCTTAATTAAGTGCTGTAGCGGAACTCCGCAGCGCGGCATTTCTACAAGAGATATATAATTATCTAGGAGACAAAATGAAAAAAAATCCGAGTTACTTCTCTGGATGTAAGGCAGTGGCTTTCTCGATGGCGTTCTTTGCAGTGGGCACCGCGCAGGCTACCGACGTATTCAATCTGGAGGGCTATGGACCTGTGTCCCGGGCTATGGGGGGAACAGGCGTGGCTTATGACATTGGTGCAGCCGCTATGATGGCGAACCCTGCGACGCTGGGCTTGATGGGGCAAGGAACCTACCTGGATTTGGGGCTAGATGTCATCACGACTGATATCAAGGAATATGACACTGCTACCGGAAAATCCGTATCGTCCGGAAACCACGGTAACAACAATGGCCCTTACTTTGCCCCCCAGGCAGCATTCGTCTATCGAGCCGGGAAATATGCATTTGGTGCGGGCGTTTTTGCAGAAGGGGGACTCGGCGCGCAGTTCGGTGGTAGTAGCTTCCTTTCGCGTACCACCACCAACAACGTTGATACAGGTTTCGATAATTTTTCGCGTCTGTTAGTGTTGCGCATTCCGTTTGCAGTTTCTTACGACGTCACGGACAAGCTGACAGTTGGCGGCTCGCTCGACGCAGTCTGGACTTCGCTGAATCTTGGCTTGCTTTTGGATGCCTCGCAGATTGGTACGCTTGCGGCACAACGTCGGGCCTCTGGATCGTTACTGCCGGCACTTGCCAGCGTACCCGGCCTGTCTGGTGGCTATATCAACTTTGCGCACGACGGAGTGGTGGGTGGCGGTGCCGATTCCTGGGGTATCGGCGGCAAGCTGGGGCTGACGTATCGGCTCACGCCAGATACGGTGCTTGGTCTTGCCTACAACTTCAAGACGCATGTGGGTGATCTGGGTGGCCACGCAACATTGTCAGCCGTCAGTTCCCTTGCTGGCAACATTCCGCTTGACGGCCAGATAACGGTTCACAGCTTTGAAATGCCTGCCCAATTCACGGCTGGTGTCAGCCACCGATTCAACGATCACTGGAGTGTTTCGGCCGATTATCAGCGCGTGTTTCTCGCAAGTGTGTTCAAGGATATCAACATCACTTTCGTCCAGTCAGCCACGGGGGCCAACCTGAACCTTTCGCTGCCGCAAAACTACCGCGATATCAATGTGTTCGGCGTGGGCGCAGAATATCGCTACAATTCGAGCCTCGCGCTCCGTGCAGGTTTCCATTATGCACAAGAGGCGATACCTAACGATACGATGCTGGCACTTGTGCCCGCAATCCCGACCACAACGTTGACCGGGGGGTTATCTTACGCGTTCAGCAAGGATAGTAAGATCGATCTTGCTGTAGCGTTCGCCTTACAAAAAACACTGACAAATTCAAGTCAACCCAACACTTCAGTACCATTGAAAGTCACCCATTCGCAGATTAACATGGTCGCGGCCTGGCAAAAGCGATTCTGATACGGCGGGTTGGAGGGCGGGTTATTGTTCGGCTTAATACTATAGCTGTTTTGAGGCTTATTCCGCTGGTACGTTTCGCAGCGAGTATGTTTCAAATGCTGTTTTTGCCAACAAATTTTTTGAGATTTAAGCTTTCAATTGCAGTAGAAACGTCCCATCAGCAACACAACTCCTCGCGACTTTGCGAAGCTCGCGAAATGGATTGCGAAAAGGCGTTAAAGTCCGCTTGTGACCGTCGTCAACAGGCATGTCACATCGTCGTTCTCAGGTCACTGGGGGCGGCGACGATGAGTAGCGGAAGTTTCTCTGGATCGCCGCTCTTGATAAACCGCTACTCGACTCAACCACGAACGTTATTACTAATGTCAAACCGAACCAGAATTCGATTAGGGCTCCTGGACGCCGCGTATGCACTCGATGAGCAGGCATCCGGTCGCACTCCTGAGCTTTCGCGACTGCTGTCCGGCGCGATCACACTTAACACACTGTTCCGACAGAGCGCGCTTGACGAGGACTTGCAGAATGCGGCACTTAGTCTGGAACGCGCTGTGAGACAGGATGAAATTTACCTCGACGCTGAGGGACGTGCACGCGCTGCCGCGCTAGCAGAAAAGCTTCGACTTCTGGCTGGCTTTTACGTTATTCCGTAAGCGGTCGGTTATCAGCGTTCTTCCGTCGCGATGAGGGATAGGCGATGCTGGTGTCCACTTCAACTTTCAAGTGGACACTACCCATGGCAGAGGACAGGAATCTGAAGGAGCGGCTGGTAACGGGCTATGAGCGTGATGGCAAGCGCCGGTGCTTTGACAAACAGGCCAAGCGTGAACTGGTGCTGGCCTGTCTGCGGCCTGGGGTGTCCGTCGCCGGCATGGCGCTGGAGTACGGGCTGAACGCCAATCTATTGCGTAAATGGATTCGCCAGTATCAGAGCGAGGCCGGCAGTGATGTGGCGACGAATGGCGTGGCCGGGGCAATGCCGGCATTCGTCCCGGTCGTTGCGCCGGGTCATGCCGATGTGACGACAGGCGAGGCTCACGCGGCGCCCGTTGCGCTTGCACGGCAAGCGCAACGCGTAACGCTGCCTTCGCAGCTGATTGCCGAACTGCCTAACGGCGTGATGCTCAGGCTCGACTGTGCTGGCGATGATGCAAGCCTGGTGATGACGATGATCGAGACGCTGGGAAGGTGCCATGTTCCGGTTCGACGCTGATCTGAAGGTATACGTTCATCGCGATGCCATCGATTTCCGCAAGGGCATCGCGGGCCTGTCGACGATCGTAGAGCAGGCACTGGGACTCGATCCGTTCGCCCGGGCTATCTACGTGTTCCGCAACCGGCGCGCGGATCGCCTGAAGCTTCTGTTATGGGAGCGCAACGGGTTCTGGCTGATGCTGCGCCGTCTGGAGGCTGACCGCTTTGTCTGGCCGCGCAGCGAACCCGTACTGGAACTGAGCGTCGAGCAACTACATTGGCTGCTCGAGGGCATGGATCTGAGCGCGATGCGCAAGCACCCGGCGCGACACTATGCACGCGTGAGCTGAGGGGGTATCGCTGTCGCGCGAGCGCGACACACGCGCAACTATTTGCGCGGTGACGTAAACCCATTTTGCCGCGCAAGCCGGTATGGTTGTGGCATGAACCGCATTTCGATCACCGCCGAAGAACTCGCTGCCCTCATCGCCGAACGCGATGCGCTGCGTGGCGAGCTGCGCGTCACGAAGGTCGAGCGCGATTTGCTTAAGGAGCAGCTCAAGGCGTTCGAGCGGCGGCTGTTCGGCGCAAAGAGCGAAGCGCGCAGTGACGCCCAGCGAGATCTGTTCCTCAATGAAGCCGAAGCGCTGGCTCCGACAGCCGCCGCGCTGCCCGCGCAGGAAGACGACACAGGCAGCACGTCGGTGGCCGGCCACAAACGCGGCAAGCCCGCACGCAAGCCGCTTGACCCGGCACTGCCGCGCAAGGTGATCCGCTATGAGCTCACCGAGCAAGAACGGGTGTGCCCGAAGGACGGCAGCATGCTGGTGGAGATCTGCGTCGAAGTCAGCGAGCAGCTCGACATCATCCCGCAGCAGGTGCAGGTGATTCGCCACGAACGCGTGAAGTACGCGTGCCGCCAGTGCGACCAGGGCATGAAGGTGACGCCGGCACGGGCACGCATCATTGAGTTAATGTCAAATCTGGTGTATGCGCGGGCAGAGCATGATCAGGCGGCAAGCGGTTGCTGAGCCGGTGCGCTTTCGATCACCGGGATGCCATCTTCGAAGGGAATGCCCTTCAGAAGCTGTTCGATTCTTTCTGCGCCGCGAATGCGACGCCACGACTGCTCGGCCGACTCAACGAGCTTGAATGCCATGCCGAGGAACGTTGCGCGCGACAGGCAATTTCGGGCGCGGCTCGTGCGATGGCGCACGGTGGCAAACGTCGACTCGATCGGATTGGTCGTTCTCAGGTGCTGCCAGTGTTCGGCCGGGAAGTCGTAGAACGCGAGCAGTTCATTGCGGTCCTTCGTGAGCTTCTCAACGGCCTTCGGATACTTGGCGCCATACGTCGCGACGAATCGCTCGAAGGCAACCAGTGCCTCGGCACGAGTGGCGGCATTCCAGATTTGCGCCAGGTCTGTTTTCGCACGGCCATGCTGCGCCTTCGGCAACGCGTTGAGCACGTTGCCGATCTTGTGGAACCAGCAGCGTTGCTGCTTGGTCTGCGGGAACACTTCTTCGAGCGCGGCCCACAAGCCCATCGCGCCGTCACCCGCTGCCAGCAGCGGGCCGACCTGCAAGCCACGCGCCTTCAAATCAAGCAGCAGATCCCGCCAGGATGCCTTCGATTCCCGATAGCCGTCGGCGATCGCTACACGCTCCTTGCTGCCGTCGGGCTTCACGCCGATGATCACCAGCAGGCATTGGCCGTCGCTGTCCTCACTGCGCGCGCCGGTATGAATGCCGTCGGCCTGTCCGCGCCGACGGAATTTTGAGCCACCGGGCCGATTGGATTTTGAGCCGGGGTGGAGACCGGTCTATAGCAGGACCGGTTGTGGATAAGTGTATGGGTTTCCGGGGTCGTTGTCCTCCTGCATATGAGGGTGCGTTGCGCAGGGGAATCTGCGAAGGGCATAGCCCGCAGCAGATTCCCCTGCGCTGGCAAACAACGTCAGGCTGACTCGGCAGCGCTCGCGCTGTCGCCTCTGCGCGCCGCTTCACGTGTACGGATGCGTTTCTTTGCACTGGCGCTGCTGTGCCGGAATCGATAGCTTTCGTTGCCGGTCTCCACGATGTGGCAGTGGTGCGTCAGCCGGTCCAGCAACGCCGTGGTCATCTTCGCGTCGCCGAACACACTGGACCATTCGGCGAAGTCCAGATTCGTTGTGATGGCAACGCTCGTGTGTTCGTACAGGCGGCTCAGCAGATGGAACAGCAACGCCCCGCCGGCCTGGCTGAACGGCAGATATCCGAGTTCGTCCAGGATGACCAGGTCAAGGCGGAGCAGACTCGCCGCGATCCGTCCAGCACGGCCCTGCGCCTTTTCCTGCTCCAGTGCGTTGGCCAGATCCACTGTCGAGTAAAAGCGCACGCGCTTGCCGTGATGCATGATTCCGGACACGCCGATGGCGGTTGCCAGATGCGTTTTGCCCGAGCCCGGGCCACCGACCAGAACCAGGTTCTGTGCGCCTTCGGTGAACGTCATGCTGGCCAGTTGCATGACGAGCTGGCGATCAACCGGCGAGCCCTCGAAGTCGAAGCCGGCGATGTCCCGATGCACCGGGAACTTCGCCGCGTTCATCTGGTGACTGACCGAACGCACGGCCCGATCCGCACTCTCGGCCTGCAGCAGCCGTTCGAGCAGCCACTGCGAAGAGGCCACCTCGACGTTACCCTGTTCGAGCAACTCGCCCCAGCCGGCTGCCATGCCGTGCAACCGCAGCTGTTTGAGTTCGATGATCAGATCACGCATGACCGGCCTCCGGCTGTTGCAGTGCCGGGCGCAGGCCATCGTAGCGCGATGTGTCGGCCAGCGGCGGTGTCGTCAGTTGTAGCGCCGTGTCGATCTTCGGCGGCATCTGCACACCGCGCATGCGCGACAGCACGTTCACCACATGCTCGACGCTGACGCGCCCGGAGGGCGGCGCCTGTTCAAGTGCCAGCTCGACCGCAATCAGCACGGTGCCCAGGCCGCTTTCCGGCACCAGCGCCAGAACTTTCGCCATCACGCGCTCGCCGCCCGTTTCGCGCAGCAGCGCCCGGCGCAGGCGTTGCAGCGGCTCGGGCATATCCAGAAACGGCGCGCCGTTGCGCAGTGCGCCGGGCTTGCGCTGGATCAGCGGGATGTAGTGCTGCCAGTCGTAGCGCACCAGACCTTCGTCGGCCAGCCGGTCGTGTTCGGCCACCACGGCGTCATCGCCCACTACCACGACGCGGCCCGGATAGAGCCTCGTGCTGAGCATCTGGCCTGCAAATTCGCAGGGCACCGAGTAGCGGTTGCGCCCGACCACCACCAGGCACGTCGATGACACTCGGGCCGCGCGTTCAACGTAACCGTCAAACGGTATCGGCATCGGCATCAGATGGGCGCGCTCCTGCTCGAATACGTCGGCAACGCTCAGGTCCCGATAGTCAGGATGCTTCACCTGCTCCCACAGCGACCGGCACCGGCTCGCCAGCCACGCATTCAGATCGGCGAAACTGCCGAATCGCTGCTCGCGCGCTTCAATCCAGATACGCCGGCGGCTGTCCTGCACGTTCTTCTCGACGACGCCTTTCTCCCAACCGCTGGCTACGTTGCAGAAGTCCGCGTCAAACAGGTAGTGCGCGCACATCACCGCAAAGCGCGAGTTGACGGTGCGGCCCTTGCCTTTGTGGACCTTGTCGACCGCCGTCTTCATATTGTCGTAAACACCACGGCGGGCCACCCCGCCGAAGGCCGTGAACGAGCGCGTATGGGCGTCAAACAGCATCTCGTGACCCTGGCTCGGGTAGGCCACGAGCCAGAACGCCCGCGACGCGCACAGCTTCATGTGCGACACCTGCAGCTTGCGGTAAATGCCGCCGACAACCAGTCCTTCCTCGGACCAGTCAAACTGAAACGCTTCGCCCAGCTCGAATCGCAACGGCACAAACGCCGACTTCGAAACCGCCTGGCCTTCGCGTTGCCGCCAGGCCCGGATGAAGTCGGTCACCCTCGAGTAGCAGCCATCGTAGCCGGCCGCCTTGATCTCCTGGAACAGCATCCAGGCGGTGCGCCGTTCTTTCTTCGGCCGTCGTGCGTCGACGCTGAGCGCCTGCACCAGCACGTCGTGAAACGGCGCCAGCCGGGTCGTCGATTGCGCGCGCCGTTGATACTTCGGTTCTTCCTGAACATCCATGTTCAGGTATTTGCTAATCGTGTTGCGCGACAGGCTTGTGAGACGCGATATCTCGCGTACCGACTTGTTCTGGCGGTGGAACATCCGCCGCACCTTGCCAATCATGGTCATCGGGATCATCCCCAAACACCCTGCCTGAAAAACTAGCAGGATAGGTTGATTGCCCGGCTCAGTTTTCAGTCGGCGCGATCCCTACAAGTGGCTCAATTTCCGGTCGGCGTAAACACTGGTGCGCACCGTAGTAGGCCGCACGAAACTGCTCGTCCGACATTTCGTCGCCTGGATATTCCAGCTGTATCCAGTCATCCAGCGTCGTCCGGATAAATTCGATGGACCTACGTGGACCGCCCGGGAAACGATGGTTGTCGAGGGCGTGCACGAGTGGTCCCACGGTCAGATGCATGTCGAGCGGCATCCGTCTTGCCGGCCGCCATCGAGACTCTATCCCGCCCACCCGCGATCCGTAGGGCAGCGCGCCGTTACGCTCTACGCCGCGTGGCGCGGGCATCGGCCGTGCCCGTCTATTTTTTCCCGTAGCCTGCCTGCCCGGACTGACAAACTGGGACCAGTAGCTAGCCGACTCTCCGTCCCATTGATGCCCCTTTCCGCGTCCGCCAAGCTGGGCGAGTTGCGTCGACAAGCTCTCAAGTAGCGCCCGATTGGCACAGAAAACGTGCGGGATCGTCGTCGGGTTGTGAAGCCCCTCCCACTCAGGCGTCGCCATCTGAAATCCGTGGTCAGAGACCCAGCTGTAGCGCTTCTCGGGTTCGAGGACCGCGTAAGGCTCATCGATAAAAACCCACGCGCCTGTCTTGCTATCGATCCACCGAGAAGGGTGGTCGAACCCGGGCAGGTCATCGAAAATGCGCATAGGGCGCCTCTGCGGCTGCGTTGTAGTCGGGCGCAAACCGGTTGCAGCCATAAAGCGCAGAGTCCGGGCAGCAGCGAGCAGTGCATCGCGAGCGTGCTGCTGATTGCTGACATCCGTTCTCAACTCGATGTGATCCGCCGACTCGAGGAAAAACCATCCGAGGTTTTTCGCCTTGCGCAACTGATGACTTGCGATTACCTCGACCAGCGGCTTGGGCAGCCCGATCGTGAGGGTCTCCCGTCCCGCACCGCCGGCGCTTGCCCAATACGCGCTCAGGTACACCGCATGGGTCGTCGGGTGCGCGGTCTGGTTCTGCGCATGGCGCAGATTCTGGTACCCCGCTGCGCGGGACGCCTCGTCGAGAGCCAGGTGATGGGGGATGCCGCGCTCGCGCTTGATGGTTTTCGCGAGGCGTTTGATGCCGTCCAGCGTGGACGGCCGTGCATTGATGCTTGGCATGACGGTTCTCCAGCCCTGTGTGCAGCGTTACCCGTCCACCGCTACGTTCCAGGGCCAAAGAAGGCCATGGAAATGGAGTTACCGCGACAGTGCCGTTGCCAGCTTTGCGAAGACGGGTTGCAGGCGCCTGCCTAGCGCACGTCGCCATGATAACCCGTCTGAAACCACCCTACCACCGCCGTCCGACGAAGTAAAAGTTGTTCTGTTGCGGAAGTAAAACTTGTACCAGCCGGCCATCGTGCAATCAGAACAACTGCGTGGTGAGTGTTGAAAGATTGCCCCATTTCACCGCGCTCCGGAAAAGTCTCCCGTCCTCGTTGACCGACTCGATGATCACGCGCTGACCACGCGCCTCCGCCACCACGCGCACAACACGCACGCCGTAACGCATCAACGCGCCGATCTCCGGACGGACCGACCGGCGCCGCGGTCGTTTGACGGTTCTCATGTCCCGGCGGCTCCTTTGCGGGCACCGCGCAGGGACTTCACCGCGCCGGCGGCGGCACGGCGTGGCTTGCGGCGCTCCGGTGTGCGGCCCGTCGCACTGGCCGACTTCTGTCGCAGCGCGCCGATTGTCTGGGTCTGCGCATCATGGCTCGCCTGCAGGGCCACCAGTCGCCCCTCCAGTACGCCCGCATGATGGCGCAGGTCACCCAGTTTCGCCTGCAGGGCCTGGATTTCCCCCTGTGCGCGCTCGCCGTCGCGCATTATGCGTTGCTGCGCGCTTTCAAGGTCACGCTGAAGCCGTGAAGCCACGCTGCGCTCGCGCTCGATCTCAAGCAGCGCACGTTTCTCCGCCGCCTGCAGACGCGTTTCTGCCAGTTCGGCGCTCGCACGCACCTTGTCGAGTTCAGCCGCGAAGTCAGCGCGAGTCTGTGCGAGTGCAGACTCGCGCTCACGGCCGTCCTGCTGCAGACGCGCAATTTCGCCTTCCAGCGCGCTGCGTGTCGCGCCGGCAGCGGCCAGTGCCTGTTCGAGCTCGCTCACCTGAACCTGCGACGCGAGCAGAGCGCTCGAGCGTTGCTCGAGGGCGGCTTCCGTGCGCTCGAGATCGAGGCCTGGCCGGGATTCGTTAAAAATCCGCCACATCTCGGCCTAAGCCGCTGATTTGAATGCGAAATCAATCGTCGGATCGAGCGGTGGGACGGAACGTA